>Ga0099825_1000525_pt1 | contig 41404 bp, 10 predicted proteins | sample SiratroredBW_FD_76838 | JGI IMG/M metagenome (GOLD analysis project Ga0099825, IMG submission 76838) | Root nodule microbial communities of legume samples collected from California, USA - Siratro red BW | ecosystem: Host-associated > Plants > Roots > Nodule | place: USA: California | collected...
AAAAAAAAAAAAAAATATATAATTATATATATATATATATATATATATATATATATATATATATATATATATATATATATATAAATAAAATAAGAGTTTTAAAAAAAACTTTTAAAGTTGAACATCTTTCACAGTACCATCTACAACATTATCGGCTCCATTATATAACACGTAGCAGAAACAAACACACCATATAAACAAAAAAGGGTAAGTTAATAATTCAAAATATCTCAATTAATCTCAAATAATCACAAAATCACAAATATACATCATTTAACACGTAACAATCAATTGATAATATCTATCATCCAACTCAAGATATCATATAATATAGACAAATCTATTTCTGGAAGACTCGTACATTGAATAGACTCCGAGATCTGCACCTGTCATACTACTCTCAATTTGTGTGTCTCATCTCATTACCATTAACCTCATATGACAATGTTAATCCATATAACTGTCCTGACCAGCCCTCTTTCAAGCTGCAGTTTCAGTCGTATGAATCTCCTTAAACTCTCACCACCTAGTAATATTCATCTATTTGATTCCTATTATTAGTAGAGTCAGGATATCAATCATTAAACTAGATCTTTATGCAATGCACATCCTATTTCTCAGCACAGATGTTTTCTTCCTGAAAACAATGTGCCTACGCATCACATACAATTCATATCATATATCATTAATTTTCATCTATCTATTCATTCACTTTCCATTTCAATTACCATAATGTCAAGAAAACTTCACCACTTTATATAAGTGCACAAGCACAATATCAGATACAATTTCTCAATTAATCATACATAAAGATGTATCCACATATCATAACTATCAAAGTCTTATCACAAGTCATATTCAATCCATTAAACAACAATCAAAAGTTTTCACATATTACTTTCTAACAAGATAAGCAATCAAACACTCAAGGACCATTCAGACCTACCAGAAAGACTTGAGCACTCATAATCACATATTCAATTCTTTTATCTTAAAGTTCTATTGAAAGTAACTCATTAGTATAAAACAAATTACTAGCTTCCCTTACCTGATGAAGATCTCTACACGAGTTCGTTCGATACTCGATAGAGATACTAATCCAAAAATCTAGGATCTAGAACAAGTTATTAGAACAAAACCAAAATCAAATTTTAGTATAATTTTAATTAAGTTGAGAGAAATATTTTTCTCAACTATTCCTATTAAGATGATGACAAAAACCTAAAAAAAACAGAGAATGATGGATCTTTAGAACAAATATGAACTTACTTTGTTTGAAATTCTGATCGGTTAGAAATGATCCTTAACTTCCCAGCTATTAGAAATGATTCATAACTCTCCAGCTACTGTAAAATTTAATCAGATTCTAAAATAGATGAGATATGAACAAGAAAAATTAGAAAGATGGAAGAGCTTAGTCGAGAAAGAGAGAAAAGAAGAAAAAGAATATGGAGGTCTAGGGTCGTTTGCCTCTGTTTTTCTTTCTTTAAATAAGGTGCCTTACAAAATCAAACTGGCATTGCATAATATTTAAAGAAACATGTTTTTTTTTTTTCATTTTCATAACGTCAAATGCGTCTTTTTAATTTTTTTTAAAATATCATATTTAATAAAACTTAATAAAAATTATAAAAAGTAAAATTTAAAATATAAAAATGACAGAATTTTTCATAAAATGAGAGGAATAATTTAATTATAGAAAATTGTTTTCATCTTTTCTACATTCTTTTAGGTGACTATTCTTTTAGGTGACTTTCAAATGTTACAGAAATGATCCATATAGGAAAAATCCATGTTTGATGATGCCTACATCAATCCTCTTGTAGTGACATATCAGTACAATGTAGTTTTAGTAAGTAGATTTTTAATATAATTTTTAAAAATATAAATTTATTTTATTGTAATTTTAACTATAAATACTTAATTAATTAAAACATAAATAAAATGCTTTAAATCGTATAATTTAACTATAACTTTAACAATCTAGATATAATTTAGATTTGTTTTTTATAGATGACAACAAAGAAAGATGGTCCTGTTCAAGTTTTGTTAGACAATTATACAAATATTTAATGTAACTATGTTTGAATTCAAAACCATTGATTAAGCTATAACTGAATATAGCTTAGAATAATTATTAAGTATATTACTTAATAATATACTTGAATTTCTTGATGATGTAGTAGGAAATATTGATAAAAAAAAAGTTTATTACAGGAAGTCTAAATAAATATCTTATTTTATCTTATCTCAATCAACCTCTTACGATTACATAGAAATTTTGTATTCAAAGATGCATAAAAGAATATATTAAAACTATTGACATTAATTAGTAAACTAAAACATTTGACTTTTTTTTTAGCTTATGAAAATCATATGACGGCACGAAGTAAAAGTCCATTGGGCCTATATTTATGTGAGCAAAAACATTACCCAAATTTTTAATCAATACACTCTTCGAGTGCTAAACTACTTCGGTTCAACTTCCAATTCGAATGAAAACTTAATACATGGATTTCATTTATTAAAAGAAAATTGGAAAAAAATTAGTTATTATAATCGGAATTCGCCACATACATATATTTTTATCTGGAGCCAAAAGAAAACCTAATACATTCTCAATTGGTAAGTGGCAGATGTAAACATTCTGAATTAGTAAGTATATTATATAACTGTTAGTTTTATTTTAACGTAAAAAGTTTAGGCAAACCCAAAAACAAATGAAAATGGGAAGAAGATCAACTTTACAGCCTGTTGATCATGAACAATATCTGAATAATGAATCTCGTTCTGTATGTATCCTCGTACTATAATAATGAGTCACAAATTGACTACTATTTAACAATCAAAGCACATATTTTGTATTATCTCATAGCATCTGCAAATGTGAAATCTCACTCTGTGTTCATACAATTAATCCTACATTATTTACGTTTACACTAACTATGTTCTAAATTCCTGAAAATTTTGTCTAGCAAGCATTTTCAACTGTTAATTCCATTTCTCACACAAACAATTCACAACCATACATAGCATAAATTAACACTCCCACTGATATTTATTCTTCCAAGAAATAAGTTGTCTCACGCCTCTGATGGATGTGCGTTTATCTATGCCGGAGTGCATAAGGAATGGGAAATTGGTATTAATTTATAGGCCTGTCTGAGCCAATTACTTAATTAATTAATTAATCAATCAAAAGTTCACAATCTGCTCAGAGTGGCTATATTTTAAAGGGCCATTTTCATTATTAGAGTTATTAGATATGTTAATTAATTGGGATATGACTTGAGTCGGTTTGACTAATAATGGCCATCATTTGTTGATGATTGACACCTGGCTATGCTCTTAGTTGGAGAGGTTAAGACATGGTTTTTTTATTCCCATTCCTTAAATAGAGATTTAAGGTACAGTGTGGACATACACCACAGTTAATGAGCCCATTCATTGTTTAAGGAAACAAAATATCTTGATTGGGCACAAAATCTCTATCACGTGGGTTTTGGCCAATCACTAGCGTAAGTTCCAAAAGTGCCCTATTCAATCCCAATATAAAAAGAGATTAGTGTTTAGGTTCAGTGCCCTTTATTAAAGCACTATAATTAAAGATGGTATTGGTAAGTTTGTTTATATTACAACATTACAAATGGTTTATGTACTCCTCTTTCAACATATATAATGTGGTAGAAGTGAATCTATTCTCTAAGTTGCTACCTTTCATTTTGGATAATGCACAAAAGACGGGAAGTTAAATTATTATTTTACCATGGTTTATGATATAATGGATAGCGTGTGAAGTGTTAAAAAAAATTGAAAATAAAAATATAAAAAAAGATCAAATAAGAATTAAATAAGAGTCCAACACACATAAAAAGATAATATTATCTTAACATAAAACTTTAAAATATTATATTTGTAAATCTTATTTCTTATATATGTTTCTCATTTTTATTTAATGTAAGATTTAGACTTACACTTGAATACCTAATAATTTCTCTTTTAAGTTAGAGTTCATCTTCGACATTGATATACTCATCTTAAAATAGAGATATTTTTCAAAACAAGTATTTCACTCACAGGCGATTTTCAATTATATCATCGTTTACATGCTTAAGGAGACACACTTATTTAAAACCTTTATCAAAAAAACTTTTAATACAAAATCAAATTGTACCCTCGTTTGAGTCGGTTATCCTCACAAACCATCAATACTACAAGGAGATAAATAATTATTTGTAATAATCCACCTAAAAAACAATATCTTGTTTTGACATTCGGTGCGTGATATTTTGAAAAGGATAAGTAGGAAAATATGAGATTATTATATAAGTTAATTTATACCATTATATAAAAAAAATATAATATTTTATAATTTTTCTTTTGTCATATTTTTCTCTAAATATTTTTTTATTAAATTAAAATAATTTATTATTTTATTAAATACTTAAAATTAAAATAGATGTAAAAAGTGATGTTTTTTTTTAAATATCACATTATTGAAATGTTTCATTAAAGTATAACTACATTGAAAAATTTAAAATTCATATTTATAAAAATGATAACAAAAATCAATTTATCTAGCTCTCCACGAAAAACACATAAAAACAATTTTAATTTTCATATTCTAAAACATGAAAATGAGTATACGGTTGGAGATCCAACATCGACTAGAGATAAAATCTTTCAATAATTATAAAGTAGGTACAAATCTTACCTTACAACTCAGTCTTATAAGGTTGAGTTAGACTTAAAAGTTAACTTTTTGATATTATATCAGAACCTACCTAACAAGGTTGTTGAGTCAATCGGGCTACCCACTATCAGACTACTTCGGACTATCTTTACATATAAGTTTCACGCTCGAATTGAGGAATCTCGACATTATTTATATATATATATATATATATATATTATATATATATATATATATATTTCATAGTTTACAAAAAATAATCAGTATAATATAAATAATATTTATATAAAGTGTAAACCTTATTCCTTATATACTAATATTATATTTATGACATAAATTCATGCATTTATAACATGTAAGTGGTAAGTACAAATATTAGTCATAGTTGGATTCAAGAAATTGTTTATTCTTCTTAAAAAAAAATAAAACAAAGTATAAGTATTAATAATAATTAGTTACTCCATTCTCTATTTTTTTTTCTTATTTTTCGCACTTAGTATTATTTCATTCTTTTTATGAATTGGAGTAAATAACTTCACTTTTAAACATATTTGTTATAAAGATAAATGTTAGATGTGGAAATATATTCTCTTTTTTTTTTAAGATTGATATTAAGTTAGAGCAAACCTAAACTTCGGACAAATTTAGTTACAATATTAAACTCAAAAGAACAACTTTTGAAATGTTAGTATTAAAAATGTATTTACATATTGTTAGATGAATGACGTTAACGAAAACGTTAGAGATAATAACTAACAACTGACGTGAACTTTAGATTCCATTTGGATGTAATTGTGTTGAGAAAAGGTTTTTCATTTTGGATTATGATGGCTTAATGTAAAATCTGAATGCGTCTTCCTTTATATTTGAATATTTTCACAAATACATCTTTATCATCAGTTTTAAATTTATAAAATAAACTCGTCGTATTAAACACTTTTTTGCAAGATGACAGAAGCTATATATGTAGATATAGATATTAAACTATATTTTTCTAGCTTTAAAAAATATTATATCATTTAGTATCTTTTTAATACGATAATATTTTTTTCTCAAAACTTACACTTAGAATTAAGTTTTATTCATATAAGTTATATCTATTAATTTTTTATCAATTTAAAATTATTTATTTTTTTGTTTGTATAGATTAAAATTGACATAATATTTAATTTTAAAATATATTAAAATATGAGTTATTTTATCATCTCATGAAATTATAATTTAAAGTCAATTTTTTTATATAAAATCATTGGTAAAGTAATATTCGATAAAAAAAATATAAACGTAGTTTGATCCTCCTTTAATACATTTATATATAATATAATAATCTGAGACTCTAAAAATAATAGTTAATTAGAAATTGACTTTTGTAGTTCTCATGTAGAAATATGAGTAATGAAATTGTAATTTTAGAAACTTTAGTTGAGTAGTAGAAATTGTGGTTAATGTACCTTACCTACCAGTCCTCAGAAGTATCGTATCATCTCTCTACACAAAATTAACCATCACAAATAACAAATTATTTAAAAATAAACACATGTATCTCACACAATAAAGTCCTTTTTATTTCTTCACAGAATCCTTCTAGAATTATTCTTACCAAATTGTTCATTTTTAAAAATTATATTATTTTAGTTAAAATGAGTCCAGGAGATCATAGTTTCCGCTGTCATCACTAATATTTTAGCCATATTAATTAATATAAAGTTTTGAATCCATAAAAAGCTTGTTTTATACTCCTATGCCATCCATCAATCACACACGCTGTTCTACTTTAGCCCAAGTATAATGCCTCTTCCCTCAACTTGCTATGCACTAATAAATAATTATTTCCATTTTGGAAAAAAAGACGAAAAAGGAAAAAGGGCATCCCCGTATATAAAATTTTCTTGTTTTGCACCAAAAATAGAAGAATAAAGATGATTGAATATTAATATTAATATTATTATTATTATTTATTAGTTGAATAGAAACATACTTACCTGGGTATGTTACTTGCAACGGATACAATTGTCAATAATGGAAAGCAGACAGACTGAAGGGCCATTTTCACGCTTTTGGGAAAACCTAAAAGCAGGAAAAGTAAGCGCCCTCGGTTTTTGAAAGCACACGTGTCGCTTCCCCATACGTCACACTATTACACATTACAAGGTCCCCACAATTCCTGGACTCGCAAATAGTACTAGGTTTAAAACTTACCCACTCGCACCTCTCTGACGCGTCTTCCACACGCTCTCTCCGTCCGACACGTGCCCATTGCAATCTAAATAGCCTCGCGGATCCTCTCACACAGTACAAATCATGTCGCAGCGCGCGAGTATGTGTGGGTTGTGTACTCCAGCGAGTAAACCTCGTATGCCTCACAACAAAACCACTAAAGTGCTCACAAAACCGCTTTAAGAAGAAAAACCACAAAGGGATAGTGGTTGGGACCTTTGTCCAAATAAAACCACTCTGGCTTTCCTTATAAAGCATATAATAGTATTGCATCATGTAACTCTTCTAGGATTAGGAACATTCATCTACGGAAACTTGTCCTTCTTCTCCTTCTCTCCCCTGCTTCTCTCTCTCTCATTACAAGCCACTCCCATAATTTTCAAGTAAGTTACTTTCATTCTTCTTTGACTTTTCACTGTTTATGGGGGGTTTTATTTTTCAGAAAAAAAGAAAAAAAAAGAGAAAACTGTTCCTTTATGTCTGCAATTTCATGCTTGCTTTTTAAGCCAATTTCTTCTCATTTTTCCAAATATTTAGTCTGATGAACGGTATCAGTGTTCAATAACTCTTGTTCTTGGCGATCTTAGTGGGGTTTGTTCACTGATCTACCAGGTCAAAGGTGGTATTTGTGGAGGAACCCTAATATACATATACATATTTTTGACTGAAGATGGGAAGAGGGAAGATTGCGATTCGAAGGATCGACAACTCCACTAGCCGTCAAGTGACTTTCTCGAAGAGAAGAAATGGATTGCTGAAGAAAGCTAGAGAATTATCAATTCTTTGTGATGCTGAAGTTGGATTGATGGTCTTCTCCAGCACTGGCAAACTTTATGACTATGCAAGCTCAAGGTAATTAAGATCAATTTATTTGAACAAAATATCTATCTTAGCCCTTTCGCTTTTTACGATTGAAATCGATCTATAATTTTGGGTGCAACATTATTGTGTCATTTTTTTAACACTTTGCTAATATAAAATCTCTTCTATAAAGTGAATATACAAAATAATTAAATATTTACACGGGTACACGTTGATTGTGCTTCTCATACACTTCGTGGTTGTTGTCATGTTGTGCTGTACGAATCATTTTATATATCTCCCACTTGCATTTAGGAATATATCAGTGAGGTTTATTCTTTAATGCTTGCCCAGTTATATGCTCCCTCATATGATGTTGCTTAGGTTGATATAATAAGAAATATTATGCATGCGCTTCTGCATGGGACGGTGTTAATGTTCATCACTCTTATCCTGATCTGCATTAATTAGTCTTTCTTAAGCAAAGAAAACTAGAAACTGATGAATAACTTTTGATAAAATGATCTCTTATTCTCAGTCTTTCTTCGCCTTCTACTTTTTGTCCCCATTGTTTTGAGTTATTAAATGCTTCCAAGTACAACAATATTCCTAATAAAGTGAGCCGCAACATAATAGAATCCACACATGCATGCGATGTTTGTTCCTCATGCGATGTGTAAATAGAAACTACGAAGGAAAGACAAGCAACAAAAGGAGTGAAGAAACAGAAAAAAAAACTGTTGCAATCAATTATAAGGGCGAATGACATGTTGTGATAAAGTTCTTTAAACCATTAGGCTACGTCTTCCTGTTATATAGAGGACACATGGATGAAGCTCATGCAGAGGTAGTTAGCAAAATGGGCCCTCCCAGAACAGATAAATGAGCATGCCAAGTCACTGATTGAGGTAGAAAATGAGCCAACACAATTCAGTTCCATTTAGTAATTGACGAGTAAAAAAATATGCTAACCTTCCTTAAACCAGTTAAGTTTGTGAAGTGAAAAACTAGCTTCAACAAGGTGTGGTTGATGAGTAGCTCTATTGGTAAAACATTATAGTCCAAATGGTATCAGTAGGACATTGTTGCAGTTCTTCTTGACCACTGCATTAACATTTTATTGTGGAGGATTTCCCTTCAAATGTTGTTGGTAAATTTTAAATGTTCAGTCCCAGTGCTTGTGGGATGAATCCAAAAATAGAAAGGATTTGCTCCAAAAGAAGACATTGCTTGAAACCTTTCAGTTCCCACTCTCTCTTTTGGGAAAGATGGTTGGAGAAGATTAAGGAAAGAGGTCGTATGCAGGACCTTTAGATCCATATCCCATTAGTAGGAGAAGGAAGGGTGAACAGCCTCAAACATTTTTTCAGAAGATTGGAACAGTTCTTAAATGTTCAATTTAATTTATTATATTCTTTGTAGATAAAGAAATGTAAAAAAATGAAGAGGTTAAACCTAACTTAACGTGGTTTAAGTGGTGAGCTAAGTGAGGTAATTTCTTTTCATATGTAACCTGAACCCACTGATCAGGAAGTTTCATGGGTTACAAACCATTTTAACATTTTGTGGTGTAGTTGATTGGTATGTTCACAACAATGGTGATGGAGAGGAGAGGAAAAAGAAACGTTGTTGAATGTCTTACTCATTTGACCCAGTTGCTATACGTGTAGTAGTGAGTCTCCATAAGGCAAAGAACCACATCAAATTCAACGAGGGTAGCGACTGAATGAGGGGACAAAAGAAAGCTTTGAAATAGGTTTAACTGCCTTGAACTCTATAAGACTATGGTCTCAAATGATAACTAACACCATTCGACTTCTGGTTTGTTCGTGATGAGGAAAACAAGAAATTCATTATTGAAAATTAACAATACTTGGGAATACTTTCACTATTCTTTGGGTAAGAAAAAAATATCTTGACAACCCACTTTCCATAATAACAACTCTAAATATCGATGAGGTGTTAAACTAAAGTTATTTAATTAAAATATAAATTAAATTATTGAATAACAAATTACTAAAAGTAGTTGTAGGAGAGTGCTATAAATTTTCAAAGTTGTTAAAGTATCATTACCCGATTCTTTATGCAATAACCTTCTTATTTTATGACAGCACAAATATACCAACTGTAACAACAATAAAGAGTAAAATAAAAGTAACATCTTCATGAAGATTGTGGTTTAATATCATAAACTACCAATTAATTGCACTTGATCAAGAAAAGAAGATAATTGTGAATGGCGTTAGTTTTTTTTTATTTCAATTAAAGCCCGAGAGAAATAAAAACAAATAATTGGTTAAGAAAAATTCAATAAGCAAATATTGGTATAGGTATTATAATCCTATCAGTATTTTCCTAGTCGCAAGAATTTTAGACCAATACCATTCAAATTCCAATTTTTCAATTGCAAATTCAAATTAAAAAAAAAAAATATCGTAGAGCATCAATCTTCAAGACAATAAACACAATTCCCATAATTCTAATAATCACAAAAAGGTTCAATAGTTGGAACAATTACATATTCTTCACAAGACAAAGAACCACATAATATCAAAGAAGAGGGAAGAAAAGAAATCATTGGAATAGGTTTAGTTTTCTTAACCTCTTTAAGGCTAAGATCTTAAATGATACATGAAAAATGTCATAAACTTCTAACTTACCAACTCTAAATTGTTTAAAAGGAGAATAAAAAAAAGAATATTTGTTTAGATGTTGATGAAATATATGAGGAGGATTAAACCTTTAAAACAGAAATAAAAGATAATTTCCATCGACATTTTTCGGATTGTGAGTTGGAAAGATCACATTTTGCATCCAATTCCTTCCATCAGTAAATGGAATTGATTTCAACAATTTTAGGGTAAGAGATAAAATTAAGAGTATGAGATTGTGTTATCTAAAAGTCTGGATTACATTAGATAACTCTTTTTTTTTAAAAGACTTTAAAGACATAAAAAAAGTAACTTTTGTTCTAATTCTTTAATTAGAAAATCAAACAACTCATTTGGTCCTTAAAAAAGATAAGGGAAGATTGCCCTTTACTTTTAATAGGATTTTGTAAAGATATTTATTAGAACAACTAGTTTTAAAAAGTAAAATTTAATAGAGTCTTATATATTTTTTAGAAGATTAAACTAGATTGTCTAGCAAACAAGTAGAATAAACAATACAATATATATTGGTTTAGCCAAATACATAGACTATATCGAATTCTCTCTTAAACATAATGTTGAAGAGGTTCCATGAACAATTAAAAGATTATAATCTGAGTACACAACCACTCCTAGTTACATAAGTACTTAAATCAATCCTAGTTCTACCTTCTTAATCTCATTAAAAACTCTCAAGAGAAACAAACATTATCAGAGAATATAAATAAAGTTCACAGGATAAACTATACAATATGAAGAATTACAAAGATTAATGCTCACACCACAAAGAAAACTTTCAAATTATTGTAATATAGAAAGAATTGTATAGCGGTTGTTTGTTCTTCATCTTCATCTTTAACTCTTTATATAGATTTTGGAAGAAGATCGTTGTAACTTTGAATCAGCCTACACCCAATCTATGCTAATCATCAAAGAAAATATTTATCTTTATTGACTTAAACGCTTGATTAAGAAATATATGATAACAACAATCACTTGTATTTATCTAGAAAAATTATTTGATCATTGTAGCTTGTCTTAATAAATTTCAAGTTATAAAACCATATGGTTTGATAGATCGTCTAATGCAAAACTTGTATAACCAATGAAATGTTTCATAGATCTTTCAGCTATTACAAAGCACATGTCATCATGTTTAGATAAATTAAAAACACATTTAAATAGATAAAACACTTAAAATGTTTGTTATCATCAAAATTTCATAGATGGTTTACTAGTATAAGATCATCTAATAGAAGTGTCTAGAGTCTCAAATCTAAAATTCTACAAAATGTTATATATACTCACTAATTTAGGAGAATCAAACAACTTTGAAGAAAGAGAATATAAATTCAAGATGAGGTGGTAGATATAGTAAAGGAAAAGATACGAGATTTTGTACTTAAAAAGGTTAATTTGAGAATGTATATGATTTCGTATTTTGGAATTATTTTTTAGATTATGTAATCTGTTGATTTTGGGATAAAATAAAAGAATATATGAAAGAATGTTTGTTGATTTCAAGAATAATTGAATTAGCGAATGATAAGTTAATAAAATAAGTTAGTTATGAGAAAAACTAAAACAACGAGACTGATTGTCTCATTTTTTAATTCCTAGTTGTATGAGACGGAATGAATATCATGGTTAAGAAAGATGTGGATTATAGATTATTCATAGGTGTTTGTATGCAAAATGAAATATATGTATTTTATATATCCAATTTGTTCATTACACTTCTATATTTTGTGAGAAAAACTATGAGAACATTTAGGCTATAAAAGATACTTTATACAGTTTTGAGTGAACATTCAGACTAAGTATGAACTTTCACAAGCGTTAATTGGTGAGTTAAACATTAAGAACTAATAGTTTACTGATATATGTTGATAAAACAAATTTTGTCAGTTGTGAGAAACTTTTGACGAGTGCGTTAAGTTCACAAATAGTAAAATTAATTAATTGGAGTATCAAATTCTATAAGATTAGTGCAAAATATTCAAACAAAGAACATCTACATATTAATTTAAGTTTAGACAACATACAATTAGATTGTGTAATAAAATAGATTATCAAAATGTTATATATACTCAATAGTTTAGGAGAATCAAATAACTTTCAAGAAATGGAGCATAAATGAATATTCATTGAAAATGAGGTGGTAGATATTGTAAAATGAAGAATATGTGATCTTTTACTTAAAAGATTAATTTGAGAATGTATATGATTTCGTATTTTAAAATTATTTTATTATATATCATAGTATGTGAATTTTGGGATAAAATAAAGGAATATATTAAAAAATATTGGTTGATTTTAAAAATATTTGGCTTAGGTAACGATAAGTTAACAAAAGAAGTTAGTTATGAGAAAAACTAAAACAACGAGACTGATTGTCTCATCTTTTATCTCTAGTTGTATGAGAAAAAATGAATATCATGTTTAAAATGTTATAAATTATAAATTATTAATATATTTTTGTATATAGAATAAAATATATGTATTTCATATCTCAAATTTTTTCATGATAATTTCATATTTGATGAGAAAAACTATGAGAATATTCAGGATATAAAAGATATTTTATATGATTTTGAGTGAACATTTATCAGATTAAGTATGACAAGTGTTAATTGATGAGTTAAATATTGAGAACTAATAGGTAATTGCATATAAAACAAATTTTGTCATTTGTAAGAAACTTTTGACAAATACACTAAGTTTACAAGTAGTAAAATTAGTTAATTGGAGTATCAATTTCTAAAAGACTAGTGCGAAATATTCAAATAAAAAATATTTGCATATTAATTTTAGTTTAGAAAAATACAATTGGATTGTGTAGTAATAAAATAAATTAGTAAAAAGAAGGATAAAACTTATTTTTAAATTTGATCAGTGCAAAATGTACTCGTGTGAAATATGAATGAGAAGTCAGAGTTAGAATTCACTTAATCACCTTTCATGCAATTAATCAAATATTAAATCAATTTATAATTATATTACACTGCTAACCGCTAAATTGTGTAAATATTAATTTCTAAATAAACGAACCTAAATTTACTTTATTATAATAATCTCAACTTCTTGACAATTTTAATCTAACTTTATTATAAAATGTGTATTTAGAATAAACTTATCCCTTGTATTAATTTTAATTAGTTTTTTTCTTCTAAATTATAGGTTTAAAATTATTTTTGAATGGTACTTAATTCTCAAATGAACAAGTAGAATGTGATTAATTTCATACTGCATTAAACACAAAAAAACAACAATATAATTGAATATGAGCATAAATTTAAACAAAAAATGACAAGAGTTTAAGTCTAGTTACATTCAACCCCACTAATGGGTGAGTATTAGCTAGCTACTCATGTGTTGTGTTAGAGAAGGGAAATCTAATGAGTGATAGTGGATCCACAATGAAAACTATGTTCCATTGTCACTCTAAGAATTTTAGATATTTCTTCTCACACTAATGTTCAACATTTAGTTTTGAACCTATTTATATATACATTAAAACTAAATTCCATGTAAAAGAAAATCTAAACAAGACGAAATACTTAAAAAGCAATAATTCTGTTTTTTTCCTAAAAAAAATCAATTAAAATGAAACAAAGGCCAGGAATAATTAGAAATCTCTTGAGCCTTCGATAAATTGAAGCTTTTTTTAACCGTTAGGGAAATTTTAATAAATAGGCAATTTTTTAAAAATAAAAGGATGTAAATAAGTTTTATTTTAAAAACTATCCTTTTTATAATTTAGTTTTTAAAATAACACTGAAGTGGTGTTTTGAAAAAATATTGTTTCTTTTAAAAAAATATTAAAACTGTACCTTTTATTGGAAAATGATCTTTAAAATAATATTTTCTTTAATAAAATCATATTTTAAAACCGGACCGACCAACATTGATAAATTTTTAAAATTCCACATTTTGATAATATATTTACAAAATTTACCTCCAAATAGAAAAAAATTCATAAATTGAACATAATTTCCTACTAGATAAGACATTTTTTAGACTCATGCTTTACTTTAAGTAACTTCTACTTGAATTGCTCAAATAGAAACCTTTCACAGCCTTTTAGTCTTCACATGCTTCTATGATTATACATCGAAGCCACAATTTCAAAGCTAAGCATTATATAGATGGCATCCTTAACTCTTTCAAAAAATTCAATATTTCTTTGAATGACTAAACTAAAATCATAATGAAGTTTAAAACCTACGGTTAGTTTGTCTCAAATACTAATATACTGTTGTAATGTCTGGCAGCATGAAATCTGTTTTTGAGCGCTACCACAAGCTGAAAGAGGAACATCATCACCTCATGAATCCGGCTTCAGAAGAGAAGGTAACTGTTTCTACACCATCCATCCTCCCACTTGGTTTCGAACATTGGCGGCATTACATTCCCTTTTCTTTTTCTTGAATCCATTAATTCGCAAAAGATACTTTTGTTCAGTATCTTTATAATGATATCAAAAGTACAACCACAGTTTTGAGGCCGATGTACAAGTCAACCCATTTATGCTTTGATGTGGCAAACTACAAATTGGTATTCCATTCTGTATCCCATACTTTCAAGCTGCACACCCATGAAATTTAAAACTTATCCTTGAGAAAACAAATTATCAGTAGGATTTCATTTCTACAGTTTCATTTTTGGATTCAAATTATCTATTCAAAAACATTAAAAGTAATAATTTCATATTAAAGAATATATAATCTAAAATGCATTTTTTTACTTTGTATTTCAAAATGTATATTCTAAAATATAACATTTATAGTCTAAAAACATATATTTTGAAATATAAAATTTATATTCCAAAACATACATTCTATTTTTTTTATTTTATATTTCAAAATATCTAATTTAAAATATAAAAATTATATTTCAAAATTTATTATACGCTCTACAATATAAAATAAAAAATACATTTTATCGGATATTTCTGGATCTGAAAAATATATTTCAAAATAAGCAATTTAGAATACATCCTTTTTTTTTCAGGATTTTACCACCATACCGGGTGCACATTTGAAAACATGAGTGATGCAACTCTCCCACAAGTTACTAAGTCTCGTATAAACTGTATTTCATAGCTGGTATATATAGTATACAGATAATCTTCAAAATTTTAAAAATTTATATCTCTGGTAATGAATAAAATAAATATCTTCTATATATAAGAATTAAAAGATAAAATTTATTGGTCTCTAAACCAACTTTCAATAACCACCCATAATTGTCTTTACTTTAAGGTTTGCATGATTATCAAACTCATGAGGTGATCTAATTGTAGATATAACTATTCTTGTTATAATAAATTATTGATAAGTTTAAATAAACTTTAAACTTATAACTAACTTGGTAAAATAATTTATTCATTATTCTATTTCTCATTAATGTTATAAAAATAATGTATGCAACAATCTTTTATCATAATTATAATAATAATTGTTAGATCAATTACTTATCACAAAATAATCAATTATAACCATTAATTATAATATTACTCTTTCTACTTAAAAATACTTAAAAATATAACAGTTCAAAAATTATGAGTTAACTCATATATTATAAGATAATTGATATCATCTAAGTCATCATTCATCACCAATTTATAGTCCATCTTTGATATTAGGAATACTAGTAAGGTCTAACTCTAACTAATGCTCAAAATAGTTGCTCCCCTTCAAATGGATTACATGACCATGTCTAGTACTATTTTAAGGGTAACATGTTGAGAATTTCACATCATTTACTGTGCAAGTCTTAGGGAATATTATCTAAATAGATTTCACATCAATAACTCCATTTATTGCTATAAAATGAAATCTAAATTATCTAAATTGCCTTTTTCTATAAACTTTCTTGTTCAGATATACATGTTTGGAATTGAAGTATTTGGGAGTTCCACGTATATCTCTTATACAACTTCACATGTCTATTGTTTTAAAATTATATCTAAAATAAATATTCAAAGTCTTTAAAGGTGCAGTTGATCTTTATACAGATGGTACACCCCCCCTATTCAGTCTCTTGCCCACCAACTGTGAATGGTATAGCAAAAAAACCTTTTATATCACCTAATTGCCAACCAATCTAATCACCAAAAGAACAGAGTCAACTCCTTGCAACCTGAATTGGAAAAAGTTTTGTGTCTCCATTCTCTGTAGTTACAGCATCAACTCTTGACATAACTCCTAGGTACTTTATATTGCACAGGTCATCCTTACTTTGATGGCTACAAAATTGTGAGGCTCCACAATCTATCATCCCTACCTTCTGAAATCCCAAACATTCCCCACACTTTCAAGGGCCCTCTTATAATCAGAGTCCCACTATGCTGCTATGATGAAAGTTGAACCCCTTGGACCTCCATTGCCTAATAAGTTTGAACCCTTAACATTCTCCTCGCCTTCTTCCTCAAACAATATAATCTAGTATTTGTTCTTACAAATGTAGTTAGGTCCATATTTGTCTCAACATCCGAATTATTTCCTTGATCCAATATTTTCCTCCTCTTTTTCTCTAACAACTACTGGAATATTCCCAATCTCCCTTTCAGTTATTCTCCATTGCTTGAAAATTCTATTAATTACAGTACCTGATCTCACACTTTCACCCCACTTTTAGAGTCCGTCACTTAACTTTTCATGTCAACCTCTATTGCCAATGCTTGGTTGTTCTCTACCGTCACTGCCTTCTCCATAAATTCTGAGAGAACATGGATCATAAAGTCCCACCTCGGTTTTCACCTCTTTTAATCAGTTCAAGAAAATGCACATACAATGTTGCTCAATTCTCCTAAAAAAGCTCCTGAATATCTAACACAATTTCCAACCATGTCTACTACTGCCTCTACTTGTAGGATACCTAGAAGGATGTCAAAATGAATTTTTGATCAAGAAGGGTCGGAATCTCTTTACACGGTTACCTTGAATTGCTCCCAAAAAGGATGTGGGTCGTAATTACCCCACCACTGAAACCAACCCGAAGCTCAACCCTCTAGTGAAACCATAAAGCTTGCATTTACTTCTCTTCTGTTGCTTCTTTGATGCAAATATACCGTTACAACTCCCAGCCTACTGGTCCACCTGAATGCATCTTCTCCCAACAATACGAAATGGGAATCTAAAGTTTTCTCCATTGCTCCCTATACATTCTGCCTAGTTTGATGCCCGCTCTATACAATTTGGATTGTTCTCCATCACGCAAATCAACCATTTCCTCAACTTCCTTGAGTAGGACCTCTTGCACCTTGCAGTGGATCTGTCGTTCTTTTCTTTCTTGCCCCAATATGCATTCTTCCTCAAAAAATCTATCCACCGATTCCAATCTTGTTCCCATTTCTCATACCAACCATAAATGCTTCTAACCTTTATCTGTTTGCAATACAGTCCATAATAAGGGGCTTTGATACAATTGCTAAAACTGGATCAAAATTGTGAACAAAGGAATGAATCGTTACTGGCGAACCCTTGTTCACCTACCTGCCCCAATGTGGACACAACCGAGAACTGAAGTACTCAAAAAGTGAATTCCCCTCTGTTTTGGCGAATTACGACTGCTGTCCTTTCCTTCTCTAAATTTCCTTATTTATTCTTTGAGCTTAACTAACTCTGACCATATGGAGTGAAACCCCCTCTTCTAACAACAGCAACCCCTTAAAAAACTCTAATATATCGTTTGCTTTTCTTATATGTTTCCTATACAAACCCTCTTAATCAGCATCATAACCAACATGGTGCCTGGAGTTTGAATGAAAAATAAAAATAAAAACAAAACAAGGGTGAGGACATTGATATTTTTAGAGTCTCTCTCATAAAATGCGATTTTTTCTTCTAAAATATTCTTAAGCACATACACAGAGGTTTTACTATTTAAGGAGGGGTAAGGAAAACTAAGGAGAACTCGTCTATTGATTAAAATGATTCCGCCATCAAACCAAGAGGTTAGACATGAAACTTGAAGAACATTATATCCATTTAATTACCTTCTTTACAAACAGGAGCTCTTAGATTCCCACATTACGTCTCACAAGGCATCCAAGTTCCACTCTAGAGTGTAATACACTACATTAAATCTTCCCCTGCTGATCTCTTAAAAACTATCCTGTCCAATCATTTTGGCTTAGCTCAAGGGTGTTCGGATAGGCCGTGAGAATTGAGAAAAGATTGTATAGGTTAAAGCCATGGTAATGACAACTTCATTTGCCAAAAATAATAACAAAAACTGGACCCCGTCCCCTTCCCCTGTAATTTCTATGCTTAAAAAGACACTAGTTGCCCCCTAGGAAAAGTTAGCTTAAAAATAAATCTTCAGGCCACATACACATACAAAAGAAGGACCTGGGAAAGGAACCCTGAGCGAGGCATGCAACGGATGGAAAAAACATGAGTGACAAACCGCAGAAAATGAAGATGTAAACAGGACATTACCGATAATTATAGGCAATATGAGAAATAGGCAAAAAATTTAAGAAATCATTAAATGATCCAAGAAAAATACAAACCGACGTAAGTTAGATAACTGACAGGTATAAACTAACTTCACCAAGCTCATCTTCCTTCAACATGAAAATGTAACTTATTCACCTAACTGAAGTCTATCTTAGTGAAACAATATACTTAGGGAGATTATCAAAAACAAGGTTAGAACAAACAAAACAACATGCAGCAGAATAATAATGTACAGGACCATATTAGCAATCCCTTTAGTCTTAAAAAGCATCCTTAACTTGGTTTTCAACTCTGATGTTTTGCAATTCTTTGATTTAAAATAAGTTCCTTAAGTAATAACTGTTTAATTGATAGCTGCATTTCTCTTCTTGCTAGTTTTGGCAGACAGAAGCAGCAAGCTTGAGGCAACAGCTTCAGTACTTGCAAGAATGCCACAGGTAAAAATATACATAAACTAACACCCATTAGTAGCATTAATGCACTATATAAGGAAACCAAAGATATGGAATCAAACAGGTTATTTCATCCGAGTTGACTCCAGTAAAGAGATATGTTAAGTGACCAAGTAATGGATATCTATCAACCATTGATTTACATTAGTGGGTTAAATTTACAATACACCCTTTTTCAAATCCTCAGTAGATGTCTCTACTTTCTCACTTTACACATCCAAATTCTACATCGCCACCTTTGGGAAGAAAAAAAAATATCTGAGGGCATAAAATAGGAAAAGGAAAATGGCAAATTTTATATTACAACATCCAAAAAAGAAAAACGAATCCATCTTTACTTCTGTTTTCTCTCCAAGCATTTACAGAGAATGAACTTAAAATATGTTAAAAAGTAATTCACATATTTGTTATTTGTTAGTATGTCAATCTGTCCATGTCAAATACTCGAGGCACCCCTCGGCTGTATGAAATGTGAAGATGTTACAAGACCTAAAAAGGTGATTCAATAGCTCATTACTGGAAACCATCGTATGGTAAATCAGACAATTTTGTTCTACAGACTCTGCAGAGTTTTATATCAGTTAACCACGTGATGCCATCTTGGAAAATTTACTGATATCTTTAAAAAGTGGTAATGGACAGCTTAGTTTCTTAAACAAAAATATAGAAATGCCAAAAAACTTATTTCAGAAACTCACGATATTTTTTTCTGCTTAGAGATAAACCAATTTAAAATTGAGAAAGCATTTCATTTTTTCTTTCTTTCGGCAATAGCAGGCAATTAATGGGTGAAGAACTTACGGGTTTGGGTATCAAAGAACTACAAAATCTGGAAAACCAACTGGAGATGAGTCTAAAGGGTGTTCGCATGAAAAAGGTATGATGGTTCAGTTCAAATTAAACCTCTTCTCTATAAGATTTCATCTTTTTATGGAAAAGTCATAACTTACATCATCATCTATGTCCCTCCAGGATCAAATTTTAACAAGTGAGATTAAAGAACTACGCCAAAAGGTTTTTAGGAGTCTGGTTTTATTCTTGCCGATATTGACTAAGGTTTTCCCAAAAAATTCAGACTAATTGCCATTAATGCCATTGTAGGGAAATCTCATTCATCAGGATAATGTTGAACTCTATCAAAAAATGGAACAGATTCAAAAGGAAAATGAAGAGCTACAGAAGAAGGTAAATGTCCAGCACATTATATAATTCAAAAATCTATTATTTCATCTTTTCATAAACGCAAGTGCATGCCTAAGACTAACAAAGGCTTGTACAATGAACAAGTCAGAACATACACAGACACTTCATATGGATAGGGCCATGTCAAACAAATTTCACTCATTTATTGAGCTCAATTCTATTTATCTAGAAGCTAAAGGCTTAAAGTTTCCTTTAGATAAACCTAAACAGAATATTTGGATCTTAGGTTTACGGAAGCAGGAGTACAGGTGAAGAAAATGTGGCATCCAATCCTTCTTTCATGGTCAGAAATGGATATGATTTACATGCACCTATCAGTCTCCAGCTAAGTCAGCCACAGACTCAATACAGTGAATCATCAGCCAAAGTAATGAAACTCGGGTATCCCCTCAAGCTGATATTAAATTAAGTCAATAATTGTTCTTTTCAATTTCACAAGACCCTAAAAATATAATCTCTGAACCAGATTGCAGCTGCATTAGGAAAAAACTGTTCAGTAATCGGGGAGGGTTGTCATTTTGTGACAAGAAGCGACTATGTTACAAGTTCTGCCTAGAATGATCAAACTTTCTATGAAGTCGGTCTTGTAGTTACTCAACCACATTTGTTCCATTCAACACTACAACGCATGTATGGTACGAGATTACTATCAAGAAGCTTATGATTGCCCTTGTAAAGTTTAAGCAATAAAAATATCAACAATTGAGCCTGGTGTTGTTTTCTATAAATTCTAAATACAGATTTCCTGATCAATTACATCAAATTCAGAACACAACCACCTGCGCCTATACATTTAATAACTCATCCAAAACACATTGGAAACTATGTAGGTCAGAAATTAAGTGACGAATAAGCATGAATGAAGACGCTTCAAAATGAATTATAAAGAAGTATAGTTCACAATGAAGAGGAAATCAATATCCCCAAATCATACAAACCAATATATTCATGCATAGCCTACACACATGAAGCAGAAACAGAAACTTATCAACCGGATAATAGGAAAAATATTCAACTTCAGGGAAACGCACACCTAAATTTATACTTAAATAGTTAAATCATCATTTCTGATTCATACTACTAGACTTTTCTTATGGCTAATAGCACATAATTCTAATTTTCACAATCTAACAAATTCACATCTTCGTACTTGCAATATCTAAGATTATGCATATCATGTTAATCACATATCCACATGTCAAGTAGGACTAGACTGTATCTCCCTATCATCCCAGTCAAGTGCCACTAGACCAAAAAATATACACCGGTAATTGAAGACATTATCCTCTGGACTCAGAAGGGTTACTATATAGAATAGAATATCATATCATTTGAAAGGTAAAAATAATCATAGTGCATAATGCAACTGAAAAGAGCAATGGCAAGGCATGCTACAGCACTTACAATTTTTGTGAATTATTCGCACATAAAATCAGTATCAAATTGCCAAGAATAACAATAAAGGGAGCTTTTTCTTGCAGATGCTTCAATCATGCAATAGAACAATCTGAAGAGATATCAAAGTCCAGGTACATATTATAAAGCATTAGCCATGGATTACTACAAGTTAAGGCAAGTAAAAGCAGGAGCAGACATTACGGCCAAATAAAAGACTTAACAAAAAGGAAGAGCTTATAACATGAGGAAAACCCATCTTTTTAAAACCAATCTGCGTCACCAAACAAGATTGTCAAATCGCAAACCTCAGTCAATTTTTTTTTGTTAAAATTACTTTTGTGATCTAACTTGACATCTCATACAATATAACAGAAATAAACTATTGATTTGTGTCAGTCATGTGATAGTTGACAGTTTGACACAAACATTGACAGTTGATGCAAATGCACAAATTGGTCATAACTATATTAAGGGATTAACTTTCGAGTACTTATTAATGTATCACTGGGTTTTCCCATCCAGCGGCCACCCAGAGAACATGGTCATTAATGTGTATAAATATAATCTATTATTTCACAAGTACCCAAAAGTGAATGAACATGATTGTACATAATTATCAATATGATTAACACTAACCACCATTAGGTATTTCAATAAAGTCATTATATTATTTAACTACTTGTGAGACAAAGTTAACCAATACTAGACAAAGTTTATTTCTCTATAGGAGAAGCAAATAAATTCAAGATATGCCACACATCCATCTTATCATTAGTTGGTTTTTTATAGTTGATTAACTAATGTACTTAGTGACATTCATGATAGGCCACACATCCTGTACTTTTTTCTCCTTTCCAATACTCTCAATTTTCTCTCATGCTGTCCCTTTAAAGTCCATTAATTATTATATAACATATAGTAAGCGGAAGATATGGCAGCACTATAAAACTTGTCTTCCAGTTTAGCATGTAATTGGCAATCACAAATAACTCTCGATGTCTTTCTCCATTTTAGTCATCCCATTCTAACCCTTTGTCTGACATCCCCTTAGTTTCTCTATCACTTTGTATTATTGATCCTAGTTATTATAACTTAGAAACGTGTGGTATGACATTTTTTCCCATCTTTAATTCCAAGAGACATTCCTCTTCACTTGCAAAAAATGTCAATGCATATTGTCTTATCCCTGCTTAAGAAAAAAAAACCTTTTGTTTTCCTAGTTGTCTCAAAGTTCAAGTTTGCTGTTAATTAATTTCCTTGATTCCTCAATTAAAACTGTTGCATCCGCAAAAAAACAAGCAATTAGGGATAATCTTTTTGTATCTCCCTAATTAACTATATTTAATAAGGACTTAAGGCTCAGATTTGATGTAATGATACAGGAAACTCCTTAGTCTTTCCTCTTAGAATTCTCACACCAATAGTTACCCCCTTTCTACATTTCTTGTTTAGCCTGGATAAAGGGAAATTAGCAATCAATACATTTGAAAGTAGTCTTGTGTTTCTTAAAGTTAGGACCAAAAAAATGCGTACGTTCGTTTCATTATATATAGCAATGGAGGTAATACTACCCAATCGTTGTCCATCATTGAAAAAAAAAAAACCTCCATCTCTCTTTGACATCATGATTTCTATAAAAACTTTCCCTTTAGCTTTTATGCATCTTACATGATCTAAATGTCTTATATATCTTTTTTTATTGTTGAGGAGCTTATATATCTGATGTTCTCCGTTCTTTATCTAGAGATCCTTTTAAAACTCTTTAAAGGCTTTATATTGTGCTTCACTCACAGTTTTTCTTGTTTCATTATAGTATTCTGATGCTTTTCCAATTTTTAGTATTATTGCACCCATTAAAAAAATTTAAAGAATTCTCTTTTATTTCCAACCTGGACTTGAACATTTTTTCCCACCTAAGATTTCTTATCCCTTGGCCCAAAATCTTTTGATTCGCCCAAAACCTATTTTTCCCATTTGAAAAACCAAGATATTATTTATCTAAGAATTTAAGGATGAAGGTTATTATAAAATTGTTTTATTACTTTAGATATTTGTTTTTCATGGTTCTTAATAATTTTGTCGTGCAAATTTTATCAACTGGGATATTGTATATTCAAAGGTGGTGATAAAGGTGCCAAGAATTGATCCTAAAACTAGAATTAAGTTGTGATGATTTAAGTCAAACAGATGAAAACTTAAATTCTTAGAATGGATTTCAAGCCTACAAACTGAGTGCTCGTAGCACTATTGATATCGTTCACAACAGATAGTGTAGCCTATATGAACATGAAATACGGGTATGGCAAGGACTTTATACGTATGTATGACATTTGACCTAAAAGGATTGAGATTTCTAGAAATTCTTTTTACATTCATGAAGAAGAAAACATATCCTGATCCATGTTCCTTAATGATTTCTTTTGATATTCTAATTTTCCCCTCTCTTCCTTCTTTCCTTTTGTCTTCTTGATAGTCAGGAAAATTACCGTACACACAGATAGAAAACTGGCTAAGTACATTTTTAAACTGTATATTTATTTATATATTTTTAAAGAGAGAGGAGGGGGAATTTATTTTATATTATAATAAAATAAAATCTCCACATACTCTATCAGCCTTTTTAAGAGTAATAACCATCACATTGACTCTTCTTTTATTAAAATCAGCCCTATCAATTACATAGACCACAATTTAAAAAAAGAGTCAATATAATGGTTGTTACTCTTAAAAAAACTAATAGAGTCAGTGAGGGTTTTATATAAAATAAATTCTCTCTCCTCACCCTTTCAAATATATAAAATAAATATACAGGTTTAAAAAAGTAACTTTCCTGACCACCAAGAAAAGACAAAAGAAAAGAAGAAACAGAGGAAGAAATCGGAAGATCGAAAGGAATCATTAAGGACCATGAATCCGGATATGTTTTCTTCTCTATTTGTGTGAGAATCATGAATTTTAAGATCCCGTGCAATTTTCATGAATGAAAAAAGAACTTACAATTTCACTTCCCATTTTGCATTGATACAGTTTTACATGTGCAAGCCATTATAACTTCATAGATAACTTTAATTGCTGATTTTGGATTATTTCTTCATTCCAAAACGAGTTCTCAATAGAGGAAGTATCAATTCTACAAAGAAGATTATTTTGTATTTTACATTTTTTTCCTACTTGTAGCCTTCATATTTGAATACAAACACTAAAGTTATGTTGTTTTTCTTTCCTATCAACTTTATTTTTTATGCTCTCACTCGGAGTCTATGTCTCACCCTACTCTTTCTTCTTCCTCTCGGATTCTCAAGTTGCATAGATACTAATGAATGTAATTCAGCTACTGTATTTATATGTTGGAAACTCTGTCTGACCAACTTGGCCTCATCAACTAAGTGAATGTGTTTGTTACTTTGGAGATGTTCAAAACATAAAAAAAAATCTGTTTAGTTTTCATTAAATTTACAATTTCTTAAGATATGTGTTTTCAGTATAGTGCTATCATTGACGTGCGTTAGTGTTGACACGTGTGTGGTAATGGCCATAGAAATGGTCATGACCAGAGCAGCATAGTATATCATAATATTTTAGAAAAAGGGCCTCTACGAAACGCTTAGTCCTTGAGTTTCACTATGTCACATCAAGCATATCAAACTATAATTTCACAAGTTCTCACTTATACTAATAATAGATATAAAACCTAAGCCAGGCCGATGGGGGCACACTACACTGGTAGACAGGGTAGGATTAATATTCACCTAATTATACCCTTTGGTGTGCACGAGTTCCCTGTGGACCTTAATAAGATGTCCAAGTATGATTTGATAAGTGAAGTGAGCACGTCAATCAAGCTTTCTTTGAGTCAATGAGATCTTCTCCGCAATTTGGCTATTGTGGCTGTGACAATGATCGAGTCATTTTACTTAGGGTCATTGATGCAAAAGTATTCATCAATTATGGTAATAGATGAGAAAGAATGAGGTGAGACTAGACTTACCGAGTTGATGTTTGGGAGATGTCTTTTCCTTGAAGAACTCAAACTACCTCTTTCTGGTTATGGTATTGATCTCTTTCGACATTGTTAGTATTTTGTTGAGGTTGTTCTCTCTACTCTTGCTCGGTTTGTGGGATCCCTTGGTCCTCCTAAGGATTTCCTCCTCCTCGACCTTGGAAATTACCACGAAAACCTCTACCCCGACCTCCCTCTAGCCCTCTTGTCCGGCTTGGTTGTTACGAAATGGTGCAACGACCCAAACTGGATGAGTTCTTGTACGTACTTTATGATATTTTCTGTAGTGTGACCTTGGTTTTAGCGATAACTACACCTCTTGCTTAGATTAGCAAACGAGGGGGATGGTGTAGGTTGCAGACTCTTACTAGCTTGAGGTTGAACACCTCCTAGATGATAATATCCCGACTAGTATTTAGAGGGTGTAGTTTGTGTGAGATTCAGAGCGAAGGTAGAGGAAAGTTGAGCATGAGTAGGAGCTTTCATTACCCTTTCTCTTGCATCCAAGTTTTTCTGTATGTTGATGTATCATGTTGTTCGGTGCAAAGTCATCCGTGTTGGCAGGTGGGTCAACATACAGTGTGTCGAGGAATTTATCTAGATGGAGTCCCACTAGGAGTGTGTGCATAGCTACTATCGGATGAAGGTCGAGGATGTTTAGGTATACCCTAGCAAATCGAGCCATGTACTGTCAGAGACTTGGTGTCCCCTTATAGAACATTATGCAAGGACGTCGAGGTTGATACCATGGGTTTGTACTTAGCAAACCAAGCTGATAACCTTCCAAAAAAAACATTAAATGAATCTATTGAATTTTTGAACAAGGAATAGTACCATTACAAAACTGGTTCCTTAAAGAGTAATTGCGAAGAGCCTGCAATGTATTTCAAGGTTCTTAGGAAGAGGTTCGCCAGAGTCAAGTATGCCTTGACATGTGCCTTTGGGTCCGATGATCCATCACACTTTTAAATGGAAGGCCACTTCCCATTTTCAGAAAGTTGAGCCATCATGGCTTCTGGAGTGAAAGGCCAAAAACTAATGAGGTTTTCTTCATCACCTCATTTAGTGAAGGCTTTGGAACAACCTTGAAAGGTTGTTTTCAATCACACACGTTGATAACTTTGCGATGAGGACCCCTAAGCCCAATTTAGAGATTGTTGTACGTCATTGGTTCGGTCAGGAACTCGAGATTGGTTGTCAGTCTGAAGTCGTTGAATTCACGTCTTAGTTTCTACTTTTTGCGACCAAGCAATGTGAACTTATCGTCCTCGGTAGGTTGTTTTTCTACTAGGGTTGGACAAGATTCAACAACCTGCTCGGTGGTTGAGTTCTGGCCTTCAAGTTCTTTTTGGATTGGTACACATCTCGATCCTTGTTGAGTATTGAGTTGCTCATGAAGAGCTTGCAACTCAACCCAATACTGGTTCAACTCATTCCGATGTTGGTTATGCATAAACACCAAATCCTTGTCAAATTTGACCTACTTGCCAACTATTGCATTTTGGAAATTCTCCTCATTTTTTAGAAGAAGAGTCTCCATATATGTTATTTTAGGACTCCAACAATCGATGGGTCCATGTCAAGATTTGACAACAATGATGCAACAATTCTACTTCTAGTAAAGACCACAAGACTTGTGATTTGGGAATAGTTTTACACAGGTCTCACAAATGGTTCAAAAGATGAAACCTTGTTCCCCTTAGCCTTGATGGGGGCTTCCTATACGCCCAATAATCTCACATCGCTTAGAAGTTGAGGTCAGAGGCAATTTAAATACATCTTCATCTATCAACCCTCTAAGGCACCTTTTAAGGACAAAGTCATGACAAAGCATTAAACTCCAAAGCGGACAATACATCGAATATGGTGATTGACTCTAACAATGTTATCTTAATAAACATGAGATCAGAACATTGGCAGAACATTAGCATCGTATGTGAGAATAAAATAGTAGTTCCAAAAACAAATCCTCTTTTCCTTAGCTCTCTACTCGAAGGGAATGGAAAAGTGGTTTTAAAGATGAGCCCTCATTGCCTTTAGACTTCAATTGGGAGACTTATTCCAGTACACTCAATAGTTTCACATTGCTTAGGAGTTTATGTCAAAAACAATTTAAATACTCCTTTCTCCCTTTACCCTCCTAAGTGTCTTTTTAAGACCAAAAACGTGAGAGTCTTAATAATATTATCTCAATAAACTTAAGTTCAGAACACTTACTCTACCCTCATTTTGACACGTAGTATTTTAGTTTTCCATAGAAGAAAACAGTCAACATTCAGGTAATTAGCATATTTTCTCCTGAGCAAAATCCAGAAGTTCTAGCATAATTGTCAGTCAGGTTTCGACCCGAGTCGCATCTAAATTCTCATATAGTTTAAATTTGAATGTTGTGTTTATAGTGTTCACGCAATAATAATAATAACAGTAATTATTATTAGAAAACATTTGTACCAAACACTTTAAGTTTATCGTCAAATCCGGGACTCAATCCTATACAGGAAATGAAAACTACGAAATTAGAGTATGGCAGGAATGAGGCAATTTGCATTGAATCGGTGTAATGCATATATAATTGAAAGAAAGAATACAAATCGCGTGAGTACATTTTTGGGCTCAACTAGCTAAAAGCTATGGGAGTAATTGTGATTTGATATCCTACTAGTTAAAGCTGGAAACTATGAACATTAGACGCTTTTGCTCCCTTTTTCAAGGCCAAATAATTGTATTATTACAAAAACAAAAGGTAGATAGCAGTCACAATGTAAATAACGACATCAAACAGTAACACTAAGTCTCATCATATCATCAAGCTTATAAAACTAGAACACAGTGTATTTTCTTTAAACGATTTCATTTTTCTTCGCATATAACTAATGTATTTTGATTGGATTGTTTATAATAATAATAAAAAATAATTTATTGAAATAATTGTTTATTGTTATAATCAATTATATGAAATAAATGTTACGTGGATATGCTATGTTAAAAGTGAGTTTAAGATGTTTTCATTTGGATTATTTGAAAATAATAAAATTGTCGTAGGAAAAAAATTGAAGTCATTTTGTATATAAAATTGCCAATTATTATATGATTATATTTTACGTTCTAACAAGTCCCATTTTTTAAATATTATTCTTGAAATTATACTATTATCCTCATATTTAAATTAATTTAACTGTCTTTCATATTTTAAAATAATATAGAAACTAGTTATATAGAATAAAATAATATAATAAAGCGGTTATAGTTTATATAATTATAATTATTTGATACATTTACAAGGACTAAAATGCTAATTATAATATAATTTTCAACAACATAATTAATCACGAGAGAACAAGATTATAAACAGTTCTTTTTATAAGAAAAGAGGCTATATAATTATAATCCAAAAATATAATTCAATCCAACGCTGACACTCCAAAATCCAAATATGATCAAATTGTGTAATTAGGCTCCTCTAAATGAGAAAGCCTTTAGGATGTGTTTATTTTAGATTACGAATTTGGATCTTTTCATGTTATCAAATAACATGATATCGTATTGAAGAAAAAAGATACATTCTTTATTAAATAGAAACCCAACATGATTAATTTTCGCAAACAATAATTATATTAGATAAACATTACTTAATATAAGAAGTTCCAAGTCCCAATCTTACATTCAAAATGACAAAAAAAATTATTAATGTTACTTTTAAATATGTTTGCTTATTTAATTATAATCAAATATTAAAATATTAACAAAGAAAAATTATAATAAACAATCTTTAAAATTATGATTAAAATTTAGCAAAGTTATTTTTCAATTAACATATGTTTCCTCACTTTATTCTCAAGAACTAATAAATTTAAATACAAAAATAGTTATAAGAGATATCTTCATACCACTACTATAATTTTTTTTAATAAAATTTTTGTTTGCTTTAAAGTAAATCCTTCCAAACTATTCTCTACATTACCCATCTAAAAATAAAACATAATAACATAATCAACTATTATAGTTGATTATATATTGTTCCATATGTTAGAAAGTCTTTTGAGAGAAATAACAGTTTATAAACATCTTTCTTCTTTAATTCATTAATAAATTGATATACTTTTAAGACAAAACCATAAAAGATATATACAAAACTAAAAACAAACAATATCTCAATTAAACAATGCAGATTGATTTCGAAACAAATATAACTAAATATTGAAATCATCTCTAAAAATTATATCGACCTTTACATAAAGGTAAACCAAGTTCTTCTAGACATTCTAGGATCAACTTTCTTTACCACTAATAATATTTCCTTATTTTTCAAAAGCTCTCTAGCTCCTCAAAGTAACTTACAATGAAAACGCATTTAGCTTGAATGATCAATGTGTAAGCCCTCACACGTAACTTTATAGGTTTTCCCAAAATAAAAGCTATCTCCGAAATCCGAATCAATCATCAATTTCACTCCAAAGGATCACCCTCTTTCCCTCCAGAATTATGTATGCGATCCGTATAATTGCTAGAAATCATACTAAATAGTTTTTTTTTTTAATTTTTAAAATAGTCCTTCAACATTAGTAAAATACAACTAGGGAACTATTTTAATGAATATTCAATATAATATTACTTAAATAATTCCATTATTTTAAAGACTACTTCTATGTCCGACTTACATGAGTTTCTGATTAATAAAAGTAATATGTTAATATAAATCTCAGACATACGAGTTTCTTATCAAGGAATATTTTAATATGACTCTCAAATATGATTTCCTTTTTAGAAAGAGTTAGTTACTAAAGGATACTTCTAAACCTTTAGGAAAGAGTGAAAGAGAGTACTGTTCGAAGGAAAAAATTGATGGTTTATTCCCAAGGATTCAATATTGTAATTATGTTAAAATTATTTATGGTAAGCGATACGGAACCATTACCAACCTAGGTAGATAAGATATCTTAGTTATCTCTTTATCCAAAACATTACCATTAACATATGTAAGCTAAATAAATTCAAAATCAATTAACGCTAAAAAAAAGGTAAAGCAACAATCACAAAAACAATGTTGCACCATAAGCTACTTGCAATTGGCATAAGCTACGGGAGGAAAAGAATACGAATCGGCCGATTCTCATTACCACAGAATCCATGTCGATCTCTCATAAGTCACAAAAAGAAGAGTAAAAGCCAGAAACAAGTACATATACCTCAAAACTTATAAAAAATGAGGGCAAAAACACATGTTCAAAGAATGAATCACTCGCACAATAATATATACATTAGAAGAAGGCCAACAAATGCATATGTATGAAGATGAATTTGAACCGTACCTAAGCAGATCCGTTTCTATTCTATAGCTTCCGCGTTCTCCATGTTAGGTCACCGAACTCAGCATCAAACTGTTGACATAAGCAAAAGCGTGAGTTGAGTTAAAAACGGCGAAGAAAACGAAATGGAGAAAGAAGGAACCGTGCGGTTGGCGGCGAGAAGCGAGGCACGAGCGCGATCGGCGAAGAGAAGGAACGAATGGTTTTTCATTTTGAATGATTCGGAGATTAGAGAGGAATAACTAATCAGCTTTCTCATGAGATGAGTCCGTTTGAAGAAGGGCATGGAGTACTATTACCACGGCAACGTGGTAGAGAGAGAAGAAAATATCTTAGTTAATAGGCATTAAATTAATAATTAATTATTACAGAGGTAATATTCGTCTGCGGCAGAGGAATCGGTGACCCTGGACAGCTGTTACTCACTGAGTGGAAGTTGATTGCTGATCAATTCATGTTAATTTAATAAGGTTTAAATGTATTTTAAATCAATGCAAAATGCAAATCTAATTTTCACTATTGGTCCTGACAAATATACGTAACTTTTTAATTATTAATATTTTTTAACCATTCTTTTTATCGTCTTTATCTTTTTATTGAGATTAGTTTAACAGTAAAAAAAATATATTAATTCATATAACTAAAATGGTAAAAATATTTCAAATTATATAATTCTATTTTTAATGTGTAATTAATTAAATTATATATTTTTATTGGATGTAAATAAGATAAATATTTTATTTATACTTTTGAATCAATAATTTATTTTCATTTTGTATTTCTATTAAACGTAATTAATTTTGACATTTTAATTTTAAATGATTGTAAAGTTAGTTATTTTCTAATATACTATAAATAAACAAGGATTTTATCTCTAAAGGCAAAAGCAATTTAAGAATTATTAACTAAAATGTACTAAATTTATATGTAATATTAAAAGATAACTATTATTTTTCATCACAATTTAAAACTACATAATATAATTTAATTCTTAGTGTATTAACAAATTTTGTCAATAACTGCTCGTTATATACAAAACAATAAATTAAAACAGAAAATAAAAATTATATATAATAATTTTATTTTAGTAATATTTTTAAGAAAAATAATATCAAAATTATTATGCTTAATATTTAAAAAAAAATCATAAGTCATTATCTTGTTTATGAAAATATTAAATACATTAATTAATTTAATTATACACTTAAAAGTATTCTAATTACTTTAATTTATACTTTATATTTTGCATAATGAATTAATTTAAGAATTCCTGTTTATATAAAACGATAGATTGTGAAGTTTTGTGCTAAGCTCATAGGACGCATTGTACATGAAGTTAGAAACATCTGAGCAATCTAAGCAACCTTCGAAGTTTGTGCTTTACAAAAAGGTACAGTGAAGAAAATTAAAATAAGTTGTGTAGGGAAGGTGTTCGATAGAAAGACAAGGAGGAGTGTTCCTTCTTTGCCTTTTTGGCATTGGCATTGAATGTGGACGATAAGTGAGGAAGTGGGCAACTTGAGCATGATTCCTGTAGCTTTGGCAACTCCAATGCTTAAAAAATATTAATATTTATGCATTTAAGAAGACAAATGTTCCTTTTCATGGTCCAGCTCCCACTTATCTTTTCACTGCCTAACAATCAACATGTTGATAAGGAACATGAATTATATAAATGTGCTAATCTACCCATGAGAAATAGTTATATGATCTTAATACATGTATAAATATAAATAAAATAAGGAATGTGTTTGTTAATGATATAGGGAGGTGAATTTAAAATATCATGTTTTTTTACTTATCAATGATTAATATCAGGAATCTTAACTGTACATAAAATTAGTATTTCCTTTTAATATAATCTATTTAGTGAACAAAATAAAATTATTAGGATTTAAATCCTGCACTTTGGTGAGGGAGACAAGTTGTTATTACTTACATTAATCAATCAATCAATGTACACATATTAATGTTTATCTTAATGTAACTTAAATAATTAACAAAAAGTATCTAAAGTTATTAGACCGAAAATATATTCTCATTTGTTTAACAAAACACGGTAAGGGAATGTAAAATATAAAAAGTAAATAATAGATCATTATAATATAATTAAAAATTACACCTATAAAAAATTACTAATTTTATGATAATTTTTTAGAATTTATGTAAATATAAAATTGATATGAAATAGAAAACACATATTACAATAATAAAGTAAAAAAATTTAAAAAATATCAATTCGAAATAAAAATATCACCTCGAGTAGTAAAAATATTTTTTTTCCTCTGATAACGAATAGTAAAGTTTATTTCTTGTAATAATTAACCACTTGACTATATTTTGATAACATTTCTGTGTGTTTTTTTAAATAAAAAAAAAAAAAAAAACTACATGCATACTCCCTTTTTTTTTTCACCATTGTCTCTCTTACCAGAATGTATCAGAAAGTGTGGGAGTAATGTTTAAAACCTTAAGTGGTGTATGTATAATGTGAAAAGAGGCCACAGTGTAATTTTTTCTTAAAAAATTATGTACATTTAAATAGAAAATTAATTTGTAATAAGATTTAAGAAAATCTCGTAAAATATTTGTGTAATTTACTCAGTTTGTTTCAATTAAATGTTATGTAAACTAATGTTACAATAACATTTATTTAATGAAAATAAAATTTCGAAAGGCATTGTCTAACAGTTAGTTGGTTAGGATGTGCAAGTTATTGTATAAAATTGCCTTAAGTTGAGTATGTTTCTAGATGTGACTCATAATTTAATTTATGCAATGGACCAAGTGGGGTGTTTGTTTGTTTAAAGGGTTTGCAAGTGGGGGTTTGATTTGGAATAATTTATTAGAACAAGTAGCAGTATAAAGAGCTTAAAAGGTGGATTTTAATATTCATCTTTGTGAACTAAATTTGACTGTAGTTTAGTTGCAGCTTCGAGATGAATTTTAAGGTGTACTAAAGTTTAATATCCTTCAGTGGGTTGCAAAATAATATAGGATTTGATATATGATTGATATAATAAAGGTCTATAAGTATTATATTAATTTTTTTTACGAAACATATAATTGTAAACTTATTAACTGTTATCTAATGATCTGTGACCTGAAAATAAGTAACTTTGAAATATTGTTGTAGATTATGTTTCTATAATATGACCATGAATGAAATGAGATTGTGAAATTGACTGGATCAACATCTTTTTACTCTCATGTCTGTTACCTCTTTTTAATATCTGAGAGAAAAATAAACAAATACTTTTAAATTAATTAATTTATAACAAATTCTCTTAAAATTTATTTAAATTTATTTATTTTTCTTATGTTCTTTATAAATGTTTATGAAATTCAAACATGTTATTAATTGAAATTAACTAAGTTGAGATAATTATTTATGATCCTTATAAGAGGGTAATAAAATAAGTAATAGTAGCTATTTACTTTGATGGCTATTCTAGTGCAGTAACACATTTTAACAGTTAATTTTTTTATGTAAGTTTTTAATATATTTTTAGAGGAGAGAGTAAGTTATAATTAAAGATTATTAATTCTAACTTTTATATTTTTTATTATATTTTTAACCCTACTTTTTCTCTTCAATACATTTAGAAAAATTATATAACTTCATAATTATTTTTCAATAAAAAATATATTAATTAGTTTTATTTCTTACTGTTAGAACTTGTCCATATTGGAATTTTGATGGATAATAATTTGAGTGGTTGTGTTGCCGTGAAATAAGTAAAGAAATAATGCTTTCAAAATTTTCTTTGTTTTTATTAAATCGAGTCATTCCAACAGAAAATTCATGTTTCGTTGGATATCTTTGATAAAAATCTAAAGTTTGTCTTTTTAGAAACAATGACTATCAAATGGTTCAAATATTATATTTAAACTACTAGATAATTTATTTTTTCTATACTAAAATATTTAACACTTTTCTCATCTCCAGTTGATAAATTCTAAATTGATTTATAAAGATAAATTTTATTCACACAAAATCAATTTATAATATTGTGCTTTTGTTGGAAAAAAAGTTATTAATTTGTTATTATAATACGATAGTATATTTTGTTAATAAAAAAAATAAATCATACATATTTATTCTTCAGTAACTAAGTAAAAATGAAAATAAAGAAAACGACAGGAAAAATAATGAGAAGAAAATACAAAATAAAGATATGAAAGTGAATTAAAAATTAGCCAGTTGTTTTCAATAAGATAAAGATTATTTTTTATACTTAACAAATTCTTAATATTATAATAATATATTTATTATTTTTATTTTAAAATTTATATATTGAATAATTTTCTTCTTCTCACATTTACAAAAACATCTTTATCTCATGTTACGTTTTAAAATATATAATATATATTTTTTTTAAATATAAAAATGATGTTAAATTTTGTTAAAATATTTATAACTTAATATGATTAATTTAAAAAGTTAATTTTTAAAAAATATGATATATTTTTATTTTTTTAATAATAATAAAAATGATATTGGATTCATATTTAAAACTTAATATGATTAATTTAAAAAATTTAATAAAAAACATTATTTTTAAATATTTAGTTTTGTGATAATTAATTTAATGTTAGTTAAAAAAAGTATAGATATTTTTTAATATTTATGAATTATTTTTTTTTATTTATTAAGAAAGTTTGTAAATATTTATCAAGAAAGAAAAAAATTAACAACTTATTCTTTGATAACAAGTGACTCAGTGACACATGAAAGAGAAAAAAATTATTTAATAAGTAAATTTTAAATTAAAAATAATAAGAACATTATTAATATATTAAGAATTTGTTAAATGGAGGATGTAATTTGTATGTGCAAGAAGTAGTTATCTAAAAATTAAAGTATACTATCTTGTTTAATTATTTATTATATAATTAACTTTCATTACTAATTTATCAATATTTATATTTATATTAAAATAAAATAAATATAATTAATAATATAATATAATATAATGAAAACAATAATAATATATTTAATCAATAAAAAATAATAATAATAAATAATAACTTTAATAATAAAAAATAAAATAAAAAATTATAATAATAATCAAAATAAATTTCTAAAATAATAATAATAATATTATTAATAATTATTATTTTATCAATCAAATTTATCACATATTCATTTAATAAACTTTTTCCTCATTTTTTACTTTTTTTTCTTTAATTTAAACCCATTTACTTTCTACTAACTTTCATCTTAAATCCATCTTTTTTTTCACTCCATTAAATACATCTTCAAATCCAAACAACACCTAACTATAATTAACTGTAAAATTATCTAAAGAAATGTTTGATTCTAATATTTTATACCAAGATCAGACGGTCACAAGTGATAATAAAATGGGAAAAGAAAAGTATAAACTTAATATTAATGCAGTTTAATGAAACAGCTAAAGAGACATAAAACTTATGACTAATTTGTTGGGCAACCATTAACCCTTACGCCTTTTGCTGTCGGGCAAGCTGCCAGTGGACAGTGTTCACTATCATTTCCCCACCAATTTGGACTCTTGATTTCCAAACCCAATGAGCAGAGTATGATGGACATAAAAGCAACCCCACTGTCAAGTGCCGCTGACAGAACATAGTTGTACCTCTGCCACCATTTCTTTCTGTATCGGAAGATAAAGAAGTTGAAAATTGTCCCAACCAGAATCCATGCATTGTAGTTTAATGGTGTTGCTAGTGTCATCATTCCAGTTGCTCCCAGGAGAACTGGGAGGTTGATCAGTGGAATCCATGACTGTTTTGGAAATGCTTTGTGCAACAGCCAAACAATTACGGGTCCTAAAGCACCTCCAAGGAAAAACCAATTCATTGCACTGTAGTTTCCTAGAGAACCAAAGATTCGTTTTGGCCCCACAAGGCCCCAAATAACTGATGCATCGAAAAATACACGGTCATCAGGGCATGTCCAGGGACTGCCTGCAGGAAGGACATCATCATGACATATGTTCTTGACGGAGTTCAGCAACCACCATGCTACCCCGATGTTGATGGTTCCAGCCAGCATTGTACCTATGAACTGTGCATGCATACATACATGTGTGAATAAATTGATTGCACAAACAGAAACTGCAGTATAAAAAGCAATATATTTTTCAGCATATATACAAGGTGAGCTGTTTTTGTGTGTGCGCTTAAGAACGTACCTGAACTAAGAACATTGATCTTGGAGGGATTTTCATGTAGTGCCCAAGTTTGAAATCACTGAGGAAAGAGACAGCCTGGGCCATGCTAATGTAACCATAGGTTTTGAAGCATACATTTGCAATTGGTCTTCCCGGATAAATGAGACCGAAGACATACTCAGTGATGACATTCAACCCTGGTGTCTGAACACACACCAAAAGATGGCAATAGTAAAAATTTAGATTACGTGGTTCCGTGTACAGCGTACATATTGTTTAAAACGACAGGAGAGCTTTCGAGCTAAAATTAACTACAAGATGCAAACGCTCTATCAGCATCTTATATTGTTCTTAAATTCTGAAGTAACCATTGAGAAAGCATTTTAGGCATTACTGTATCAAATTTTTTGACGAGACACAAAAAGATGAAGTTTCTAAGTTCATGTCAATTCAGACAGGACAAAATGAAATGTGTATATATTCATATCATCTTGTGTGTTAGATATAAAATATATATATCATGTATGTTCATCGAAAAGTTTTTAGCATAGTTAGTATTTGAAACAATATTAGAATTCCTACGACGCTTGTAGTTCGATCTATACCATCCTTGGACTTTCAAATCAAGTTAAATTTGTGCACAAATATGCATGTGCTATCATATAATTAACGGGGTGTAAAAGTTGCAGTCTCTAACCTGGTTTGTGGTGGCAGTGATGATGCCAATGGGAAGGGTAAATCCGAAAGCTAGGGCTCCTGCAAAGAGAAGTCCCCACCAGGGCATTTGAACCTGATCATTTACAAAGATGCATAGTGCGAGAGAAACCACAAGGGTCACAACCAGTAACAAATAAAACCACCAGGAAGGTATGTCTTTGTATCTTTTCATCAATCTTGTGTGAATATCTTCTTTCCCGTTGGAAGAAGAACGATAGCATTCTATAATCTCCCTGCATAGTCAACATATAATATTTTGTTTAATGATATAGCTGATAGTCTAAAATAATATAAATTTTTGTCGTAATGTTTCATGGCCCTATGTACTAAGACATGCATATGAACCTTAAGAAAATTGCAGAAAAAATAGTATTGTTCTATCCTGAGTTAACACAACTTTTCATGTTATCCAGTAAAGCATATAATTATTAAAACCCAGCTTATATGAGTACATTGTCTAATCTAGTGTTCTGAGAATATTTTCTCAAATGTAAGACATTTATTAAATTTGCACAACATGCAACTGTAAAGTGTACATTACATTCTACTCCATGCTTATTCCAGAATTTGAATAACATCAGTCTTCTTTACTATCATCTTAGTAAGTTAATATAGTAAGAAATTAAGCACGATGACAAAATAATTTGAGTGGCATTACCTTCCATAGAAGCAGAACACATGTGTGAGGGTGGATGCTATGGAGGCAAATCCAAAGCCATAAGTGAGGGCGAAAAACATGCTGAAATGAATTCTACCTTGCTTTTCATACTCTGCAACATTTAACTCAAAATGGTTTTGTACAATAGCAGATATGTTGTACTTCTGACCTTGGGCTGTAAATAGATGTGAGGAGAGAATGGGAAACCTATTGGCATTGTAGAGATTGAGGCCCCAGTATGCTATAGGAATAACAACATAGGCTATTAATGCGTGGCCCACAGAAACATTGACAATGGCAAAAAAAGGTGAGATAAGAGGGCTGTACGAGACTCATGTCACAGCAGCCCAATCAAATGTGAGGGCTCCAACTCCAAGGCCACTCATCCCTGACCCTATCTGCTGAGCTATAACTGACTTGGGGAATACCCAACACAGCCATGAAACGCTTGAGAGTGTTGTGAAGAAGAATCCAGGGATCGCGTACCATGATAAACTGAAGAGTAGTGCAAAATAGTAAAACTTTGTCCGTGAAACTCGATCCTCGTCTTTCTCATGCACTGCTCTGCATACAAACAAAATTTTATGTAATCCTTCAGAACATGCATGTGTGTCTCCTCGAGCTACTACCTTCGTGCTCCTATCTACCAACACAACTGGTAGAGCTAAAGATGCAAATAATTAATAACTAATTTGTATTTATTAGATTTAATTTTTGCTAACGTATAGCAATGAAAAATAAATATTCTACATTTCTTTTTTATAAAAGGTCAATAGGGATGGACTAAAAATAGAAAGTGCTGTGTATGAGTAAAAGAGTTTTGGCAATTGCTTCTTGTACCCCTACAATTGCTTCCTGCACCCCATACATCAGTTTTATGTTATAACACAATACCCTTGCTAGAAAACCATAACTTGGAGTTGCTGCCTTTGCGTTTTCCGGTGACGACGGCGGTGGCGGACAGCGGTGGCGGACGGTGGTGGTGGAAAAAAAGGTTCTTTGACAACGTTTTGAGATAAGTAGTTGTGTTTTTAGATGGTTTAATGGTTAATGTAGGGATGTAGAGAGGATGTTATGTGGTAGGAAGGATTTTTGTTCTGGAAATTGAAATCCGGAAGAAGGTTAGGAGGTAGGAAAATGAATTACGGAAAAGGATTTTCATAATAAGAAGTTGGCTTTGGGAAAAGTTTTTCCGGAAATGCTCTTCACACCCCTCTATTCTGGAAAAGTATTTCTGGAAATCTCTTCACACCCCTTTCTTTCGGAAAATATTTTCTGAAAAAACTCTTCACACCCCTCTTTTCTGAAAGCCAACTTTCTATTACAGAAATCATTTTTCGTGATTCATTTTCCCACCTCCTAACCCTCTTCTCGATTTCGTTTTCCAGAACGAAAATCTTTCTCACCACATAACATCCCCTCTACATACATCAACCATTGAACCATTCAAAAACATACCCACTTACCTCTGCCAAAGAACCTTCCCTTCTACCACCAACGTCCGCTACCGCCGCGGTCACCGAAAATTGCAAAGACAGCAACTCGAAGTTATGATTTTCTGACAAAGGTATTTATGATATAACTTAATAATGATGGGGTGCTGGAAGCAATTGTGGGGGTACAGGAAGCAATTTCCAAGAAGTTTTCATTTAATTGACCAACCGCAAAAGTGAAACTTGGACAAGGGTGTTGGGCCACCACATATGGGCTGGTTCCACCACGTATTTTCTCATAAGCCCGGCCCATCCATATCCTAGCATCTGCAAATACCACGATCCAATCGTGAATTCGAAAAGATAAATATAAATATTTGTTTGTATATAATTATTTTATTATAAAAAAATATACAGTAATAAATAGGTATTTGAATTTTACAAATTTATATCTCCGATGTGTGTGTGATTACTAAAAATTATTTATAGTTTTAGACATAATAAATCGTTTAATAGTTTTTACAATACTTATTATAAGCTATTTATTCCTTAATTATTAATTATTTTAAATTATTGAAGAAGAGAATTTTAAAAAATTTTATTTATTAAAAAAACATAAATTTATTATCATGGATAATTTTATATTCATAATGTATTAAAGTTATTATTATTATTTTAATATCAACTTTTATATAACCTATTTTTCATTTTTTTCAAAATATTTTTTTTATCAATTTTTTATATCATCATTCTATATACGAAAATGACTTAAAATTATAAAAATTTCATTTGTAGTTTTTTAATCTATTTTTCATTTTTTCTCCAAAATTTTCTGCAGATTTTACTATATATTTTTCAAATAATTATTTTTTTGTGTTTTTTTTATCATTTTGATTGTTTTATACAAAGAAATATAACCTTTTTTCTTTGCAAAAAGAATCTACAGAAAAATTTTAAATTTTTGTATCCAATAAACAAGAGTATAAAATTATAAAAGATAAATATATATTAATAAAGTAAAAACTTAATATTTGATAATATAATAAAAAATTAAAACCACGCATAAAATAATACTATCAAAATGGTTACTCATTATATTACTCATACCTATATTTATTATATCTTCTAAATGGTATCAAAGTCGGTTTTAGTTCTCATTATTAGAAACTAGTAAATAAGAAGAATTACCACTAATAAAAAAAGTTTAAATATTATGCATAGAAGAAAGAATATATACGAACTCTTCCCA
>Ga0099825_1000526_pt1 | contig 41393 bp, 19 predicted proteins | sample SiratroredBW_FD_76838 | JGI IMG/M metagenome (GOLD analysis project Ga0099825, IMG submission 76838) | Root nodule microbial communities of legume samples collected from California, USA - Siratro red BW | ecosystem: Host-associated > Plants > Roots > Nodule | place: USA: California | collected...
AAATGACATAAAAACAATATTAAGAGTGCATGTGAATTTGAGAATTTACATTCAATCCCAAGAAGAAGAGAAGTTAGCTACGCATGGTAGCCATGAAAATACAATAGAAAAGGAAAAGGAAAAATTCTTGATCACAACGGCACTTCAAGAGATCTTCCAAAAGATGATAGATGCCCCCATGTTCAACCTAGCTTCTCTTTTATAAAAAATCCCTGTTGTCTGTTACAGAGCGACCGTTATTTCGTACTTCACACCTTTAGTGGCGTTGACGCTTTCGTTCAGGAGTTCTTTATGATTTAAGTGAGTTTTAGCTCAAGCTACTCTTTTAGCTTAAGCAGGAAGTCACTTATAATATGTTTTTCTGCTCTTTCTTTAATTCCAACACTTCTTGTTCTCTCTTCCTTCGAATCTTACCTAATTCTCAACAGCACTTTCTCTTTCCACAACCAAAACACATTAAACGGAAAAATTAACAATAAAATCTCTAACTAAAACAAAATCCCTAAAAAGCTCTAATTAAAACAAAATTACCGCTAAAAATCCTAACAAATCTGCATATAATTAACCAACAATGAACAATTATCAAGCATTGATGGGGCAGATTCAATCTGGGACATTGCTTTTGGCTTTACACTATGCTAAAGAATCTCTGTGATATTCAGACAATCATGTGGGTAAATAATGCCTCGTGGTTTGTGTAGGTTAATTTTATACCGTTGAAGAGGGTACATTCAATCTAGAACGTTAACTTATAGGGTGGGTCTTTGTTAAAGAATCTCTACCATATTCAGGAAATAATGTGGGTGAATAGTGTCTCGTGTTTTGTAAAAGTTCATTTTGGAGCGTTGATGAGGCAGATTCAATCTGGACATTGTTTTGGGCTTTACACTATGCTAAAGAATCTCTGCGATATTCAGGCAATCATGTGGGTGAACAGTGCCTCGTGGTTTGTGTAGGTTAATTTTATATCGTTGAAGACGGTACATTCAATCTGGAACGTTAATTTATAGGATAAGTCTTTGTTAAAGAATCTCTGTCATATTCAAGAAATAATGTGGGTGAATAGTGCCTCGTGCTTTGTAAAAGTTCATTTTGGAGTGTTGATGGGACAAATTCAATCTGAGACATTGCTTTTGACTTGACACTATGCTAAAGAATCTACGTGATATTCAAATAATCATGTGGGTGAATAATGTTTCGTGGTTTGTGTAAGTTAATTTTATACCATTAATGATGGTACATTTAATCTGCAACGTTAATTTATAGGATGGGTCTTTGTTAAAGAATCTCTGCCATATTAAGGAAATAATATGGGTGAATAGTGCATCATGCTTTGTGAAAGTTCATTTTGGAGCGTTGATGGGACGTATTCAATCTGGGACATTGCTTTGGGCTTTACACTCTGCCAAAGAATCTCTACAACATTCAGACAATCATGTGGGTGAACAATGCCTCGTGGTTTGTGTAGCCCCTAAACCCTAAACCTACACAGGGAAATAATGTGTATTATCACATCACACATTTATAATTATTTTTTCTCAGGTCACATAGTACAATAATGTACACCGTCACATCACTTCTCCATTATTGTCTTTCCTTTGGTCACACCAGACAATAATTTACATCATCAAATCACTCGTCCATAGCTTTTCTTGAAGCCACACAACTCTCTATAATTGCTTTTCCTGAAGCCACACAAGACAATAATGTGTATTATAACATCACTCCTCCATAATTGTGTTTCGTACATCACTCCTCCATTATTTCTTTTCCTCACAACACAATTATCAAAAATAGATTCCATACATTAGGATTATCATCAACACCAATGTACCAATATGTTCTCTTTTTAATGTGGATATGACAACACATAAAAAATCCATCATCTTTTACATAGTTCATTTCACACATCATAAGCAACCATTTTTATCTGTATCTCCATCATTATCCAACTATAAATTCAACCTCTAACCCTTACACCACTTTCAAACCATTCTCCCTTCTTTCCATAACTTTTGCTTTTATCTTCAAATGAACTATCTCTGTATAATAGACACTGAAAATTTTTACAATTCTGATCTTGTTGTTGTCTTTACAAATGGTCGGATAATAGAAAATGACAAAGGCGTCCACTTTGAATACCCATCTCCTTAATTTATCTGCATCTTCTAATATTTATTTACAGAAATACCGAACAATTTTATTTCATTTTTGTTATTACAAATATTTTTTTAACAAACTAAAAATACAAAATTTAATTCGAACACCAATATTATAATTTATTATAATTTTTCTTCTAATTTTAATTTTAATATATAATATAATTACAAAATTATTGTAATTTCTTCTCATTATAATTAATTGCTTCAAAATATCTATAAATATATATTTTTTCTCTTTCTATGTTATTATCACAACTTTATTTTCATATAAATTTAATGAAAGTAAATGATTTTTTACTTACATATTTTTTTTATTTATCTCCTTCTCTCATATAAATTAAAAATAAATCCTCCCAAATTTTAATTATATTTTTAATCAAGTTTTTACTAAAAAAAATGTTTTTACTTATTTTCAAATCTATAAATTACACTATCTAGATTTTTATTACTTAATTTTCCAAAATCATTTCAAAGTCAAAATTTGATTTTTAGAAAATTGGTTTCTCATAATCTATAATAAGCCATTTACAATATTTTTATTTATTTTAATAGCTTTTTAATAAAAAATATACAAAAATATTAGATTTTTACTTTATTTATTTTAAAACAATAAAAATAAATTATAAAACCTTAAAAAATTATAAAACTTAATTATAATTCCAATATTATAATTTCTTATAATTTTTCTTCCAATTTTTATTTTAATGTAAGATACAGTTGTAAAATTACTTTAATTTATTATTTTTATTTATTATAAAAATACAAAATACAAAATACAAAATACAAATATAAAATAATTTATTATTTATCTTCTTATTATAATTAATTGCTTAAAATATCTATAAATATTTTTTTTCTTTCTGTATATTTATTATCACAACTTTTTTTCGGTATAAATTTAATGAAATTAAATTTTTTTTCTTTTACATACTTCTTTTTATTTACCTTCCTCTCTCATATAAATTTAAAATAAACTCTCCCAACTTTTAATTGTATTTTTAATGAAAATTTTACTAAAAACAAAATTCTTCTACTTTTATCGATTTTTAAATCTACAAATTATACTACCTAAATTTTTATTTAACATTTTCAACTTTATTTTCCAAAATTATTTGAAATTTCTTATTTATCATTATTAATAAACATCCACATAATTTAATATTTTCTTTTATCTTTAAATCAAATTACATTTAACTTAGATAGTTTAATTTTTTTTCTCTCACAAATTACATTTAATTAAATTTTTGAAAACATATATAAATAATTTTTTTTTTCATATAAATTTGATGAAAATAAATGATTTTTTTCTTACAAACTTTTTTTATTTTATCTCCTTCTCTCATATAAACAAAAATTAAATAATAAATCCTTCCAAATTTTAATTATATTTTTAATCAAGTTTTTACTGAAAAAATATTTTTACCTATTTTTAAATCTATAAATTACACTATCTAATTTTTTTTTAACATTTCTAACTTAATTTCAAATTTTAATTTATCAATAATAATAAACATTTACAAAATTTTAATATTTTTATTATCTTTAAATCAAATTAAATATTTAGATAGTTTAATTTTTTTTTTCTCTTACAACTAATTTAAATTTATTCACTATTTTTAATTAATTTTTTTAAACATTATTTGTATAGTCAAAATTTGATTTTTAGAAAATTAGTTTCTCATAATCTATAATAAGCCATTTACAATATTTTTATTTATTTTCATAGCTTTTTAATAAAAAAAATCATACAAAAATTATAAATTTTTACTTTATTTTATTTTAAAACAATGAAAATAAATTATAAAACCTTAAAAAATTATAAAAATTAAAAAAAGACTTTCAGAATTATGTTTCTAATTGGGTTTAAATTCCAAAATTAAAAATCTCAAATCTAGAATTGAGAAATTTGCAGCCAGGGATCCCAATTCTAAAAGTGCACAATAAATTATGTTAGTTTGGAAAATAAAGTGCACAGACATTATGTGGGGAATGAATTTTGGAAAGAGTATTATTGTTGTAAAAATTTATAGTTCTTATACCGTTATAATAAATAACTATATTTTTATGTAAATGTAATTATAGATTATGTTATTGAACTGAACTTGAGTTTTAATCATTCTTGCAAATAATTAATTATTTCACATAATAATTAATTATGTTGATTAAATTTAATTTTCTCTATTTTTGTAAATAATCTATTATGTTGTGATAATTTAGAAATATTTATTTTTATAAATAATTGATTAGACAGAGACATAATTGATTGTTTTATTTTAAGATGGTTACTGATTCACATGAAAAGTATAATAATTCATTGTAATTAAACATAACATCTTCAATTATTTTATCTTAGTAGGTAACTATAACATCTTCAAACTTCTTTTAGAAGGTAAACATTCTACAAGTTTTTTTAACTCTCTTTTCCAATAATACTTATGAATTGTTTTTCCCTTTCAGAATAAAGAATTCTTAAAGAATCATAATTTATATTTAAAGAAATATCATTGCTTAATATTATCAAACAAAATTACAAGTGTTAAGGTTTTCGATTATAATTGTTTTAAGAAATATTTGTCAGATATATTTTCTTTCTTTGTTGCAAAACACGAGTGTGATGTGAATGTAGATATTTGAGTGTTTTTAATATTTTTTTATTGGAGAAGTTTTGAAGGAAGGTTGTAAAGTTTTTTTTAATAATTATATAAGTATTTAATATTGTTATAAACTTACCCTGTTTATTTTTGTTTTTTTTATGGAGGTGTTTTTTTTACCAATCGCGGACTATGCCTTCAAAATTCCAAAAATGAAAATTGTTGGATATGAGTTTTTTCTATCAGCTTGGATAAGAGTATGCTTAACACAATAGACAAACACAATTCATATAATCATACAAAAGTTTGGAGATATGGTCTGACAATAAAAAAACAAGGTAAGATGCTATAATTCACTCTTATATTATCATACAAACATATTCTTCATGTGAATCTTCACTTTACTTAAAAAACATAAAGAATTCAAAAAAAAAATTAAAGAATAATTTTAGTACATAACAAGATGACTAAATTAGCATAGATTTTTAAGTAGGATTTTTTTTAAATTAATACTATCTATTATATTATTTTTAATCCTTTTTACATGTTTTTTTTTTTCAACCAAATATTTGTAGTGTGTTTGTTTTACCTATTTTCTTTCCCTCGTCTTCATATTTTTACTTAATTTATTTTGTTTCATATAAGTCCGAGACAAGCAATGTTGTATGTTGGTTTTCTGCAAAGCTGTATCTTAGGTTTTCTTTCTAGTTTTCTATGAAAGGTGAAGGAATCCAAACACCGGGGAAGAAGTATGGAATCTTGCATGCTGCCTGTTACTGTTCTTCCTTACCTTCCTTCCAATAAACCTATTTTCCTCCTCTTCCATTCTCGCAACCCAACCATTATGAAGTTTCTTCCTTTTTGCTTTTCCTTCCTTATTGTCTTGCAAATCGCATTCGCCCTCCACCAACACTCAGTCACAACGCTTCCCAAACATCACAAGAATGAAGAACGCGACCTGCACATTGGACTTCATCGACCCTCCTCACGATCCCTTCTCTCTCTTCCACCGTCAGTACCCTCAACTCTCTCATTCTCTTATTTACTGAAAATATTTTATACCGCAATTTAAGTTCTTGTTTGCTCCTTTAATCTTAAAGATCATATCCCTTGACACCTTTTTTATTTTTGTTTTTTTATAGCATCATGATTTGATAAATTATAGTATTTTAGTACACGTGGAATAACTTCTGCTCACATGCTCACATTTTTAATATTGATTCGTCTTTTGAGCCAAAAGTAGTGATGTTTTAACTAATTTTATATGCTGTGTATGGTAATAAGGTTATGTTGTACAATCTTGAAGATTATCCGTGTCTTTGTGTGCATGTTGATTCCCTTCTTGAAGATTTGTAATAGTGTTAATTGTTTGTATTGACCAGTGGCGGCATTCTAACAGTGTCATTCTGCTTGGTAAAATGCTTGCTTTTATAGTAAGGTTGCAACGACCGCATTGGTTGTGACCCTGAATGGGACTATGTATTTGGTGGACAAATCTCCTGGTTCCATGAAGGTGATATGGTCATTCTCGACACGATCGCCCATCTACCAATCGTATAGAGCTCCCATAAAAGGGGATACTGATAAAGAAAATGCATCTGCAGCACTACCGAGTGGATTCATGGAATGTGGGGATGACTGGTCATTGTACATGCATGACAGACACTTTGGTAAAATGGTATGTGTTTTAAGATATGTCTGAGATTGTGATTGTTGTGTTAATGCTTGGAAAGTTAATGGTGCTTTAAGACGATTTCTTGAATTTAACTCTTGCCTGGAAGCTGGAATTTACCCTTGTTTTTTATTGGATATGGTTGGCAAGTTTGAAATACGAGTTGGCAGAAGTAACATAGAGTGATACCCATTTGAACAATAGTATTAATGGATATATGCATCTAGCATTTGATAGTGTTTTGTTTGGTGGCATTAGTAGTATTGCTGGTGGTGGTTGCAGTAGCAGTATTACTACTGGTGGTGACAGTTTAATCCCCCACACCCTTGAAAATAAGAAAAATAGAGACAATTTTTGTAGCTTACCAATTACTGAATTCAAAGAAGCAATCCATGCTTTTTGAAATAAATATTGTTAATTATCCAGCATTGCTTAATTGAAAGCCTTTCAATAGCATGAGTTGAATTTCATCGTTCATGCTTTGAAGCTTACAGGAAATGCACATAATTCAATTTATGGTAGTTGAATAGAGACTGAAATTTGTGAAATGCTTTAACACAGAAGCATTTCAGCTGTGCATACATATACAATTCTGAATTAATTACATATATTATTTTCAAGAAGCATATATGCAAGAGCTGCATCCTAAGGACATGAGATAAGTCAACATGCATGAAAAAAATCATGAACCAGTTGTTGTTCCTATTGCTTGTTGGTTTCAAGACATGTTGTGGACCTGTGGACGTTCCAACTCTATTTGTAATTACATATTTTGTTCTTTCTATATAACATTCTTGTACCTATAACTAAGAAAACAAATAGAAAGATAATTTTAGTGGTACCCTGTATTATTCAATTATTTTCTGCCATGGTTTGAACAATTACTTATTCTAAAGTTTCTTTGATAGTTCAGTGATGTAGAGTGTTCTTTATTTCTTTTTAATTTAAACAAATATAATATTTAATATGACCAGGAGAGTTTTTTAAGTTATGTTTCTCGAAGTGCCTCTATTTTCTTATGAATACTGAACTTCATGTTCTGTTGATTGGTTTGTCATATCTGTAGAGAATCTCAGAATCTATTACAGAATTTGTAGCTCGTACTCCTACCCTTTCAGATGATGGAGCAGTGACACTTGGATCCAAAAGAAGCACTTTGTTTGAAGTTGATGCTACAACTGGATCAATCATTCAAATCCATGTGATGTCTGATCCTGTTAATGCTTCTGCGCCTGGGAGTGATGGGAGGCAAAGTGTTACAAATATCCCCAACATAAAGAATAGGGATCTTGCCGAGTCTGTGAAACTAAATTCACCACAACCATTGCTTAAGATTTTCAGGACAGATTATTTTCTTCAATCTGTTGCTCCTAGCTCAGGAATAGTTTTGTGGACTATGGCACTAGCTGAATTCCAGGCTGTATTATTATGCAATCATTCCTCTTCTGATATAGAGGATGAGTATGTTTCTGATAGGGGCCTCAATTTTACGATGCCATACCCATGTGAAGAGATACAAGAAGTCTTCCGGTTGAAAAAGAATTTTCTATTTGAACCTTCACTAACTGAAAAACTACTTTGGGATTATCATGAAAATGATATGCTTTCAGTGCCCTACTCAAATCTAAGACTTCCTTTGCAGCCAAATATTAATAGATTATTCAATGGTGATAATGATAAGATGATGCTCCCTCAACTTCTGATCGAGATTACTACACCAAGGGAAATTTATTTGAATAGGACATATGAATGGCCAACTCCATTACCCCTTGTATTGTTTACTGTATTTCTTTTGGCAATTTCACACATCTATCCTCTAGTGCTTAAGGATCAAGAAACACTGAAAGACCAAAACAGTGAGTTTGAATTAAAAAGCTCACCTGATAAGAAAAAGAAAACACATAAATCAGGAAGGAAAAATGGCATTGTCAATAAAATGGAAAATCACCTGTCTTTAGAGAATGAGAATGCTCTGACACAAAAAGATAATGATGAAGTATGGAAGAACTTCAATCCTGTTATCGAAAATATTGATGGACGAAAGATTGGTAAATTATTTGTTTCAAACAAAGAGATTGCTAAGGGAAGTAATGGCACCATTGTGCTCGAGGGAATATATGAAGGCCGAGCAGTTGCTATCAAACGTCTTGTCAACACTCATCATGACATAGCTTCTAAAGAAATCAAAAACCTCATCATGTCGGATTGTCATCCAAATATTGTCCGATGGCATGGGGTGGAGTACGATAACAATTTTGTTTACCTTGCTTTGGAACGATGTACATGCAATTTAGATGATTTGGTTCAAATTTATTCAGATATATCAGTTAACTCTGCGTTTAGAAAGGACCAAGGTATTAGGTGTTTGATTAAGTCCCAAATGGAGATAGGAAAGGATAGTAAACATTGTCTTTGGAAGGAAAATGGCTATCCATCTCCTCTACTACTAAAACTGATGAGGTTAGTATTATGTTTCTTTATTTGATGATTTATTAATAAGCATATATTGTGAAAAAAAGATTTTATTTTGCATGATATTAGATTTGTGATAGGCTTTGGTACCATCTTGAATTTGGACAAGGCCTAACAGAATCCTAAAAGTTATCTTATGAGGTGAAGGATGTTGAAGCCTTTGTCAGTTCTAATTTGGCCATATCTATAATTGATGTAGAATCTTAACACACCCTTTCACTCGTAGATTAAACATCTGAATGCATTAGAAAAATGGCTAGGTTAGGTAGATATTTGGATAGTTGAGGTTGTCTCAATTATAATTTAGATTTGTGATTGACTTTGATACCTTCTTGAGATTGGGTCAAGCCTAAGTCAATCCCAAAAACTAACTCATGAGGTGAGGATTGTCAAATTCTTTATAAATTTTAGTTTATTCAAACCTATAGTTGATGTGAGATCTCATCAAGGTAGTTTTGCTTTCGGCCAAAAAAATGTCCCTATTGATGTGTAGGACCGTTGTTGCAACTAAGGAAAGAAGATGGTAGATGATAAGTGTGGATAAGGTAAATTCACTAAGATTAGATAGAATTGACTAGAATATATTTTTTGGTTTTGAATGCAATAGGAGAAATAACCAAGGGGATAAAATGAGTATTGAGGGAGTCATGAAATAATAAAATGAAGGTAATAAGTTATGATTTGGTTGGAGCAAAACGTAGTGGTTAAGAAAAAAAAAACCTAAGAATAAACATATTCAGTTACAACTTAGAGTCATGTAATTGATACAATTCATTTGAGGACTGAGGGAGATAAATCTTCCTTTTATGGAAGCTCATGCATGGAAGTTTGCTATCTAACTATATATTATTACTATTTTTTGTTGAACTAACTTTCATTTTTCGTATTGTGTTATAGGGACATTGTTTCCGGGGTCATTCATTTGCATGAATTAGGAATAATACATCGAGATATGAAACCACAAAATGTTCTAATAATCAAGGAAAGATCCTTATGTGCAAAACTTTCTGATATGGGAATTAGCAAATGTCTTCTTGAAAATATGTCTTCATTGGGTAATAGTGCAACGAGTAAGTATTCCGTAGAAGATAACAAATTTATTTGTTTTCATAACATTTTTCATGTGAATAGCTACTTAAATCTAGCATGAGATGTGTATAATTAGATTATTGAGGTGATGACATTACCGTAGTTCAAAATGTTTTTACTCATCTTGTGCATATTTTGATAAGATCATTATAATTTACTTCATTAAATTTGTGATCTAATTGAGGAAACAATCTTAGGAGTTGTTTCCTAATTTGATTTGGGTTAGTAGTCTTATGGAGTCAATATTTGATTAATTGAAATAATTATTTGTATAAATAAAGACATTAGTTTAGTATTTTGTGTCACATCATATATACCATTTCTATCTAAACTCGTTATGTAGAGTGATATTTGTCTCATTTCTCTACCAAAACCCTTAGTTCTTTTGTGTTGTCTAAGTGATATCATTCTCTCTTACTTTCGTACGAGCTTACTTGGAAGCAAAGCAAAGTTTGGCAAAATCAAAATTGCTATGGGGTTGTTATAACTTTATTAGTGTCACTATCTCTTGAAAGTTTGATGGTCATATGCTTACATAATTGTGTAAGTATAGAGAGAAATTAGGGTTAGTAGACTTTTTGAGACATGAAGAACCAAAACCAAGAACTTTTAGATCTTTTAAAAGTTCTTGAGTCTATAACCTATCCTCCACTTTGGACAACCCTAGAATAACCTCTTTGGTCTTCGATCACCATCTTCTCTTGTCTAGGCAATCAAAACATGGTCCAAGAGAGGAAGACTCAATGGCTTTTAGTTCTAAAAGAAAGTGTCTTTAAAAAAGGTGAATATAAATATTACTTTTGTATTGAAAGAAATTATTTTAGTTAAAAACAATGCAAAAAAAAGGCCACGTGGATTTGCTGTATACGTAAGTAACTAAAACATTACTTATCTTTTGCATGTGGCAATGTTCATATAAGCGGTTAATTGACAAATTAATAAATGTGAGTAAAATCCAAACAAAATTATAGGTGATGTATTAAGACCAGTAATGTTTGCAATCGTAACATTACATGTATATATTTTACCCAAAAAATTATTAAACCTTTTTATGACCTATCAAAGCATTGTCACTAATATTCCATGTGAACCCAATCTCATCATTCAGATTTCTGACTCAACTTTTTAGTGATCTATAAAGTTTATCTATTCACTTTCTCCTTTATTTGTTTCTTTATCATTTCAGCTTGAACAGTTTTTTTTTTAATCCTACACATTAATCTGCTGGACTTTGATTAATTTATTGTTCTCTTGCTATAAATTGCAGATGGTGGCAGTTCAGGTTGGCAAGCACCAGAACAACTTGTTCATGGACGTCAAACACGGGCAGTAGATATATTTAGTTTAGGTTGCGTCTTCTTTTTTTGCATTACTGGGGGAAGACATCCATTTGGAGAACGTATTGAACGGGATGTCAATATTTCAAAAAATCTCATGGACCTTTCCTTAGTGGAGTTCATTCCTGAAGCCAAAGATCTTATTAGTCGTTTATTAGACCCTTACCCTGATCTAAGGTAAATCATTCTCATTCAGTGTGTTTTTTGGAGAATGGAAATATATTTTCATGTACCTTACAATTTGCATTTTCTTTTGACTCTTCTAATTGGTATGTGGTATAAAATGGTGAAGTCTCAAAGTCCAAACAGATATAACTTTTATGAACAATAACATATAACTTTTATGAACAATAACATAAGATGAAGAGTGGACCCTATTTTGGTCTCAAAGTTCAAACATAGATCACCTTTAAGTATGTGTCTTCTTTTTAGTAGTTTATTAAAACCCTTTTTAAGAATGTGTTGCCAAAGATAAACTGTCTTAAAAAGCTTTAGCTTTTAGATAGAGGTCCATGAATGTTGTTGTATCTCTAGCAATTTCATTTAAGAATTGCTTACTTTATTTCCAGGCCAAAGGCGACTGAAGTATTGTGCCATCCTTTTTTCTGGAGTTCTGAGATGCGACTATCCTTTTTGCGAGACACCAGTGACAGGGTGGAAGTGGAAAGTAGAGAGATTAATTCTGATCTTTTGCTGACATTAGAAAGCATTGCCATAGATGCCTTGGGTGGAAAATGGGATGAAAGGATGGAACCAGCTTTCATTGCTAACCTCGGTCAGTATCGGCGGTATAATTTTAACAGTGTTCGAGACTTGTTGCGAGTTATGAGAAACAAACTAAATCATTATAGAGAATTGCCTCGAGAAATCCAGGTTCTTTCTTGGTTCACTATTTTTATCATATAAATTTGTTCTTTCGTTTCTATTTTGGTTGGATAGGCTTTACATGTGCTTGACCAACATCACTGACTTTTCAATATCTATAGTACTGTTTACTGAAATAGTGTTAGCTCTTAGGAGATTTTGATTTTGTGCTGTAATAAACAAAATTTGAACATGCATCTATGTTAACATATATGTAGAGTCTTCTAAGCATAAACTTCAAAGATATCAAATAATTAAGGAATAAAACGACGTGCATAAACTGGATATCTTTATTCTTTAAGACATGATATGACTTGTAATGTTTTATTGATTTTTCAGGAACTTGTGGGACCTGTTCCCGAAGGATTCTGTGGATACTTTGCAAATCGATACCCAAGACTCTTGATTGAAGTGTACAAAGTTATACGTCATTATTGCAAGGAGGAAGAATGTTTCCAAAGATATTTTAAAAGTGTTGATTAGTGTCTTGGTATTGCTTCAACATGAAGCCGTTTATGTGGATATTGTATAAAATGTAATGATGTATATGTGAGTGTGTATTAGTCCAACCTAAAATTACTTGTCTCACGTTAAAAAGAGTAAAAGCAAATCAAAATTATCTTTAACCTATTATTGCATAATAAATTTAATTGAAACATTGAATCTTAAGAAAGTTTGATTACATTTGATGAACATCCTGAATCATTCATTTTAAGATCGCATAGTAAAGAATATAATAAATTAACGGAGACAAATAGTGTCAGAATGCTTCATATTTACTCATCCAGGATTAAAATGTACAATCTATATAATGCATTCTAATTGAAGGTTATGTAGGAAACCACTCTATCTAAGGCCAGCCATTATGCTAATAAAAGAAAGCCAACAATTGTTGCATTCTAAATAAAAATTAGACGATTTCATTCAATATTATAATACACAACTATAAGTACCAACAAAAATTGCAAAGCCAAGTTGTCCCACGCTTAGATTACAGTTCCCCACAAATTGACATATCTTACAATTATATGTACTAAAAAAGAAAAAACAAAATGTAGCAGGAACCCAGCAGTTGCAATGGAGCCGTTAGTACAAGAGGCTACAAAATTATGAGGAGCAAATAAGTATGCAACAGTTAGATTTCAGTAACTGAATCAATTCTGTTTGATGATGCCTGAGAATATCCTTTGTTGCAGGCGATGGATGATCCTACCTCACTTGTGCTCCTGTAGGACAGGCCCTCTATTTTCTTTCTCTTGGAACGGCTCTTAACAATCTCTTCCTTTTCATCTACGAAGGAAAGGAATGTGCGCAGACGTGAAGATCCTGAGCCATGCCCAGAAGACTCCAGCTCCTCCCGGCCATGCTTGGAGTACTGTCTCATGGTCTGAACAAGATATATGAGGAGGGCAAGCACACATGCCAACCCACACACCAGATAGAGGCCCCAGAAGCTTCTCAGCTTCAGTCTGTCCACTTCAAGCTTTGCACCTTGTGATAAGCAGGCACTGCTCAAAAGCCATTTGTCATGGATCCTTTGTAAGTCTCCATTCTCTGCCAACTCCAATATGGCAGTTGAAAGATCAACTGCTAACGGTGAGTCCCGTGGAAAGGCCTAAGAAAAATGAAGGGCAAGAAAAAATTAATCATGGTGTAGATTAATGTTCTAACAAAACATCAAAGTGTAAAAGGTAACTTTCTGCCAACTTTTTCTGCCAGAACTAGAACAACAATTTAGCCAATTTAAGGAGTTCATAGGTAAGAGATTATGCTCCAGCAAATCAAGTAAAGGTTCCATGACCCCCCTTATTGATTATTCTTTTTTGCTAGGATACATGCTTCAAAGAACACGGCCTAAATGTATGATTAAATTCTTGAGTTGAATTGGGAAAGTTGCCGAATAACAACAAACATGGAAGGAAAATTCTGATGAAAACATTGAAAATTAGCTACATTTGATACAATATAATTTGTTAAAAATCTCATATCGCTAAAGTCAATTAACAATTTATAAGTAAGAACAATGCTTACCTTATAAGATAGTTTTGAGAAGATGAATTAGACTTAAACTTTCATTTTTTAATATGATATCAAAACTTATCCTAACGAGATTTTATAGACCTATAGTATCACTCGTTATCAGATTAGACCACCCAGAGACAAGATATACACGACTTAGTTTAGTGTACTAAGAATAAATTAAACTTAAACTTACTTCTTAATACAAGAACTAAACTAATATATGCATATATTACTATGTAGGAAATTTATTTTAAACTCTGGCAGTCCAGAAGTCTATTGGACCACCAAATAAAGTTTCAACCAGAATAGTCAAGAGAAAAATGCATTTACGCTTCCTTTACAAAGAGATGAATAGAAAAGAAAATAAAGTGAAAAGTATGGCAGGTTCCAAAGTTCACTTTGAAGGCAAAAAGGTAAGGAAAATTAGGACTACTGTAAGGAGATACTTACAAAACCCCAACCATTTCGGGTGAACTCTTGACCCACAATGCTGAAATCGCACCGACTAGAAAGGAAAAGTTCTATGTAAGCACGCTCATCAACATATGCAGCAACACCACCCTTATGGGGACCATTTTTTAGTGCTTTTGCAGTTTCTTCCGGGGTTTTTAGAGGAACCAGTCTGGATTCGTCAATACCGATTTCCTCAATCAAATAAGTTCGAGTAAATGAACCCTGCAAGTAGCCAATAGGCTCTTTGCTATTTATTAAACTGTCAATGCCTTTAACAGGTGAAGAAAGTTGTTGCACTGTGAGGATTGATGTCAGGCTAGCTGTGTAACTTGAGTTAATTATTAGAACTACAAATAACCATATAAGCAGCACAAAGCGACCAAGAGTGCTCACTGTGTTTTCCCCTACATAGTACAGAAAAGAGTATTTCATAAACCCAGTATAGCCACCACTTATACTTGGGACCATATATATCAAAGAAGACAAAGGATTGGCACTTACTGTGAGCAAAGAACATGGTCGAAAAACTAAACCTGTCAAATAAACACAAATAGAAGTTACAAACATATCTAAAGCCGTAAGTTGATACCGAGTGTAAACGTAACATTGATATACTATTATTATTCATCAGCAACATACACAGCAGAGTTAATATTGTGAGCTTGAGAAAGGGAGGATAGAGAGAAAGACCAGATTCCCATACCACAAAATTGTGACCATTTGTTGTTTGGGAGTTCCCCTAAAATCATCATTCAGCCTATGCTCTAAAATCCAAACAACAGCTCCCACTAATAGAAAAAAGATAGCTGTGACAGTCCACATCATTGGCGTAAATGGTTTAAGAAATGCCCAAGCATTGGAATCCATCTTCTTAACCGACGCTACTACCACCAGACCAGACTCAATATATGGCTGAGTAAAATCCACCATCTTTGTTCTTTCTGTTGTAATTGTAATGTCACCTACTGCAGCATCAAAAACCTGTATGGAAAGAAAAACTTGTCTCAGAAGTACCATAAAACAGCCAAACTCCACAAGTTATTGTAATGATACTCACATCCGCTGTGATAAGACGGACAAGTTCAGTGTTACTAGGATTGCTTTCACCATCCCCATATGAGACAAATTTATAGGGGACAGCATAAGGCAACAAGTTCACTGCAGAAAGAAATACATCAATGCAGAATCCCTTGAACATGTCAGTGCCCTGTACTTGAGAGACAAAATCCCGGTAACTAACCCTTTTTGGCACTCCAATTCTTAACATCCTTCCACTGTTTGGAAAAACCCAACCACGGGGCTTTTGGGTTGTTTCTCCTGGCCAAAACACAGGGAGTAGCTTTTGGCTTGCACTGGATCGATTAGGTGGTTTTGAATAAAGTTCTTCTGGAGGAACAATTGATAATCCAGTGTAATTAGACCAATAACCAACCCTCCGGGTTCCTGTTCCAATCACATTGATGATTTCATACGCTGGATTAACAAGGTTTCCATCAGATGCATACCTGAATACGCCTGATACTCCAGTCATATTAACCTCATAGATATGTTTACGCAACAGATTTCCTTCATTGAAGATTTTCACGGCATCAAGATGCATGTTGTCTCCACGTATTTGAGATAGCTTTGGATCATGTGAAAATGTAATTTGATTCCCTCGTTTGAAAAATGCATCAAGTGCATGAGCAAGAGCAAACACAGTATCATATGCAAAGATACCATAAGTACTCAAACCAAGGGTACCATTACCAGTATTTCCATTAGTAGTCAAGTTTGTCCACCTAGAAACAAACCATCTTTTGAGCTTTGAATCTGGTACATACATACGAAGTGTAATGACCCCTTGCATGTCATCAGTTGCTTCTGAAGATAAAGGGCTATTGATATCCAGCCAACTAGAGAGAAAAGTAGTTGTTATCCAGACATAACCATTTTCCATCATCCCCAAAGACTTTGCCACACTCAACACTTTTGGGCCCCAAGCAGTACTTGTGTGAAGAACTATAACCCGGGATTCTGCCAGAGCCACCTGAACAAGTACATCAGTAATATCCTCTCTAGTTGCCTCAGGAGTCATAGGTGCTTTAAATGAAATCTTGCAACGCCTCTCAGCAAGCTTATCCCCTAATGCACCTATTCCATTCCTCCCATGGTCATCGTCACCATAAACTGCAATAACCTCTCTCCATTCATAGTAGTTAACAAGGTCTGCTATTGCAGTCATTTCATAAATGTCACTGAAAGCAGTTCTAATAAAGAATGGGAATTGAAGAGAAGAAAGAGTAGGGTCAGTGGCTGTAAATGATAGCAGAGGAACTTGGAGCTCATTTGCTATATGAGATATCACATGAGCTGTTGTAGAGGTCTGGGGGCCAATTATAGCCACAGTTTGTGTCGCCATGAGCTGCAAGGCTGTATCACACATGGTTTATGTCAAACAAGAATCACAATCTGCCAAACTTTGAAGTAACTTGTCTAACAGAAAAAGATGTATTTTAACTTTTGACACAGAAAAAAATGGGAATATTCCGACATACCCTCAGCAATGCTCAAAAATCCTCTGTATTTGGTATCTTCTTGCATTGAGAGCTTCAACTTAGTTTGAGCAAGAATAGATGGATCAGAATTTACATCTTCAACCGCCGCTTCTACAGCAGTTTTCACCATTTTACCAACACTGGTATTGAAAGAATAGAGAACTCCAATGTTTACCAAAGCAGGTACTGTGGAATTATCTGATACAGCTCCAGCTGAAAACAACCCTTCGAAGAGAACCATCAACACCACAAGCTCAACTCTAACCATGGTTGCGGTTGCCTTTTGCAAAACCAGTACCAATCACACTGCCCAACAAGTAAGAATTCAAAAAGGGGAGATACTCAAAAGTAAAAAGTTCAACATTCATGCCCAAAACTGCGACTTTTAAAACATTAAGAACAAACTACCCTTCTCAATCAAGAACTTATTTGGCACGCAAAGTTAGTCCCAGACCAAGCAACCCAAAACAAAAACACAAGCACAAAGTTGCAAAGCACATCTCGAAAACAACTATGAAAGGGAAAGAATAAAACAATAAAGTTCCTCCCATCAAAGCAAAAAAGTAACTGATTGCAAGGCTAGCATGTGAAAAATAGAACTTTAACCAAAAAGATGAATTTACCTGAGCTTGATTAAGCTGCAGAAAACCTGACGTTTGGTTCAATTTATAAATAAAAATATAAACTTTAGATGTACCCAAAAACAAAAGAAACCCTCTTTAAACTAAGACCATGATTTCACTGAAAGGAAGAAATAGCAGAAGTGGTAGAAGACCATATTAGACAAAACTGTGATGATGGAAAAAGAGTAGATCTTAAAAAGAAGTTGTATTGTTGGAGAAAGTGAAAATAATGTTCATAAAAATGAACTCAAATATTCACCTGGGAATGTTATTGGTATAGTTTCCTTTAACCTTATTTTAACTTTCTAGCATAAAGCCAAAAAGGACAGTAAGTTAGCATCAATATCTTAGGGAAAGTTTTGTACGACAATCTCCTCGTTCCATTTAAATCCTACCCTTGTGTTCCCAATCCTGTTCCTGCTACTACTCACACCCCAAACCACCGTGACTGTGAAACGGGTGAGGCCAATTACGTTAGTCACGGAAAAGGCAGAGAGAAAGATAAGTATCGTGACTAGATTGATGTTAAGTACTTTCCATGTAATTAATGACAATGCTTTTAGTGAAAAATCATGTTAATCTCGCATTTTACATGTGTTTTTATATCCACGTGTGTATCTTTTTTCATAAGATATCTTTAGTTGTATATATAGTAATTATAAGTTATAAAATAAAATCTTAATAATTTAATTGAAAAATAGTCAGCAATTGTACGATAATGAAATTTAATGTTTCCATATCTGAAAGGAAATGGAATGAGACCACTCTCGCAGATGATTAATGGCAATGACTGGTGGGCCCCACTAATGGGTGTAAAGTACATAGTCTCCCTGCTTTCCAAAACGGGACAGTGACTTTCCTATGGGACATCACTTCGCACCAACTACCATTCTTACAACAAAAATCAATGTATGAAAAAATTTCCGAAACCAACTACTTTTTACACATTTATTAAACGACCTTTTTTTTTTAACAGAACTACTTCTACTAGGCTTTTTCTAATAATTTAAAAACACATTTTATTTATATATTATTACAAACAATGTTATATTTATAATATTATTATATATAAAAATAGATTTAATTAAGTTAAAAGTATCTCTTAAATTTGACTATTATCAAGTAAACTTTTATAAAAAAATTGTGTTTAAATTTTTTTATTTATTTTTATGTATTTTATTGTTTGATTTTGTTATCAATAAAATAATGTAGTCGTTAACTTTTTATTTCAACTTATGAGTTAACTTGCTCTTAAAAATAGAAGAACGAAAATAAAAAAAGTTCAACACATAATAAGATAAAATTGTTAATAGAGATATAATTAAAAAATACAGTACTTAAAAACTTAATTAAATTATAAAAATATTATTTTTTTAGTAAATAATACTTAAAAATATTAAATTTAAATTATAGTTATAAATATGTTTTTATCATATAACTAGCCATGAGAGTGGTGAATTAAGTTATGTATATTTACAAAAATATCATTGAAATGAAATATAATACTCCTTTATTAGTATTATACGTGATAACGTTAATCTCTTTCACACAAAATATAGTTAGTAGTTTTCATCCACTTTTATAGTCACTCTTATTTTTTTTTTTTTTTCTCTTCGTCTCAGTGTCTATAGTTTTTAAGTCATGAAGAAACTCGTTGATAATAGAGTCACATAAATATTTTCGATATACAAATAATTCAATTTTGTCCCGTAATTTTTCAAAAATAATATTATTGTAAAATCTCTTATCTTTAGTCTAACATTGAATTATTTAGGCAATATCAAAATCATTTTTTTTATTTCAACAAGGTCTTGGGAAAACTTGAAAAATAATAATTCTATGGAGACTATTCTAGTTTTGTGACTTCTTTCTAGTCTTCCTAATTCAACATATATATACAATCATTTTCAGAGATGACTAAAGGTGGAATTGTATTCAATGATAATTATTTTTTTGGCTAATAACATTAAAAGTGGTATCAAAACCACACTATCAAAGATGGTCCTCTTTGGATTTAGCTACTAAAGTAAAGAATTCCTTTGGTGCGGATTAATGGGTTACAAGATGAGTTTACTAATTGCATTATCATAATTGGTAGCATTGGCAAACAAGATTATATATAGGTAGCATATTGTAAAGGTACGAAATAGTTTGCTTCCTGCATTAAATAAATTTATAATATTTCAATAATATTTTTATTATTTTTATTTTAAAATTTACTTATTAAATAATTTGTTCTCTTTTTCACACCCGTATATCTCGCATACATAGTGAATAAATAATAAAAAATCTTTTGTTAACAAACTTTTTTATAAATAATCTTCTGTTAATAGTCTTTTATTAACAAACTTTTTTGATAAATAATATTTTATTAAGTTAAAAATAATATGTTTCAATTGAAATTTTAAAATTAATTATATTATTATTTAATTTTAAATTGTAAATATAATAATAGTAAAATATTTATTTTAATAAACTAATAAAAAATAAAATAATATAATTGATTAGAAAAACAAAAATCTATATTGTAGTACGAGAGAGAAGAAAAATTATTCAATATTTAAATTTTAAAATAAAAATAAAAAGAACATTTTTAGTATATTACACATTTACTTAGTGTAGAAAGCAATTTGTATCTTGCAGGAAGAAATTGCCTAATGTAAATGGTTTGGTGTTTGTAAGAAGTTGTATTAATCATCTATTTATAAGAAAATTAATCGATTTGGATTGTTAAATCTTCAATAAAATCATGATCGTTTGTTTGATATATTAATAGAGAACAAATATATGCAAGAAAATATTGTGACGTAGAAGGGATGCAAGAAAATATCGTGACATAGAAGGAATTCATGAAAAGATTTGTAACTTGTAAATAGTAACTTTATGTAAACCATTGCATATTATAGAAAGTTAACTTTTGCTTTACATTATGATAAGGACAATTAAGGATTCATGACTCAAGAACATTAATATTGTGTGAATTAGTGCATTTATGAACTTCAATTTGATGATATAACTTTGACTATATTTTATGTTGCAACAAATGATGATGCTTAGCCAGATTTGTTACTCATAAGTGCATTTATAACCTTCAATTTAATTGATGCAAGATATATTGTTGCTCTTTACAGTAACATAGGATAATTAACTACAAGTTTGGAGACCTGTAATTAGTAATGTGACATGAAACTATGCATTTACCACCTTTGCTTAATTAATATAAGGTTGATTGTCATTTTTCATTATGATCAAGGATTATTTCCTCCAAGATTCATGACTTATAAATTGTTATGACCTTCAATTTGATATATGTAATGTGGATCATTAAAGGATGACTCTCTACTAGATTTGTGACTTGTGAATGATAACCCTCCACAAATAAATGCATTTATGACCTTTGATTTAATTAATACAATCTGGATTGTTGCTTTGGAAAACACAAGGACTATTTGATGATAGATCATCTGGCTGTTGAAACCATTTTTTATAAAATAGTTTTTTTTGCAAAAAATAGATATGTTAGAAAAAAATTATATACTCATATAATAGAGAAACAAATGAGAACTTGTTTACACTCATTCAGTCAAATTGAGTTACATTCGATTCTTTCAAACAACTCAAGGATTCAATATAAGCTATTAATTACAACAATTCTAACTATAACATTTAACTTACACAAGTACATCAAGTCACACTTGACTTACTTAAGTAGGCTAAGTCATTTTTGACTTACTCAAGTACACTAAGTCACATTTGACTAACATTTTTAATCTTCACTTGAAATTAAAATTCTAAGTATTGTTTCACACTAAGTTACTTTGGCTTGCACAAATATTATATTACATTTCACTCATAAGTACAAATAAAAATGTTTGAATGAATACAAGACAAACTCTCAGAAGAGATTATTTAAAAAGATAAGTACTCATGAATAGAGAATAGCCTCAATATGCAAAATTGCTATAAATAAATGTTTTCTCTATAATTAGATTATCTAGAAGATTCATTATTCACTATTTGATTCTTAAAAATATTTTTGCGTGTATTATTCAATTAAGATGTATTTTGCATGATATTGAGCACCTTTTTTTTATCAGATTTTCATGGGTGACAATTGAAGTTTGCATGTGTTTTTTTCTTGAGGTTCAAAACTTTGTATATTTGGGTAGGCGTGTGGCAAAACATTTCATGTTTCTGTAATTTTTTTTTCTTTTGGTAGAGCATTCCACCCTTGTGACACAAGATCATCCACTTTTTATCTAATGGATTTTATGAAAGTGTTTTTCGATACAAAGACTAATTTTTTTTAGAATCAACCTCCAAAACTAGTTAATATGCCTGTGTTATCCACAATGATTATGCATATGTAAAGCTTTTGCACCATATGGACTCGTCTTGTACTTTGATGCTAGGTTTAAGTGTTGCAATAACTTCATATTGTCTAAATGATTGATAATATGATATGTGTGAGATGATAAAGATATGAATATAACTTGTGTGTTTTTATTTCAATTTAACTCGTTATAACTTCAGTTTCTAATAATTTCTCATTAATAATATTAGTACTCCAAATTTAATTATATGTAATATTGATTTTTTTTTTTGTGAACATGTTTATAAAGTGTTATAGTTTTCTAGAAACTCTTGTAAGAAGCTTTAAACAAGATCATTGAGACTTTTTTTATGGCCAACTAAATTAAAAACATGTCTTCGTTGTATTTTAGATTCCTTCACTTTTATGTACTCGTAATAACATTAACATATTAATAATAAAAATGTTTTCTTTTTTACACATTTGTGTTATGTAAAAAATATAGAAATTGAGATAGTTTTGATGTCAATGTTAATTAGCATAATAGTGTCTAATTGCACAACAAGGAAAACATTTATTATACCTTCAATTTTGTTTTGATGGTTATTCTAAACATTAATATCAGATGTATCATGCATGTATTGGTACATTTATTGGTAGTAAGTGAGGTTATCACTATGTGTACTAGAGGAACTATTAGGTTGGTGTTGAAAATGTGTAGAATGAAAGGCTTTCCATGTAAGCACAAGTTGAAATGTTGTTCCCAAGGTTATCAAATTCGCGAGTTGACTCGTAAACTCGTTCGAGTTTAGGTTCCACTTCCCTTCACTGAGTTGACTTGCTAGTAAACTCGCTTTTGGAATAGACTCGGTAGACTCGAAAGGAAACTCGCTGGACTCGATCAAACTCGCGAGTTTGCCACCGAATGAATAAGTTGAGAAGAAAGTCCTAATCCGATGCACATTGTCGTCATTTCACCTAGGGATTTCATAACTGGTTTTAGTTAGATTTCGTAGGTCCCATTCGATTTAGGGTTTGTCGTCGTCTTCCTGTGCGTTGCCGTCGAGATTCGTCACCTTTCGGTTCGCGTTGCATCGTTTCTTAAATCTATCTTCATGCCATCTCGCTTTTTCATCTTTGTGCCTCACCGTCTTCATTCTTCTTGTTGTCGCTTGTCGCTGTTGCCATTGTCTGTTCGTCGCTGCCATCTTGTTGTGCATCGCCGCATGTTCTCCTCAATGCGCGGGTTATCCTTTTATTGTGTGTCTTGTTTTATTTGGAGTATAGCTGGTTGCATTTTTTTTAACTTGAGTGTGGCTAGCTGGAATGTTTTTTTTTTTTTTTTATTTTAAAGTGAATGTGTTTTTTTTTTTTTTTTACAAATTGTAATTACAGCTCTCCGTCTTGATATAAGATGGTGGAGATGATTACTTTAAAAGATTACATGAACCATACTTATAAATTTGATAGCATTTGTATTATTTTATTTATTAATTATTTTTAATTGTTGATGCAATGTATAAACTTATTTATTTTAATATTATTGTAGAATTGGTATTATGAATGTTTGTCATTTTTGTTAAATTTTTCTGTGAAGTAGACTTTTATGAGTTTACAAGTTGGGTTTACGAGTCGAGTTTACATATCTCTCACAAGTCTATACAAACTCTTGAGTCTGATAACCTTGGTTGTTCCAAGATCTATTATGAAGAAATTTAACATTAAATCACTTTGAACGCGGAATAGGTTACAATTCTTTATCGTTAAAGTCCACAATAGGTGTATGCATGATATATTTTGTTGATGTTTTGATCAACCTCATGTGATGAAATTGATGTGATATCGACTTCAGATCCGGGTTGAGTCCTTGGGTCGCACAAATAAAAATAAATGGAACTAATCGTGTACCATTCCATGTATTAACGAGTATGAAACAATGATCCTTGTATTGCTTGTCCATGTAACGTTTGTTCTTACATATATCAATCCATATGACATACTTTGTGAGTGATTAGTTTGTCGTTACATGTTAATTTTGTAAATCTTATTCGTTTTCTTTTGTAGCTATACATATTTGAATAGAAAAAAAAAATTATAGTTTGATCATGTCCAATTCATTTTCAAAAATTGTGAAACAAACAAAAAAGTGTATGTCATCCACACTCAAGCATCTTTATACGCTTACTATGGTATTGCACTCTTCAAAAATTTATATGAAACCTACAAAACTACAATAAAATTTGTTTTGTTAGTATAATTTATGTCAATGACACATGTTAAAAACAATTTCACGTAAGGTATGTTTACGATTACGATTGTAGCTTGATCAAGTTTGGTGTGATCAATTAGTTATTTATACCCCATAACATTGTTATGAGGCAAATTCGTAAAATTTAGTACTGTGTCTCCAATTCATTTACAAACTAATGGATACGTAGAAATAGGAGCAAGGATGTGATATCATGCTTATTATTGCAAATAAGCTACAACCACCCATAGTTTTATATTTAAGATTATTGCACATTTCTTTTTGCAAAATAGCTAAACATGTGGAAGCCTAAATGTATCATATGTTTACCCAAGATCAATCAGCGAAGGAAGGTTCATGAATTTGTTACGTGATTTGTCAAAAATCAACACACCTCCAATGAAACTCATAAATGTATACATTATAATGCGTCTCAAGTTATAGGTTGATTTTTTAAGAAGTGACAATATGTTTTCTCTTATTCATTTTAGTTAGACTGGAGATCCTATTAATGACACTCCTTTATTGGGAAGGACACTTAAATATCTTCCATCATATAATGTTAGCCTAATTAATGGAGGTCTATCCATTATGAATCTGATTTGAAGTTCAACCTCTTAAAATGCTATTGCATATTTGTTGGTTTGAAAATGAAATGTACAAGTATCTACTTCTCAACATAAAAACCATAATCAACCTTCAAATATCTTAGCTTTGAGATTTTAGCAAATAATGATAATTTAATAATATTAAAGAAGTTCATATAAATCAAATAAAACATATAAATGAAGACATATGTTCATTTATTTTTACCACAACATTTTGTCATTAGTTTGTGAAGGATATTAAGATGGTTAATCTTTACACATATATAAAAATCTTGTACTATTTATTCATTTTAATTGATTCTAACTATTAATTTGATTTAAGAAAAAAAAAATTACAAATTAATAATTTAACAAACTTCACTTGTGAACAATATGACATTCTTTAATCTAAAATATCATTCACCTTTTTTTTTTGGTAAAAAATCTTAGAAAGTACTCTAACCTAGGTGCAATTGTTCATGATAAATTAATCTCACTATGTTTAATCTTCATATTACCTTTTTTTTTTTTTAAATTAAGACAATGTGACACCTATAAATATAGAATATTAATAATAACCAAACATTCAATTTAATCGAATAATCACAATTAACATTTGGTGTTTTTTTAATCAACATCTTCAATATATATCTACGTAGCTTATACACATTAATATAAATTGGACTAAAAATAAAAATACACTTCAAGTAAATATCTTAATAAATATATACTAATGATTTTCAAATTGTTAAGAGTATCTAGGGAATAGTTTATTTTCTTTTACAAGTCTTCAATTAAATGTAAAAAATATATTAATACACTACAAGAAAAATTAATTTTAAAAACTAATTTATTAATTTCTAAAATGATAAAATTAGTCACTAATGTAATTAGAGACTAATTTAGAATTTAATAGTACAAGTAGCTAAAATCTTGAGAGCTAACGATATATATCAATTATCTTGACTTAATTGATCATTAAATTCAATTATTATTTTTATTTTGTAATTATTTAGCAATCAAAATCTAATTTAGTGGTTATTTTAATCATAATTAACCATCATTTTATTTAATAACTAAATTTGTGTCTAAATATCTACTAAATATTATACTTTTCAAGTAATAACATCTTATGATATTGTTTTGCATGGAGAAGCATTTAAGGTCACCAAATTCTTTACATATTTGCCTATAAAATTAGAAACGTGATCAAACAAAGTGAAAACAATAGATGACGTGTTAACAATAACATCAATCAGGATAACTTTGAGCGCATCGAAAATTTAACAAAAATTCATTTAAAAAATTGACCATGCATAGTTTTTTCACCCAGAAAATATACATCAATTTAGTTCTAAAATAAAAATGGTATAAACGAGAGAATAAAACTTAATTTTTGAAAATTGAAAAAAAAATTGAAAATTTAAAGAGTAATAATAACAATACCTTATACATGTAGCAATAATCCTTATTTAATAAGTTTTTAATAACCTGTTTGGATTTGAAATGGATATACTGTTTTGAGGAAAACCAAGGGAATGCACCAAAATCAAAATGGAAAATACTAGTTTGACATAACTGTTAATATTATATTTCTATTTGACACTGTATTATATTAATAAAATATTATATATAAATGAAATAATAATATATATTAATATTAAATATGTTAAAGATGAATAGTGATGTCAAAATATCATCATTCAATCAAAATAGAATATACATACAAAACTAAAGAAAAAGTCACATCATAGTTTTTCTCAAGATATACTTATACATATTTATATATATATATATATATATATATATATATATATATATGTGTGTTTTTATATAATTTATTATAATTTATTATAATTTATTTTAATTCTAATTTATATTTTAAAATTATTTGTATATTAAATTATTTCAAAAATTTAATTTATAAATTATTTTTTAAATACGTATTGAAAAATTATTTCATTACATCAATCATATGTGATGTACCAAAAAGTTTTTACTCTCTTTTTTTTTTTTAATTTAAACAATTCTATTTTTTATTCTCATTCTTTTTCTTTTCTTTTTTCACTCTCCCTTTAATATCCACATGGAACTTCCAAACATCTCCAATTTTTTATTTGGATTATGTATGGCGAGAATAAGTGGTAAAGCAATGCGTGCACTCAAAATTATATAATATTTTTCAAAAGAATAAACATTTATGCTTAACTTTCTTTTATAAAATTTATTGTCATCAGCTGAACTTTTTTTAAAATGCATGCAATAATTATTCGAAGCATCTTATTGGAAAGAAAGAAGTTAAAACTATGTACGGAAAATATGAAGTTGATTTTAGTTACTATTATATATTGGGCATACAGGCGTTAAAGATATCTCATTTTGTTTGTAGATTTAAGAGGAAAAGTTTTAAGAAGACTATGCTAAGATTTAATAACATAAGGATGTGAAATGATGTACGAAGAAGAATTGAAATGGATAAAACTGACTAGTAAGTGCCTTATCTTCAAGTCTGAACGTGGAAGTGAGGGGAAATGATAACATTATACGACTAATATATTAATACCAACTTGCAGAAAAAGTGATAAATAAATTATTTTTAAAATACTAGTGCGCCACAATCCTAAACATTACAGTAGCTATGGTCTCAACTTGGAATATTTCTTCACTTTAAAACGATTTTAAACTTTTCATTTTTTTTCTTCACATTCTTTATCTATTTAAATGTTACGAAATCATGAAACCAAAGAAAACTACCAATATTAAAAATTATTTTTAACACAATTTTATGATACTCAATACAAAAGCCTATCCCTAAGTCAACTCTCCATGTCTGAACGAACTAGTTACCATACCAAGCAATTGTTTCTTTATGTTTAAACAAATTTGCTACTTTATTTTGTTGAGGTTTGTAAACTCACCCCTTTGAAGACAAATGTTGGGCCACAATGCCCATTTTGGGTGGCTGAAAAGTATGCTGAAAAATGTGCCAAAGAAGTATCATTGGATATTTTAGTGTAATCGATGAAATAAAAAAATAGTTTTATAATACTTTATTCCTTTTAGCAATAATTATTTGTTAGATGGACACATATTAGGCACTTTCCACGATATGGAGAACATGGTTCATGAGAGAACCACCAATCGATTAATATATTCAAGTATTGGATTCAATCCGTTGTATATATTATAATCAGTCTTAATTAAATAATTAAACATACTTAATCTAAATATGAACATGCATTGAAGTACAATATTATAAAATATCTATTTATATTATTAAATGAGAGTGAAAAGGAGATTGGAGAAGCTCGAAGTAAGAGTACACTGAAAAAAAAATCCTACATTAATTTGAAATAAATCTTTTTAATAGTTTATAAATAAGTGTAAACATCACCTTATTTTGTAAGGTTGAGTTAGATTTAAAATCTAAATTTCTTCAGGATTTAAATCATGTCTTTTTGATAGAACCCATTCCTTCCATAACAATTTTGTTTTTGTTCAACAAAAACACCAATTAAATAATAATTTTTTAGTGTCTAATGTAATAATAATTTTTTAGTGTCTAATGTCAAAATTATGAATTCTGATGTGAATAATAGTGTTATATAGACCTTTCAATTAGATTGAGATACCATTGCACCCAATTATAAATGGAAGGTTGAGATACCATTACACCCATTTCTTGCTTGAAATTTTCATGGCTATCTCTAACATTGAAGAAAGCTTTGGTGTCAATTAGATTATTACTAGTTACATATCTCTCTCATTGAAGAATAAGAGAAAAAAACTCTCTTGTTGTTGGACAATGGTTCCATATGTAAAATTTGCATTTTGACAGTAGTATACATGTCATTGAGACATTTTTAAAAAAAATACAATGTGTTCTAAATGAATGGTAGCTAGCACCGTTGGGAGGAGGATTAACAAGCACCATGCTAGGATTTTTTCTTGAATGAAGATAATAAGGGCTACAAAGATTCTAAGTAATTTTCATGTCATGTTATGCAGTGTTGATCATGGCTTCCATGCAAACAAGAACAAAGAAGATAAAAAAACGTATGTTTTTACAGTGATAATAAAGAAACCAGCAGAAACAGAGCAAGATTTCAACCTGCTCTCATGCCACATTGGAGAAAAACAATCATGGTACTATAGTTAATACTATTTCTGCAAAGAAAGCTCTAAAGCATGCAAGAAGTTGTAAGATATACTTAAAAGATAAACACGTGTTTTATACATGTGGAATTTATATAATGAAATTGGGAACAATATGTTAGTGTTGAAGAAAAAATTGAAAAAATTAAAGTGTGATTTGAAGATGTGAAATAGGAATTATTCAAGATACTTAAGACTAATAAGCGGCACCTTATTAATAGGATTGAAGAGATATATCAAATGGACTATGGGAGCAATTTGACTAAGGGGAATAGGTTGAATCGTTTGAAGTTGCTTAGTGAACTTAAAATTTTGACAAATAAAGAGATCTTAGTCCTTAAAAAGAAGGCCAATTATAGGTGATTAGAATAGGAAGACGTTAACTCTAAATACTTTCATGTTGGGATTAGATGAAGAAGGATGAAGAGTGAATTAAAAGGTGTAGTTAGCCAAGATAGCAGGTGTGAAGACCCAAATGAGGTCAAACAATTTGTAAAAGTGTTCTTTAGTAAGATGTTTTGAGCTATTGGTACTGACATTATTAGGCTATATAATGTGGAGTTTCCCACTTTGTCTAACCAGGATAATAGGCTACTAGTACGCCATATAGATGAGATATAAATAAAGGAAGCAATTTTTCAGTATGGGAGTTCTAAGAGTCCCAGGCTTAATGACTTTAACTTCCACTTTATAAAAAATGACTGAGATACATTTAAGAAGGACATAGTTTAGGTTTTGAATTATTTTCAAGAAACAAAGAAATTTTCTAAAGGTTGTAATGCTTCATTTATAAGTTTAGTACCTAAAAACGGTAACCTAATAAGTTTGGATAACTTTAAGCCGATTTCCCTGGTTGGATGTGTGTACAAGATAATCTCTAAGGGTTTGACAAATAGGCTTAAAATAGTGTTGTCACAAGTTATTAATAGTTCACAATCAAATTTTCTCAAAGAGAGAGATATTCTAGTAGCAAATGAAGTTATAAATGGTAGAAGGAGAAAAAGAATTGTGGTTATGAAAGTGGATTATCAGAAAGCCTATGATTCAATGAATTAGAAATTCTTATATTATATGATGGGGAGATTAGAATTCTATACTAGATGAATACACTACAAGAAAACATCAAAATGACTGCCAAAAAGATGCGTGGATTAATGGGCTCACGCCAGAAGCATGGGCCAAACCCACTCTAAAATGTCACAACCCACACAATGTGGATAATAAATTAAAAAATAAAAAATAAAATAAAGCGAGGGTGTAAGCCACGCACCAAAATATTATGTGCAATTAATTAATTGCAAGCAACGTGAGTTAGACCAACACAAAATTCAAAAAATAAAAAAATAAAACCAATTGGGGGCCAGACCCACGCAACAAAATATTATTTTGCAAGAAGCATGGTCTAGACCCACACAAAACACAAAAGAAAATTCAAAAAATAAAACAATAAAACCAAGCAAGGGTCAGACCCATGCACCAAAAATATTATTTGCTTACAAGCAGCATGGGCTAGACCCACGCAAAACGCAAAATAAAATTAAAAAAATAAAATAAAACCAAGTGGGGGTCAGACCCACACACCAAAATATTATTTACGATTAATTAATTACAAACAGCGTGGGCTAGACCCACGCAAAATGGAAAAAAAAAAGAAAAAAAAATTAAACAAAGCAAGGGCCAAACCCACACTCTAAAATATTATTTGTAATTAATTAATTGCTAGCCCACGCAAAAACATAAAAGAAAATTAAAAAAAAAAGAAAAATAAAACCAAGCAGAGGCTAGACCCACACACCAAAATATTATTTGTAATTAATTAATTGCAAGCAGCGTGGTACGATGGTTAAGTACATTGAATTAATAAGTATAATAATAATCGTAACATAACAGAAAAACTCTTTTGGTCTGATGGTTAAGGGTTCATTCTAGGTTCTAGGTTCGAGCCTCTCTTGTTGCACTTTGTCCAAAACTTGAATAAAAGGTTAATGGTGGGTAATAAAATTATAAATAAAAATAGTATAAATGTGATAATAATAATAATAATAATAAGATTTTTTTATAATTTTTTTAAAAATGTTTTTTTATTATAAGCGTGGGCTTAGCCCCCGCAAGCTTCTACCATTTATTATATTTAATTCTGCATTCAGTTGTGTGGGTATAACCCATGCAAGATAGTTTTTCTTTGAGGATTCTAGTGTGGTCCCCTTGCCCATGCATATGCCTGGGTTTCAAGTACTTTGCGTGGGCTTTTGGCCTACGCTATTTTGCTGTTTTCTTGTAGTAATAGGATGGATAAAGATATGTATTGAGTCATCTACAGTTGCGGTATTGGTAAATGGTAACTCAACCCAAGAAATAAAATCATCTAGAGGGTTGACACAAGGCAACCCAATGACTTCATTTTTATTCTTAATTGTGGCAGCAGGGCTAGTAAGGTTGGTTAGACAGGTAACAAAGAAACAACTATACCAAGGTGTAAAAGATTGGGACAAAAGGGGTAGCAGTAAACTTACTCTAATTTGCAGATGATACATTATTTTTATATGAGGCAAAAGTTGAGAATATTAAGGTAATACATATTATGCATAACACAATGTAAAAATGCATGTATCATAAAGATAGTGGGCCCCTTTCGTGTAAGAAAGAAAAATGAATTATGATATCTATAAAAAATTATGTAAAATCTCATTTTCTTAGCATAAAGTACCAAAAATGAAAAAGTCACAAAACTCTTATATAAATAGAGTTCCTAGAAAAACTAAAAAACAAACAAAAGTTGTTAACCAACTTATAAATAGAAAAACTAAGAACTACAATGGCCTCTCTTAAGCTAGATCATGAAGATTCATGATACCAAACTCATTAACTATATTTGTGAAGAACTTTGGTTCAAGGTTCTTTGTGAATAGGTCTACAAGTTGTTGATGAGAAGAAATAGGGAGAAGATGAAATAGATCAGCTTGGAGCTTTTCACGGACAACATGACAATTTGTCTCTATGTGTTTGGTTTGTTCGTGAAAAGTGAGATTGGAGGCGATATGCCTTTCAAGTATATTATTAATTATCCCAATAGAGAACAACAAAGATCATGTTGTGCACCTTGAGATCACTTAAAAGTATGTAAGTCGTTGTATTTTACATGTCGTTATAGCTAATGCACGATACTTGGCCTCAGAAGATGATCTAGAAACGGTGGTTTGTTTCTTTGATTTCTAGTTGATAAGAGATGAGCCAATGAATGTGCAGTAGCCAGTAGTAGACCTTCGTGTGTTCTGACATGCAGCCCAATCAGAGTCCACAAATCCTTTAAGTTGTGAGACAACATCCAACATCCTTAGAGAAGAACAAACCCTGCGCTGGAGCATTTTTTATGTATCTAAATGATCCTTTGAGTAGCTTTATAATGATAAATGGTAGGAGCCTTTGAGAATTGACTGAGAAATTATACAGTGTAGCTGATATTGGGTCTAGTATTTATCAAGTATAAGAGCTTTCCAATAATTTTTTGATATGAGATAACATCATAAGTTTCAACTTCATTATCAAAGAAAAATGTTGTATTTTTGTCATCGAAGTGACAATATGTTTTGTAGCCAATAAACCTGTTTCAGCAAGGATGTCGACAACGTACTTTCTCCAACAAACATGGTTTCCTTTGTGAGTCCTATCAACTTCAAGGCCTAGAAAGTACTTCAAATCTCCCAGGGTCTTTAACTTTAAAAGTCTAATCAAGATATTTTTTAAATATTGTATGAGGAATTACATACAAGAATTATATCGTCAACGTAAACAAGTAATGCAACAAATGTGGAAGAATTACCTTTGATAAACAACGAATGATAAACACTGGAGTGAACAAAACCAATTGTTGGAAATCTCACATCGACTAGAGATAAAATCTTTCAATACTTTATAAGTGGGTGCAAACCTCACCTTACAAGCCGCTTTTGTAAGATTGAGTTAGGCTTAAAGTCCACTTCTTGATATGATATCAGAGTCTATCCTAGCAAGGTTATTGGACCTATCGGGCCAACCGCTATCGGGCCGTTATCGGACCACCATTACATATAAGTTTCACGCTCGAGTTGAGGAGTCTCGATGAGGGGATGTTTTGGAGATCCCACATCAATTAGAGATAAAGTCTTTCAATACTTTATAAGTGGGTGCAAACCTCATCTTACAAACCGGTTTTATAAGATTGAATTAGGTTTAAAGTTCACTTTTTGATACCAATGTTATTAACACATGTATGGTTTGATTTTGACTCTATTTGTAAAGGATGATGTAATACCTTATTGTCTAGTTATAAAATTATAAAAGAGGATATGAAAGTATATGTTTGCTTTAACAAATATCCTAAATATTCCTTTATTAATTTATTTTTTATTATTGATAGCAAAAGTTATTTTATATGATGCATTGTGCGTAAGAATTGAAAGTGTAAGAAGAGAGAGAGAGCAAAAAATACAAATAGCAACTAGACATGTCGTGATACATGCATTGGAAAAAAAATGTATTATTTCTAATATTGAAGAAAGAAAAGGTGCCTATTAAATAGGCATTACAAAAGAACGGAAAACAGAAACTGAAAACAAAATGAATTATAGAACAGAAACATAAGATTACTCAATATATCCCATTTTGGACTTTGTGTATGGTCATCTAAAAGATAGAAACATAACATGTGGCCATGATAGAGGAATGGAGCTAGATGATTGAAGTTTTTGAAACCACTTGAAAATAAAGGTTGCTACTACCAGAGTTACTACACTATCCGAGGACTTCAGGAACAATCTTCACAACAATTTGGGCAACATTAGTAGGTCAAGGAGGTTGGTTGTTTAAAGGTGACAATGATCATATTTAGGATAGTGTTTCCTTAGATTGGTGGAAAGAGATGTAATTGAGACGTGATGGGCTGGAATGAAATATAAAAGGAAAAAAACAATTTTTGTTCGGATATATTAAGATGGGATAGAACTAAGTTTCCGTTCTATCTCCATTCTTCGAGAGTGGAGGGAAAGAAAAATAATAAACAATGGATTGAGATGAAGGTTCTACTAGTTTCCATTACATGTCATCCTTATTTTATTTTATCAGTCCAAACAATGAAGCCATTATTCCATTTGCTTCCCTTTTATCCTCTCTTCTATCAATTCAAATGTAGTTAGGGAAATTTTGCTAATTGAGATTTTTCGGTTACAATTTACAGTTTTTGTAGTATTTTATTTTACCTGAAGTTTGGTTAAAATTTGTTAGTTTTCTGAAAAAGCTAGTCGTAGGTGTAAGGTTGATGTCTTCTTTTAATTTAGCCATAATTTATTGCTTGTCGTGCCAATTAGGAATATCATAGTTTTTCCATACAAGTTCTCCCTGTAAAATTAGAAACCGTTAATAATCTGAGCGAAAATTTATAATAGAAAAAACTTGCTCCTCTTTTCATGCTTTGTTATGTGTTATTAACATGATATAAAGAGTTTCATTAATCCTAAAGGGTCTGGGGAGAGAAAAAGGTCACAAATTTCAAGAAAAAAAAACCATCAAGAAAAAAAAATCCTTCAAACAGAAAAATGGATTCAACAGTAGTTCCTTCTCTCAATCTTTTATAGTTGCAAGTGAAAACTACCATTTGCTAAATGAGAAAATGAGGATCTAGTTAGGTGTTCAAACTAGCACAAAACTCAACTTCTGGTCAAACTAGCACATATATAATGATGAATTGGTAAAGGATGGCAAAATACTTTTCTTTATACACGCAATGTTACATGATGATGTATAAAGATACATGTGATGAATTCATGGAGGAGATCTAATGGCAAAAATATCATACAGGTACAATTTTTTTAATTTTTTATTAAATAGTTGTAATTTTTTTTTTTTTACGAAAATAAGTAAGTCGTGTCATATAGGTACGACTTCAAATGAAGAAGTTGTGTCACCGTGACACAAGTTTAAGCAAATGCAAGATTGTAAAAAAATGAATTGAGGTTGTATTACGTTAATACGATTTCAGTGATAAAAAAGATTTACACTGAAAAATCGTGCCATGTTGATACGATTTTAATTTATTTTTTTATATTAAAATCATGCTAACGTGATACGACTTCAATTTATTTTTTTACATTAAAGTCGTACCAATGTGACACAATTTAATTGAAGAAGTCGTGTTTACATGACTTATCTATTTTTGTAAAAAAAAAATTACACTTATTTGATAAAAAGTAAAAAAAATTGCACGTGTTTATTACTTTTGCCAGATCTAAGAAAGTGAAAGGAAAGAAAAATTGTAGATCTTGAACTTAAAAAGAGAGTTTGAAACTATAAAAATGAAGGAAGGTAAATCTATCAAAACTTTTTAGACAAACTTTTTTTAAAGTAGTTACACAGATCAAATTGTTTGGTGAACAACTCTCTGACAAACGGGGTGTGGAAAAATTTTGGAAAATCCTTAGAGAAAAGTTTGAGTAAAAAGTATTATTCTCTTTAGAAGAAAATAAGAATTTTTCTAAAATATCTATTATTGAGCATGTTAATGCCTTACAAGCTGTCAGATAACCCTGAATTTTTAATTAAAAAATAACATCTTACATGCTATTGGACAAATAATGTCTAGAAGAATGAAAGAAAATATTGAATTTGCTCTCATGTGGCACAAAATAAAGGAAAAGTTCAAAGTCGGTGGAGAGAATCCATTTAGCGAGGAATTGAAAAAAGGGAAAGGAGGAGGAAGATAAAAAAAAAAAAGAAAAAAGTTTCCATCATATGGTTGTAAAGAAATATCATACTAAAAACTTTAGGCCTATAATCAATTTGGTCACGTGGAGAATGTTTGTAAAAAAGAAATAGCTAACGGGTACAATAAGTCCAAGTGGTTGAGGAGGAGGAACAATTTGAGAAGCTTTTATTCGGTACAACTTGTTGTTCAGAAGTAATAACAAATAGGTGTGACTAATAAACAATGGTTACACAAATCATATAATTCAAAATGCTGGTATTTTTAAAGAAGTCAATCTGTCCTACTTTTCTACTATCACTATGTACTAGAGAAAATATTTTTTTTAATCACTTAAAAATAATATTATAAATGAAGACATTTAGGTATTTCAACCCGTTTTACACAGATAAATATAGAGAAAAAGACAAACATCCTAATAAAATTAGGTTCACCAAAGCCGGACAAGGTTGGTGGAGAAAGTGGTAATGTCAAAAGCAAAATGACTGTTGCAATTAAAACTCTTAACAGATACAAAATATATTTCATATGTTTTATATACGTGCCTATACGTCAAAGTTCTTTTCAGTGTGCGATAAATGCTAGAAACGAATATATTTCTTGTGTTTAAAAGAAAAATGATTTACACCATATGACTTTTTTTATTTATTTGTGAGCTTATGCCACTAAAATGAAATATAAAATTTTTTCAATTGAATGTAAGAGAAGAGTCAAGTACAACTTTTTTGAAACATATTACTTGAGGAAACATTTCAAACTTTGAAGTTTGATTCAAATGAACCCAACAAAAGTTGTTGGAGAGAATTTCGGAATGCCTGAAAAAAAAAAAAAAACTTGAGGAAGAGAAAGAAAACAAATCTTTGAAATTTTTGAGATTTGTGTTTGAATATTTTTCATGTCATAGAAGATGTAACAATTATGACCATTTTTTGGCATATATACAAGAGGAAAATTAAAAAAAAAAAATGGTTGCAATTATCATATACTTCCTATCAAGTAAATTTTCACAATAGAATACAATATTGATAGTATTGTTAACTGTCATGGCTCTTCTAATACCAAAAGCTAAGGTTCTTTAAAAGGATTGATTTAGATGACTGCAAGTACACTTTATCCAAGTGATACAAGTTTTGTTAAACAGAATGATGTAGAGGCTCATGTACTGGAAGGCAATCCGCACGTGAGAATAATGTACAAGCATGGATTATTGAAGAAAAATGAAGCGTTCACAATTTAGATTTCTAGTATGTTTTATTTTAGGCGTACTTTATTTTGTTCAGAAAAAACTAGTTGTAAACCAAAATTCGTTATTTCCTGTGTATAATTAGGATTTTTATAGTTTTTCTACTTACATTCTTGCCGTAAAATTTTAAAATGCAAAATTATAACATTAAGATATTAGTTTTGGTCCACTCATGTACCTCTTTCACATTTCATTCTATTTTTTTAATAAGGATATTTTCAAAGAATATGGATATAAGGATTTTAGAAGGGAACTAATATCAATTATATGATTTTGTCTTTATATGACATAATCAAATTATCATCTATTCTGTTTAGTTGGTTTTATGACATTATCAGGTTCTAATAATTTTATTTTATTTTCTTTATTTAGCTATATTCAGAATGGGTACATTATTTGTACATATTTAGTTTTCTACTTTTGATCAACATAAGAAAGAATAGAGAATATTTTCATTCTCATATCCCTTGTTCATTTTTGTTTATCTCTTTATTTTCATAATTATGATATCAGAGTCTATTCTAACGCAGTTGTTGGGCCTATCGGGTCACCTGCTATCGAGCCGCTATCAAACCACCTTTACATATTAGTTTCACGCTCGAGTTAAGGAGTTTCGGTGTGAGAGGGTGTGTTGGAGATCTCACATCGACTAGAGATGAGGCCTTTCAATAGTTTTGTGTACAAACCTCATCTTACAAGCCATTTTTTTGTGTGCAAACCTCATCTTACAAGCCAGTTTTGTAAGGTTGAGTTAGGCTTAAAGTCTACTTCTTGATATGGTGTCAGAGCTCCAATTTCAGAGCTCTAATTGTTACATTTACTCATTGCTGAAATTGTTGATATCTAATAAGATCCCTTGTTATCCTTGAATATGATTTGTTCTCTCGGTACACAACAAGAGAGACAACTTTTTGGTGATCAGTCCTATGGAATAATTGTTAATAGCAGCAGAAAAAGTAGTTGATGATATGCTTCTAAAGTCTACAGTCACTATGGAAAGACAGGACATTGACACATGCTATAGAACGCATGGTTTTCCACCTCAATTCAAGTTTAAAAATAAAAAAGAAGCAGAGTGTAATAATAACCAGCAGAATCATGAAGGTTTAAGGTCGGAAGTTAATTCTCAGCAAATTAGTTTTACTACTAAGTAGTATCAAATATTGTTAGCCCTTCTACAACAATCTAAATCCAGCGACAATGTTTCTAATCAAATCTCTGTTATTCCTTCCAACATGACAACACATATTGGTAACAATTTTTTTTTCTTTTTTTAGTTCTTGGATTATTGATAGTGGTGCTACTGACCACATTTGTTCATCCTTGACTCATTTCACTTCATATCACCAAATTAATCCTATCAGTGTCAAATTACCAAATGGTAATCAAGTCAATGGTAATTATTCTGGAAATGTTTTTCTCAATAAAAATCATGAAATAGATAATATTTTGTATATTCCTAATTTTACTTTTAATCTTCTTTTAGTAGCAAAATTGATTGATAATTTATCATGTGTAATTACATTTGATTCTAGTGGTTGTCACATTCAAGATAAAAACTCTTTGAAAATCATTGGTTCAGTTGAGATGCAAGATAGACTTTATATACTCAGGGTCCATTCTTATCAAAACCTTCAAATCAAACCTGTCAAATCTCCACATATCACCATATTGTCAATTTTATTGCTAGTGATCTCAAAAACTTTGGCATTTTCGGTTAGAGCATGTTTCAAACAAATTTATTGATGTTATCAAAAGTAAATTTCCTTTTATTAAATATAACAAATCTTTTGTTTGTGATTTTTGTCATCTTGCAAAGAAAAAAAGACTTCCCTTTCCTCTTAGTACATCTAAATCTAAAAATTGTTTTGATTTGATTCATGTTGATCTATGGGGTCCATACTCAACACCATCAATTTATGGTCATAAATATTTCTTGACCATAGTTGATGATTATTCGAGGTACACATAAATTTTTCTTTTAAAAAAAATATAAAGTTGTCAAGATTTTGGAAAATTTTGTCAGATTTGTTCAAACACAATTTGAGACAACAACAAAATTGTCATAGGTTGCAAATGGGTATTCAAAATAAAGTATAACGCTGATGGAACTATTGAAAGGTATAAAGCAAGGTTAGTGACAAAGGGATACACACAAACAGAGAGCATTGACTACCTTGAATATTTCTCTCTAGTAGCAAAAATGATCATTGTAAGGTTGCTTCTTTCTCTAGCTTCTGTTTATAACTGGGAATTGAAACAGTTAGATATAAATAATGCCTTCTTTCATGGAGAGTTGAAAGAAGATGTTTACATGGTTGTTCCTCCTTATGTGACTTCTATTCAATCAGGACAAGTTTGTAAATTAAAAAAGGATTTATATGGCCTAAAGCAAGCTAGCAGGGAATAATTTGCTAAATTATCAAATTTTTTGATTTCTGCAGGATATACTCAATCTATGAATGATCATTCCTTGTTCATTAATTTTTCTGAAAGATCTTTTACTTGAATATTGGTGTATGTGGATATATAATCTTGGCAGAAAATGATAATGAAGAGATTGATCAAATTAAACAAGCTTTAAATGAAACATTCAAGATCAAGGATCTTGGAGATTTAAGATATTTTCTTGGTTTTGAAGTAGCAAGAAGTAAAAAAGAGATAATGATCAATCAAAGGAAATATGCACTGAAATTATTGAAAGATGCAGGTCTTTTAGCCTGCAAATTTGTAAAGACTCATATGGATAATCTTGTCAAATTGTCTTCTACTTTTGAAGTATGTCTTTCACAGATGTTCATGCATATAGAAGGATGATTGGAAGGCTTATGTATCTCACTAATACCCAACCTGACATAACCTTCTCAGTTCAACAACTTTTTCAGTTTCTTGATAAGTCCACAATTGCTCACTATAATGCAACAATTAGAATTCTCAGATATATTAAAGGAACTCCAAGTCTTGGCTTATTTTTCTCTTACAACAGTTCTGTCCATCTAAAAGAAGCAAGGAACAATATCAAAGAGTTCCTGTGAAGCTGAATATAGGACAATGGCCACTGTTACATATGAAATTCAATGACTAGTCTATCTTCTTCAAGATTTCAGAGTTTCTTTTGAGCAACCATTTATTTTGTGTTGTGACAATGACTCAGTAAGATACATTGCATCAAACCCAGTGTTTCACGAGCGTACAAAACATATAGAAATAGATTGTCACATTGTTAGAGAAAAACTGAGAAAAGGTCTCATCCATTTGCTTCTCATTTCCACCACAGAGCAACTAGCAAACATTTATACCAAAGCCTTAAGTCCTTAGTCTTTTAAGAATATTTGTTTCAAGTTGGGTCTCATTAATATTTGCTCCCTAGCTTGCCGGGTTCAGAGAATATGCATACAATGATTCTAAAAGGGACTAACATCAATTATATGATTTTGTCTTTATGACAAAATTAAATTACCATTAATTATGTTTATTTGGTTTTATGACATTATCAGGTTGTAATAATTTTATTTTGTTTTCTTTATTTTAGCTATACTCAATGTATATATATTCAAATCTCTACTTTTGATCAAAATAAGAAAAAGTTAGAAACTATTTTCATTCTCCTATCCCTTATTCATTTTTGTTCATCTCTTTATTTTTATAATAAATATTCTCAACAAAGCATTCTACGATTATTTTTCAAAGATCAAGTGGAGAGGTATCAACAGGAAAAGAAGCAATAACAATAGCAGAGAGCTGCAAGCCCCTCTTGTTAGCCATTTATCACGAATTCTCTGAAGGTCACCACTCTCCGATCGTCTCTGATCGTTTTAGGATGGCAGTGGACATGTCAACTGCTAGGGGAGATTCCCTTGTGAAGTATGCAAACATTTAAAACATGTTCAAGTTGCTGGGTACAATATAATGATCATATATAACAGTATGAATTTAGGACTTCTAAGATTAAGATAGACATGGTGTATTAAAGAGGATAGAGATACATAGTCACTAAATCAAAACAGTGTCGGATTCACACTGGTCCTGCGGATTCCACTAGGGACTAGATAATGTTGCATGCCGGATTAGATGATTGAATCTATATTAAGATTTATTGTGAAAGTCTTCCAAGAGTGGTTTGGTGGAGGCCCTTTTGATAGGTTTTATCATTTTATTCACTTGTGTAGCAAAATCCATATTTCCAGGGGTGAAAATGAATTCTTTTTTTTTTTTTTTTTTTTTTCTTTGTTTAATTTTTTTTTTTTTTTTTTGTTGGGGGATGGGGAGATAATATGGTATTTGAGAAATTAA
>Ga0099825_1000529_pt1 | contig 41353 bp, 17 predicted proteins | sample SiratroredBW_FD_76838 | JGI IMG/M metagenome (GOLD analysis project Ga0099825, IMG submission 76838) | Root nodule microbial communities of legume samples collected from California, USA - Siratro red BW | ecosystem: Host-associated > Plants > Roots > Nodule | place: USA: California | collected...
ATAAATAGATATATATATATATATATATATATATATATATATATATATATATATATATATATATATATATATATATATATATATATATATTATAATTTGACTTTATTTGTAAACTCATGATATTTTTTACCATCAAGACAAAAATTTTAATTTTTAATGAACTACCATTTATACACTGAATCAAATTCTTATCAACATACTTAAAAACAATTTAAGAAAAATGTTAGGACATTCTCTCCCAAAACCTCTTTTATTATTCGTTGAAATTTATTAGAACAAGAAAGTTTTCACATGGCATTCAACTTCTCTTGACTTTAAAATACAACCCTTTTGAAAAGGATGATTTGTTATAAACTATTTGTGACTAAATTTGTATTAATTGAATATTTTTTTTTGTAAGAATGGTAGAAGTTTAGAAGATTATAGTTTGTGAATAGATGAAGTATGAAATATATATTTTATTTTGTGATTGATTCTACCCTATTCTATGGGTAGAATTATAGAAAGCATATTAAGTGTTTGAAAGAAGGCCAAAGCTGTAAAAGGAGAAGACAGCATGCAGAGAGAGAGAGGGAAAAGAGACACTGTTATGGGAATGAATAAATACATAAAATGAATAGAGAAGAGAGAGGTCCACAGAGGAATGATGAAAAAGTTTGAAAGGCATAGTGAAGAGAGACGAGGGTGGCAAAAGTGGGTTTGGGGTCCAATCACAGTCCCACTTACATTCTTTTTGCAGAGAGTAACACTCTCCTTTCATTCCACTCCTAAATATTACTCTTTCACTCAACACTTTTCACCCTCCTCTTTCTCTCTTCTGTTTCTCTCAATCTGTTTTCATGTTTTTTTAATTATCATAATTTCTAATCAAAGTGGAGAACAGAATTATGAGGGTTTGAAGAACAGCATGTGACACCTTTTCTATAAGTCAAGATTCATCACAATAAACTTTATCTGTTATACCCCTTAGGGAATGTGCGTTACACTCCTAAATTTCAATCATTAGCAACTTAATTACTATGCTCATATCATTCATGATCAGAAAATTTAGTTTCTCAGCTAGTTACCATTACATGACAGTAAATTTTATAAAAAAAAAAATTGATTTGAATACTGTTCCCTACTAAATATGTTGATTCAGATTGTCTAATAATTTTTGTCTTCAAACTTTTATCTCTTTTAAATACATGTGGCCTAGTAGATATGGTGTATAGAAGTATAATTTAATCAAGTCAAATGAAATTCAGAGAGGAAATTACCTTTTGGTTTAGCATTTGTACTGTTTGGTGAGTTGTGTGTATAAAATATATAAAAATGTGAAATGATTGTAACTTAAAAGAGGAATAAATTTAGACTAGATTAGCGCATAGAAAAAATAATGAGAGACTTGTAGAAGGCCCACACCGAGACCATTAAAATAAGACAAGAAAAAAATGAAGACGAGAGAAACAAAAATAGAGATCACAATGAAAAGGATGGAAGTTAACAACACCAACTTAGCTTAGAATAATGGAAAACAAAGTAAAAGGAGAGAAGAAAAAGAGAGGTTCATTGGGTAATAGGAGAGAGATTGGTTGTGTATAACCAAAAATAAACCAAACTTTTTATTGGCAAATTAGAAAAGTTAGAGAAGATAATTAGGAGATAGATGATAGATCTATCCATGTGTGATGAGGATTTTGAAAGCTTTGATTTGGTTGTTGGTGAAGCTTTATGAAGGCTTAGGGGAATTTAAGTAAAGCAAAGTTATGAAGAGAAGTTAAGAGTGTAGGGTCCTCTTATAATGATTACATGCCATGTTTTATCATATTCATATGGTGTTTGTTGCAAAAAAAGATGCTTTAACATGAGATATGAGAGAGCACCGCTAGTTATTTGCTGTGTATGGGAAGTGATGAATAGACAGCCAAATGATTTATACCTTCTAAAGTAATGTCACAAAGCATAATGCTAATGGAATTTAGACTCTTTTTTTTAAGAGAGAAAGACCCTAAAATCTCAATGAAGTTAAAAAAATTGTCACATTCTTCAACTTTCCTTTTCATGTTTATATATTTGGTCAATAATGTCTACGCCTGGGCCAGTGTTTGCATAGTAACACATTGAATCATTTCTTAACTTCAGCAGTTTATTAATTAACACTACACTCATTTATCTCTGCATGCATCATGATATTCAATCTTGCTCCAAACAACATTTTGGATTTCAATTTTTTCTCTTTTTCAAATCCCAATTGATCAGTGAACAAAATTTGGGTTGATCATAGATATTAAAGAAAATGCAAACATATGAATATTGCTGGGGAAAGGAAAAATGGACCACCTAAGCCGAAGTTCAAGTAACACTTGAATTGTTTTATTTGAGTTGTTCTGATTCTCATATCTTTGAGAATTGACAAGGCTTGACTTCATTGACAAAGAGTGTCATTCTTTTTGTTTTGTTGCTGGTTTCTCTGATTAAATAATGGCATGAACTAAATGTACTTTACCATTTCATCCTCATGCCACTAAAATGTTGTTCACACCCTTTCACACTTTCTTAATCAACTACATAAATATATGTCTAAGCATATCTTCCAAAATATTCATTACTGTAAAGTTGAAGAATTGGCACCAAAAGTTTAGTGATCTTTTCTGGGTTTGATTTCAATCTTGGTGATCATGTGTCAGGGGCAGCCATGCAATGGAAAGCAAAAAAACCAAACTGTGGTGAAGTCCACCAAGGAATCCAACTTCTTAAGCAAAACTCAAAAAATGACATCATTTTGTTTAGAAGATGAAACTCACTTTATACTCATTTTGATGGTTGGATGCTAGTCTAAATCCTGGTCTGCATTTTAATCATAAGCTTCATCTGCTCCTTCTACTTTTTTTCTAAGCTTTCAAAGATTATAATTACCATTGTTGATAATTTGTAGTGACATTGGGTGTCCTATGAATCATCACCTTGCTTTCTTTCTAGCCATCTCCTTCATCTCTGCTTTGCTTTTTGGTTGATTGGTGTTGACTTTTGAATCACCCATATGACAGATTCACTGACAGATACATATCTATGCTCCTCACAAGTGTTACCAATTTGTTTTTCCTTTCAATTTTTTTTTTCAATTAAGATATAAGAATTGTTCAATTTCTAGTTTTAGAAGTATTGTCTCAAGAAACTCCATTTAGTGAATGGGAAGCCACACATTTGATCTCACTTCTTTTTTACTCTTATCCCTGTAATAAAATTGTACTAGCTTACTCTTTCTTTTAGATTCTACACAGTGAGATTTCCCTTGATTTTCTTCTAGCACCCTAACAGTATGCATCAATATACTGTGTACCTTTCCTGTTACCTGTTACCACATCTCATGCAGTAATTTGAACTGAGAAAGAGTAAAATAATGTTAAAAATAGAGAGAGAAAGATGTTCTAAAACACAGTGACATCATCTGTGATTTCTTGAAATTTTCGTATAATGTCTTTATCTGCTTAACATCTACACTATGTGTCTCTTAAATATCAGAGATATACAATATAATTTATTTCATTGTAAGGAGGATTATAATATGCCTTAGAAAAGGTAAGAGTATAATATGATTTCTTAAGAAATCAGACAAGTGTGTGTATAATTTATCCTATTTTAATTAAAATTCAAACAATATAAGGATGTGTTTGGATAAAAAAAAAATTAAAAAAAAAATTGAAATTTGAATTTTGTATTTAAATTTCCTTTACTTTCTGAATGCATTTTTTAATAAATTAAGTCAAATTTGTTTAATTTTTTATTTTTATTTTTATTTTTAATAAGATAATTTAATTTTTATTTTTTAAAGTATATTCAAAAATTAAAATGTTAATATCAAATTTTATGGAGATCCCTGTTAAAATCAAACATGTCTGGAGAAGTTTATAAACTAATTACTGTAAAAAATGAATTTCATAAACTAAAATTAACTTATATATATATATATATATATATATATATATATTAAAAAAATAAGAAAAACTATGACTATATATATATATATATAAACTAGTTTGAATTTATGAAAAGTTGATTGTAATTTCTTTTGTTTATCTCTTTTGAAAAGAACTTATGAAAAAAATCGTCTAAACGTACCTTAACCACCTAATCTTCTATCTTATTTTTTAGCCTATTTTTATCTATCACAGTTAGAAAAGAAGATATATTTTGGTGTACACTTTTTTCTTTTATAATTTTACCTTTAAAATTGTGATAACCTTTTACTAGTAAACAAATAATAAATAATAATATGATGATTAAGAATAATTTAACTATTTTCACAAGTGATTATGGAAATTAAACTCTTATTTTATTTAGCACTATGTATGCAAATTTATTTTAAAAAAGACAGATAAGAAAAATAAATAACTATTTAATATACATATTTTATTATAATTATACTTTTTAAATTTTAGAAGTTATTTGCATTGCAGTAGTAGTTATATAAAAGCATTTGAAATGAATATACAATAAAGCCATTGGAATATTGTGATTATATCGTCATTAGAAAGGTGTTTCGTAATCGAAAAATACCACAACAAACAATTCAAAAGTTCATAAAACCTTCAAAATTTGACACCCCCTCCCTCATATCCTGGAGACATTTGATGCTGCTGGTGTTATAAGCAGATTGTTTGGTCTAAAATTTACAATTTGGAAATCCAAAATGCTGGACCAAAGAGCAATCATCTCTCAGAAATATATGCTTTTGTTACACCACCTTTGTCCTTCAAAGAGATTATAGATATTTTTAAGCTACAAAATCATAATGAAAAGCAATTATGCCGAATCTATATTTATACAAAAAGCAACGAGCAAAATCCAACGAACTTTTCAACTTTAAACATTATGACCACTAGCACGAAGCGCGCATGCGGAATCTCCTTTATTTCAAAATGAATGTAATTCATATATCGTAAGATGAAATACGAAACCTTCCACGAAATATGTAAGAATTTTGGGAATAATAGAAAACACTAATTTCTGTGTTTATAAACGTCGCACCAAAATTTGTCATGCACACCTTACACCACACACACTGCTTTACTCCGACAAGAATTTGAATAAATAGACACAGCAGAAACCTCAATAAACTGTCATTTTGAATTCATCGTGTCAATATTTTATAGAAAAACATGGCTAAAGTAAATACTATACATATACCAAAAATGAAACCGGTGAGGTTATGTCTGCCACTATTCTGCTGCTTGGGGTATATAGCCTATAGAAAACTAACTGACACTCCATCATCTTCCACTAACTGCACCAAAATTGTCATTTATCATGTCCAAAAATAAATCTTAAAAAAGTCACTGTTTCAAAGAAACAAATCTCACCTCCAAGTTACATTGCAGAAGTCTTCAGTCCACATGATCATTAAAGCGAATAAGTCTTCTGATGAAAGTTTTTTCCCGGCAATAGCTAAAGGACAAAAAGAAAAGCATTTTAACTAAAGAAGGAAACAAAAGAAAACAAATATATTCAACACAAGATCTTCGAAGTAAACAAATTAGAGGAAAGATGAATATACATCACGTATGATGACACACAGAAGCAACCAAGCCCAACAGAGAAATGGACCATGAATGATGGCCAGAAATTATCTCGGTCCAAAAATACATTCTCAGAAATGAGAGTGATTATGCCTGAAAGTAACAGAATAATCCATCCTTTCGGCAAACATCCATAGAAAGAAAATGAGGAAGATCCCTGTGGACAAAAAAATAAAAATCCAAGGTCAGAGGAATCAGCATCAAATTACAGTCAGCCAACCAAAGCTAATAGCCACCATACCTGGAAGTAATTCTTTATGAATATAGCAGAGTATAAAATCCTCAGGGTCATATCTTTAGTCAAGTCAAGTAACCAAACAAAACTTTTTTTTTTCAACAAATTATGAAAATTAAATAGGGAAATCATAGGTTTGAACTGACAGGAACCACATAAAATTCTTGGGAGATTAACGCAGGAACATTTGTAGAAATCCAACAGTATCGCTATGCTAGTAATAGTTGAACTTACAATGACAATAGATTTTAGTAGCTTATAACAGAAGTATCTGAGTCCAGCAGTAAAATAACAAATTGGTATGCTATCAGCATTACTTATCTAGGCAAAACATTCGATAAGATTCAGAAACAAGCTATTAGACAATACAGCGGCCGTTCCATTATAGAACATGGAGTCATAAAAATATGTAACAACTGCTAATATTATCACCAACCATAATCAAGAGCTGAAAAGCCAATGCTAATACCAGAATACACAAATTCCTAATCATTGTTTCTTGCAGGCACAAAATCATCAATTAATAGTTTATGCTCCTATTTATTTTTTGGAATATGAGGAGGATTATTTATAGGCTATTAACATGCATTTAGAATTCAATTCAGCATGTTAATAAATATCTTAAAAATAATAATTATGGGAGTAAAATACACAATTAACCCAAGAGATGGAACATTACCCTTACTTGGTTCTCTTTCAATTTATCTTTATCTTTTTGGTTATGAATGCCTTTTATTATTTTCACTTTTCATCTCTTTCTCACTTACATCATAATTTTCTTTTGACCTTCATTTGATCAATAGGTTATAAATAATAACTGAAATGTTTGAGCCACTTGGTTTTCCATGAGGAACAAACGTAAATTGTGAAATAGCATGAAATAAATAACGGTAAGGTAGAAAGGATACTGACGGAATTTGCCATTATCAAGCCAACTGCCCCAGCCAACCTTATTAGCAGGACATTCAAAACTATATAGATCAACGAGAATATAAGTAGTGAATCATTTGAACGCTTGAGTTGGCTCTCTGTTGCAACTGCATGCATAAAGGCTTCAGAGGTTCCTGAAGCAAGCAAGGAACATTATAATAACGAGATTAAAGAATTTAATCCACCATTTAGCAAGTCAAAAACAAGGAAATTAAGTAAATGTAAAATGAGTTTTTAATTAATGCTAGTCAGTCAAAGACCCTAACCGTTCAGCAAAAACCTATTTTATCAGAAGGTATTGGGCATTCAAGTAAATCAAATCTACAAGCAGAAATGGTAATTGATAATTTGACTGAGAATACATTAATCTAATAAGAAACGATCTTCCTTCAAGTGTATGGAATAAATAAGTAGGTTTCTCACTTTACTCCAGCCATACCCAAATTCAAGTATAGCCCCCTCCCAAAGCTTCAAAATTATCCCATTTTCAGTCATCCTTCAGTTGTTACTTACTTAACTACCATTTTGAAAGAAACTGGTTCAGAATTATAGAATAAAAAGTTTCTATTAGCATAAAAGAGTACAAATGATTCCCAGAACTCTCATGGGGACTAGACTCCAATTAGTACAAAGGCACACACATTGATATTAGCTTATGAAGAAGTTCATTGCATTTTAACTTCTTTTTTATCTTTTCCTATAGATAATTATGAAGTTTATCCAGACAAAATCTAACTGCTAATAGAGCATATCTAACACCTTTAATAATTCCATTAGATGTTATTAAATTTAGAAAATAGAGAGCCCATAAAACAATGTATGCAAAAAATTTAGATTATATGAAGAATAATAAACAAGAGATGTTATTTTTGTAACCTGCAAACGATCAATGCACTTAGAATAAAAATAAATAGTAACAAGAGACAAGGCAGATTACCATTCATGGCCAAAACAATGACATAAAAGCAATAACAGCGGAGGGCAGTTGACGCTTCTCCATCACTCCATTTTTCACCATAAAGCAATCTAATGAGTGAATAAGAATAACTTGGACCAAATGCCATAAAAACAAGGCCTGCAAAAAATAAAGGCTGGATATTGTACCACAAAAGAAACAAAAAAAAATATATTCAATTTAAGGTAAAACAAAACATGTCCAAAACATATTTTTCCTGGGGGACACAATTGAGCTAACTACATAATAGATATGTCCACAACTTTTTTTTAGTCGTCACAATTACATAAGTGGTTCAATTTGACTTTTAGGGAGAAAAAAATTATGCAGGGTACCTAGACTCAGATAGCGTCATGCAGCTACACATGATTGTTGCTTGTTACCAAAAAGGTTGTATGGTAGCCATTAAGATGACAAAAGCTACAAATATTCCTAATTTTATGCAAACCAGATCTATGCCTTAAATAACATCCTCATTACAGGATAATCTAGTATTATTGTTTGCATCAAATTATATGTACACAAATATCAATCACCAAGCAGACCACATTTTTTTTCAGTTTCTCATGCAAAGGCTCTTCCCTGTGGAATGCGGTACTAGTAGCAGAGGTCAAGCTAAAAGGAACTCGTTTCACACAGTGATATCCCTCTTTTATTTTTACTTTTTTTCCAAAGGGAAGGGTTAACAGCAACAACAAACAAGTCTTTTTCCTATTACACATAAAGTTAGCTACATGAATCAAACATCGCCCTAGTATTCTAAGGTGATTCATTTACAAAGGCAAATTGTTGACTTCTAAATCCTTCTTAATAGTTTGGCAAATAGTTTTACTCAGTCTTATCCATGGTTCTACGTCCACCATTAGCCATTAGGACTACCTTCCGTGTGGTCTACTCTCTGTTTTCTCCACACAAGCCAAAACAAGAAATTCTACCATTCTTTTTCATGGCAGGCGCTACTCAACTTTCTCTCTAATGCACACATTCCTAATTCATCTTGTCTAGCATGTCCACTCAATGCTCATTCAAGGGGAAGGGTAACGGTCTCAAAAAGTTAGATTCAAGCGTTTCATTCTTTTTATAAATTCTCACAAAAGAAATTCATACTGGGTAAAAAGAGAAGCATCTAGCTTTAAGTTTTCTTATTCATACACAACAGAAAAATGTTGGTCAATAGTCAATACAACATTTTACAGAAAATTGAATATTAGGCAATTACGCAACATACCATCAAATATGCTTATTATGTAGTATATGTCTAGATGCAACTTAAGTGAACTATTCTGAGTTAGACTCAACATCAACATTTCTTACTTTGCAATCTTTGCAGAAGCATTGATTATTCATAGTCAAACTAAGATGCAGGTAAAAATGCATCTTTCTTCAAACAAGGACCAGAGTCAACTCCTTTCGACTGAATAATAGGAAAACTAAGAAATATGTAGAGTTAAAATATGAAATTAAATGAAAAGACTTACCAATCAACAAAACTAACTTAAGGGATTCCGTCAAGCCATTTCCCAATTTCTTGCTTTTTCCTGGATATTCTCCTGTCAGGAATGACCACCAAAAACACTTTAAAATTTATTCTTAAATAAGAAAGGAACTCAGTATGATATGCTTATAAAAGAAGACTAAAGGAGGTCTAGATAAAATATTAGTAACATAGTCATGAAATCATGACCAAGACCTTATTTCCTATATAGAAATAGAATGTCAACTAAATGAATGACATGCATATACTATATAGAAATAGATATATTTCCTGTGGTGTGATGTAAGTTATATAGTGCTAGCATATGCTGGAGCCTGTCCGACTTTATTGTTTCATTAATAAATTGACTTTGGCTGACCAATTTTTAAAAGCATTATAGTTTTTATGTGTCGATGAACATGAGAAGACTGATACTTAAACCTAACAGACAAACACAACTACCCAGGTAACTAATGAAGAGAGAAATGAGGGGCAAATTAAGAATTGCACCTCAAAAGAAATATGCAATATAAAGAGACAAACAAAGGAAGAAGCAAACTACAGTAGAACCAAATAATAGTTATATGAAAGCTATTCAGATTTTCTGGTTGAAGCATCAAGTAAACAAGAGAGAAATAGAACCTGAAGCAGACCTTGCAAATGTTGCATAAGAACTTTCTTCAAAAGGTAAAAAGACAAGTCTGACCACTAAGCTACCTGAAAGGTGGTGATATTTTTTTTTTCCAAAAAGAAAAAAAAAAAAGACAAACATGTTCACGTAAGAAACATTTATCGGTTTCTCAATAAAATAGGAAACACTCCTGATTCAATTTAAATTTATAACATAAAAATTAAGCTTTCTGAAACAAATTACCCAAACCAAATACCAACCCAATTTGTCCACCAGGCCGTAAACTGCCTGATTATATGGTGTATCCAACCATACAAGTACTATCTTTTCTCCTTCCTGAAGGATCAATTTTCGAAAGGATTGAAAGGTAAACAGTATACACATCTTGGACAGCTGCTGGTCAAAATCAATCAGTTTTCCTTTTCTGCAAAATTTTGTTAATAATAAATCATACATTGATCATAAATAAGCAGATATCAAACAAAATTAATTTGGTTAATGAATGATTTACAGTTTCCACTTTTCCTTGAAAAGCATGTTTTATATACCATGCATTACATCAGGAGAAAATTGCAACATCTTAACATGTAACTGTGCCTCAGAAAATAGACATGAAATTAAACATGGTTCAACCTACAGCAAACTAGAGGCATATATAATTATATATATCGACAGCAGTAAAATCACTATGATTGATATATATTACAAATGGTAGCATCAGGCAAACATGATCCTTCAACAATGACCACAGAAGATTAAACCTGTCATATCTCTCATTTTAAGCAGGTTCGTCAGATCACTGCTTAGAGCATCTTAGAGAAGAAAATTATTTTCCATATAGTTAACTATATGGAAATAAATAACTATACCTGAATGGAAAGAGGTATGAAACCTTAAATTTTTGGGAAAGCAAAAGATAGCCCCAATAACCAAGAAATAAGCAGGCTCCATATGCAGACTGTGACAAAGCAAATATGATTGATTTTTCCTGGAAATGGTCATTCAACTCAGAATCAGTTGCATTTACGGAGATATGTCAGAAATATAAAACATTTTTTGGGTACTATAAATGGCATAAGTTTATTAGAGAATTGATCTATAACAGCATTATCATATCAGTACATCATACTTAGAATCCAAATTGTGAGTGCATAAAAAAAAATGTACTCCGCAGAAAAAAGTTCTTGAAACTTGTAAGTGAAATAACGTGGCAGACATCCTAAAATTGATGAAATAAAATGCTTTATAACAAGCAACACTACAGCTTACTATCAATGATACAAGAGTGCAGCACTTGAAAGTTCCTTTGTATCATTTAGTAGCCCATTAAGGTTAGTCTATTAAATGACATCTATTATTCTTGGGTTTCAACATCTGTATTATTAAACTTTTTTACAGTTTTTTTTATCTGGCTCCTTTATCACTCACAACACACACATATATTAGCAAAGATTCAAAAGAAATTTTAATAGTCCTAATATTAGGGGCTGTTTGGTTTAAAAAATGGCTTCTGCTTCATTTTCTGTTCTGTTTTTCCTGTATAACTTCAGAAAACAGAAAACAGAAAAAATAAAACAACAGAAGACATTTTTTCAAACCTAACAGTCCCTTAGAAATTCTAGAAAGGATGAAAACATCAAAAATATCCAAATTGCACTTCTAGTTTAGTTGGTGTTTTCTCTATTTTGTACAACTTTTACTCTCTGTAATTGTTGTTGGCCATTGGATTGCATGCCTGGTTCATCTGAAGTCTCAACAACCTTCAATTCAAAAATATTAAGTGAATTATTTAAATAAGCAAAAAAGAATATACCCTTGGTTTTATGGTCTCAATATACTAAAATTTATGAACAATTGTTTGTAAACAAAAAAGAAAATCAGCAGTGATTTGCTTAAACAATAGTAAGTAACTAGTAAAATAGAAGTCCGTCCAAGAATCAGTGCCATTAGCATCTACAAGCATAACAGAAAAAGCACTGACTGTTTGCTTAACAATAGTAAAAGTAAATATCTGTGCCTCAGTATAACTACACGCTTACGATTCCAGTTTGCTTGATGATTAGAAAATACATTGTCAAGCACCGTAACAGAGTGGCTAAAGTCTCAACCACCAGCCGCAATTCAAGTAAGACCATGCTTTGGGAGAGAATGTACCCAGGCTCAGACAAGAGCTCCAAAATACATGCAAAACCTGACATAACAAGTGAACTTTACTCACAAATTTTCAAAATTTATGCAATTTATTTTGGGGAGTTATTTAAGGATGTGTGGTTTCATATGTTTTGAAGAGAGGTAAGATTATGGCAAAAACCATTGATAACACAAGAAAGTATTAAAAAAAAAGTGTATAGATGACGAAAAGCTACATTTACCATTGATCAAGATAGCTTGCCCATGTGGACTATAATAACTTATTTGTTGCCACCAGAAGACAAAAAGGCATACTACAATCGTAATAAATAGACCAAGTGGGAAACTAATCCAAACTACTTTCATCAGCTTCACAACATCTCCCATTGAAGTGCCATCACTATAACATAAAAAAAATACATATTATAAATGGAGTTCACTCAAGTTTAGGAATAATTGAATTAAAAATAAAATCAATGAAAGATATAAACCCTTAGTTCACATTATTTGAATAATTATAATTTTTAAATTCATAATATTCTTAACTATCCAAGAATTGAATTGAGACACTCAATTCAACTTTTTATAAGATCTCTCAACCAAACTAGAAATATATTTTTGAATATAATTGCAGTACACATTCTTTCTCTGGCAAGTAGCATAGTTTATCCAAAGCATCATTAAACAATCAGCACTCACCTATAAAGCAGTATCTTTAAACCTAACACATAACTCATTTTCTTTTAAAGCATGATGCAAAAGATGACCCATAAACAAGTCATACGCACAATCAAGAAATATCAAAAGAGCTAACAAAGCCCTCATCATCAAGCATGGAAGAAGTCCTATCACTAGGAGAATTCAAGCAAGGAATCAAAATTAAACCGAATTAACTTGATGATAAGATCATATGAGCTCACAAAATAAGATGGAAATTAGATAGAAAAAATCATTTACGAGAAGGACTGTACAATTGAAAGAGAACAGAAAATGTAGAGTAGAATTCTCCCCAAAGATTTCCACTATTTATGTAACCAATTCTAACTGACAAGACATTCCCTCTAACTAATGAACTAACTGAAACCTGTACTTATTCGTTTGTACTGTACATTTAACGTTTGACAAGATGTGTGGAGCGCAATTTCTTCTTCCTAAGTAACAGAACTAGAAAGAGCATAAGGGATCACCATTTCAGGTCCATTCGCAAGCATGCTCGCCGAAAGCCCTCCCGGCTAAGAAATAAAATACACGTAACCAACAGATGAAACTGCACTGCATACAGCTGCATCAAAAAAGGCGTCAAGATGGTAAATCAATTTTGATCATAAATCTTACAATGCAGGTCAAAATGAAAAAAAAATATAAAAAAAATTGACACCCAATAAAGAAATTTAGAACTAAAGCAAGAGGCAAAAAATAAATAAATCAATTTCAATAAATGAAAAGAGACAGCACAACTAGAAAACACATATCTTAACTGTGTAAACGATTATGCACGGGGAAGATAGAGACAGCAAGTAAAATTAATGAGAGATGGAAAAGCAGTTACCGCATAGTCCTCTTGTGTGAGATGCCTTACAATCCATGTATTGAATATAAACGGAATCCCTCTTGACAAGAACTGTGTAGCTGGATTTGTGATATCCCAAAAAAGTAAAATGGAATGGGGAAATATCAATGAGCTAACTCACAATGCAGGGTATAAAGCTATCTTAGCAATAATCCAAAATTAATAAACTCCAATTAACTGCGGAACATAACTAATTTTTGAATCACGTCCAATATATTAGAAATGTGAACAAGCGAGAGGATTGTGATGTTGCTAAAACAGGTGAAAAGAATGAACTGACCTAATAGGTATTTAAAGGTGCGTGAGAGATTTGTAGCGTCTTTATCCTTTGACATCGCAACTGCGGAAATGAAAGTGATTCCTGGATCAATTACTCGAATACGTTATCTGTGAGAATCGGCAATGCACACGATTTTGGATACGGCTTGAGAGACAGAGAGTGAATGTAACAGAGTGAAATACCTAGCTTAGCTGGTTTAGGTTTGGCACAAGGTGGACGATGAATAAGCGATTCTGTTGAATTCCGGCGACGGCGAGGAAGAAGTTACGAGTTGCGTCTTCGGAACTCGGAAGCGTTTGATGAAGGATTAAGTTTTGAGGAATTCAAACGGCTTCCAATACTACTGCAGGGTGTTTGACGAAAGTACTGAGCCACGCTGCTGCTACATTCGGTGGGATTCTTGTTGTGTTTAGATGCAGTCTTCTCTGCTGTGAAATGTTTACCTTACTTCAATTCTAATTTTAATTTTAATTTACTGTTTTGAAGATAAACTTATTTTATTCAGCTCGCAGTAAAAACATCTATTTTTATTTATTTTTTAGGAACATTAATACTATATGATGTTATGTAGTGCTTAATGCCTTGATTATAATGAAATTCGAGTAACGTTGTTTGTAGATGTGGAAGCTCACCTTTCTCTCGTCAAGATGGACAAAATGTTGGGGCTCAGAGTAAATTTAATCTCTCTTCTCTTTTGAATTTTGAGGAAATAAAATTGAATGCGTGATTATTTACAGTTTAAAATTAGGTAGTTTAATTGATGTGATAGGAAAATAATAAATGAAATAAAAATTATTATTTTATAAAACTAATTTTCCTTCCTTCCTTCCTAAGTAAAATCAACAAAGCTAATTGATTTTCTCATTTTCCTTCTCCTCCTCCTTACTAAACAAACATTTATCATCACAAAGGAGAGAAAAATCTTGTTTTTCAATCTAAATAAACTAAAATTAATCTATTTCCTCTTTTTTTTCTTTTCTTATTTTGTATTTATTACTTCGTGTCTCAATATAACGTAAAACACTATCTAATATTTACATTGACTTCGCAAATGAATATTATTAAAAAAAGTTATGTGAATGAAATATTGAGTCAACTAATAGAGGTTATTACACAAAGCAACTTGTTTCCTGTGTGCATCTCAATTCTCATGCAGTTTCTTATAATCCATCTTGCATTTAAGTTTAACTTTTCATTTTAAAAACAAAATATTACCCTTTTATGTATAAAACAATATAATCTGCATGTATACCTTCAGGCACCCGCACGTATTTTTTATTTCAATAGTGTATATCTTATAAAATTTTATATCAAATCCATTTCTTCTTTAATTATAAAAAATACTTTCTTAACTATTTTAATAAACATTTATATTTTTTTCCATATAACACGGATTGTAAAAGAATATTTAAAAATCGCCAATAAAATAACGTTTGATTAAGCTAATTTTAAAATTTTGGTAAATTACAAGTTTCAAAAGTATGTATTTTTCATATTACAGTTTATATCGTTTATTAACAATAAATAGACCAAATACTAGCTAGGTGGTTTGAGTTTATTCACGTGTTGTGTTGCATGTTAAGTCTAGAGTTTCATTTATCATATATTTGGTCATTGCTCTGTTCTTACTAAAATATATGCAACGGAAGCACCAATAAATAATGAAATCCCAGAAAGAAGTAGTGTTGAATGTGTGGGCTCTTCCAGCTGCAACGTTGGAGCCTCAAACGAGGAAAGAACAGGATCGGCAAAACAGGCTCAAGTGTCGAACGCATGCTTAGTGTAGATGTTCACTCCCATAACATATCAATCAAATAACAATGATTATACAGGAAGAGGAAACGCTAGGGATAAAGAACAAAAAAAAGACGAGGAACCAAAAATAAGAGGCAATTTTTGTTAGTTACGATGTTATAATCCCAAAAATGTGAATTCTTGAAAATATTTAATCGAAATGTTATTATTAAACATGTTTAAAAATATGCTCGGTTAACTTTTATTAATTGTTGAATAACTTTTCAGAATTTAAAATAATTAAAATAATAAATAAAACTAAAATGGATTACAGTGAAGTTAGAAAATAACAAAAATGATGGTGGATCCAGTTAGGATGGAATGCTTTTTGTGAGCAGTAGGCAGTTGCTTGATACTAATCAATTTTGCACCGGACATTCTACCAGAATGTTACTTTCTACACCAATTATCCACTCACAGATGATGGTATTCACTCGTTCTGGCACCTCATCGTGCGGACAATGGCCTGTGTTAATGTCAAGAAAAAAATGGGTCAATTTGAAACAAAGCCCGAGTACCTTGTTATATAAAAGTACAAATAGAAAAAACTCTGGCTACCAGCATCTAACTCCTTAATTAAAACTCCATCACAGTGTTGTTTAAGCATAGCCACCTTGGAGTTGGAGTCAGAAATCGGATCTTTCATCCCCTAACAATAAAGAAATAAATAACAATTTATGAGTAACAGAGTCATTCTCAAAACATATTAATCCATCCTTTTTCGCCCATAAAACCTGATATCCACGTTATAATACCTGTATAATTAGGACCTTTCCCTTGACATCTTCAAGAAGAAAGTTTACAGGTATGGAAAGATTAAAGCTAAAGATGCTTTCCAACAGCACAAGCGCACCAGGATCATATGACTTTTAATATGTAAAGGAGGTGTCAGAAAGAACTGTGTATCAGAATGTGAAAAACCTGCTGATGCAATGCAAATAATTTAGATTCTATAAGTAGAGGATACTGCTCTTCGCATTTCATTTATGAGCCGATCATCTGCTCTTTCAACCCTCTACAAAGCAAATACAATCCGCCACCATCAAAACAAACGTATAACAAATATATGAGTTTTGAAAATTAGCAACAAAAATTACACTTACAGTTGGATAACATTTCTTAAGTAACTCCTGAGTTCTTAGCCTCAAGTAGAATAGAAGAATGCGAGACCCCAACCAGGAAGCCCCTGAAGTTTGCCTGTCCTGAACCTTTACAAGTACACAAAAAAATGAACTGTTAAATAGAACAAACTAATCATGTTGTTCTCGCAATAAAACAACGTCACATTATGGTTCAAAAAAATCAACAAAACCCAACTTTTAAGATTCATTTACGACTATATTCGCACTTTGAGATGTTTGTCTCTACTCGTCAAAACTATACACCCACGGCACCTTTCCAGTGAAGACTAGATATTTTAAGATCTAGGGATCTAATTTCTAACGCAGGGAATAAACAAATGATGATACATTACGTATAATGGAAACATTTGTACTGTTCTAACAAGAAGATGATATCACACATCAATGGCAGCAAAAGTTTACGACAAGAAGAAGCAAATTGCTGTTTTCAGGCCTAGCCAATAGAAAAAACACATTATCTTACAAATGTTGTATGACCATGAGTTATTCTTGGTTACACTTACTCTAGACAGCGGTATGAATGAATAACTTGGGATGACATTGCCCGCACTGTTGATCAAAACAAGGGATTTGATCAAATCACTCCAAATACCAGCAACAATAGCAACAAGATAACCTAAAATAGGGAAAAGTAATTGTTAAATTATCAAATCATTAACAGAAGCAAGAATAAACTGGTAATACACACACAGGGACCTAATTACTGCATATGTGTGCAAAGGACACGTTTTTTTGGTGCAAGATACCCAATCATGTTTTAGTCATACCGCCAATTGAGTTGCCAACAATATGAACTGGTTCACCCACAACATCAACAATAAAATCTCTCAATAGTTCAGCCCACAAGAGTTCAGTATATACAACATTTGGCTTTTCTGATTTGCCAAATCCTAAAATAGTAATTGCCCAAACTCGATTTCCAGATTCAGCTAAACCATTTACGTTGTCACGGTAATGCTCCCAAAAGGCACCAAAACCATGCACAAGAAGAACGGCAGGACCATCTTCACCAGCAACGGTATACTGAGAAAATCCATTTAATCAACAAATTAGCAGGAAATTTTATAAATATTTTACTTAAATCGTACTAAGTATTTCAGATCTTAACTCATTCACTGAGAAAAGAAAACTGAGTGGCTCTTGCGAAGTGAACTTCATGAAAAATCAAACAATGACCATGAACCAATCAATTGAATACCTCGATAAGAAATCCTTTCCATTGCCATATCCTTGTTGAGTATACTCCGTCATTGTTTATCTGATTTCTCAAAGCCATAAGCCAATACCACTATGACACCACAAAAACATATAAAAAGAATCATTTGATAAAAGAAGAGAAGAAAAAGGTCATGGCAAGTACCATGGTGATACACATAAGAGAAAACAAAATCAATAAGGTGCATAACAATTTTGTACTCAAACAAAGCATAACAGTTATAACTAGCACCTCCTTTGAGCACACAGCATCAACTGCTGCTGCAATTGTGGCAGCTGAATAACCAAAGGGTGATAAGAAACCTGCATTTCTTTCTTGCTCATATTTGATAGCTTCATAATATACTCTTCTTCTAGATATGATGCCAAGAGATAGGGCAGGACCGAATAGACCAATAAATGATGCTCCATTCCGACTTTCGGAAGCACGCACTTTTTCATGCACCCTGCACAAATTTAAGTACATTTCATAACATGTAATTTTTACATTATGCCTTCAACCACAAAGGTTTAGAAACTTAGTGAATGAAATGTCGATTAAATGACAATTATAGAGATCACTGAGAAAGAACATCTTGTGAGAGTTATGAATTAATCACTTGAGAGAAACTGACCAAAACAGTAGAGTATGGACATTGCTGCATGCGAGGTAAAAACTGCTACGCACAACACTCTTTATCCCTTCTTACTATACAGGGGAAACAGAATGTAATAAAAGAATGGAGGAAATGCTTACAAAAGACCGAAACAGAAATAGAAAAACAAAAAAAGGAAATATTATGACTCTGTTTATAATCGAGAACCATATTTTCCTTAAAAGGAAGAGAATAATGAGAATCGAACTACAAAAAATTACTTTCAGCCTCCATACTTTCAAGAAATTTACCAAAAAACAAAAACTTCAAAAGTTAAGTTGTCTACGTACTCTTGCCAGTCATCACGAGCTGTTCCTTCCAAATATCTCAGATATGCAGCTAGTGCATTCAGTACATTGTCTGTACCACCTCCTACGATAGTTCCTTCTTTCGTCACAAAAACAGACCGACTACGCTCCCTTGACAGTGTTTGCCCAGAGCTAGAGGAACTTCTTTCAATTCTATCGCCAGATTCCAATGCTTTTCTGCGTAAAACGGTTTCAGCTGAGGCCTCCTTGATTAAACTCCAAGTCTCTCCTGATTTACGTTGGCTGCTGGTCATAAATCCCTTTACATCATCATACGAGGGGAGAACACCTAATTCAATGAACAATTATTGCAAAACTTTTTATTAAATGAATTCAATAAAAAAAAGTAGCATATGCAGTGAAAAAGATAATAATAATAAACAAAACATCCTGAAAAGAAATCTATCCACCATGAACTCACCCCAGTCCAGTTCTATCTCTACACCAGGTAACGTTGACACTGACAGTTGAAGTGGTGTAGTCACAGGAAGTCGACGTTTCATAAACTCATCATACGAAGCAGGAAGATTTTGCACATCCTGTGTAAAAGTAACATACAATGAGTTCAACTTTTACAGAATCAACTAAACCAAGTGAAATCTTCATAGCTCACGTGACAAACACAGTTAATTAGTCTCTAACAATCTGCCACCTACCTTTACTTCATAAAATGGAGTTTGCCATAGTTCAATCGTAGGACTCCCTTGCGGAACACTAACAGACTTCAATCGCTGTTTGAGCTCATCTACGATGAGGCGTAGCTCGTACTCCACCTCTTGCTCCGATAACACGCAAGTGGCTTTGACCTGTTCCGTCCTGAGCGATGAATTTACTTAAGAAAAGGAATGGCATGAAAATGCGTTATAGATTAAGCGAGCAAACGCTAACTAGCAAAGTAACAACCTCCGTTGCAAGTTGCGGTATGACGCTGTCCGCATTGCCGAACCGGATCAGCAAATCGGAGCCGCGATCCTTCAGCCACTTCTTCAAATCTTGCAGCGCAAGCAGAAGCAGTTCCAGCGTCTCGTCGGAGAAACCTGCAACGCCAAACGAAGTGAGATTAAAGTGCGATATTCAGTTCAGTAAAAGAAATTGCGGCGCATTGAATTGGTTACTGACGGGAAAGAATGCGGCGATCGAAGATATATATAGGAAGGAGTGAGGGAAAGGTGGAGGCGGCGAGAAGCGCGGGGTGGTCATCGGTTCGGAGATCGTGCTTGAACCACAGAATCGCCGTTCCAGTTGCCTTCACCAAACAGTGGCGTCGAGTTGGAGAGAAAGAAGGAGCGTTTGGGAAAGAAGAAAGTGAGGGAAAATGGGAAGAAAATGATGGAAAATGGGAAGAAATGTGAGGAAAAGTGAGAAGAGTCATGACTTTGGGAGGAAAATGGAAAGAAAACGAAGAGAAGAAAGAAAATGGAGAGAAGAGAGTCACTGCAGTTACTTAAATAGTATTATCATTAAATTAAACTTGGAAAAGAAATCCTGTGTGAATCCAGGTACAATTGAAGGTTCTGCATATTTTTTTTGGAAGTAACAAATTATAATTGTGATGGAGAAAAATGGATTGAAATTTTTGTTGGCCATAATAAATCCAAAAGCAAAACATGGTGTGCACTGCTACCACTAATTTCTTGTACGGGTAATTTTCTTGTACAAAGCAGGTACACAACTTCCAACTGAAATCTTCAACCACTCATTGTTTAATTAAATAAATAAATGACTTTTATTTAACAGATTCAAAATAATGTTGCTATGGTTAAGAAAAACCAAGGATATTAAAACAAATACATTTAAAACAAAATATGGTATTAAAAATATATTCTTTCTACCATTTTCTCTTTTTATTGTTGCACTTATACATGGGAGTGAGTATTTATAATATTTTTTTTTTCATAAACTCCGTAATATTGAAATAAAATTGTCAATTATATATAAAGTGGCAATACTGAGATAAATCTTATCATCTAAACATCCATCACTTGAATATTTAATAAAAAAGTTTAAAAATATAAAATAAATAGTTAACTGATTCAATAAAACAATATCTTAGATTTTATGTATGTTTTATCTAACTCTCTACAACTAATTAACGTCTAATCATGATAAATAGAGATCACACAATAAATAATCCATACATGTGATTAAGAATATATTTTTGTCTATTTTGAGATATTCTGTTCACCCATATAAATAGAAGGTCAATATAATATATAATTGTTTTAAGATAGAATATAATGAATTTTTAACTATTATTATATATTATTATTATTCTTACTCTAATTAATAGCTAATTGATTTAAATACTATTCTTACTTTTACTCTAATTGATAGCTGGTAGCTAATTGATTTAAACATTAAAATGTAACCACGTATATTCATGTTGTTGAGATGAGCAACCTAAAGTCAAATATTGAAAACTAAGAATTGAGCGGAGACCAAATAAATGATTTAATTTTGCATAAATAATATCTAAAAATAAATAATCATGATTTTCTAAATACAATAAGTATTGAAAATAAAATAAAAAAAATTGAATCATTAACCTATAATAAACTTGATGTTGATTGCATTATATTTTAGTTAAAATAAATTAATAGAAAATAATTATAAACATCATGGATAATTTAGGAAAGATTTATCATTTGCAAGTTTTCCAATTATAGTAATGAAGTTTACCTCTCATTTGGCTCTTTTGCTACAAGTTTCCTTCAAAATTTGTTGAGCAAATCTAATTTATTTAATAACTTTTTCCAATAACTATTAGTTTTTGATTAACTCAACAAAGTCAACAATAAATCTTCTGTATTATGCCTAATTTTTACTTAATGGACTGAATTTGTTCAACAAATTTTTAAAAAATAAAGCTGTTTTTCCTCTTAATTCTTACTTCACTCAAAAGTTTATTTGCAAAATTTTATTGTTGTATTACTGTTAAAGCACTTTGAATTAATGTAGCAAAATCTTTTATTTTAGTATCTAACTAAATTTTATATACTATATTTACAAACTGACAACTTAACATATAACAAAATTTAAAAGTTTTTAAAAAATAATTAAATTACCATAAAATGTAATAATTTAATAAGTAATTAGACCATTAAAAGTGTAACAAAGTTTAATGTATAGAAATTTTAGTTAAAAAATGATAAAATAATTAAAAAATATATAGGAGATAAAAAACATTGTTTCTTTTACACAACAGTTAAATTCCAAATATAATAAATGTAAAGAAGAAAAAAACATATTACGAAATATATGACATAATATGTCAAAAAAAATGTCAAAGTTTAAATTATCAAAATCATAATAATAAATAATAAAAATAAAAATACATTATTTGTTACAGTACTTCAATAGTTGATTAGGGAAGAAGATAATGGACTATTTTACTTTAAATTTATTACATTTAAGAAGTTGATCATAATCTAATTATCAAATTGACCAAGTTAAGGCCAGACAAAAACCAAAACCAAATGGTAAAAATTATTCTAAGAGACTCTGAGTTCATTTCTAGAGGAGATATTGACTTGATTAAATTGTTAATATAAAGATAAAAATAAATTATTATTGTAAAATATAATATACCGATATATATATATATATATATATATATATAAACAATAATTTATTCATTCATTCATATTTATAATCAGTAATTCAAATAACATATAAACTATTTTAAAAAATCAACTACATTCTTATTAAAGTAAAAAATAAATATAAATATCGTGGAGGAAGTAAATGACAATGAGAGAATAGTACTCAGCATTACTTTTTAATATTAAAATTATTATTATTTATCAAGCCTATACACTAATAAATAAAATATTATTACTTCATATTAAAATAATATTTAATTACTCTTAGTATAATATATAATTATAATAATGATATAATATACGTGTATTTATTTCGATAAAAAAACATAATTATCCATTACCATGTGTTTGGTAACTGCTTTTGAGATTTTTTTTTTCTTTTACTTTTTCTATCTTTATAAACATAAACAATAAAGATTGCGTTTTTGCGTGTAAATATTCTCTCCTCTCAGATGCCCGTTTCATCTTTTTCCTCTCACAGCCGTGGCGACGAGGCTCTTTTTGGATCCGTTCCTTCTCCCGCTGAGATTCAAACTGCTATCACTTCACTTAAACAGTAAGCAATTATTCAGGCATAATCATTTGTTCAGTAAATGATTCTGAAACCCTGAAAATGCACACAATCGTGACCACTAGGTTAAACCATTTTTTCACAAGGAAACACGCAGTCATTTCTGTTTTGGTATCATGGAGTCTGTTAGTGCAATGTATTTCAATCAATTAAGGGCCAAATATACATGTTAATTTTGAAATAATTAATTAGCTTGATGTTTGAGTTTAGTTGTTCATTTTATTATGCCGAGTAATATTTATATTTTAGTTTTTATGCTTAAAAGGTGATGTGATTTAGTCTTTATATATATATCTTTGAAATATTATTACTTAGTATATTTTATGTGCCTGCAGGGTCTTTGGGTCCTTTTCACCTGTCCAGCATGTTAGGAACACACATTATTACCAATTGGACAGGGAAGTAGGTCATGTAGATACTCCTTTAGTTGATCAAGTAGATTCAGATCTGTCTGAGGAAGATTGGGAAGAACCTTCTCTCTGTTCATATAATCCAAGCATGTTACAAGCTGATGTTGTTGATAGAGCTTCTTTTGCAATTCATTTATTGCAGACTGATGCATGTATTGAGGTGTAGTTTATGATACGTGACTCTCATTTTAGTAAAATAACTCAGATATGTTTGTATATAAACATGAATAAGATTTTCATTGCCTCTAGTTGTTGAATTCTTAGTATTATTTTGATATTTGTACAAAATTACTGGACAGTTATATTTGTGTATTCTGTTTGTAGAGAAATTATATAAAGAAAATTAGTGAAAAGGATCGGATGACAAATCTGTTGCCATTCACACAAAACATATAAGTCTTTGGGTAAAGAGCATTTTCATTAATTTTAAAAAATTGTTTGTCTTATTGCAGAGGATGGTAAGATCATTATCATCAGATAAATCTGTTTGGGATGCTGTACAGAAGAATCAAGCCGTACAGGAATTAAGGAACGCCCTAAATGCAGGTTGGTTAAGTGTTATTGCATATGGAATTAGTTTAAAAGTTGGAATTTTCTTAGAATTTATTCATACTGACTATCAATGTAGTTCATCTGGTATTTCTACTAATAACTAAAAACATGATATCTTATTGTAGAGATATGATTTCATTACTTTACAAGTTTATATAGGTATTAAATTTTGATTAATTTGGACTTGAAATTTTCAGAAAGAGATGAGAGCTGGGATGGAACAGTTGACAATGATTCCCCTGACTCAAAAAATATTATACTGCGGATGTCGCATGCTGTAAAAGCCAAACTCATGGAAGCAATTGAGAATATTACCGAGACTGTGAAGAAGTTGTTTCAAATTGCACGTCACAAGAAAGCTGCATATGCAGGAAAATGTAATTCCTTTAAAATTAAGCTGAGAGTTTCTGTCATGCTTTCCATAATAATCTTCCTATTTGTGGTGATGGATCGTTTCTATTAATCTTATTCATTCAACGAGAAGCTAATCCACGGGATAGATCAACAAAGTGTTGACAGTTCTCATTGATTCTCTGGCATTATTCTCTGTGGGTAAGAGTTTGGATTGGGATGTTTACCTATTTGTTCCTTTTTGCGTCTTCCCAAACTAAAAAACGATTACATTTTGCTTCTTTTTAGACAAAACAAGAAGTAAAAGCTATCATTTGTATGCATGAATTTTACCTGGTCTTTACAATCTATATGCGAGATTGTTTACAGGCATGTTGTGATTTGACCTTAATGAGCTTGACTTTGCTTTCTCTATAGGTCAAGTAAAATTGTTTTGATTGAAAAATATTCCTTCTAAGCTTTAAGTTTCCTATTCAACATAACTAGTATGATAGCCTAGAGTGGGTTTGATGTTACAACACAAGGGAAGTATCCCTACCACATGTGTTCAACTTATTTCATCAGTCAGATGCTTGTTCTAGTATCCAATTGCACTTGCCCATTGGCGGTGACTTTTTAATCACATATTCACATAAGCCGAAAAGGTACTGTACTATTCCTGCACGTGGCGCATTAGTCATTTTTGCCAGGGGTGTTTCTCAGATCAATTGAATCAATATCAGGAACTACAACAACCTTATTGCTAATCTTGCCAAGATTGCAGATCTGTTTCTGTGCAGTGTTCACCGCTGCAATATCCTGAGAAAATCGACATTTTGTACCCGGAGACACCTGTAAGAGAACAAAAGATTATATATGCAATAACTGTAGTTGGAAAGTAAAAGAACTAAAATATTGAATAAACTCTTACCCGGAATCTACTACCTACAACACATTCTGCAATTTAATTGGAAAAATAATGTGACTATGCACTTGGTTTTATAAATGGAGATTGGCAAATAGAAAGAAGGTATTTCTAATTTCAAAAGCGTGGTGTGGGCAAAAGAACATTCTTAGTTTCTTACGTCGAACAGAGTTTCTCCTAGTTTAAATTTGATTGCTCCACTCTTGTACACCTGCATTTTGCCCATATACCCGCTTGGCAACTCTTCAGAAGCACCCGGCTTTCCCGATACTGTTGTTGTACCAATTTGCTCCTTCTCCTTATTACTCCCCACGTTAAAAGGCATATTTTTAGGAAGCTGAAATAAGAACATCTTATGTTGCTCACTCTTCTCCTGTTAAAAGATCATCTGAGCATTATTATATCTGTTTTCATCTGTATAATGCTTGTACAATTTATTATACATGATGAGTACTAACCCAGAGCTCGAGTTCTGCAGCAGAATTAATAGCATTCTCATCATACTTCGAATTAGTAGCAGCTTCCCCAAATTCTTCCTCATCAAGAATTTCTACCAGATTAAAAAGTCACATGACGGTCAATGTTTAAAAAAGCATCCTGTGGAGAGAGTTTTGCTAAAAATATATCTTTTAGACTACTACACTGTAAAAGTTATTCTTCGGACTTTTATCAGTGTAGTTCACGAATATTAATTCTATTAATAGATCATTTATTGATAGATATTAGAGCAAACCTGGATTTCCAGAATTTGGCTTCCTTAGAGGAAGAGTAATAGGATAATTCGAGTTGTTATAATCCTGCAGATAAATATTCAAATGCTTAGATGCTTGAGAAAGATACAGATAACAATAGAATACATGACAGTGATCACGCATTCTCACCCATGGTTCCTTGTACTCTCCTTTGATTTTCCTGGCTGATTCATTGATGGTATTATCAGTAACATCTATCGTGCTGGTATCATTTTGATCCTCAGTAGCAGCAGAAGAACGTCTTGAACGAATTTGCTCTTTGGCAAAATATTTAGTTGGTGAGCCACTGTCTGTGACATTATCTATAGCTTCGCTCGTGCCATATGTCCTGAGGGAGGTTGATGTAAGTCCAGGACTAAATGCAACTTCCGCACTAGCTGCAAGTTTTAAACAACGAAAATAAGCAGCAAACAAGATGAATAAAATATTAATCATGAAGGGGACAAATAGTTTGTCATTGTGGGCAGGCCACACAATCAACTAATCAAGGAGCTTTAGACAAAATGCTCCACTAATATGCTCCACAAATATAAGAACTGTAATGAGAAACTTCTTTGAAAAAAAACGTAACATATTTCATTTAAATATACTATGAAGTTGGAAGAATCCGAAGAGAGAAATATCGTGGAGATCTCACTAAAATGAGAACAAGAGTTACCTACTTAAGAGAATAACATCACTTTCAATCCAAAACTTTAAGGTATTTATATAATCTCTTTCTTAAATGAGAGTCCCTCCCCTCGAACACTTGTACTGCGCTTGAACACTTGTACTGCGCTTAAACGATACAAGATCACCTATACTCGCTCCAGTCGCAAACTATCGGCTCTGATACCATTTTGCTGGGAGAATCCGAGGGGAAAAATACCGGAGAGATCTTATAAGAATGAGAACAGTGCCAAACTCACACAAGAGATCACCTTCAACCTAAAACCTTAAAACATTTTATCTATATAGGTCTTCTTTTTTATATGTTATTCAACGAGTCTTCTTTCTTATATGTTACTCAACTTTTTCATTTCTATCTAATGTGAGACTTAAACTCACACTTTAATACCTAACGGATTAACAATATTTTTCATATTTTCAACCATGTCCTTTGCATGTAAGGCTAAACTAACGGAAATTTACATTTTCTTTCGACTTTAGGCTCTCGTCTCGCCAAATTCTCCTGCAAACGTACAAAAAAGAAAGTAAATTAGTGACACTTTAGCATTAAGGGAATTAAAAAAGGACAACTAAAAGGACAAGCTTAACGTAACAATCGCTCATTGTGATATATTTAAAAGAGTTAAACCCATGAAGTCTTTGTGGCAACCTCTTTGACATAGAGTTTTGCACAATGGCAAACGACATTATTTTTAAGAACGTACTTAAGGATTAATAAAAGAGAAATGCTATGAACATCTCAATTTTATAAAATCTAGTAGAAGATATCTCGAGCAAGAAGGACCATAAAATAAGGCTAACTACAATAATTATGATATGATCAGATACTACTATGTCTTCGCTATGGTTCAGGAAGCTAGAGTAAGCTGCTCTTTGACTATTATACCGAAATTAATCAAAACTAAACATGAGGTTATAGCTTCTTTTGTTGAAGAGAAAGTAAAAGAATAAGGAAACAAAGTTGACTTCTCATTTTTTTTCCTTGTACTTTCAACAATTTTAAACTTTTATTCCCTTTCCGTCATTCCAAGCACACCATTAGTATAACACTGTCCGTTTGAAAATCTCACTCGCATGTATTTGTTATTTTTTGCCAAAAAAAAAAAAAAAAACTTATTTAATTATAAAAATTAATTTATTAAAACCTTTCCTTTTAAAAAATTAAAACTCATTTTTTTTTTTTTTTTTGTAAAAAAAAAAAAAAAAAACTTCTTTTATTTTAAAAGTTCTGTTCTTGAATTTTTATTATACACATTTCTGAATGCAAAATTTTATAATGAATATACACACATAAAATATTGGTAAGATTGGTAACCTTTTCGATCACTTAGTTACACTCTTCGCTAACTATTATTAGTTATAAATTCGAAATTATATTAAATTAAAAACGCTATCTTTATATTTTAAAAGAAAACAATTAATTGAAAATAATTAATTGAGTAATTGTCGTTTAAAAATAAGAGTTCTAGTTAAAGAAGACAATTTGACTAAATAATTCACGTGCATCATAAACATTCTGAATTTTATTACTTTTTTTTTTTCTAGAATGATAACAGATATACCCTTAGCTTATCTTCAACAGCAAGCAGAAGGACAATTTATGTTTGGAACATCACAATTCACAGTTTTGGCTAACGGATCTAAAAGAGAAATAATTTTAACAGATTTTGATTTTGATTTCGAAACACAAGTTTAGAGCAAATTAGAAAAACTAAAAATTAGAGCTGAATCAAGAAAAGAAGATGAAGAATTGGAAAAATGAGGAGTGAAGAGACTTACATATTGACGCGAAAGAAGACGAGCAGCTGTGTTATCTTCGTCTTGTTTATTTTCCGCTGGGCTGCATCGAAGCAATTTCTTTATAGAATCAGAGAACAATGTTTGTATTGAATGATATGAGGAATTCAAAGTGAATTTGTTGAATTACGCTTTGGGAGCACGGGCTTTGGGTGGCCTGGGAGTGAACTTGTGCTGAAATCACACACACACAAAACAAACATCAATTTCGACCCAAAAAGATTCAAGAAATGAGGGGTTTGGTGTATATGAGTACCTTCCTGCTTCTTGAAGCGCCCTGATCTGGATCCATGGCGTTGCAGGTAGGACCAACAAGAAAAAGATCAACTCAAAAGAATTTTGACGAAAAGGGGATTCGAACACATGACCTAGTTCACAAGGTTCCGTAGCCAAACCACTTCACTAATGTAACGTTTTATGTCCTCGGGTTCCACTTTATATTATAAGTATATTTTTTAATTCTGTATTTACCTTAAAAAAAATTAATAAATTAGAATTAACATTTTGTTATTATTTTTAGTTTACATAGAAAGTCAAATTACATTTTTTTTTCATGATTTTTTCTATTAGAAGTCGTAGCCGCATCTGTAAAACTAATTCTTACGTAAAGTCAGATGTTCTACTTTGAACATACTATATAAAGTCTGCTTGGGTAAATTTTTGATAAACGCTTATAACTGTTTTTATAAGATAAAATTTATTTCCATATATAAATTGAAAATTTAACTGTTAAAAACTATTTTATAAAATTCAATATCATATGATTACATTTTTTTTGTTCTTATTTTCTTGTGTTAAAGAAATTTTTATAGAGAATAAACTTGTTTATAATTATTGGACGTGAATTTCTCATACGTTGGATGATGTGGAATTCTTCCGTGAATAATTTTATTTAACCCCCCAAAAAACAGTATGCTACAAATAGATGGAAATTTATATTGATATTTTTTATACAATATCAGCATTTCAAGATTACAGAAATCACTCTCATTTAATGTCTCCCCTTGTATTATTTTAAATTTTGTTTTTAAAAAATCAAACTAAAATTATGAGTGGAAATTCTTATTCCACTCCGCTATTTCTATTTTGAGGAAATTTTGTAAGTTACCAATATGAGGTAATATAAGTAGTTTATGTCCTACATTTAAAATTAAAATTACATCCCTTTATATCTAAAATCTCTCTTTCCAGCTATACTATAAGTATTTCTTCTAAATTTATAGTGAAATAACTTATAGGTATATATTCCTTTTTTTTTCATTTAAGTTGCACTGTTGTTGGTACGAGGTAAACACTACCACAGCTCAGATGACTAATCTATTATCCCTGTGATTTTCCTAAAGTTTTACCTTTTAATTCCTACCTTTAAGAAAATGTATTACTTCAATGAAAAGCAAAATAATGGGCAGAAAATTACACAACTCGACCTTCGTTGGTTACAATTGAAATAAAAACATTTGTAATTGGGTCTCGCAAAGGTTAGCGTCTCGTTAAGAAATTAATATCCAAATCTTGGTGAAATTTTTTCTCACATTTTAATGTTTGGTTATACCTAAAAAGAAGGTTGTCTCCGAATTCGATAGAGATTGTGTCGCAAAGAGGTTACTTTTTACTTGAGAAATATATGTGCAATTTTTACTCACACTTATTTATTTATATCTAAAAAAGAGTTGTCTCCAAAAAAGAGTGTTGGTGAAAAACAAAAGTTAAACTTTGAAATTGATTGCTTAGTTATATTTTTAAATCAACATTCATCTACGTTTTTCGTATCAAGACCAGTCACAAATATACAAAATCTCTGTAAAAAATTAACATTAAGAACATTGACTACACAAATATACAAAATTAAAAACCTTTTAAAAAATAACTATAATTATAGAAAAATACACAAGGCATAGGGCGCATAAAAAATGCATACGTAGCATGAGACATTGTCAGTTAAGAGTGAGAGGATTAAATTTGGATCATTCAACCATAATTTAATCTCATGCAATCACCGTAAAAAGTCACATGACTTTATAAAAAAACACACCTGATATCGAACGCATACCGCTGCAAACTAAGACGAAATTGGCCATTTAACGAGGATTATAACTCTAAACAGCCATTATTTGCATGTTTCAACTTGCACCTAATGAGTGTTAAAAAAAGTCTTTCTAAATGAATGCCACAAATGCATTAACCAACTCACGGACAAAAACGAATCACAATTTCATGCATAGAAGAAGGCATGCAACCTTAAAACCGATTTACAATGAATGGGTTATCAGGTTCCTCCTGGCTTCAGTAAATCGTGGTCAGAACCACAATTGTTTATAAACAATCTTTTTCAGTGCTTAGGTCGTCTATCTAAACTAAACTACATTTGGAGGATCTTACGGCCCTAATAGATTACAGAAATATAACACTTCCTATTTGTTATCAAATCACGTAAACAACATATCCACTCGTTAAGTACTTAAATAACGTCACACTATCATTTTTTTTTGGCAAACAGCGTCTAGAAAAGCACACCAGCAAACTAGCAAGATTCGTGGATTTGATTGATGGCCATGACCTAAAATTGCATAGTTGAATTAGAAAACTTTATATATCCCTAATGACAATACAAAAGATATCTAATTCAAAAAGGCAGATATGAAGAAGGAAAATATAGAAAAGTTCTACAACTCCAATTCTTTGATCATTTACTCTATCTTCGCCCAGCAACAGAGCTAAACGAAGCATGTGCAGATAACTCAAACACTATCATTTTCACCTCGGCCTTCCCCTTATGCCAAATAATATTGGCCTGTCAACCGGATCACATGATCACTTCAGAAACAAATGAGAAACTTGATAATTTCCTGTGTCATGATACAAGAACTAGGTGTTGATAACACCATGTCAGAAACTTTTAATTTGAGGCAAAATGTAACAATGCCAATGTCTGACATTTATCATGCCAGGAACAGAAAACGTTTAAACTCTTTTACCTGTCACACTTGGAAATGTTAAATACATTTTATAGTTGCATGACCTAACCATTTAATAAAAATCTCTTTCTACCAACCCAGAAAGCCTAAAGCAAATAGCAAGGTCTGATTACCTTCGTGATGAGAGATGTATGATTAAAGGCATCTAAAACGCAGCTTCAGCACCAAGCGATTAAGAGAACTATAGTCCTCAAACAAAAAAATTTAAGCTCATCACCAAAACTATAAATAAGTTAGAATCAGTTGTCAATGAACTAAAAATCTAAAATACTGAATGTGACAACCGAACAGTATTAACATGGAACACCAGGAACCAGCTGCCATAAAAGTTCAAACAAACTTTCAAAAGGAAACATTAGCCACCAGACATTACTGTGTAAATCAATAAAATGCCACAGAAAATAATTCAGACAGTATTAAGTCCTACACAACAAGAAACGATTGATTAATAATAATCATAAGTATAATATGCTTTTGACTTCTGCCGTATGAAGACTGATATCAACTTCTAGCCCAAATCTCTGCAAATTTCATAACAGTACAGCAAGGTTAAAGAAGTGAGTCCCAAACTTCGAAGAAAGACATGGCAAGAGGTTAAGAAATCAGGTTCACAAGAGCTCCAAGAAACATCAGGCCTGTCACAACGTTACATCATAACAATGAAGAGTTAAGAGAGGTAAAACCATGAAGAAATATCAAATAAACATGCAAAAGGCCATTGTTGGTTTTATGCATGATTACAAAGCTTGAGTATGTACACCATCATCAAGAAGCATAAACAGAGACGATAGATCTTTGAAAACGATAAAAGGAATTTACAGGTGTAATCTGCAAAGCAATGCATTCAAACATACACAGTACTGTATAGATGTCAATCAATCAGCCAAGCCATAAAAGTTAACAGAGGTTTCTTCATTTTTAATTCATACCAAGATGCAGCTTTTAGTTTCTGCTCCAATGCACCAAAAAATTGTGGAGACCAGACACCATCACATTCATAAATTAGATGGAGAAAACATATCCAAGAAAGTTTTTGTGCAGATATCAAATACTTACACAGTCATATACCAGTTTGCCCTTTCTTCTGTAAGGGCCCTTCAATCATACAGAAATAAGGTGGAACTTACGTGCAAGAAAGTTAACAACAAAGAACATTGAAGACATTATTTTATACGCTAAAATAGCTTTGTTTGGGAGGTCAGTTGGTAATAGAGAGGCTTTTGCAGCTAACATTCCTCTCTATTTTGCAGAAAAATAATAAACTACAGGGAAAATGAATAATGCACAACAAAATTAAGAATCCTTAGGAAGGTTAAAAAAATACAGCAAGAATAAAACAATTGGTGTCCTATGGGAAAAAATGCGCACGGAAAACACGATAACCATCAACTTGCAGATGAAAATCTCAATTTGAATGAGGCCACACAGAATTTAACTACGAACGTAAAAGTTAATTTTAAAAGCATTAATGTACAGGAAGGATCCAAATTAAAAAATTTCATGGTCACACCTGTCTCCAATTAGAAGAATGTCAGAAAAAGCTCATGATTTTCATGGGATGCTCATCTGCTGAAATGAATTTCAAATAAAGACTTCCATGGGTGATAAGTTCTTTTTCAGGAACGAATCTAATCTCAGACAATTCTAAATAACTAGTGAGTCCCATAGTTCAAAATAAAAAGCATAAACCTTCTTTCAGTTATGAAAACAAGTAAAGAATTTAATGCTAGATCGTATCAGAGTAAAACATGTATACCAACTGTTACAAAAAATGAAATCAAGATGACAAACGCACCTTTTGGAACACCGAAACACAATCGAACAAAATCATTTCATCTCTGCCATGAACTTCTCATACTCTGAATCAGTACCATATGAAGTCTTCTCAGCTGATGAAGGAGGAGGAGGCACTGGAGGATTTGTACCATATGTTGTCTTGTCTGCCGATGAAGCAGGTGGTGGAACAAGAGAACTATTGGCCCAAGGCACATTAGCAATGTTGTGGGATTGGTCTGAAGTTGAAACAGGAACGGGGGCGGGAGGGGGAGGTGGAGGAGGAACTGCATTATAGTAAGGTGGATATCCATAAGATGCATGATATGTAGGTGGAGCTGCAGGTGGCATTGAAGGTACAGAGTTACCATATATATTTACTGCCACAGACTGAGTTGAGGTACTATTGTCAGACTGCACTCCGGGTGGGTAACTCTGCTGCACTTCACTAGAAGTTGCAGGCTGGGATGGGGCACCCGGAGGGCCAGTCTGCACAGGAGGAGGATACTGAACCCCGTATGGAGGCATAGGTTGACCTTGCATAGGAGGATACATGGTTGACCCAGGAGGAGGAGGAGCATAAGGAGCATATGGAGGAGGAACAGCGGGTCCCCATGGCACTGGAGTACCACCGTAACTCCCAGGAGGAGCAGTCCCAAGGGGGCCACCAGCAGCATACTGTTGGGATGGATAACCACCGAGAGGCTGGCTTGGAACAGGATAAGTGGGGACAGCAGATGCTGGTGGGCCAGGAGGCACAACAGGCTGAGGAGGCTTACCAGCAACTCTCACTGCAATAGTTCGACCCTCAAGGCGATAACCATTCATGGCCAAGATTGCATTGTTTGCCATTGTGATATCAGCATACTTCACAAAACCGTATCCTTTACTTAAACCCGACATTCGATCCTTGATCACTTTTGCCATAACAATCTCACCAAATTGTTGAAATAATTGGATTAGGCCATCGTCATCAAGACTGGGCGGCAAATATCCTATGTACAAATTTGTATCATCAATTTCCTTTTTAACTGCTGCAGCCCCTAAGCCAGCTTGGGCCAAACCACCAGACGTAGCGGAATTGTTAGCCCAAGGAGGATTGCTTCCAGAAGTGCCTGCTCCAATCGCCAAGGTACTGGTTTGCTTTGTTGCAGATTCAGGAACCGAACCACCCAACTCTGCTAGGAAATTCTGATACTCATCATCCATCTTCTTCCCAGTAGCACCCTTCACCGGACAATCTATGCTTGGATGACCACCATCCCCACAATGCTTACAGACAACTTCACTCTTAAAAGTCGAAGTCCTAGTAGGACATGCATATTGGCGATGACCAGGTTCACCACAAAGCCTGCAGTACTCTTCATCCCTGATCGTCCCATTCAACGCAGCAAGTTCCCTAAGCTGTTGCCTCTTGTGCTCATTCAATACCTCATCCACGGGCTGCAAAAGCTTCTCCACCATACCCGCAGCGGCCTCAAGCGACTCGGGCGTCTCAGCCTCTACCAACACATGCAAATCTTCATTCTCCGAAGGGTCAGGCTTCAAATCCCTCTTCTGCTGTAGCCTACCCTCTTTCACTGATCCCTTACCTCGAATCACAATTTTAGCACCAGTTTCTTTCTCCATCCGCTTCTGGGTGTTACCTCTGGGACCAATAATAAGCCCAATGAAATTGTACCCAGGGTATTCTTTCATTGGTATATAAAGCTTCTTCTGAAGCTTGGGCGGCCTATAATCCGCAGGTGGCTTAAACGCAGGGTTCTTCTTTATAATCTGAGATATAATCTCCTGCCTCTCTTTTTGCAATCTCTCACGAGCCCGGTATTCCCTAGTGTTAATCCTAATGCCCATGTTATCATATATCGGCTCAGGAGAAGGAGATCGAGCACCTTCAGGGCGATCATCTAAGGGTAAACCTGACTGTAACATTCGACTAATCTCAAGAAGCCTACTGTTCAAAGCCTGAATCTCGGGATCGAACTCAATACCGCCCATGAAATCAGGAAGTTGAATCACCGGCTTGGGCTCGTCGTCGGCCCAACGAGACTTCCTCTTCTTCGGTCCAGACCCCGCTTCCCCGCCGCTCTGGCCGCTCTGGTCATTAGACTCCGGTTGCGGATCCCACCTACTCCGGCGGCGGCGCTTGCTTGTGGTCTCCTCTTCGCCGCCCGATTGGTCCCTGTCGGTGCCGCTCCGCGTCAATCCTTCGGAGAGCAATGGCTTCGAAATCTGAGGATGCAAACCGTTATTATCCAAAGGTCCCTGGCCGTTCTCCGATGGTCTTCCATCGCTGTTGCCGTTACCGTTTTGTCCGGTTTCCGATTGGTGCTGTGACGAGTTGTGATACTCTGATGGCGCGTGGTTCTGCGGGGAAGGATCATAGGGATGGAGAGGAGGGAGACTTGGGGCTGAATCGAGGGCGTCCATGGATTGAGAAGGGAGATAGGGTTAGGGTTAGGGTTTTAATGTGCGCAGTGGAAACACCACCAAACGAAGAAGAGTCCAGAGAGAAGATGAAGATTGTGATGACTTGTGAAGTGTCCACGTGGGGTAGCCGCCTTAAATAGCCGACCCGGCTTGAATTTGGAGCCCAAACCCGAATCTGATAATTGGCAAAAGGTTTTCATGCTTTTATCTTTTTCCTATTTTATCTCTAATTGTTTCTGTTTCTGTCAATTGAGTTCTTCAACTTTATGAATTATTATTTTCATATAAGACTGTTTTTAATTATGAAAAAATATAAATTGATTAAACATATCTAAAATTCTTCTGATTAAAAAAAAGTAATAACAATTTGGTTGAAGGATGATTCTTAAAAATATTAAAAAGTTGTTATTCTAACTTATATAGAGAACAGGCAGTTATATAAAATAACTATTTTTTAAAATATTTAATATTATCTTAAGATATATGAATAAATATATTATTTTAAAAATACTATTAAATTTAAATTTAGAAATAAAAATTAAAATAAATTAAAAAGAAAAAGATCATTAAGTATAGAAATAGAGACATTAATAAGATTTTGTTTAAGGCAGTTGTTTCTACATAATAAAAATGCTGTCATACATTTATAAAATTTTTAATACTGTAATACCTTAAAAAATAGTTATAGAATAAAATTTATTTTTATAAATAAATTTAATAATAGTTAAATATTTTTTTAACAGAAGAATTGTTTAACTAAATAAAAGATAGTTATTTATTTTTTATTTTTATAACAATCACCAACTCTTCTTTTCTAAAAAGATATTCTGTTTTATTATAGTAAAAACTACCAACTCTCTTTCTAAGATATTCTATTTCTCTTATAAGATATTTTGTTTTGTTCTAATAAAAACCGCCAATTATTTTTAAGTAGATATTTTTTCTCTATGAAGATATTTTATTTTTCTAAAAATATATTCTGTTTTATTCTAATAAAAACTAGCAACTCTATCTTTTTAATAAGATATACAGTTTTATAAAAATCACCATCTCTCAAACAATTTCTCTTTAAAGTTTTTACCTTCTCTCTAGATTCTTAGTGTTGAGTAGATCAAGAGTATCCAATCAGATTCTTAAACAGAGTTACGTTGTCTGTGATTTTAGGGTTTTTGAGTATCTCTACACTATACACTATAAAGGTAAGGGAAGCTAATTGCATGTTTTTTTTATAAATGTTTGTCTCCTTTGAAATAGAAATTTATTTATTTATAATGTTGATATTTGGTAAGGGAAGCTAGTTTGATTATTTTTCATAAACATTGTAATTATTTGTTTATTAGTGAATTGGATGAATGTTAATGTATGGTATTATGTAGTATCATTGTTTGTGAATGACGTGGTATGTGATCGAGACATAGTATCTTCAGGAAAGGAGATACCCGTGTTGAGATTATTAGGATGTGCATTGTTTGGGGATTCCCAAGGAGGTATCCTGATTATATTGGTACATTAGATTTACATGGATGAAGATTACCATTGGTGAAGAGTCGAAGGAGGTTCATATGGTCCTATCTGAGGTTTGAAATATGAGTCCGATCGGAATAAACTGTTCGGAACAGTTAGGTGGTATATGACAGGTGCACACCTCTGAGTCTAACTCAATGCACGAGTGTCTTCCGGAAGTAGAAAGTCTAGTGTCGTCTAGTGTCTTTGTTTGTGAGTCAGTGTATGTATGATGTGAGATGAATTATGAAAGATTGAATTGATGTTGTTTTGTTCAGATAGAAATCCAATTTATGAAAATATATATTGTTTTGAAAACTCTCTAGCTTACCATTCTTTTTGCGTGTTGTTTGTTTTGTTTTTAAAACTACTATGTATATTACACGGGAGCAAAGAATTTGACAGGTGGTGTGAGTCACAGTGAATTGTAATGGAGAAGTTTCATTTTATTTTATTTGTAATTTTACAAAGATATTTTATTAAATCTTATGCTGAGAAGTATAATTTGAAATACATGATGAATGTATGAATTTTTATATTTAAGTTTATTATATAATTTTTTATGTAATAAAGTTTCTATTATATGAAAAATATGGGATGTTACAATGATCTTATTGTTTTTATTTTTAATTTATATATTAAATAATCTTTTTTTATATTTGCATAAACATCTCTCTTGTATTTTAACAATAACTAGAAAGATGTTAGATATAACTAGAAAGATATTAAATGTTGTTAAGATGTTTACGACTTAATATGATTAATTTTAAAAATTCAGTTCATATATTATTTTTAAATATTTAATTTGTAAATAATATTAAAAAAATATAGATATTTTTTAATATTTATTAGATTTTTTTATTATTTATTAAAAAAAGTTTGTTAATATTTCCAGAAAAATTAACTACTTTATTTTATTTATTTGTATACATAATTTTATTTTATTTTATTTATTTATATACATAATTCAATATGAGAGAGAAAAAAATATTTAAAAATAAATTTTTGGATAAAAATAAGAAAACATTATTAATATATTGAAGATTTATTAAGTGCAGTGGGAGAAGCAACTGCCTTCTTTAATTCTTGAAACAGAATATGAATATGTACTGACATCAAACATGTTTCACTATGTAAGACCATAGTTTTAGGTCTAAAATTTATTAACATTATTTTTCTTTTCATAATTTAAATTTTGAATAATTACTTTCTGGAGTCGATCCGTCTATATTAGATTAAACTTTCAAGATTATTTTTTTCATAATTTATAAAAAAAATCTAAGCTTAAGATTTTTCTTGCCTTGTCAAGTTACATCAAATTTATAACACAAGTGTCCATTTATATGCACAACTATTGGCATGGTTTTTATTTCTTTTTACAAAACTAGGTGATTTTTTATCGGATAAGATTGTGTGATAAATGATTTTTTTAAAACTAAATACTGTTTTCCTGATTTTCATTGCAAGTCTTCTGGTCCTTAAAATTCATTTTGCAAGAGGAATTAAAAACACTTTGTTCTTTTCAAATCCAAACAATCATCTTAAAATACTTGAAATTTATTGTAGTTGTAGCTGGCTGTCTCTGATGGATAAACCTGATGAACATATACAGACTTAAAAAATGGCATTTAAAAATTAGTATTAAAATCACAATACAATGCATTAGCTAATTGCAATCTCAGATATGGAATCATCAATGTAAAGCAAACAATCATCCAGAGTGTTGAACAAGAAAGGCTGCAGTACAAATTTAAGCTAAATAACTAGTATATCAAATTCTCATCTCAATGTTCTTCCATTACTTCACATTTGCTTCAATGTCCATTACCCCATATGGGTTAGACAACAGCAGATGCGCATGTTGATTTTCATACGTGGTGGGACCTTAGATGGTATGGATGACCTTTGTTCTGTTTGTAGCAATGATACAATGCTTAAAAGCTTCTCTACCTGTAACGGCAAAGAAATTGTAAAAAAGTAAAATCCAGATTCAGAATATGAGTTCATAAACTAAATTCAATTTCAAGGCACAGGAAAGCAAGACAAAAACTAATTCAAATGTTCCCCATCCTTACAAAATTTGCATATGATCTGAAATATGATTTCATAAAAGGAAAATAACGAATAGAAGTTATGAATGTGATATGCAGTTTTATCTGACAGATATTTGTTTTATTCATAGCAGACTAGGAGATCAAGGAACAATAATGACTTACAGTTGAATTAAAAGGCAGAAACAGCTATAAAATCACTAAATTGTAAACAATGATCAACAGATTTGTTGATAGTAAGCTGTATTAGCATTTTACCATTGGAAAAAGCAGATTAAACATCCATTTGAAGCAAACCCTGAAATTCAATCAGATAGTCTTTCTAGTAGACCACAAGAATTGATGGATAAGATGGAGGGTGTCATTCTAGACAAGAAAGACAAGGAATATGATATTTCACGCTTAAATTGAAAGGCAGAAACAGCTATGAAGCAGCCATTTTATATACGACTTAAATTGCAATGTTTACCTTTCCCATTGCTTGTTCCTTGTAGATCTCAATAACTAGACCATTTCCTTGTCAATTTTTACATGGTTAACTCATTCTAATGAATCAATTTACATGTGGCTTAATTTGCGTGTTCATAAAAGGATGTTATAGCAGTACATTTACCTCAATTTAAGTTACTTAAAGGATATATATAATCTATTATCCTGGAAGGAACACAGTTTCCTTAATTTTTCAAAGGTAATAACATTAAAATGCCTCTAATAACCTCTGTCATATTTTATTTTCTGGAGCCTCTAGCTCATTTTTAACCCATTTACCCTGAAAAAATGAAAGCGAAAAAAAAAACCCTACAGTCTACCCTTTTCCCTGAAATAATATACCATACTTGATTGCCTGAAATACTATAATAACAGTAATAGCTCTTGAATATGGAGTAAATTTCAAGCTAACGTCCTAAAAGTGTAGTAAAAGAATAGACAAAGAAGCCAAGAAAAACACAATTTCTAAAGAAAATAGAAGAGGAACATACAGATTTCAACCAAGTCAATAAAGTATAAGATCAAAACTGCACATCTTGTAACCATTAAAAATGTCATACTATCATTTCAAAGGGGTCAAAGCAATTGGAAACTTCAATGCCACAAAAGTGTGGCAACAGCATCAGAAACCTTCAGCGATTATAATTCTAAACAATAGCCGCTATGTATGACAACTCATGAAACTATTAAGAACATATTATTCTCTCACAATTATTATTAAATACTGATACAACTCAGGAATATCATCTGGAAAGACACAAGGTTCAGTTCATATTCATCCTTTTACCAAAAGATGGTAAACCTACAAATCAACTCAAGAATCAGAACCATCTAATTTAATCTAATGTGAAGCAGAATCAAGAGGGGTTTGGTTTTTTGAGTGAGCATGAAGACTTGAATGCCTCAATCTGTGTCTGACATTTGACATAGTCTCCCTTGTTCTCTTCCAAACACTTCTTCAAAGCCTCAACATCACAAGCTGAATTTATTTTCTTCACAGTGCTGCTATTCCCTGCTTTCTGATCCATAACCTCCAATTCAAAATAGAAAGCTTCTGCATTTTACATCAATTAGTTAATAACAACAAAAATAATAATATCATAGCAAAAAACACTCGAACTAAATTTTTGAGTTCAAATAATAGAACGAGCAATTGAGTTCCAGTGTTACGTCACTCGAATTGATTGAAAATAGAAAATTAGAAAATAGAATAAGCAAAATTTGGTACCCTAACGAAACGCAGTGAAACTCTGCAAGCCCTAACCCAACACCACCGCTTAGGAAGACCACGATTGATTCCGGCACCGTAAGATACGAAACCCGTATTCAAAGGTAATTCAATGGTCAAATTCTACATCTATAATCCATAACATTCATAATAATTATTTTTAGTTTTTTGTTTTATATATATATTCATTTCTTTTAAAATTGTAGTAATTGTTTTTATTGTGTTTTGAGAAAAGGTAAATAAAATAGTTACTTTTCACTATTACGATAGCTTTTCTTTTTAATTGTGTTAACTGTCTTATTATTATTAATATTATAAACATTGTGAGTATAAATATATATATATATATATATATATATATATATATATATATATAAGACACATATTTATTAAACATTTATTTTTTTTTTTTGTCTTTTATCATTTTTATTTTTTTTAA
>Ga0099825_1000530_pt1 | contig 41278 bp, 24 predicted proteins | sample SiratroredBW_FD_76838 | JGI IMG/M metagenome (GOLD analysis project Ga0099825, IMG submission 76838) | Root nodule microbial communities of legume samples collected from California, USA - Siratro red BW | ecosystem: Host-associated > Plants > Roots > Nodule | place: USA: California | collected...
AATAAAACCAAATTTTAGTATAATCTTAATTAAGTTGAGAGAAGTACTTTTCTCAACTGTCCCTACTAAGATTGATGACAATAACCTAAGAAAAAATAGAGAATAAGGGATCTTTAGAGCAAACATGAACTTACTCTGTTTGAGATTCTGATCGGTTAGAAATGATCCCTAACTCCCCAGCTACTGCAAGGTATGATCAGAATCTAAAATAGATGAGATATGAGGAGGAAAATTAGAGAAAAGGGAGAGCTTGAGAGAACGAGAGAGAGAAAAGAAAAGGAACTGGAGGTGCAGGCACACGGCTTTTAATTTTATAAGGTTTCTGTGCCTTACATAAAATATGGATATATTGTAAGTGAAATTAGATATTTGTAAGTTATTCAATATTAGCGGATGACACAATAAGTCCAACAAATTTTTCTACAATAAAGATCTCCCACATTTCCTCTCTACTGAAATCCCCATGACAAAGTTATCTTTCCCACCCCACCTCGTCCCCAATCTCCACGGTGAAGTTGTCATGCCTCTCTCACCCAAGCCCACGAATAGAGAATATGAGTTTAGGCCCATGTGTAATTGGGCTTTTGAATTTAGACCCATATGTGCACTTGACTCTAGAAGGGAGTTGAATAAAGTTTAAACTCAAATCGCAGATTACAAAATAAAAGGAGGTTAGTGTTTAATAGAGTATAAAGTAGAAATAAGTAGATACAAACCCTACAACCAAGGTTTCCTCCAGTGTCCTTAAGCAAACAGCTTGAGAGCTTTCACTAAATGAGTTTTAACTCCTCTCCAGGAATAAGTATTCTACACTTCTCCAGGTATAAGTATTCTATACCTTTGTAGGAATGAGTATTTTGTACCTCTTTAGATACATCAGTCTTAATCTCTCCTTGAGATTAAGAACTCTAAACAATGAGAAAAACACTCTTAATAGAGAGAATAAATTAAGCTCACAAGGTATACTTCACATGGTAAGAGATTTACAATGGTTTGCACTAAACCCTTCACTAGTAGAAAAAACACATTTTGCATCAGTTCTAGAGGACATTCTACATTGGTTGGAGAATCGATGTAGTATGTTGGAATACTACATCAATTGATGAATCACCCAAGTAAAATATCTATCCAAAGTGTCCCCTGTATGCGTTAGAGAGGAGATACTACATCGGTTGTGGCTTCCAACCGATGTAGTATCTTATTCAATTTTTTTAAACATGTAGGACCTATTACATCAATTCACTATACAACCGGTAGGTAGATACTACATCGATTCTCCTAGCAATTAATGTAGTATCTCCTGCGCTGGAGAAGTTTTGTGGCACATATTACATCGGTTGGGCCCTTAACTGATGTAGTATGTGTTTTTTTCACATCAGTTAAGGTCATAACCAATGTAATATGTGTTGTTTTTTTGTTTAAAATATCAACTTTATTTAGTGTTATTTTCTTTACACCTGTAAAAGTTTTCCCATAACCAGATTTCCAACCAAAATTCAATATTTATTCACATTCAACAATAACTACCAAACATAGTATTTTAACCAAAACTATAACCTATGTAAATATAATAAAGTTAACATCAATATTATTTATAATGTCAAAACTAAAAATCTATATATGTACATCTAACCCTATGTATCTATAACCTATGTATCAATTATTATTTCTAACATCAATAATATTTACAATGTCAAAACTAAATCTAATATATGTGTATATAACAATATAAATATGACTTATTATTTCTAATTTTAATAAAGTATTTTGACCATTCCATACGAATTTCTTCTACTATTTGACAATCCAATGACTCAGTATCTGAAAAAAGCTGAAATAGGAAAATAGTGTTATTACTCATTGTCATATGAAACTTTAAGATCATTGTATATAATTTGAACATTTTAATACTTGGTTAAGAGTTAGTGATATAGACATGGACTATGGTCTTCATACAATGCATCACATAGTATCCATATTCCCAATTTCTTGGTGTTTGTTGCACTACAATTTCATCAAAGTTAAATTATTAAACAAGTAAAAAATAAATTTAATAGGTTTAATGAAGAACTAAATACCTTACGAAATATCCAATGTAGGTTATGTGATTTGGATGTAGATCGCCCGCCAAGTACATTACAAACATTAATTATACTAAAAACAAAGATGATTATTAACTTACATTATATTATACAAACAACAATAATATATAATTTGTTAAGTAAATTATACTCTTGTAATAGTGTCTTCATATTTGAACTTGGCTTACAATGCAATGAACAGAATCAGACCACACAGTGTTGTTCGCGGGACATACGAACATCAATTGCCATGGAACCTAAAATAGCCAATTCATTACTTATGTTCTCTGAATTACTTAAGATGTAAATATAAAGATGTATCACTTACACATGAATGACAGAAGCCAAGTAAATCCTCTTTCTAGATTATTAAATCTATCTTTATATATAGGTCTCACACTCAATTTTTCTATTTCCAAACTTATGTATGCTTTATATCTTAAAAAATATATAAAAATCAGAATTTTCTGTACTGTAAATTAGTTTATTTATGTACCTACATTATTAATATCAATATTATTAAAAAAGCGTAGAGTTCATATGAAACTAACACAATTTTTAGTGAGTGATTTTGTTTGTTAAACTTGAGACTAAGCTAAAATCAACAAAAATAATTAAAATAATATTAATAATAGTAATATAATTATTATTCATTTACTCCATTATTCATAAACTAATTGTATATATTTTTAAAAAGCTAAATTATTTCATCCTTCAAATATTAAATAAGTCTATTTTTAAAATTTTATTCTAAAAGTTATAAAAAATTTGAAATTACAAATTTTAATAAAAAAATCAAAAATTAATAACTCAATTAAGTTAAATTTAACGGAGTCTAAAAAAATATGAGAATTTGGTCCAACTCAACACCAGTTTTCCTTTTGGGAATGGCGCAATGAATTTTTCTCAACCTTGTGGACTACAGTCCTACTTTTTAGGGCTGGTATCAACTCTGATGTTAGTATGTAATGTGTTCATATGCAAATATAGTGCAAAAATAAATGTGTTTCCACTATTGAATTATAAGAAAGGAATATATTGTTATTATTATTATTAAGGTTTAAATTTATAAAAATAAAATTGATAATGTTCATTATTGTTATTATCATCAATTTTTATTATTAGTTTAAAAGAAAATTGTACAGTAAACAAAATGATATTTAATGTTAAAATCATTAAATCAATACTTAATTGTCGAAACTATATATAAATCTCGTTAAATAAATTAATATTAATAAATTTAACATCATTACAAACTATATACAGAAGTTAAAATCTTAATCAATTTATACATATAAAGCATAAAATAACATGGATATCAAAGACGGATATTAGTAAATGAAATTATTGAGTTCCCTTTATTGAAAACAAAATATGTATGGGGAGAATCACCAATGTTTTATAAGTGAGAAGGTGAATCACTCCAAAATAGGAGCAGGGAAGGGCTTCAATGTGTTCCCAATGTCAATCACAAATCGATATTTAACGTCGGCTTTCAATAGACGTTTCATTGCAGTGTTCACATAATCCATTGGAATCACCTCAATTTCTGCTCTAACATTGTGTTCTGCGGCAAAATCAATCATTTCTTGTGTTTCCTTCATTCCTCCAATGTAACTACCTGCTATGCTTTTTCTCCCTGCCAATAATATTGAATAATACTCCTAAGCCATACAATTCCAAAGTCTTGTATTTAAAAACCTTGTATATATAAAATGTTGTGAGTAGATGTATGAGTAAAATAAATTTGCATTCTTACCCAAAATTAAAGAGGGGAGTAGCAACTCCGGAGGCTTCTCTGGTGCCCCAACTATCACCAGTTTCCCATGACACTTCAATAGATCAATCAAGGGCATCAGAGGATGAACTGCAGAAACAGTGTCAATTATTCCATCCAAGGTGCCCATTGCAGCCTACATACATAGTCACAGAAAAAAAATTAAACCATAATGCTTTCTAACTCAAGACCTTTCACTCTTTATTTTGTTCCAAGAAATCAAAGTTAAGTAATAACAAAAGTGTATATAAATTTTTCTTAGCCTCAAATTCTAAACAATATTCAATCCTAAACAATAAGTTAGAAAAACAACATCAATCACGATACCATAATTTGAACTTAATTCAATTGCACTTGTAAAGTAAGAACTATTTTCACTTGTAGATTATTTTTGAGGTCATTTGGGAAAGCATGATGTTAAATAAAAAACAAAATAGTCACCTTCATTTGATCTTGGTCTGTACTGACCACAAAGAAATCTGCTCCAAGATGTTGAGGGGCTTCTTCTTTCTTATTGGGAGAGGTACTAATGACAGTGACCTTTAAGCCAAGGGCTTTTGCAAACTTGACAGCCAAATGGCCCACTCCACCAAGGCCAACCACTCCCAGGTGCATACCAGGTTTGTCAAGGCCAAAATATCTCAAAGGCCCATACACTGTGATCCCTGCACAAAGGAGAGGAGCAACAGCATCAAGAGGTAGCCCATTTGGAATGCTCACAACAAAGTGCTCATCTACAACCATGAAGTCAGAGAATATGCTGCCATCCACATACTTGGCACCATATGTGGGAATCTTCTTTTGGCAGTAATTCTCAAGATTGTTGACAGTTTTTACATGAGTAACAGCACCCAACCAAGCATCCCACAGCCACCTTGTCTCCAACCTTAAACTTTTCTACTTTGCTTCCCACTTCTGTCACTTCTCCAACAATCTCACGCCTGGAATATTCCATCATCATTAACATCAACTCAATTTAGTACTAAAATGAAAGCTTTTATCATCAAAATTTGATCATACATCTTTCTTACTTATAAATTATTAGTAAAAGCAACAAGGTAAAAGACACAAACATTGTTAGAAAAAAAGTAGAAATCATACCCAGGAACAAGTGAAGGTCCGAGTGACATATTCCACAATACAACACCTTGAGTGTCACATCCTTTTCACCTGTTTTTCTGTTATTCCAAAAAATCATTTTAGACGCCCTAATTTTGTTTAATTTGATTATCGATTAAAATTTATCATCAAAATTTATGGTAGAAATCTATATCGATTAAAAAAAATGTTTGGTCTTTTAATAATTTCTAAAGCGATCATAAATCTTATTTTACAAACCCGTTTTATAAAAGACTTAAATGTAAATTTTTATCATCAAAATTTGTATTGAAAATCCTATCACAATTAGAAAAAAAGTTCTATCTTTCAATAGTTTATAAACGATAATAAATTTACCTTACAAATCAGTTTTATAAGGTTGAGTTAGGCTTAAAATTTATTTCTGATATAGTATTAGAGTTTATTTTAATAAGATTGCTAGACCTGTCGAATTTTCCAAATCGTTATCATACCACTTTTATATATATATATATATTCTCATACAGAAGTTAAAAAATCTCCATATTAAAAAGATATATTAAAAAGCTCTTATCCATCAAAGAAATTTTTTTAATAATTTATAAATAAAAATACAAACTTTATTTCACAAACTGATTTTATAAAATAAAGATTGAAATAAACATATTAGATATTTGATATACATTTCCCATCTATGATTAGATATTTAGTTAATCTTTATGAAAATGTAACTTAAATATTTTTAAGAAATCTCAAACTCTGTATCTCCTTTGCATAAAACATATCCATTTTTTTTGGTTTATATCATGCGTCTTTCTTAACTACTTATAAATCATTTGTAAATACAACAAGGTAAAACACACGAACATTGTTAAAAAAAAAAAGTAGAAATCATACCCGGGAACAAGTGGATAAATGGAATCACTCCATTCATTCTTCAATTTGTGAAGGTCCGAATGACATATTCCACGGTACAAAACCTTGAATGTCACATCTTTTTCACCTGTTTTTCTGTTATTCCAAAAAAAACCATTTTACTAATAATAAACCTTTCTGTGACATAAAACTATTAATATATCTCGTAAATATGATACTATAGTTTGATATATTGATAGTATATTTCCATTGTTTACAGAGATAAAAATGTCTGTTAGTATTGCCTTTTTTACTATATAAAGTTATAATGTTTTATACTAAAAAATAATTTTATTTTTATTAAAAAAATGTTATACCAAAGGGCTATACCAATTGTTTCTAGCGTGTAATAAACAATAGTTTTTAATAGTGTGTAATAAATATTAAGATTTTTTATTTACTATCCTTTTTTAGAATTCTTCGTATGATCTAATTCTTTTACATCATCCAAATCTCTTTAGTTCTAAAAGCAACACACATTATGATGCAAAAAATTCTATAATGATAAAAAGAAATAAAAGGTGTTAAGCAAATGTCATAAAATACACAGTAACTTGTTCAAAATAATATGTATAAAAGCTAAAATGGAATACTTTCTATATTTAACTATCAAAATAAATAAATAGTTAAGCTTCAAAATATTTTTTTTCCTTAATTGAGAGAGAATGAATGACCTTCTGGAGAAACAAAAATGGGCAGAGAAGACCAGATGTATCCCTAGCTGCCCATCCATAGACCTTCCTTGGATGCTCATCTTCAGGTTGCACTGCCATTTCAATCAGATCTGCAACTCAAAAACAATCTAACTCCAACAAAAGTTAAAAATAGTAATGGAATATATGTGTCTTAAGAAAGCTAAGTGATGCTATTTATAAGTTGGAGAGTGGGGCCTTCTGCTGTCTGCTGCATTGACGTATCTGATGACCTCCTCCATTTTGCAAGCATAAGAAAAACCAATCAGAATGCTATTACAAATATTATGCTTATGTATGCATGTTAAAAAAATAAATTAATTAATTCTATAAGGTCACCATATGAAATATAATTATCAATTACAAAGTTATTTTTTAAAATTTGATAATAATTAACTTAATGAATGTTGGTCAAAAAATAAAAATAAAAAGAATATGCGGTGAAGTTTTTCACAATCACACTACAAGAAAAATGTTGTTTAGAAATCAATTTTTAGCTACCAAATGAAATTGTTACTAATTGTGACCAAAATAGTCATCAAATTAGATTTTGGTTGATAAATAACTATAAATTAAATTTTGATTGATAAATAACTATAAAATAGAAGTAATGATTGAATTTAGTAACTAATTCAGTCAAATAATTGGTATCTAACATTAGTTACCAAGGTTCTAGTGACCTATACCATTAGATTCTAAATTAGTCTCTAACTTAATTAGATACCAATTTAGAATCTAATGACATAGGTCACTAAAACATTGGTATCTAATAATGTTAGATACTAATTATTTGACTTAATTGGTCACTAAATTCAATCATTACTTTTATTTTATAGTTATTTAGCAACCAAAATTTAATTTAGTACCTATTTTGATCACAAGTTTCATTTAGTAACTAAATATTTATCTTTAAATAACTTTTTTTCTTATAGTGTCACAAACAAAAATGTAAAAATAAAAAAATAAATAACTGTAAAAGACAAATTTACATAAAAAGATTAAAAAAATTTATTGGATATTTTATAAATTAAGATAGATCTCTCTCATTGTTATAATTTATGTAAAAATCATATCATATATTTTAAGAACCTACAAGTAATTTATTATTTCAACCTACACTTACACTGTAATACTATTATTAATTAATTAATTAATTAATTAATTCTAGATCTATCAGTGATTTGCGACGATAGTATGTTGACCAATGTTAGAGCCGCCAGCTAAATAATATGGATGGAATCAATGAATGCTTGCAGGTAACCGATTGGATTACTTTTTTAAAAATATATTTAGTTACTTTTCCAAATTCTGTTTTGATTGTATTTATGTTTTAAGCAGGTATGTAAAAGTTGGTTTGCATAAACATATTTAGTGTGATATTTTATTTATAGCTTTTGTTTTTTCTTCTGTGGGTGATGTTATTAGGATATAAGATTTCTAAAAATTGTATTTAATTTTTAATAGCATATTTTATTTTGAGAGTTTAAATAAACTCATAATTTAATATTTAGCAAAATTTATTTCAAAAATATTATAATTAATTAATTAATTTTTAATTATTAAAAGTAAAAGTACTGAACTAAAAAAATGTAATAACAAACTCTTACTTTCACCCCTAACCATACCTTTTTCTTTTTCGGTTTTCGTATTCTATATTTTTTTTATCATTTTCTTATTAAAAGCTCTCTCAACATTTTTTTTTCATGTCTCTTCTAACTTATTAGAAAGTAATTTTAAATCTAATTTATTTTTATAAAATAGTCTTTTAAGGCAGAGACTGCTTCACTTATATACGGTCAATTTGTATATCTCTAAACTAATGTGAGATTTTTGAGTCAATTCCCTTGCATGAATTATATATATATATATATATATATATATATATATTAAGTGAAATTAAATATTCATAGGTAATTCAATACTGAACCACCGATAATAATCCAACAAATTTATCTATAACAAAGATTTCCCACATCTCTTCCTCTTTGAAATTCCCATGACAAAGTTGTCATGCCTATTTCATCCCACTCTTGAAATTCCCGCGGTGAAACTGTTATGCCTCTCTCACTCCACCCTCCTAAAATCACACACACCCAACTCTGCTAATAGACAACCACCGTGTTCATATGAATAAGTGTTTTTAAAGATAAGTTAGGACTTCCTTCTCAATTATGTTGGATTAATTCAATCCTCTCTTTTATAGTGAAAAACCAGATTAGTGTGCTACATCATTCTTACTTTTTGCATTAGAATATTTAATAGATAAAAATAATTTAAAAAATGACAGAACAGTGGATCAATCAAATGTTTATGAAGTTATGAGTATCTTAATTACCACTAGACTATTACAATTTTATATATATATATATATATATATATATATATAATTATTTTAATTTTGTATTTGATGTTTGTTTATTATTTTAACCTTTGGTAGATATTACTTTTGGTTGATTTTAGCTATATTGGATTTTACATTTTTATGACTTCAAAATGAACATATGATTTATTGAAGTCTTATTCTATTTCTATGATTGTTGGAAATTGAGACAAATTTACTATATCTTTATATAAAAACTCATACTAATTTTATTTTCTTTTCTATTAGCTTGAGCTTTTTTAATTGAACTTATGAATTTAGGCTCATATTGCAGATTACAAAATAAAACAAGGTTAGCTTTTAATAGAATATGGAGTAGGCACAAAATTTTTGTTGAGAAAATCAAGGGAGGTGACAAATAAGAATGAGAACTGAGTCAGACCTACATAAGGGAATGAAATTATCTTCAACCAAAAACCTTAAGGCATTAGGTTTGTGGGTCTTCTTTCTTATATGTTGCTCAACTTTCTTATTCCTACTTAATGTGAGACTTAGACTCAAATTGGATACCTAACAAATTTATACCGGTTTATCCTACAACCAGGACTACGTCTAGTTCCCTTAAACATACTGCTTGGGAGCTTTCCCTAAATGAGTTTCAACTTCTCTCCAAGAACGGGTATTTTACACCCCTCCAGATACAAGTATTTTATACCTTTCAACAATGAGAAAAAACTATCAACAGAGAGAACAAATTAATCTCACAAGGTGTACTTCACAAGGTGAAGGATTTACAATAGTTTACACTAAACCCTTTTTCTAATCGTTCTCAAATAGTAAATATGAACAATGAAACTTGTTGTCAATATTTCTCATGTGGTGCATATATTCGTATGTATCTCATTTATGTATTCATTTTTTTCTCTTCATCTTCAATGGTCTTTAAATAGCCTTTGAAATGATAACCTTTGAAGCTTGTATTTGCTTTGAATGGTAACTTCTGCACTAATGAATATTTTTTCTGTTCTTGATTGTTCAAACATTTGAAAACATTCCTTTATTGTCTCAAACTTAAACATTAAGACTTGATGTATTAATTTCTTTCTCCATGAGTCTTGTTCTTCTCTTTGTCTTTTTTTTTATATCAAACGCAATATAAGACAACTTCAGTTTTGATATATTCTTTTATTTTTATCACATATTTGGACCTTTTGAATTATTTCTTTCTTTGTAGCAATTTGAATGTTAAAGCTTTATCACATCTAAAATTGATCTTTTTATAAATCGTGCAATTCACCATCTTCATTGCATTGGAAGCTTTATGTGGAAATTTCTTATGTGATTTATTTTTTGCGTCTTGATCATGTCTCTTCTATCATTCGGATTCTTTCTATAACAGATTCTTTGACTTTTAAAGCTTTGATTCTCTTTCTGATAGTCTTCTACACAATTTTTGCAATTTATCGTCTGTTAGTTGCTTGATAAGGAAACATATGTTATATTCTTTCCTTCTTAAACATTTTTCTGCTCATGTTGCACTCTGAACATCTTTCATAATTGCATATCTCTCATTATTGTACTTGATTCTTCTTTAATCATATGTCCACAAATCTCATTCCACGCAACTTCTTCAAATACAATGGATGCTTGAATAAGAAATTATTTTGTTTTTTCTTTCTCACAGTTGGTATCAAATATCAACCTCTAAAGCATTGGGCGTTTGACTATGTTTAGAGGAAAAGATCCAACATAAGAAACATGACAACCATGGAATCATGACTAATTGTCGAAGGAGCCTCTATCTCTAAACATCCTACTTTTCTCGAAAAAGACTTCCCATACCGGAAAGATCGAATGGAAATGCACATAAAGTCCACACACTATTAATTGAGGAAAATCATCACTAGAGATGATCACCAAGGGAGATCACCAAAGGTGATGTAAAGATTTCATCCTCATAGGAGGATTAGGATGTGGAAGAATACAATCAGATGCATTTGAACACTAGGTAAGATATACCCTCATCTGGGCACTTTCTAAAATTGATTATAAGAAAGATTGCGTACTAAAAACTATAAAAGAAATATGGGATTTGGTTGTCAACTACGAAGGAAATGGGATGTACAATTTGCAAAGTTATCACTCTTAACTATTGTTTGGTGTAAAAGGTTATTCTACTGAGGAAGATAAGTACTACTACCTATTAATGAGATTGCGTGATGAAAAGAAGAAAATTAATGTTGTATGTCATTCATTTAATGTTGCTCAATGACCAGAAAAAAGGGAATTGTAGGACTATTCAAGCTTATATAAATACTTGCTTTCAAGAGAAGAAAAGACAAGAAGAAGCATAATTTGCAAGAGTTGAAGCTCTGCTCAAATTTTCTCTACCTCAAAATTTGTAAGAACAAAGTTTGTGTTCGTTCTTATAAACTAATAGAGAGAGCTTAAACCTTGTATACTTGAAAGATGTTACCCTCTTTAGTGAATGAAAACAGTGATTTGTTTATCACTATAACCTTGTAATTGCTATGAAAGAAATTTTAGTGGTTAATCAGGAGTGAGTTAAGTAAAGAATACTTAGTGATTAGCCATGAGTAGTTTAAGTGAGGAATACATGATCGGAGTTAGTCAAGAGTGACTACGGTAAAAAAAAAAATCATTACAAAAAAATTAAAATTATCGACGAGACAAATCCATCGAAAACACCCAAAATCTGTCATATTTACGAACGAATTTTTGATGGAAACAAAATCCATCGATAAATTGATTATATGTAAATTTACTGACGAATTTTTTGACTTCGTCGGTAAATCTGTCTATAAATCGACAAATATTAATTTTATTATAAAAATTAATATCCATAATTAACGATGGATGATATCTTTCGGTAAAAATCGTCGGTAATAATATTTTATCGTCGGATGAAATTCTGTCGATAAGATTTCGTCAGTAATTTAGCTTTCTTTTAGTGAATACTCAGTTTTATCCATAAGTGACTTGATCAAATAAAACTCATTTGTATTGCGTAGTTGTAGTCTTCTTAGTAAAACTTAAGTGGTTGGTCAATAATTGAATATAGTTTGTTGCGACATACAAATCAATATAAAAATATTGTGTAAACACACTCTCCTTCATCTCTATGTTTATTACATAACTAAGTTAAAAAGTATAATTGTTAAAATAAAATTTACAAAAATAAAAGCCTTTAATTTCTTTAAAGACTGAATAAATTTTCTGATTGTGAAACATCATATGATATTTAGAAAAATACAAAAATTTATTTTAAAACACAATTCAACCTTATTGAGTTTTTCTTATTTTTCACATGGTTGAAGTTAGAATTTTAAAACATGAATGTTTAATATGAAATTGAGGATTTTGAAATATTAAAATAGAATAGACAAATGGGTATAAGAGCAAAAGTTTAAGTAATTTCAAACATATATCCTAGTTTAATTAAATGACTTAAATAAGTTTTAAGTTTCTTATAATTTTAGTTATTTTTATTAAGTCTCTACTAAAAAATGTATTTTATTGAATGTCCAAAATTTATATATTTTTCAATTGAGTTTTGCTGTATCATTTTGTTATTAACTTGACTAACATCATCATTATCTTGTATTGTGATTACTCTCAATATCAAAATTAAACAATTAGCATAATTAAGTTTGAAGTCCCTAATAGTTTTTTGAGTATTTTCAATTAAATCATATTAAAACCTTTTATATTGAGAGTTCAAAATCCTTGTTTTTTAATTAAGTTTCTACTATCACTTAGGATGATAGTGGTTGTTTGACTCTACGATCATAAACACAATACCACAAACTTGGACAAACATTTTTTTCATATCTAAACATAGTTACTTTGATTTTTGTTTTAATATTTAATTTAAAAAATGAAACAATATATTTTTTTATAATAATATTTAAGGTTATATTATTTTTATTATTGTCTTATCATCTTTTCTTGAAAGTGTAAAATTATAAAGATCATGTCCTAAAAAAATCAAACAACATTCATTTAATTAAAAAAATATAAAAATTTTAAATAATCAATAAAAGAAAAATTTATAATAAAAACTCAAATTAAAAACATTTAAAAATATAAAAGATTTAAAATTTAATTATGAGATTTTTTTTATTTTATATACAAAGACACATAAGTAATGATGATACAAGATAATAGCCACGTTTTCCTACTTAATTATGAAATCAATCGTGAAACTCAATTAAAAATGTATAAAACTTTTAAATATTTATATAATTTTATAAAAGACTTAAAATTTAATTAAAACTATTTAATTTATTTTTATTTAAAAAAGATATCACAAGAAATTTTTCATTTTAATGACATGGCAACCATTCACATATAATAACTAGAATAGAGAAAAGCGTTTTTTCTTTTTTCAATTCTTTTATTTGGCATTACTAGAAAATGTATAAAGTATACCAGGGGTGGCTCAAGGCCCAAATAGGTAAAGCAACCGCTTTAAGTCTCAAAAGCCTAACAAAAACTTAATATGCTTTAGGCCTCAAGGCCACAAAGGTCTCAAAAAAATTTAATATGCTTTAGGTCTCAAGGACTCAAAGAAATTTAATACTCATATATTATTATAAAATAAAAAATATTTAATTTTAAAACTATACTAACAAAATTTTAATTAAATATTTAAGTATTTTAACTGACTTTAAGTTTACATTGCTGTTCTAAATATTATTCAATAACTTTAAATTTATATTAGTACTATAAATACTATTTAATGAATAATATTATTATTGAAACTTTCTTATAATAAATTAATAATATTTTAAACAAATTGAACAGTCAAGCAATCTTTCTCAAAACTTTCTAATTTATCTCTTTCCTATATTCAAAGGGATTAATATCATCTCTTTATATGTTAGATCATTGTCGGACTATTTCAACTTGTTGCATTTATGCGCGTGTATTTACTTGGAGACTTTAAGCAGTAGATTGATTAAGGAAGAGTTTGTGTTCACTTTTGGCTCATTTTGAGTGCATCAATATTAGGTAAAATAATATGATATTGATCAATTAATCCCAAATTTTTTTTTCATTATTGTTTAATTAATCTTAAAATAATTTGTACAAATTCAAGGAAGAAAATTTAGAAGTTACAAATTATATTTAAAGATATACCAAATGACAGGATTGGAAGATAATATCATAATAGGAGACTTACTACTCTATGATCAAGTTTATAGTCTTGACAATCATGTTTTATCTTTTTAACTTAGACTTATTTTATATACTTATAAGTTATATTCAGTGTGATATATATATATATATATTATAATTTTTAATTTTATATAAAAATATACAAATATGACAACTAGAAAATTTGAATCAGATTATTCAAAATTAAAAAAAAAGAGTTAAACTTTTTGTTGAATCACAAAAAGGGGCTATGAATAAATTTATAAAAATAAACAAAAAAATAAATTAGAAAATACAGGTGAGTCTTGTTTGAATGAAAAGTATTTAAAACATGATAATTTATTAGATCTTGATGACTTAGATTTATTTTCAGAATTAAATATCTTAAAGGAGATTAGAGGATTGAAAAATATAAACCAATTGACATTCTTAATTATATAAAAAGAATAAATTATTTTCCAAATGTATATATAGAATAATGTTAACAATTTCAGTATCAGTTGCTTTAGCTGAAAGAGTTTTTCAAAACTTAAACTAATAAAATCTTATTTAAGATGAGCAATATCTCAACAAAGATTAATTATATTAACTTTATTGTATATTGAAAAATATCTTTTAAATGAAATTATTATGATAATTTAATAGATAATTTTGCATCACAAAAGGCTTGAAAAATAAATTTTAGATAAAAATATCATAATTTTAATTATTTTATTAATTTAAAAAAAATCTTATTTTTTATTCACTTTAGGCCTCCTAGAATATTGAGCCGCCACTGAAATACAGTGAAATTTATCATTTTAATCACATTTATTAATAAAAAAATTATAAGTACACTGTTGTTTTTTTACAGCAACATATTTTGGGTTTGTTTGTGTGTTAAAAGAAGATAAATACAAAAGTTTAATATAAATAATATTTTCGATAATAAAATAAGGTTTGAGGAACTTGTTTTTCCACATGCATAAAAACAAAGTTATGAATCAATGACTCAAATGTATCTTTGTTTTTTTATTTTTTTTTTCATAATTATTAAGTGATAAAATTATTTTTTATTGTTATATTACAGGAATCTTGGATAGAATTTTGGTGTGGGTTTGGGCCAATCTAAATTATATGGATATCGAAAGTATTATTTTTGCCGGGCTTAATTTAACTTTTTCTTAAATTTCTCATTTATATATTAATTATATCAATTATTTTACTAAAATACTAATTAATGAACTAAAAAATAAATATTTTTCAAAAAAAGTTGTTTTTTTTTACTATGAGGTATTTCCATTTCATCTTTTATTAAATTAGATTTTAAATTAAAGGTAAAATTGCTATTTGATACAATTAAAAAATTAAAGGTATCTAATCTATCTTTTTATTTCATTTCATGTTTGTGTGCTAAGAGCAGTGAATTTAACATAATAGATTAATATATTTAAATAAATTTGAGTTGATTCTGTGTGGATGGAAATATTGTTTGGATTAATGGATAAAAGGTAAGATTTGAAAAGATTTGAGAGAAATATTTTCGAAAATTTGAAAATTGACCCTTCCTAATAAAATAAGATGGTAGAAGGGGTGTTTTATAATTTTCAAAATCATGACCAAATTACAAATATATTTCATAATTTTTAACTCATTTACTAAAGTGTTTGGTAATTTCTAATTATATGCTTGCAAATCTTTTTAAATGAACAAATATTGACTAATCTATTTTTCTAAATTAATTTAACTAAACAGACTTCACTCTACTAAACAAATGACTAAAATATTATCTAATTATAATTTAATGAGTTCAATATATTAAGCGGACCATTAATTTTTAAAAATATTCTTTAAAAAACAGGTTTACAAAAATATTTGTGAAACATAAATTTTATATTTTTTAAAATATATTTTTCTGGATAATTTTTAAAAATATTTTTAAAAATTTAATTTTTCATTTTAAAAAATATTTTTTAGAATTAATATTTTCTGGAATATAAAATTTAAGTTTCAAAAAATGCTTATTAAAATTTACTTATGGAAAATACTCCCTTATGAATTTTAAATAAAATATTAAAGGTATTTATAGTATTTTTGAAATTAATAGGGTATAGGTTCAAAGTGATGGGTGTGCAGAGGAGAGTGACGTCCCAAACTGGAGTGGTGCATTTAACGAAAAAGAAGACGTAGTTTTTTTTTTTTTTTATTTTTTTTTTTATTTCTTTATTTTGACTAACAGTTAATCTATTTCCTGAAACTGGGGCTTTGCTTGCCGCGCATGTCCCCTCTCATTCCATTTCTCGCCATGGATTCTCCTCTTCCCGTTCATGTTGCCGGTGCTGACAACGGGCTTAATAATAGCGATGCTGAATTTGGAACTTCTTCACTACCAGTAAGATTACTTCCAATGCATGCTCTGTTCTCTGTAATTAGCTTGCTCAGAAAAGTGTGCTTGTAAGGTTGCATTGAGACGTTCCTGTGGTTTGTATTTATAATTTGCTTTTCAGAGTGATTTTCCCAGCGAGGATTGGAAGCAGAAATTAAGCATGTTTTTGAATGATCAGAGTAAGCAAGAGTTGATCTCAAGGGAGAAAAAGGATCGCCGTGATTTTCAGCGAATAGAGGCTTTGGCCAGCAACATGGGTTTGTATAGGTATTTTTCCTATTCCGATTGTCATGGTTTTTCATTGTTTGGACTAAAGTGAAATTGAGCGTTACAATTAGCCTATGCAGAAGTTTGAATTGTTTTTTCGACTTATAGAAAAGTCATCCTCATCTTTTTCTTGTTATTTTTCTCTCCTAGAAGTCTTACCCTGAATTTTCAGAGTTATAATTCTTAACTGCATTTATATATGGCAGCCATATGTATGCCAAGGTTGTTGTCGTCAGCAAAGTCCCTCTTCCAAACTACAGATATGATTTGGACGATAAACGTCCCCTTAGGGAGGTATGTTGACTTGACTTGTTACGTCATGTGGTGTTGACTTTCCTGAATCATTTGAGGAGGATAAGCATTAATGAGTTTAGATAAAGTTTCCTACTGCTAATTTTATTTTACTGGAAAACTTACGAGCTCTGTCTTTGAGACTCTTTAGTAAAGCTTCAAGAATTGACAGGTGGACCTACCTACTACTGTGTTTAGGCGAGTTGATGGATATCTTCAAGAATACCTAACCCAAAAGTCAAGAAGGAAGGAAAACTTTCCAGATTTGTGGTGTGCGGGACCACGCGGTAGTATTGGTACATATGAAGGGCTTTTTGAGCCACCTCAGTCACTATCATCCAGTAGGACTGTAGTGGAGAAAATTCTCCATCAGAGAAGTTCAGAAATGCGTGATCAGCAAAGAGCTTGGCAGGTAATCTTATTTCTTATTGTTTTCTTCATAATTCAGAGTTTAAGCATTTTTTTTTGGCTTCTTCTAAGTCTGTTTGTGTATGATGGTTATACAAAACTTGTCCCTAATCTTCTGCATTCCTTGTAAGATGTTTAAAAGGGTCTTTCTGGGTTGTAAGTGGATAAAAGATATAGAGCTCTTCCCATGATAGTTTTTGGATCTCTATGTGATTTGCTACATTTTGTGGGGTTGGTATTATTGCCAATTGTTGTAGTGCTGATCTACCATTATAGGATATATGAATGATAATATGATAAAGGAAGGTCTATGGAGAGTTATGATGCCGTTTTTTGAAGATGGTGTTGAAACAAGGTTAAGACACGTAACATTTGTGAATTAAATACAGGAGGAATAAATTTATAGCTAGAATTTTATGCATACCATGCATATGTATGTGTGTGTATGTATATTTGATTTCTTTTTATTTGGTGCGGGTGGCCGATAAGCGAAGAGGACCAATGAATATTGAGAAAATTAAGGATAAAAGCTCATTAAAAGTTTTAGGCCTAATTGCATTTTTGTCCCTTAGATATCATATCCTAATTGTACAATTTTGGTCTCCTTGATTCTACTTGAACAAATTAGGTCCTCTAATGATCACAATTGTGCAATTTTGGTCTCTACATCAGTTTTTCATGAAGTATTTTACAGATTTTTCTGAAGTAGCACTAGATGATGATATGGCAGTTAACATGTTGTTTGGCATATATGCTGATAGCTGAATTACACTTTTGGTCCACTCAGTGTCGTAACTGTAAGGAACCAAGACTGAAATTAAGGCATGCCAGCATTGTGTTAGGAAACATGACAATTGTCATGTCATCATCCTTATCACATTATCATAATCAGTTAATATTAAATAGAATGACAAAGTAAAGACTGAAATCGCACTATTTCAGAACAATGCTTGGAAGACCCAATTTGCACAATTGGAATATGCAGGACCAAAATCATGTAATTGATACTTGAGAGACTAAAAGTGCAGTTAAGTCAAATTTTTAATTTATCAAAAGCTTAGGTTAGAAAGTCAAAATATAATATTCTTAGTAGTTGACAAGAACAATAGGATGGGATGGAGATCCAACATAACACAATTAATTTTATTTTTCAGGAGAAGTGTCTTAATCATAACTATGTAATGATAGCTATGAATTCTTTTATCAAATCGGTTGTGGAGTAGCATATTTGAAGTCTCGTAGCTAGTTTTCATTGAGGTTGGGTCTAAGTTTTTGGGCAATTCTATTTCTTTATTAGAATTTATAAAATGTGTCCTTATCCAGTTCTAGTTAACTTTATCTTTGAGTATTGACATCTCTATAATCTATCCACTTGGGCCTGATCTAAGTTGATATTTCTGCGTATACAAATTGGGATAGAAGCAACTTGCACATCTTCTAAGGTTTTATTTACCTTGTTAATGGATCTTTTGTGAAACTTTCATAGAGAGAATTTGAGGCAACCTGTAACTGCTAATCATTGCACCCTAGGTTGAGCTTAATTTTTGTTGTAATGAGTTAAAAAAATGTATGGTGCGTTGGTGGTCATTAAAATATCTGTATTTTATCCAGGAAACAAAAGTACTGTTTGTGTATGCTTCGTTAGCTGTCCTTTACCATTATCTGTACAAGTTGCAGAAGATAAAAAGTTTTAATTTTAATGTCTTATCTTTCCATCTCAGGAATCTCTCGATGGAAGAAAAATTCTGGAATTTCGTAGCAGTCTACCAGCTTATAAAGAGAAGGAAGCCATATTATCAGCCATATCAAGGAATCAGGTTTGTTGAAATAATATATTTTGTTAATGCTTAGTGACTATTGACTATACCTTATAGATATTGGAAACCCCTCCTATTTTCACTTGGATATTAATTTGTTAGTCATTGTATTTGATTGTTAAATCTGTCAGTGTGTACAGATTTTTTTTTTTTTTTGCCTTATTTTATTTTATTATGAGTGTTATAAGGCCCAACAAATGCCAAACCCGAAGGCCAAAATGGATGGAGGATATGTTTAGTTTTTATTATTCTATGTTTGTTATTGTTCGTGGACCTGGACCTTTTTTGGGCTTTTACTGCAATCCTGCCTTGTATGCTACCTTCAAAAGAAATATGCACTTGACATCCTAAAAGAGAAAAGTATGATTGATTGTAAACCAGTGGATTGTCCTATGAATAATAAGAAATTAATAGCAGATCGGGGAGAAGTTTTCTTTAATCCAAAAAGATATAAAAGACTAGTTAGAAAACTTATTTATCTCACTATTCCTAAACCAAATATGTTTTTTGCAGTTGGTGTTGTTAGTCAATTCATGTAGAATTCTTGTATTGATCATTGGAATGCTGTCATCCAGATTCTAAGATATCTCAAAAGGGTTCCAAGACAAGGATTACTTTATGAAGATAAGGGGAATACCCAAATCTTTGGATATTGTGATGTTGATTGGGTTGTTCTCTTATGAGCAGAGGTTCTACTACACGATATTGTGTTTTCTTTGGGAGAAATATTATTATTTGGAAAAGCAAGAAACAAAATATTGTTACCCGATCATATGTTGAGGCTGAGTATAGGGCGATGAGATCTCTCACTTGTGAGCTTATTTGGATAAAACAATGCCTCCAAAAATTAGATTTTTGTGAGATTTAACCAATGAAGATGTATTGTGATAAGCAAATTGCTCTCCACATTGCTTTCAATTTAGTGTTCCTTGAGAGGACTAAACATAGAAATTGATTGTTGTTCTATTTGAGAAAAGTTGATATCTAAGGAAATTTGCACTGAGTTTGATCAACTTGTAGATATATGAACAAAATCCTGAGAGGACCTCGAATTGAATTTATTTGTTTTAAGCTAGGCACATACAATTTGTATGCTCTAGTTTGAGGGGAGTGTTAGAATACATAATCTTAAATAGAATTTATGTTAAAGCTACTGTGTGCTTTGTGCTACCTTATTCTGAGATATATCTTTTCATATTCTCTTATTTTTCCTCTCATACATTGTTTCTGATGTATTCAAAGTTATTATAAATATGAGGTCCTAGAGAGGGAAATTCACTCTCTCATACTCATTCTCTACTCTTTTTGTATTTTTCTCAAGTATTACTTTAGCCAATGAATCCAAAGTTACTTCTCAAGGAGTTTGTCAAATCTCCCTTCCCTTTCTTTGAACCTAAAACATGTTCTTTTTCTCCCTAATTATCCTTTTAACCTAATTTCCTTAAGTCAATTAAGGAAATCTTCAAATTGTTCTATAACCTTTGATGTAAATTCTTTTGTTATACATGAGTTCAATACATGTTGACTGATTTGTGAAGGACATAAATCTAGGAAACTCTACTATCTAGGCACTAGACTGTCAATGTCTTGTTTAACATCCCCATCTGCTAAGCTTCTACATGATCGCTTGGGTTGTCCACATTTATCAAAATTAAAAAGGGTGGTATGATAGGTTCAACAAACTTCACTAGGGTAGACTCTTATACCATCTTAGAAAGTGAATTTGAAATCTAAATCAACTTCATAAAACCAGCTAATTAGGTGAGGTTTGCATCCTACTTATATACTATAATTTGGCCATATCACTAGTCGGATGTGGAATCTCTAACACACCTTCTCAAGTTGAGACATCGAACATGGGAATAAAGGGGGCGTCGATAGCCAGTGATACGATAAGCCTAACTAATTTCGTCAGAATAAACCCTTGATACCCTTTGATACCATCTTAGAAAATGAGCCTTAAGCCTAATTCAACCTTACAAAACTAACTTGGTGACGTTTGACCCACTTATATATCATAATTTGGTCATATCTATAATTGATGTAAGATCTTCTATATACCTACTCACGTCATACGCTTTTGAAAGTGTATTTGGCTGAGTTCAAGAGGGGGATGAATTGAACTTTAAAAGATTTTTCCAATTTAAAATATTGAAAACAGTTTTAGTGAATAGAAAACCTTTTCTGAATCTCAATGGTAAAAGATTTAGGGTGCAGCGGTAAAATAAATCGATTTTAGGCACTAACGAATCAATTTATTTTACTGGTAGAGAGGAAATTTAATACAGCACACACAACAGTTGAAGTATATGCAGCAGATGTAATTTTAAACAATATAAACCAACAAAGACAGTATAATGCAAATTAAGTCACAGTGGTAATCAATTTAGAAATTAATGAAGCTAAAATGATATTCCAATTTGCAATAGTTATAACCAAAATCAAGGCCACAAGTAGACAAAATTTCCAACTACAGGAACTACACTTTAAGCTGTTTTGAAGTAAAATCAGATTAAAATATAGTCTACTAAATCAGTGAAACTACAATGAAAAACACAAGTTAATTCACAGTTATATCATACAAACATATCAGAATCAATATCACAAATCAAATTGTAAAAACTGATAATGATTACAAAACTATTACAGAAGAATTAATAAAAGCACACACACAGAGGACTGATGCAATAACCAATTTAGAATTTCCTTATGACAGAACACAATTTCTAAGTAATATATCATACAGGTTCAATCACACCAAATTACACACAAGATAGAATACAAAGAAAAATACTAATACTCAATTTGCAAGTTTATGTAAGTGAGATATATCAAAAACAATATCAATCAAGAATGTCAAGTCCAATGCAACTATATCAAACACAGCAGTTCAGCAGACTCAATATAAAGATGATCAATACCAAAGATTCACAATCACTTCAATAGTATCACACCAGCACACCAAAGACAGTTTTACAAGTCAGTATTGAAATACTTATTTTGGATTTCAAAAATTAAGAAGAATTAACACTGCTACTATCAAGATCAGATTATACAACCACTAAGATTGAAAACAGATATTGAAATTCAATTACTACAATAATAGCAGTTTTACAAATTATTCAGAATTCAATTGAAACAAATCAATTGTGATTTGGAATAAAAAACAAAGACACAATCTCTGCAGAAGAATCACAAAACAATTTACAATTAGAAGTTTTAGTATAATATCACAAAACAGATTGCTTTTGAGTTTCAGAGATGTTATAGACCCTTGTGAAGACAAAGTTATACCCAATTCAAATCACAAAAATCAGATCCAATGAGCAGTATAGCAATTTAAACCAATTACTCTTCAAATTATCAAGAATCAATTATATTATCAATTTATTTCAATGAGCAACGCAAGAACAATTTAGAATTGAAAGAGTAAGGTCAAGAACAACAGAACACATTCAGTTATACTAGTTCACCCTTCCTCAAAGGCTACATCCAGTTTCCTTTGCCCCTCAAGCAAAGAAAGTTCCACTGTATCAATTAATTGTTCAATTTACAATCAATCACACAATTCCTACTCTGTAAGAATCAAGAAACGCACTGAATTGATCAACTACTCCCTGCAGTCCCCCAATCAATTCAACAAACACACAAGGCTATATCCTATAGCCTAAAACAGTACAAACATTCAAGTGTTTTATAGAATTACAAACAATCAACGCATATCTTGATACAAAAGGGATCAAGAATGGTTAAGAAAGACTTCCTGATTGGCGCGCAGAAGAGGCCTTTGCATAGTTTTGAAGAATTCCAATGGCACAGTGAATTGGTGAAGAGTGATTCTTCAAGAAAAAACCCCAATTGATTTTGATCAAGAAATTCTCAATTACCCAAAGTGTTTTTTATAGTGATCTTAAGAATTGACTCTCAATTTCTGTAATTCTGACTTAGGCGCACGTTAGAAACCTTGCAGTTTTTATAAAAGAAAAAAACTCCAATTCTGTTTTTCACAAATCATTTATTTCAGTTCTGCCAAGCACGAATAAATCGATTTCATAAAAACTGGAATCGATTTATTTTTGTCCACGTGCAGTGTATTTCAAACCAGTTTGCACCAAACCTTAGCTAGCTCACTTTGATTAGTTTTTAATTACTCTTAGACCATTGTGCTGGTGGACTTCTCCTCAATTATGCATAGGTTCTTTGCCAATCAAGCTCTCACTCACTCATACATGACCAAATCTCAAATCTCTTCCAATTGCTTGCTTGCTCTGTCTTGCTTGTTTTGTCTTGTTTGGCTTCATCAAATCTTTATTCTTGTGAGAGTACTAACAGCTTTGATACCGTCTCAGAAAGTAGATTGTAAACCTAACACAACTTCACAACACAAGCTTGTAAGATGAGGTTTGCACTCACTTATAAACTATAATTTGACCATATCTCTAGTTGATGTGGATCTCCAACACACCCATTCACGCCAAGGAGTGGAGATCTTGAGTGTGGGATTTGATATTTGTGAGTGGTTTGATAGCTAGTGATACAATAGACCCAACAAACTTCACTAGGATATACTTTAATGCTAGCTTTGAAAGTAGATTTTAAGCCTAACTTTACCTTACAAAACTGGCTTGTAAGGTGAGGTTTGTACCCAGTTATATATTATAATTTGGTTATATGACTAGACGGAAATGGGATCATGAAAAAAATGTTAGTGGGGAGAACTTGGTAATGAAATTGATGATTTTGAAGAAGAGGAAGATTGTTAAAGATTAATGGAGAAGGGTAAGAAAAAGGGAGAGAGGGTCTTTTAATTTTTAAATATTACAAGAGTGGTTAAAAACTGTCGCTGTTAATTATGCTTGTCAAAGTAGTCTACAAAAGAACAGTTTTTAACCACTATTATGTTAAAGTTATTAACAACACTGTACACTAATGAAAGTATTGTTTTGAGCCACTTAAAATTGTAAAAGACTAAAGATAAGGACCAAACTAAATCTAATTGAAATGATGAAAGACTAAAAGTTATCATACAGTCTTAAGAATTTTAATTGTAGTAAAATATATATACTAAACAAATATTTAATTATATGTAGGTATACATTTATCTTTATTTCCAATGTTTACTTTATTTCTAACGTCCTTCCTTTCTGAAACCTGTTTTCTTATGGTCAGTGCTTATTTATTAAAAAATCTTCCTCAAGATGCTTCAACGAGTCACATATTCCATCTAACTTGATAATTATATCATTGAAAAGCAGATCCTGCTTTGTAGTATTAATTTGAATCTTTTTAATGCTTGGCTTCTCAAATTCAATTTTAATTATTATTTCCATGTTTTTCAGGTAGTTATCATTTCAGGTGAAACAGGTTGTGGAAAGACAACACAAGTTCCACAGTTTATCCTAGAATCTGATATAGAATTATTTCGTGGAGCTGTGTGTAATATTATTTGCACACAACCAAGACGCATTGCAGCAATTTCTGTTTCTGAAAGAGTTGCCTCTGAAAGAGGAGAGAAATTGGGTGAAACCGTGAGTTTTACGAAGAAGATACTTTTAGTAACTGTTTCCAGTGTGATAATTTTTTTGTTATGTAGTATGTTGGAATTTAAAGTTTCCATCTATTCTTTCTTTGACTTTTTTGGGAAAGGTTGGATATAAAGTGAGACTTGAAGGCATGCAAGGGAGGGATACCCATCTTCTCTTTTGCACCACAGGCATCTTATTAAGAAGATTACTGGATGATAAAAACTTGAAAGGCATAACTCATATTATTATTGATGAAATTCATGAGCGTGGGATCAATGAAGGTAAATTTCTGAACTTGATTGTGTATTTGGAAGATTTTTTAAGATAATGCTATTGCAATTTTTTTTTGTGCAGATTTTCTGCTTGTTGTCCTTAAAGATCTTCTAGCTCGTAGACCAGAACTGAAACTGATTTTAATGAGTGCTACCCTTGATGCCGAGCTCTTCTCTTCATATTTTAATAGTGCTTCAACTATGAAGATTCCGGTATGTGACAAAATGAATGACATGGCTTGTTTATGTTGTCAAAGGGATAATTATATCTCTAGGACTTTAGTATAATTGGTAGATCATGAATCATAGTGACAAAGCAGTGATTTATGTTTGACATCTAGCCTGTAAAATGTCTTGTATTATTAATTATTAATGATCGAGTAAGTTACATTGCTCAAGTATTTATACAATTAGATAGCTTGAACTGCAAGCTTGTTAGTTCAGGTCTCTAACTGTTCAGCTGTTCTATCTTCTAACAGAATAACAGCTGGCTAGCTTTTTTTCATATGCATAATCATATAATACCACAGTAAGAAAGAGAATCAGTTGGTTGCATAAATCAGTTACATAAAAGTATTTATGCAGGGAAACCAGTAACGAGCTCTAACTAACTAATGAGAGCTAGCAGAGATAGCTTACACATTACAATAGAGCTAACATACTCATACTGTTAGAAGTTAGTCTAGGCAGTAAGGTGGTGACTCAGCATTGAGTCACTCAATGTACACTGTACACCTATATAAAGCTTCTTTCTTAGTGCTCTATTTTGTGAATCATTTACATTGTAGCCTAGTCTTATTTCTCAATTCACATTCTATTAAACTGAACGATATTTTATTTGATGTGACCGGAGGTACTATTTTATTTTTATTTGATGCAACTGACATTATTATTTTGGACTAAAGACTAAGTTTCCCATTCTTATTGGCCGGGGATGGTTTAGGGTTTTACATATCCTGTCACAACTCATTTTCTGGAGGATATTCTGGAAATGTCGGGCTACAGATTGACTCCTGACAATCAAATTGATGACTATGGTGAAGAAAGGATTTGGAAAATGAACAAACAGGTGCCAAGAAAGGGGAAAAGCCAATTATCTTCTGTTGTGGAGGTACTTAAAAATTCTAAAGATACAGTTCTCAAACCTTGCCATGTATTTATTAAGTTCTTTCTGAAAAAAATGACCAGGATATGTTAAGAGCTGCCGATTTCAATTATTACAGTTTGGAAACAAGGGAGTCTTTATCTTGTTGGAATCCTGAATGTATTGGTTTTAATCTCATACAATATATTCTGTGCAATATATGCGAGCATGAAAGACCAGGTGCCATTTTGGTTTTCATGATTGGATGGGATGATATAAATGCTCTGAAGGAGAAGCTCCTAACGCATCCTGTCTTGAGTGATCCAAACCGAGTTTTGTTGCTGATGTGCCATGGCTCAATGGACAGTTTGGAGCAGGTAATGGCTTGTCTTTTGTACACTGCTTGTGTTTACTCACTAATCTGTACTTATTTTCTGCCTTACTATTTATTTGGTACTTTTTTAATCAAAGGAAAAAAATGCTATACCATCACTATGCAAGATTTATTAGGCATTCTGCTGCTGGTAATACATATAATTTTGTCAATGAAGAAAATAAGCATAATGATTTTTGCCCCAAGCATCATATTTATTTAACAACAGAATTATTGTTTGCACAGTACTGATAATGAAGGAAAAAACTTGTACTTTCTGATGTAGTTTACCCTCTTGCTTACAAGTAATTTCTTGATAAATTATAACTTGAATAATGAGAGAGAGAAAAATATTTTTTATTAATTACAATCATAATAATTACTTTCTCAACTCCTCTATTTGTAACAATCATACTCTCAAAAAAAGAAAATAAAAATATGTTGAATGAATATGTAGATTCTAGGGATATTTTTCCTAATTACTATAGAAATATTAGGATATTTTTATCCTAATAATCCCCTGTTTGCAGCATTACACCTCAAGTTGGTAGATGAATAACAATCATTTCCAACTTGCCTACATGATCTCGGAATCTGCTTTGAGGAAGTCCTTTGGTGAAGATTATCTTAATGAAGTGCTTGTCAATTCCAATATGTTTGGTCCTATTATATTATATTGGATTGTGAGCAAAGCTCACGGCTAACTTGTGATCACAGTACAATTGCATAGAAATGTGAACCTTTGTTTTTGTTAGAATAGGTAAATATAGGTAGTTAGTAGTTGTATTGGAAAATTGCTATTTGGTGTACCTATGAGCTGTTTACTTATTAGCATTAATTCCTGCATTCCTGATGTAATTTTCTTCTATAAATAACAAAGATTAGCTGAGAGATAATCAATCTCTTAAGCCTTTTTTCTTATATTTTCAGTCTTAAGTTGGTATTAGAGCACGTTGATCCTGCTCTTCTAGTTTTGTGGTTCTCCACAGCTGTCCATCATTATCCTCCACTGCTGCCTTCAGTTGCTGACCACCGTCAATCGTCTGCCGCTGGCCATCATCGACCACCTTTTTGTCATTGGAACAACTCTGTGTCTTCTCCACAAGGCTTGCCACACCTCCTTGTCCTTTTTTCGACCCTTATTTCTCTGGTTTCAGCTTTGATTGAGAGGCTCCTCTCTCTCATACGGTGTCTCCACCCGTATTTGCTGTCATTTATCATGGCACTGATTGTGGAGTGTACATTCGTTAGGAACCAAAGAATTACACCCACACAGAAACACTAACCACAAAGCACACAATCAATCACTGGAATGTACTTTGATTCAAATCTGTATCTAAACGTTACACAGCACCCACAAAGGAAGCACTCTTCCTTTCACACAGGATCAAAGCTTGTCACAGTACACAAATCAAAGCCCAAAAGTTCCCTCTACAACTAATGGTTGGTCTTTATATAGACCAACCTACATACAACACTCACTAACCAATGCTAACAACCATAACTGTCCTAGCCTAACAATCTAAAATGTCTTTCTCTATTTAATCCTTTTCCACAGTAAACCTTCCACCCCTTTTTTTGATTGTGCTGATACCAATTCCCAACAACATTTTTGTTGTAATTCTGATTGTTCGTGAATTCGTTCTTTGATATGTCTCCCTCTACTCAAAGTGGATACAAACATCCTCAATGTTCCTTTTGTAAGAGATTTGGCCACCCTCAAAATACATGCTTCTCCTTACATGGTTTTCCTAGCAAGACAACAAACATCTTTCAACCTAATAAGATTGAACACATTTTTCTTATGAAGAATATAAAGAATATCTTAGTTTGAAGTCCGACACCTAAGCACAACCTCTCACTAGTTTGTCAAAAGCTTGCATCTCTCAAACCTTAGAATGTCAAAGTCCATGGATAATTGATTTAGGTGTTTCCAATCACATATCTAGTAATGCTTCCTTATTTTCTTTCATTTCTCATCCTAAAATTCCTCTTGTTATTACTTTATCCAATGGATTCAAAGTTACTTTTCAAGGTGTTGGTCAAATCTCCCTTTCTCAGTCTTTGAACTTAAAACATGAAATTGTTCTATAATAACCTTTGAAGCAAATGCTTTTGTTATACAAGAGCCCAGTATAGGTTGACTAATTGGTTAAAGGCATGAATCTAGGGAACTCTACTATCTAGGCAGTAAATTGTCAATGTCTTGTTTAGCATCCCCATCTTCTAAGCTTCTACATGATCCCTCCTCGGGTCATCAACATTTATCAAAATTAAAAAGGATGATTCTTGAACTTAGCAAGCTCTAAGTCTTAGAACGTGTGTCAAATTTTGGTATTGATATCCACAACTTATTCAACAAGCCGTGATGTTATGATATTGGAAGAGAACCTTGTTTGGTATTAAACGCTCTGGTTCTACTGTCATAATAAGCAGCAAAATCCTTGCTCAAAGAAAGGTGTTATCTAGGTTATCCCAAAATTTTTTAGCATAAGAATAAAACATAAGTTTGACTTATCTTAAGGATTATGGAATGCCATGTTCATGTCATTATCAGTGAATCTTTATCTCAAGTATCAAAATTAGGGTCATTTGACCTCGATCCTCCACCGTGGTCTGATCTTGATCGTTCAACTGTACTGGAAGATCATTAGGACCCATATGAGTAAATTTTGCCTTTGCCATTGAGAAAAAACACAAACTTTCTATCCTACTACCATCTTTATGGGACAGTGGTGGCAATTGGTGGCTGGCGATGGTGGTGGCAGCTGAAACAGAACTCCCAAGATCAAGAGATTTTATACCAACTTGAAGAGAAAGCAAAGAACTATTTTATTAATCACAATCATGATAATTAGATTTTTAACTCCTCTATTTGTAATAATCACATACTCTTAAAAAAAGAAATAAAAATCTGCTGAAATGAATGTGTGGATTTTAGGGACATTTTTTCTTATTATTAGGGTTATTTTAGGATATTTTTATCCCATAATCTTTATTTACAATACTATATATTGTATACGCAGAGGTTAATATTTGAAGAACCTAAAGATGGAGTACGGAAAATAGTGCTAGCAACTAATATTGCTGAAACGAGTATCACAATCAATGATATTGTTTTTGTTATCGATTGTGGGAAGGCAAAAGAATCATCATATGATGCACTAAATAACACACCTTGTTTGCTTCCCACTTGGATCTCTAAGGTTTCAGTTCGACAAGTAAGCTTATATTATAATTTTATGTCATTGTTAGTAATGATTATATCTAACATGTTTTATATTACTTGAAAGCATGTTTTATTCCTGATGTCTGATATATACTAGGTTCATTTATTTCAATTAACTTTTAATAGAAACTTTTGGAAACTGTTTCTTATCAGTTTAGTTAGCTGAGTTTTGTATTTGTAGGAATTGTGGCATTATGCTTAGTCATAGAGCTATATGGGTATGGTTCAATTCAATAAAAGCAAGGCTATGAGCTGGTTGAAGTTTTTAATTTTTGGAAATAGGGGACGGACCGGAAAACATGACATGTGTTTTACATGATTACATGGTTAATGTTTGACTATCTGTACGTCAGGTTTTTCATTTACAATTTGGTTTTGAATAAGTTTTGTTTACAGGAATGCGGGTATAATACTTAGTTACATCAATATGATCAAATTATAATATATAAGTGAATGTAAATTTTATCTTGCAAGCTGGTTTTTTTGAACTTAAGTTAAACTAAAAATCCACTTTAGAATAAGATTCAAATACAGAAAAGGGCTAATGACATATAACTACTGATGACCTAGAATTCACTTAAAATTTTGGCTAAAATATCCGTTTAGTCCTTAAAATTTGGGTCAAATTTTATTTTAGTTTCCCGAAGATGGAACTGATTTTTCAGTCTTTCAATTTTAAAATAATTTTAGTCACTCTAATTTGAAAGTCATTTTCTAGTCCTCCAAATTAAAAGATACTTAGAGTCCCCAAAAATAAAATTGGTTTTATTTAAGTCTTCTAACATTGAATAATTCCTTTTGGTTTTCAAAATTGACGTTGTTATTGGAGTAAATAGAACAATTTGAGAAACATGATTCGTAATGGTTTTTGAAATATCTCTCACTTTTCTCCCCTTCCATTTCTCGTTGTTCCCCTCTCGTATCTATTGTTGCTTGGGTGATTGGTATTACTATTACCATGATTTAGTATTTTTTATCTTCTTTCTTTATTACTCTTTGTCACATTGTCATTTAAAGTAAAGTTACCTGTGACTAGAATTGTGTGAATACGGTGTTTCACTTTGCTTTACTAGATGTTGGGGGTTTTAAATTATATGCAAACTTATCTTAAAACATTATCTGAGAATTTAGATTTTGGAGGTTTAAAATTGTGACGGATTGTTTCTCTGAAATTGTTAGCCACGCATGTAGATTTTTATTGACAACTTTGTGGGTTACTTTTACATCAGACAACTAAAAAACATGTTTAAACTTAACGGAAATAAACTACCACTTTTAAATTTGAGGGACATAGAAAATCACTTCTAAAATGATAGTTTACTCAAATTTTAGGGATTAAAACGATATTTTAGACAAAAATTTAAAAAAACTGAATTTTAACATTATTATTTATGTTATACGTGTCATTGTTGACGTGCATGTTAATAGCCAAGAGTATTATGCTGTTAATTCCAAAAGACAAAATTTTTTTTCTGAAATTTAGGGACTTAAAAACGAATGTTCAATTCTATAGGAAAAATGACCCAAATTTGAATGACTAAAAACATTTAAGCCTTGATTTTTATTCTTTTGGAACCAATAATCTAAATGATAATCTTTAGGCCTAGCTATATTTTTCCTCCGACACTTATGTGATATTTTAGCAGATGCTTTGGGATTGAATACTTTGCCAATGCCATGTCAATATATAGCTGTTAAGTCTTACAGATTAGGTGGCAATTCGTATATTCGGTATGCAATGTGCTGGTTTTTATGTTTCAATGAGCAAACTGCAATCAAACAAATGGTCATGGTTCAAAACTGCAATTACCTACTAATTAACTATTTGATCTTTTAAAGATATATTCTATCCTACTACTTAAGTTTTCGTTTTTCTAGAGAAGAGGAAGAGCTGGTCGTGTTCAACCGGGAGAATGTTATCATCTGTATCCTAGATGTGTATATGATTCTTTCACAGAGCATCAATTACCTGAAATTTTGAGGATGCCATTGCAATCTCTTTGTCTGCAAATCAAAAGTTTGAAACTAGGAAGTATATCTGAGTTCTTTTCTAGGGCTTTACAATCTCCTGAGATACTTTCGGTAATGATAAACTCAATGCTCTAATTCATGCACAATTTTGTTATATTTGAAATATAGTCACTTATTTATTTGTTTTCTATTACCTGTATATAATTTGTTTCTCACCCTAGTTTCCCGATCTTTTTCGTAGGTGCAAAATGCAATTGAATATTTAAAAACAGTTGGAGCTCTGGATGAGAATGAGAATCTGACTATCCTAGGTTGGTTGATCAACTCATGCTAAGCATTATTATAAATTTGACATCTTAGTCTCAGTTGGTTTATCAATTGTCAGGGCACCAGTTGACAAGGCTTCCTATGGAACCCAAACTTGGAAAGATGCTGATATTTGGTGTTATCTTCAATTGCCTGGATCCTGTATTAACTATTGTTGCAGGCCTTAGTGTTAGAGATCCTTTTCTAACACCTTTGGATAAAAAAGATGTAAGTTTTTTTTTATTTTAATGACCTAGAATTTTTAGATTTGGGTGTTGAAATGATGTAAGTTGTCGGGTGATATCTACTGTCAGATAAAAAGGAAAGGTCTTGCAAATGCTGTTTTTTGATGTATTTTGAAAAAACGATGTAGGAGTAGGTTCTTCTAGTTTGAAACTGTCATCTCAATCTTTTCTTCTTCACTTTTCAATATCTTTGTGTGTGTGTTTTTGTGTGTATATGGTTCTAACTAGCGGATAATTAGGATATAAATGTCCCTGATATTTCATTATTGATTTGGAGAAAATATCTTTAAAATCTTCCTCTTCATTTCAACATATTTTTCATTTCCATATTCTAGAGAGTTTGATTGTTACAAATAAAGGTGACGAAAATGTAAATGGTGTGATTGTTATTAATAAAATAATTCTATATGCCATTCCCGTTATCACTCTTCTTGTTGTTGTCGTTGATGTTGGTGGTTGGCCAAAATGGTGCACCCCATGCCTACCATCACAACGTCAATAGTTGTCACTAATGGAGTTGCCATGTGGTGTCACATGCCACCGCTAGGACTGATGTGTGTACACCCATGTGCCTATATTTGACGAAGCCCATTCATTGTTGCTACCCCAAATAGGGTCGTTGGGACCTCGTAAGTCCATTCTAAGGAGCAATGATGTCCCATTTCGTTTTTTTCCTAATTTGTTCTCTTTCTTACACCTTTTTTTATGATTTATTTAATGTTTGAGGTGAAATTCATCCCTTTGAGTCTTAATGATCTTTCAAATGTGGTGGGTCGAAATTATGCAATGGAGGTAATACATTTCGAGGATTCTTAAGGGACATTCAAGATTGGACCACATCAATGGTGGAGGACTGAGGTCAAATGTCTAACTATTGGGAGTTGAGATAATGAAGATTCACTGATCATGATATGGATGCGACATTTTGTGGTTTTTGAGATAGGTCAATACTATATGCTTTATTCCTTTGCTAAAGAGTTAAATAACACTTTTTCTTTGAAGAAGGATTTGTTGCCTACTAATTACACTAAGAGCAGGGTGTTTACTACTAAACATGGTTATCCCCCTGTATCGAAGTATCACAATTTTGGATTGGTTATGGATCAAACTAGATTGATACCAAAATTTGAAGATATGTGAAATAGATTTCGCGGCACATGCTTAAACCGTGGAAAGAGGAAGAATATGTAAATTCCTGCATGACCTGAACCATGAATATCACCTAATTAGGGTATCATCTATGAAGTTTGGACACTCCTTTTAAGTGGCATGTCTTGTGTCTGACACATATCAGACACTGACACGCGTACGACACTTGTATGTGAAGTGTTCAGTTCAAAAGAGATTTTGTTAGGTATCTGACCATTCTTATATGGTTCCAACACAATTTTAAAAATGACTAATCCAATAATTTTCTAAAAGTTCAGAAACTTATTAAAGAGATAAGAAACAAATCCTATATATAATTAAGAGTATTTAGATTATATATGTTTTTTTTCACTTTTTGGATTTTAGATAAATGAATTAGATTCATTTTTTGTTATATTTGGCTAACCTTGTTCATAGATGATTTTTTAATACATAGATCTTGATTGTCAATTTATATAATTCATAGTGATGTAATATATAGATCTTTGTCCTATATTTTGAAGATTACACGTGTCTCTGTATCTCTGTCTGTGTTGTATCCATGTTCGTGTGAGTGCTACATAGGTACCATTCTTAGGAACAAAAAATTTGCCTTGTATGTCGAAGGTATTTTTCTATTATAAGGGGAAAAGAAACTCAAAGGGAGTTCATGCTTAATGGAGGAATCTCCACCACAGCCTTTGTCATGAAAACAATAAAAGGGTCATCAAAGGATCAAACAATGGAAGGAAGTCCTTCACAAAAGGCAATGGTGGAGAAGACTCTTCAAAGTTAGAAGGGATAAAGTCCTGTGCATGACCTGCAAAAAGGGGCCTTACCTAGATGGGCATATAATACTAACTCGGAACATGAAGAAACAAATCAACCCATTTCTCCACCTCAACCTGATTTTGATATGAATATCCATAAGGATGAACGATCGTCTAAAACAATGATTGAATCAATGAGTAATTGATCACATGACTCCATTACATGTGCAAAAGGTTTTGATTATTACAAATATAGATGATAAGAATGTAATTGGTGTGATTGTTATCAATAAAATAATTATGTATTTCTTACATAATTCAAGTTGGTATCATAGTTGTTGATCTTCGGGAAAGAAGACATTTTGACCCTGAAGATTTATAGTGATGCAAACTAAGCAGATTTTGTTACTGACAATAAATATACATGAGTACTATATGTTTCTTAGAGAAAGTCTAGTGATTTGGAGAAGTAAAAAACAGGATAAAATATTCCGTCTAGTGCGGAAGCTGAATTTTGAGCCCTTGCTCAAGATGTGTGTGAAGGACTCTGGATGAAGATCATATTTGATGACTTTAAAATGAAGGGTTGATGTCCCTATGCAATTGTGCTGTGTTAACAAGTCAGCCATGAGCATTGTCAATAATCCAGTCCAACATGATAGGACCAAACATATTGAAATTGGCAAACAGTTCATCAAAGATAATCTTGATATGTGTATAGTGCTTAGAACTCATCCCGATATAGGATTTCAGATAGCAAACATCTTTTCTAAGAGGCTTCCTCAAGATAGATTCCAAGATCTTGTAGGCAAGTTGGGAATGATTAATATCTATTTACCAACTTGAGGGGAGTGTTATAATTACAAATTGTTAGGATAAGAAATATTCTCAATATCTTCATAGTAATTAAGAAAAAAATATCTTCAAAATCTTCCTATTCGTTTTAACATATTTTTGTTTCTTTTTTTAAAGGTTTTGATTGTTATGAAAATGTAATTGGTGTGATTGTTATCACAAAATAATTCTTCATTTTCTTACATAGTTTAAGTAAAGGAAAAGTTTGTATACTCATTTTGGTATGGTCAAAAGTGCAAAAGGAATTGCAAAGAAAAAGATATATTTCCATGTATTGTGAAATAGTGAAAGTTGTCGGTGTAAAGTGAAGCATATTTTGAAAAACACTAATAGAAAAACAAATGCATGGTTCTCTCTATTACCAAAAATTTACGAAGTGTCAGTACTTTTACCCAAGACAATTCCGTATTTCTTGAGTTTCACCCTCTATTATTTTGTCAAATCTCAGGAGACTAAGGAAATTTGACCCAAAGGAGTTGTTGGTACTGTTGATCTCTACTACATCCTGAATCTCCAACTTCAAGGGTCCTTTGTGTTGCTGTCCTCTGCAGCTGATTCGCCTTCAGATTCTGTTGCTTTGCTGTCCATATCTGCATGTGTTTTTAATTCTAGTATTCAACATAACATAAGGTTTCTGATGTTGTTTTGAACCCATGCTAGGCTTGGTCGTCTTAGTTCTCATGTTCTTAAACTCATTTAATCTTTATTATATTCCTTCAGTCAATAAAAATATTCCTGATTTTTGTTGTTGTATAGAGAAGTCACAGACTTATTTAGTTTACCTCTGAAACTGTTTACAGAGCTCCTTTGGAATTATTTTTCCCCGCGCATATTACATCACATTTTGGTTACAATTATTATACATTCCAATGCACAAAATGTAGAAGCATTAACTATTACGGATTGGAAATATTGTCTACTATGTCTAATTGCACTGGTACACAAACACGCATATGGATGATTGGGCTTGAATGGTAAATGTTGTTTACAGAAAGACAATAATTGTGTTATGAGAACACATATTTCATATTTATAAGAAATAATAATTACAATAAAAGAAAAAAAATAAAATCATAATCCTTAAAATTCAGGGTAGACAATATTTCCCTATTCACATACTCATAACTTTAAGAATTTGTTATTTGATTTATCAAATTTATTTCTTGCAGCTTGCACAGGCAGCAAAGTCTCAGTTTTCCCATGATTACAGTGACCATCTTGCCATTCTGAGGGCCTATGATAGCTGGAAGGATGCCGAGATAGACAATGCTGGACATGATTACTGCTGGAAAAATTTTCTTTCTCCGCAATCGATGAAAGTTATTGACGCTCTTCGAGTGGAATTCTTATCCCTGCTCAAAGATATTGGATTAGTTGATAGAAACATGACCAGTTGCAATGCATGGAGCTATGATATGCATCTCATTCGAGCAGCTATTTGCTATGGCCTATATCCTGGAATCTGCTCGGTTGTGGTATGTTCTTCTCCACTTCATAAATGTTATATATATTGGTAGATTTTCTGGTGTCTATACTGTAAATAGTCCATACTTTTGTCATGCGAATGGTGCAATTTCATTTGCAGCATAAGGATAAGTCATTTTCTCTAAAAACAATGGAGGATGGCAAAGTGCTCCTACATTCGGTTAGTAATCATTATAATTTACTTCTGGCATTGAAACTGAATAAATGCTTAAGTTTTATGCGCTGTCTTTTGATTTTGTTTGTTGTTTTGACCCTGATTCAATGTTTATTTTATTTTAATAGAATTCAGTGAATGCTCGGGAAACTAGAATTCCATATCCATGGCTAGTTTTTAATGAGAAGATAAAAGTGAACTCTGTATTTCTCCGTGACTCAACAGCTGTGCCTGATTCTGTGGTACTTCTTTTTGGTGGGAGCATCTCAAAAGGTGATCCTGTAAGTTCCTTCTGATTCCTTTAATGGTTCTCATGTTTAGTCTAATCTCTATAAAATGTTAAGATTTCAAGTTATCCTCTAGTTTTTAATCCTAAGCTGATTTACGGAAATTCCTTTCTGTCTGGCAGGATGGTCACTTGAAAATGTCGGGAGGATATTTGGAGTTTTTTGTGAAACCTGCTGTTGCTGACATGTACCAGAGTATAAGGAAAGATCTTGACAAACTCATTCATAGTAAAGTAGGTGCAAATTGGTCTCATTCCTCTACCACCTTACCTTGATATTCGAGTCATGCAACTGTAAGAGGAAAAAGAAAAAACATTGAAAGTAGAAGAGAAATTCATATTTAAAATAATACTGAACCCTAATAACAGCAAGCAGGGGTCATACCAGTCCTGCTTCAATAAAGACTAAAAAAGTGACATTTTTCTCCACATCCACAAACCATTACTACTACCGCCAACACCACCATTGGCGGTCATGAAAAAAAAAAAAAATCTAGATATGTTATAATTAAATTGTGATCAAGTTCTATACCATGTGAAACTAGAAGAGAAAGGAAAAACTTCTGCCATTCCAAGTGTGACTTCTCTGTCACGGTTCTCTTATTTTATCGAGAGTTTGACTGACAAAGTTCCTGACTAACTGCACAATCTTTAAAAGTACAAAGAATAGTTAGCCTAACTATCATAAGAATATCTAGAAAGTAAACTATTTTTAACATGGATGTATATTTGAAAGAAAAACTGCATAATTTTCTAAAGCAACTGCCGGGAGCAGAGCTCGACTAAATATTTTTAGAGGGCTAAATGGAAAGTCATACATACAAACTCAAATTTAACATTTAACATTTGTCTTAATTTGTACTGATGTATTCCCCCGGTCTCGAACGTAAAAAAGAAAAACCCAAGATAGATTTTGGAGGGAGAGTAATTCGACACTTGAATGCCTTTAATAGGCAGTCTCAAATCCTATCGGAGGTAACCTATATTGCAATAGTATCATTAATTATACTGATTTTATTTTAGAAATAGACATTTTCCTAAGCTACATTTTCTTGAAATTTGATATCAAAAATGAAAGAGAGGTATTGAAAATAAAACCCTAATTAAATAAAACTTGATATCAACCTCTGCAACTGGCAGTACACTGTAGCATCTTCTTTTGGTGGTTTTTGTTGGACCAACCTGCAATGATTGTAATTTCTATTTGAAATTATTGTTTGCAGTTACAGTTCCCGGAGATGAGCATACACTCATTCCATGAGCTCTTATTTGCTATACGGTTGCTGATTAGCAATGACAAATGTGACGGAAGATTTGTATATAGTTGCCACCTTCTCAAACCATCAATGATGCAATTGCAACAACCATTGGTTTCGAGAACAGACAGTGGACCTGGGGGTGATAATGCTAAAGGTCATCTTCAAACATTGCTTGCACGAGCTGGATATGGTGCACCCTTCTACACCACTAAGCAATTGAAGAATAATCAGTTTCAGGCTACAGTTGAGTTTAATGGAGTGCAGATAATTGGCCAACCATATAGCAACAAGAAGAATGCAGAAAAAGATGCTGCGGCTGAGGCACTGCAGTGGCTTATGGGTAGAATACAAACAGGGAATGAGGATATGACAATGTTGCTGAAGAAAAGCAAGAAAGATCAGAATTGAGCATTGAAACATGAAGATGAGCTTTATAGAATGAAAATATGGATCAAACTTAATACAAATTTTGTTAACAAACACCACCGCTTCTTCAGCGAGCACCACGCTCGGGTCCTCATGGTCAGCTTTGTTCCCTACTGCTTGTCCCCATAGTTCCTTCCTCAACCAACCAATTGTCATGAACAGACAATTGCAATTTTGTTATGCCACTGAGCAACGTGGCCCCTAATGCACCTGTATGTATATGCACTTGTTAGGACCCTTTACCTGTATCAATGAGAAAATTCACAGGTATATAATAATATAATATGTTAAATTTGTGAGAATTTATCTGCACTAAAATTATCAAGTATTATCTACATATTTTACCAATAAGTTGCCTTTTGTTTAGTTGTTTAGAATATTTGTAATTTCCTTTATATTTAATGCACCCTGTATATATAGAAGCATTACATTCTTCCATCAACGTTTGTTGTTTTATTGGAAGAGCAATAACACTTTCAACAGTAATCTACGTTCATTTAACAATTTAAAATAATATTATTTTATTGAAAAAAAACAGTTATAATGTAGGTGTATTTTGAGAATAGTGGTTTCCAACAATATTTATTCTTATTGAAATCTCTTCTAATTGGCTTAATTTTAACTCTTGGTATCTCGAGGTTAAAATTCCACAAGTTCAGAATTCAAAGTATGATTTTGGTCCTTTCATCAATCTTCCGTTTAGCATATCTTATAGTTGTCACACTGAGGGTCTGCTTTGGGGGTTTGTTTCATTGGAGTGAATTTAAAGAGATATGAGAGAAAAATTTAGTTGTCTGGATAAAAGAATAAATGATGAGAAAAAAAATTATGTTTGTAAATAATTTGATAGGTATAGTTGATAAAATAACTTTTTAATAAATAAAATTATAATTAAAATTAATTTATATTAAATATAATTAAAATTTTTAGATATAATTAATAAATTATTATTTTAATTAATAAAATTATAAAAAAATATCAATTATTTTAAAATTAAAAATTAAAATAAAAAATTAAGTTATTATTATTAAAAACATCATTATATAAATTTATTTTAATAATTACTATAATTTTAATTTTATTATTATATTTTTATTATCATTTTAATATTTTATTATTGTATTAATCATCCACTTTGGTATCTTATTGAAAAAAAATGGTGATATTGTTCCTCCATTTTTTATTTTCTTATTATTAATTTTTAATATTATTATTAATATTAACTTTATTTAAATTTAATATAAAATAACACATAATTAAATTATTAAATATAATTATTAAACTAAATTTATTAATTTTTCTATATTAACCAAACTACAACTACACTCTTATCCAACCAATATGTATTTTAATTAAATATTAAAAGGAGTTGGAAGGTGAATGTAAAATAATAAAGGTAGTTGTGGAAGAATTGTTTTTTTCTTTACTTTCATCCCTAGCTCACAATAATACTAAACCAACCACAGCGGTTTCATCACTGCCTGCACCAAACGGCAATGGCATCAGCCTCACACCCTTCTCCTTTCCTCCTCCTTCTCACCACCATCTCCCTGTTCCTCCTCGCTCACTCCACCAACCCCGACTTCCTCCCTCTCATGTCCTTCAAAGCCGCTTCCGACCCTTCCGACAGCCTCGCCCAGTGGAACTCCTCAACCTCAAACCCCTGCTCCTGGTACGGTGTCTCTTGTCTCCGTAACCGTGTCTCTCGCCTCGTCCTTGAAGACCTAAACCTCACCGGCTCCATCCACCCCCTCACCTCCCTCACCCAACTTCGCATCCTCAGCCTAAAACGCAACCGTTTCAACGGCCCCATCACCTCCCTCGCCAACCTCACCGCCCTCCGCCTTCTCTTCCTCTCTCACAACAACTTCTCCGGCGACTTCCCCGCCGCCCTCACCTCTCTCTACCGCCTTGATCTTTCCCACAACAGTCTCTCCGGCGAAATTCCCGCCACGCTCAACCGCTGGACCCACCTACTCACCCTCCGCCTCGACTCCAACCGCCTCCGCGGCAGCATTCCCGGCAACATCAACCTCTCTCATCTCCAAGACTTCAACGTCTCAAACAACCTCCTCTCAGGTCAAATACCCGAATCGCTCTCGGGTTTCCCTGGATCCGCGTTTTCCAACAACCCCTCCCTCTGCGGAGCTCCCTTGCGAGAATGCGATGGAAAAAACAAAAGCAAAAGCAAAAGCAAAGGCGGAGCAGTCATCCCAGCCCTGGCTTCCCCGCTGAAGCCGCGAAGCGACACTATTTTCGGGAAGCCCCGGCGGCGGGAGAGAATAATGTCGGTGTTGGTGTTGATCAGTATTGTGGTGGGCGACGTGCTGGTGCTGGCTCTGGTGTCGCTGCTTCTGTACTGGTATTTCTGGAGGAACTACTCAGCTGGCACAGAATTGAGGAAGGGGGAGGGAAAAGAGAGGAGGAGTTGGAAGATGGGGGATGAGTATAAGGGTGGTGGTGGAATGGTGTTTTTGGAAGGGGTGAGGAGGTTTGAGTTGGAGGAGCTGCTGCGTGCGTCGGCGGAGATGTTGGGGAAGGGTGCGTTTGGGAGTGCCTATAAAGCGGTGCTTGATGACGGAAGAGTGGTGGCGGTGAAGAGGCTGAAGGAGGTTAGTGTCGGAGGGAAGAGGGAGTTTCAGCAACGAATGGAAGTGGTTGGAAGGTTGAGACACTGTAACGTTGTGAGTTTGAGGGCTTACTGTTTCACCAAAGACGA
>Ga0099825_1000533_pt1 | contig 41235 bp, 12 predicted proteins | sample SiratroredBW_FD_76838 | JGI IMG/M metagenome (GOLD analysis project Ga0099825, IMG submission 76838) | Root nodule microbial communities of legume samples collected from California, USA - Siratro red BW | ecosystem: Host-associated > Plants > Roots > Nodule | place: USA: California | collected...
ATATATATATATATATATATATATATATATATATATATATATATATATATATATATATATATATATATATATATATATATATATATATATATATATATATATGTATATGTATATATATAGGGTTTTCTTTAATAATATATATATTTTTTTTAAATTGATGACAGAGTTTTACACAACTTTGTCGACAGGTTATTTATTGGTTGTCAATGCTTTTCATACAGTTATCAAGAATAAATGTTTTGTTAACAGTAAACACTAGAGCATAAGATAAGCATTATAATTAATAATCAACTTACCGATAACAAAATAATTATTGGTTAAATATATTACATTCATGTTAATTAATTAGTGATAGTGTACATTGGCAAAATAAATTATATATACCACATTATTGTAAAAAGTAATGTAATAGTATTTGCCTCTAAATATTTGTAGTTTTTGTACACCAGAGATTATCAATACATTATTTATTATGTAAAGTTTTTTATGTTTTTAGGAGTGTATTGCTGCTGTGAATTTAAGGCTCTAAGCACTTTTTTTAGTTAATTTTCTATTTAGAGAAAAAGCTGAAAAAAATAACAACTGAACTATAAAATAAGCTAATTTAAACATATACAAAAAAATTAAGATCCAAAATATATATTTTATCGGATTATTACGGTCACTGGCAGAGCTATTTGCAATCGAGAATTTTATCATTTTCCTTGTCTTTTTATGAACTCGTTTTGTCTTTCACGATATCTAACTAAAAACTAAATATATGGTAACTAGTGAAAGAAAATATAATAATTAAGACAGGATTTATTAACAATTAAGAGACAGATTTTCCCCTCTCCTAATTATGAGAATTTGATTAGAAAACAAGAAAGTAATCAAATGTCTTCAATTTTTCTTCCTTTGGTTTTAATCTATTTACTGATGGAAACGTTTAATTGAGTAATAATCTACAACTGTAAAACAAGATGAAGAGTTGCCCTTTCAGAGCAAATAATTACTCTATAGAGAAAACAAAATAAAGAATTTCAACTCACAAGAAAATTAACTTAAAAAGATTATCTCATTTCTCTCTAAAATAAACATGGAACTATTTTTTTTCTTATATATAGAAAGTAAGGTTCAATACAGAGTTCTATGTGAGTTGAATCCTTCAGCCATGCAGATTTTCTCTTAGCGTTTGAGAAACGCACTTTCAATAGTCTTCGTCATTTAGTAACCCAAAACACAAAACACCCTTTTCGCACGTTGTTTCTCCTTTCAAAGTGAATATTACGTGAATCTTAATGTTGCAGTAACTGACTCGCCACAATTAATTTCCGTTATTTTCCCTTATTTTGTCCATGGCCATGACTTTGACAGAACATTTTTGCAGAAGTCACATAGAGATGTTGAAGCGATTCAGAGTGTGGACCTACAGAGAAGGTGAGACACCCCTGGTACATCTAGGGCCCACGAGTTCGATTTACGGCATCGAGGGCCACGTAATAGCTGAACTGGACTGCAGAACAGGCCCATTCTCGGCCCCCCATCCAGACGAGGCCCATGTGTTCATGCTACCCGTAAGCGTGTCCCAAATCGTAAGATATCTATACAACCCTCTCACCACGTACTCTCGAGATGAACTCATGCGGGTCACCATTGATTACACCAACATCATAGCCACCAGGTACCCTTACTGGAACAGAAGCAGTGGTTCAGATCATTTCCTAGCTTCTTGTCATGACTGGGTAACAACAATTTATACTTCAACATAAACTACTAGGTTTAAGTTTAATCATCATGAGTTTGTTTAAATTAATGATGTTACATGTGTTTTTGTCTGTTACAGGCTCCAGATATTTCACGAGAGGAATCGGGGCAAGAGCTGTTCAAGAACTTGATAAGAGTGTTGTGCAATGCCAACACTTCTGAAGGGTTTAAGCCTGAAAAAGACGTGTCAATGCCTGAAATCAACTTACGAGGTTACAAGTTGAGCTCACCGATTCCTGGTCATCATCCTGATAATCGTTCTATACTTGCTTTCTTCGCTGGAGGGGCTCATGGTAGGATTAGGGAGATACTGCTTGAGCATTGGAAAGGCAAAGATGAAGAAGTTCAAGTGCATGAATATCTTCCTGAGGGCATTGACTATGGCAGTCTAATGGGACAAAGCAGGTTTTGCTTGTGCCCTAGTGGATATGAAGTGGCGAGTCCTCGAATTGTGGAGTCTATCAATGCAGGATGTGTCCCTGTAATTGTTTCAGATTACTATCAACTTCCCTTTAGTGATGTTCTTGATTGGAGTAAATTTTCACTGCATATTCCATCGAGAAGGATAAGTGAAATCAAGAGGATACTGAAAAGTGTTCACCGTGCTAAGTACCTGAAACTGCATAAGAGAGTGATGAAAGTTCAAAGACATTTTGTGTTGAATCGACCCGCTAAGTCTTTTGATGTTTTTCATATGATTCTTCATTCGATATGGCTGAGACGACTCAACATCAGACTCCCCTATTGATATTTCACCCTTCACCACTTTTTACAGATTAACAAAATGTGCATTGTGTAAACCATAGAGTAGATAGAGTAACATAGACAAAAGGTCAAACTTTCCTTTTTATTTCTTCAGTTTTAAAATTATTTTTAAAAGAAAACAATTTTATAATTTACTTTTGTTGTTTTTACATGTTATCATTGTAATCATTGAGCTGTTGCCTTTCTTATCTTAATATTGTATTGGTTTTTTTTTTTCTAGAAGTAAAACCCTTTGTCCTGATTATATTCTTTTGTAAGAACAAGTTATTGATCTTGCTAGTTAAAATTTAGATTATCAAATCAAACAATTCACTTAAAATTATCATCTATTGGGTAATTTGACAGGAGAAAACTAGATCTACATGGAAGAATTACTTCAACATAAAAACTTAAAAATTATAGGTCTGTGATATTTTTCATTTATATATTAGTCCACTTATACTTATTCCTTATGTATAATTTGGAACTCATAGTATCATCTTTATTATTCTAAAGTTAGGATTAATTTTTTCTATAAACATTATTATTATTATTATTATGTTAATTGTTTGTGATATGATAATAACAATTTTTTATAATAATGTAGTAGGTGACGATAATTAAATTGACAGTAATAATTATAGTCTAAAAAATGTTTATGATCAAGTTTTATTTTCAACAATATATATTTTATTTTAATCTAAAAATTATTATTATTATTATTACTTTTTGTTCTCCTTTCTTATCATCATCAAATATTTCAAATGACTCTTCCACTCCTCCCACTTCTTTCCATCCATGTATTTTATATGTGTGTATTGCTCTCTTAGACTTATTTCTGACAAACTTGCATGTTTTTTCATTTAAAAAATAAAAAATAATATTTAATTAGATTAAACTAACAAGGAGATTATTTTTATACTAATTTTTAATATAAATTATAATTAACTAATTGTTCACTTTTGCAATAATTATTTGAGCATCAAGTGCATTTTTTTAAAAAATTGCTTAATAACTTAAAAGTGTATAAAATTATAACATAAAAATCATAAGAACAGTATTTTTTTAAGATTGGTTACAGCTGAATGAAAACGTAACACGTGAAGCAGAAAGTATTTAACATGTAATTATTTTTATTAAAATAATTGTAAAACTTTATTATAAACTATATTTCATGAACACTTGGAAAGAAAAACCAAAATAAAGAAAAAATGTCATAAAAATAGTGAAAAATTTGTTTCTAACTCAAAAGAAAACTCAGGATAAAGAAAATTTACATAAAATTAGAGAAAAAAATATCTATTCGAATCAAAGTAGGACTTAAATATTTGCTCTAAATTAACAAAAGAGAGGGATCAAAGACACTACAAAAATATTATAATACGAAGTAATTTTTTTTGTAAAAATAGAAAATCTACTTGTTTTGGTACATTTTAGAAAAAAGTCTCTTGTTTCTATTGTAGTGTTAATATACCTTTATACTAATTTTGATAATTCTTTGGCAAGTGGCATATCCTTCCTTTCTTGCCTTCTATGTAAGCTTATATTAATTATTGCAACTAGCTTCTTTTGTTTCCGTAGTGTTTTTTACCTCCCATGAAATAGATATGAAACTCATTTCAATAACTTAAAAGAAAAGAATCTTTTATAGCTTTCTTGTTTTGTTGATTCTAATTGATTAAAATTACCATATTGACAAGAGATTTAACCATAGTGTTGTTAAGAAAATTAATAAGTTGAATTGGTTCAAAAACCTTGTCTGAAAGATCCACTCTCATGGGTAAGCATCACACAATAGATCAACAAATAAAGAAAAAAAAATGTAACTTATTTTTAAAATTAGAAAAGAGAGGAACAATTTGAAAATGGTAAAAAAATATCTTAAGAGAAGCAGAGACAATTGTGATATTTTTTTCCTAATCTTTTAGAAGTGGATCCCCAATTTTTAACAACTTTTCCTTTATTTTTTACTTGAGGGCACTATCTTAGGTTCTAATCCAGAGCAATTAGGAATCTGTTTAAATGGTATTTGAGGGCACTATCTTAGGTTCTAATCCAAAGCAATTAGGAATCTGTTTAAATGGTATTTGAGGGCACTATCTTAGATTCTAATTCAAAGCAATTAGGAATCTGTTTAAATGGTATTTGAGGGCACTATCTTAGATTCTAATTCAAAACAATTAGGAATCTGGTTAAATGGTATCATGAAAACATTGTTTTTGAAAAATATCATTGTGAAGATTAATCCTTTAAAACAAATGACAGATCTAGATGGTTAATTATGGGCGTCCTTGCAGTCCAAAAGTATGATAAACAATCAATTTTCAAGTTTTATATTTGTTAAAAATGATCAAGTTATTGACAAGGAACATCATTAAATATTAAACAACTAATAGGACTGAGAACAAGTTCCATAACAAGGTGATGAGGCAAAATTAAAAGGATATACTAAAATTAAAGGTCAATCATTTATATTGTTTATGCATTGCATTTGCAAGAATATAAATATAACATTTGGAATTAATGATTTTAAAACATTTTCAAAGTCAATGATAATGAATTAAACTTGTTGTGTAATGTTATAAAAGATGAGATGAATTTTATAGTGTCTAATAAGTTTGGAGTTTTGTTGAGTTTTCTATGGGTGTGAAATTAATTGAATATAGATGAGTATTTAAAATTAAGAATCACTTACAACAAGGTACTTAAGAGACATAAAGTAAGATTTGTTTTCAAAGGGTTCACTAGTAGAGGACGACAATGAAATGAAACATTTTCTTATATGTTTAAGAAATATTCTCTTTAAATAATGATGTCATTAGTATATGCTTATTTTGATTTTTAACATTAAATAGATTAAACAACATTTTTCAAAGTGATTTAGAAGAAGAAGTTTACATGAAATAATCTGGTTCTTTTATAGAAATGATGAGCATTTATTCTACAAGTTTAATAAATCCATACATGAATTAAAATCTTAACAATGGTTTTTAAAATTTCATAAGTATATTTTTAATTGATTTTGAAGAAAACATCATGGATCAATGTTACTAAGAGTAAATTTTGTTTCTTGTTTGGATGGTATCTTGTTTACAAATTATAAAAGTGTATTATATGAGTGACATGATTTTTATCAAAAAAAAAACTTTAATACGAAGGATATGAGTAAGTAAGACATCTTATGTCTTTGGTATTAAGATTTATAAAAAAAATATCTTAAGGTATTTTAAGTTTGCTCAAATGAGTGATACTTAATGTTGTTTTTGAAATCAAATATTCTAATTTTTCTCTAAAATTTGCAATATAGGATGCAACTTTGATCTATTATGAGATGACACATATTGATTATATTCAATGTCTAATATTCTTCATGTGGAAATTTAGGGATTAAAGATGGTGAAGCAAAAATTAAAAATGAAAGAGAAATTAAAAATCAAAAATAAATTGAAGACAAAATGTCAATTCTCTAAAGATCCACGTCCAAGTTTGAATAATTAACCAATTCAGTTATAAAAATCAAATCAAAATATCATTAGTCTAATTATCAAATCAAGATTCAGTTTTTAATTTGATTTCTAAAGTAAAAAAATGCATTACAATCATAAAGTACAAATCCAAAATTAAAAGAACATACTTAGAGTGATAAATAATGAGTGCAAGACTCTAAATTTGTTTGATATTGACCTCGTGAATTGATTTTCAATCATTAGTTCTTTATGGATAAATAACAAAAAACAAGCGAGAAAAAACAATTTCACAAACTAACAAAAAAGATGAGATGAGAAGACATTTTCTAAAATTATAACTAAACAAATTATTTTTGTCTCAATTTTTAAAACACATTTAAACTATATATAAGCTCCATAATATGAAGTAAACATGTGTCTAAATATGGTATCTAATTAGTATTACAAATATAAGTGTATGTCTAAGTCTCAAATTGAATATAGATAAAAAAGTTTAACAGAAAAAATACTTTTAAACCTATTGTCTTAGGATTTTAAGTTAAAGAATGTATTAATCTCTTATGTAAGTTTGATTTAGGTTTTATTATTATTTAGTCTTTCCAATGTTTCTTTCTTAAAAAGACCTAAGTAGTATTAGAACTAATGGTTAATTAGATTCATAAGTCAAATTACAAAAATCTAAACTAAAAAAAAAAAGATTTAAATCTTCATAGTTTAACAATAATATTCACATAAGTATTTATGGTCAAAATAGTGAGCAAATATCATATTAGTTAAAAATACATAATAAAGATACATATGTAAATTAAACTAAATTTATTACTACTAAAAGAAAACAAGTTATAAATTAAAAATAAAAACATATGAAAAATGTTTTAAATGTACAATAAAATTATAACTATGTACACAAATAAGACTTATTATATGAACAAAGTTTTAGAAAAATTTAATATGAAAGATTATCAAGTATGACTTCTAGTGTGATGATAGATTTAAATTAGTCAATGTTTGAAATTTTTTATTGACTTTGTTCACTTTTCTTATTTGGACTATCTCACACAATGTATAAATGGAAGGATTTTATATAAATTTAAAAACTAATTGTTAAGTGACTAAAGTTATATTGTCATAATTTTATCAAGATATTTATAATAAAAAATAATAAAGAGTATTATTTTCCTAAATGCATGCAGACTTGATTCTATTAATTTTTAAAACTCAATTTATTAATTTTGATGTATTCTCCTTCGTCTTTATACACATGTTTATTTATTTAATTCAAAAATGCCATAAAGATTTTAAACTAAAATATAGATCAAAAGTGTGCAAATAAAAAAAGAATAACTTGGAGAAGGAAATGAAAGTGAAATGACAACTATTGTACATCTAGAAAAATATTAACAATAAAAACTAGTAAACATTTATTGTTAGACTCTATATATGAAACTAACTCTGCTAAACAATATCCTAAAATATAAAATATAAATAAAACATTTTAAAAAATAAAATTATATTCATTTCCAAACTACACTAATTTAAGCATATTTTCAGCACATAAAAGTATAGATGATTGTTGTTTTGGCTGTAATTATGACTTTTATGAAATCAAAATCAGTCCATGAAAAAATAAAATAAAAAGAGAAGAATAGGAAGGAGGCGAACAAAATGCAAAGACCTTGATTGATTGGATCCATTTTTCTTCCCATACCCTAAACTAAACCCTCCCTCACCCTTTCACCCCCTCACTCACTCTTGTACCTTTTCCAAAACTCTACCAAACAAACTTCTCCACTTCACGCCACACTCAGAGAAGAAAAAAAGAAAGTGTTTCAGTCTTTTATAAAAAAAAAAAAAAAAACAAAACCATAGCCTAAACTAAAACACTTCCCACTCCAATCTCAAGCACAGCTTCAAGCTTAGGTTCCAAAACCCATGGCCGAGGATCGCGCGTCTGAACCACCCTCTATTCCTCCACGCGCCTCCATTCCCTCCGGCGACAACTCCGTTTGGGCCGATGTGTCACCTCTCCTCCACGCCGCCTGCCAAGGTCACTTCTTTCTCAATTTGTCTTCTTTCCCTAAAACTTCATTGCCTCTTGCATAACCACTCTCTCTAAATTAAATTAATCAAATTAAATGCTAGTGTGAAAGTTTTTTTTGTTCATTTTCTTTTTGGCTTGCAAATTAAATTAACAACACCAATTGCTATAGTATGGTGTGTTTGTTAAAGTGGTCTTTAAAGTAACTTTCCTTGTTCTATTAGCAGATCTTCAAGAGGGAGAGCTTATTCATGGAGACAACTTCAATCTTTTTGCTGCCATGTCCGCATTGGAGGTTTTCTTGTTGTTTGGTTTAAATTGCATTTTGAAAAAAACAGGATTATATGCATAGTTAGTTTTGATATAGGGTTACGAGGTTATCTTGGTTATTTATTGCTGCTCGAGAAATGTCACGGGTGTGTTATGCAGAGGGTTTGTACAAATTGCTTATTTTTTGAATTTTTTCAGATAATGGACCCGAAGATGGATTCCGGTATTGCTTGTACATACTATTCTCTCGATGAAGCCATTGAGAATGGCGTCGCTCCTGTTCCTATTAGTGCTGATAAAACTATTGATGTTCAATGCGTGATTGACATCATGGATCATCTACTAGCTTGTGAGGTATTTATACCATGTTGCCAGTTGCCACTGCTTTAGATATGGTTGGTTGTTGGTAGAATCAAATTCTTTTTTGTAGAATTATTTCTAAGTTGTCTGAAAATGTCTGTCTCAAAAGTCAAAATACATACAGAAACATCAACATATGCATGTTCATTTTTTCTTGGGGTTGACAAAATGTATAATCTTGATGGGATGCTCTGTAGTCTTTATTTAATTATGCACTGTAATTTATTCTCCAATTTCATTGTGCACATCCCAATCTTGCTTTTCCTCCCTCTACAGTTAATCGTACAGCATTGATCCCATATGCATAAATTTTAGTAAAATAGATATTAGAATCTTTATGAACAGCTGTAACATCTGTTTGTGTGCGATAGCTTTGTCTGTTCTACCCAATTCTTTAGTATGCATTTTTCTTCTTTTATGATAGTTGTCATTTGAAATTGCAGGCAACATGGCACAAGGGTCATTCATTGGCTCAAACTGTCTATTCTTGCCTCTATCTCCTACGACCTGAGAGGACATCATCGCATGCTCTGTTGCACTCTTACTGTAAAGTCATACGTGCAACCTGCAAAGCAATCCTTTCAGCTGTCTCTGAAGCTCGAACACATGAAGTAAAGTATTCCAACAGCACTTATATTTAACTCTGTTATATGCCTACATTTTGTTGGTGTCGTTATCTGTCTGAAATTCTTAATTTCTTCTGTTGGTCAAATAAATAATGGTTTGTTTGATTCTTTTGGAAGTTTGTGATCATATATTGTCTAGTTTCCACTCATTAAATTACTTTAGGATGAAAAGTATGGGATAGAATCTTAGATTTACGATTCTCTATGTTCAATATTTATTTATTTGTGTGGATCTCCCTTTGTAGATTAAACTTTGTGATGATTATGTGTCACTTGAACACACAATGTCATAATTGTTTGCTTTCACACCTGCTCTACATATATTCTATATGTACTTTTTATAAGCTTTACATTTCTGTGAACATACGACCATAAATTATTTGTCCTTCAATTTTTAAGGTCATATTCTTGTAGAGCATTTTTCCTATTAAGACTTATCATATTTATTCATGTCAGGAAGAGGATTTATTTACCATGGCATATGGCCTTCCCTTGAGTGGAGATGGAGATGAAAAGTGTTTATCACTGCTAAATGCTGTTGAAGAAACACTATCTCGCCAATTGCGTTCTTGTAAGGCTTCTTCATCAAAAAGAAGAGTATCAGAAGGTAATTGCTTGTTTTTAGAATTCTTATTACTGGTGTGTTCAGAGGTCATTTTTCTAACTTTGTCATTGTAATCCCCTAGTATATGCTATGGTCCCTCTTATAGTATAATAGTATATTTGATTTATAGTGTAATAATATGTGACTTTGCATATCAAAGAAAAAAAGAGAAGGTAAGTGCTTGCTGAATCTTAAAAAAGTTCCTTTTGTTTTGTTGGTGAGGTCTCATCAAAATTTTCATTAAGTTTCCACTAGTTTTGCTGAAGGGATTGAGGATGCACTTAGTAATAATGTTCTAGAGGAAAAAACTGAACCTCAAAATTAATACCCCTTTAAGATTGTTACTATTCTTATGTTTAAAAATGTTGTAAATACCTGTTGGCTTTATGCCATCCTTGAATTCTGTGGTGTGTATTTGAGATATGAGTGTCATTTTAAATGTTTTATCATTTTACAATATTTCTCTTCGAAAATTGTTTTTCTGTGTGTACAATGGTGAAATTGGTCAACAAAGATGTATCGAGATTTGGAGTTCAATGGCATAGGAAATTATGATTTCCATTTATTGCTCGTAATGTCCAAAATGCCAGTACAGTCTCTAAGTTTCGTACTGCCAAACTCAATCATTCTGACTTTTACCCCAATCAAAAAAAGGAGTGCAACATATACTTATACCTTTTAATTTAGTTGAGCTATTTGGTTGCAGATATTGAGCCGCTTCAAAATAATCCTGATTTGGAAGAAGGCTACTGCAAAGCGCTCTTATGTCGATTACGTTTTCGTAAGGTTTTATCCTATGTTTATTCTCTTCTAAGTTATGCAAATAATGCAGAATTACAGTTGTACATAATTTATTAGATAGACATAAGTTCTATTGATTTGTAAAAAACACACTTTTTGCAATATATTTAATTGATCTACACATGTCGAAGATAAGATGATAAGCACTGTAAAATTATCATGCACCCTTTTCTGGAGCTTCCCATGATTAGCATAGTTTTAGTAAGATAAAAGAAGTAGAGGATGTCCCTACTCCTTATGCCTATGTCCTCCATGTTAGGCTTCTGGCTTTATAACTTGGGCACCCATATCTGGAACCTTTTGTATTTCATACATATCTTTATTCTGGTCACAATGGCTACGTGGTGGTTCAAATGTATGACCTCCAAACTACCCAAGCCTCCTTGCAACTATTCTAATCCTAGTGGCTTTCTTTGATGGTACTTTTATTTTTTGTTTATCTGGTATATTTCTGCTTCCATCTTGTGATAATTCAGCTGTCATTTCAATTTCAATTCTTTCTTAGCAATTAAACACACTCTCTTCGACTGATTTTGTGACATGATTTTCTTTCAGCATTTTTACCATCTTTTGATGTCTATGAAACGACCTCAAGGACGAGGTTTGGAGTTGGCAAGGAAACACATAGCATCATGCATTTCAGAGATTGATTACATTAAAAAATGTTCAGATTTTCTTAGAGCTAATGCTCATGGAATGTCTGAGCAAAACTTAGAGGATACAACTGCATCAGGTTGTCAACCAATTGGCTTTGATGCTAGTTTAAACTGTAGATTGTCTGCCCCAACACCACCAAGGTCAATCAAAATTCTTTCGTGGGAAAAGGTAATTGTTTACAGGGCTGCTTTTAATATATGAAACGTACTTCCATTGTTATAATTCCAGTTTATCTTTTCCAGGCCCTTGAATATTTCATGAAACTCCTTCAAGACCTAGATGTTATGTGTTCCTACACATTGGACCCGTCATTGGAAGCTGCTTTACTTTTTGTGGTCAAATTCCAGAAATCTCAACCTGATTTGGTTGCCAGAGCGCATCTTCAGGTGGATATTCGAATGTTCCTTGATTCTCCTTGATCTGTTGAGGATTTTCTTGTCTTCTTATAGATACTTCAATGAATCTTCTACATATTTAATTAAATGTTTTTCAATTAGATTTTTTTCTTTTTCTAATGCTTTTTCTCTTAGGAGACAACCAGGAAGAGCAATATATATTGCCTTATATGAACATTAGAACTTTTTCGTAGTACCTAACTAAAAATGTAAATTTGTTTTCTACCTTTTGTGTCGAGGAATCAGCCTCTTGAAAGTCTGCCTGCTATAGACCATGTTGATCTGACCTTTCCCTGAACCTCAGTGGGAGCTTTGTAGCATCGGGTTGCCCTTTGTTTATGTGTGATAGAGTTGGCTGATAAACATGTAGTACTTTTAGCCTAATGATATGACACTGTTAATGAACATTATAATACATTATCTCAGTTTTTACTGTGTTAACTGGAATATTGGGGGGTTACATCACTATAGAACTTACATCTATTAGTGAAAATATTTAAGGAACTGTTATACATGGCGAAGCACAGCACCTGATTTCTTGTAACACTTATACTTTTGAAGAACCTGCTATGGGATGGTTGCGAGGCACAAAGTAACACTTATTACATCTTCATGCTTCTTATTGGAATGTGGATGCATGTCTTTGTGCTATTGGTTTATTGTCTCACCCCATCCTTACCTGTAAAGGCATTCTAGATATGCATGGTTGTAGAATTTTAGTTGCTACTATTGTTTTGTTCTTTGTTCTCCAACCTCAACCATTAAAACTTGTTATCAGCTTCTGCTGGTCCAGGACGGGAAACTCTATGGTCGAGATCCTATTTTTTCTATGATCACTAGAGCTGCTGGATTACCTGAAGTTGCAGAGATGCATGACATTCAGAAAAATGAATTTATGGTGCAACTAGGACAGGTAATGCAATTAAAGAATTGATATGGCATACTATTAATGATCTAACATAACATTACCCCTTTTACTCTTTTGTATGTGCTGAACTTGGATAGACATGCATACTTTTTATGATGATGATCATCTTTTTACCTGAAGTTATAAAGGCTCAATTGCTGCCTTCTGTTTAATTTTGTTTGTTTTTGTAATCAACCTAGATTATTTCACTTGAGGACAGTATTATTCCTGTATAAATTATTTTCCTCCAAAGAAATGGTTGCACATCTCATATGTTAAAATCAGACATTGTATAATCTGTACAAACTTTATGCATGCAGTTGGTGATAAATTTACTCAAAATTCTTTGTACAAATGCTGCATGGCAAAGGCGCAAGCTAGGGAAAATGTTACAAGACTGGCGTGTCACCTATGTACAGGTGTGTCCTTTACTTGTTTTTCAGAGCATACTACTAACTACCCCTCCCCTTTCTCTTAACTATGCCGTAAAATCTGCATGAATATGTTTATTATGCCTTTAAATATAAGAGTTGCATTTTGTTCTTTCTATTGAATCATATACTCATTACAAGAAACTGAAATGAATGGGGTAAAAGAAGGAAGATACAAGAAGTCGCACTCTAAATTTTGCTGCATTCAGTTTCATTTAACATGCCCTATTTTAAATTTTACGAAGGTTTTCCTGGATGCTTTATAATTCTTTTTTGGTACAAGTGACTGACATAAAATTTTGATATTTTTCTTTAACTGACATAATTCTTTTGATATTTTGAGAAATTTTTCTTTTACGGGGAATGGAGTTTTTGAATTTTTTGACTTACTAGTATTTGTTTTTCTTATTTGACAGCAAAAAATACCCTCATCCTCCTCTAAAAAAATGTATAAAACGCAAAAGAATACAATACAAATTTGGTGTAGGGGAGGAAATTAAATGGTCAAAATATCCCAGTACTTGGTATAGGATTCAATTTCTATGGTTAATGCAATTACTTATATTTTATGACACCCCCATCCTCTGAAAAACACCAAAGAAGTAGAAAATAATAATACAATAGAAATTTGGTACAGGGGAGGATATTAAATAATGCTCAAGCTATCCCTGGATTTGTTGTAGGGTTCAACTTCTATGGTTAATGTAAATACTTATATTTATGACACCCCCATCCTCTGAAAAACACCAAAGAAGTAGAAAATGCAAAAATAGTACAATAGAAATTTGGTACAGGGGAAGATATTAAATAATGCTCAAGCTATCCCTGCATTTGCTGTAGGATTCAACTTCTACGGTTAATGTAAATACTTATATTTATGACTCCCCATCCTCTAAAAAACTCAAGAAGTAGAAAATGAAAAAGAATAAAATTGAAATTTGGTATAGGGGAAGAGATTAAATTCTGAGATATCCCAGCATTTGGCGTATGATTCAGCTTCTATGGTGAATGCAAATATTTATATTTTATGACGCCCCCATCCTCTAAAAGGCTCCAAAGAAGAAGAAAACGCAAAGGAATAAAATTGAAATATGGTAAGGGGAAGAGATTATATGATATCCCAGCATTTGGTGTAGGATTCAGCTTCTATGATTAATGCATATATTTATATTTTATGACTGCCGGAAGTTCATTTAAAGCTAATCTTGATTTAATCTTGCATTACTCTGAAGCTGGAGATGGCTTTTAAAGGAGAGTTTGAAGAAGCCTCAAAAACTTCAAACAATAAGGTCTGTTGCTTGTTGGTTTACCATTTACTTGCATGGATGTGAATTTTCTCATGGCATTGCAACACGCATACATTTTAATGGGCATTTACTGATTGATTTTCTATTAGCTGTTTTCGCTAAACTACAATTCATCTGTTAATATTTAATATCTCTCCGTTTTAGCAGAAAGTATGTTTCAAAATATACCAACACATTCTAGCATGGGTAGAAGAGCAAACTTATTGGATAGCTTTTCGGTTTCTCAATTTGGGATTTGAACTGGAACTCTACTCTGTCCATGATTATTGCATGGTATACTGGTATACTTATGTTGTGTTGATCAAGCTTGCGGAGAAGAAACATCTCAGAATGTCAATGAGCAGTGACTCTGGTATGTGACGGTACTTCATCAAGATTTTTTATCATTAAAAGTGATTTATATTTGGGAAGAGGGAATGCTCTGCTTTATGTTTGCCAACAGTTTAATGACTCTTACAGTAAGAGTTTTTGTATTAGTGCATTTGGTTATCAGAAGAAAAAAATAAGCTTATGCTGACTCTGACTTCAATATGTACTTGTGTCCTGTTGACCAGCTAAGAAAAAGACAAAGAAAAAAAGGGATTCTTTTAAGGATGGAGAAATGGATTATCAGATCTCTGCTGCTGTTTTGTTTCTTCAAAGCCAAATATATCTATCTGAAGGGCTAAGCATGGTAATTCTGTATATATTGTCAATGGCGATGTCCTGCATTATTTCATCTAGGAATGGAGATGTGAGACAGAGAGATTAGTGGCTTTTGAAATTTCCTCCAAGATATGTAGGACCCAGAACTTAGTCTGTACATGAAAACTGAGAGCCCTATTTTCCCAAATGGACATGGCCATATTTTATTACCTGTGTATTATAATATACTTTAAGTAGTGTATTTTCTTTTCTATTTTGATCCAATTTAGTGGACTGACGTTCTGCAGCAATCAAATTATTTTTCTAGATGTTCGCGGCTTTGAGGAATGAGCACAGAATAGTTCCGCTGCAAAGCCCTTTCAATACGGAACATGAGGTAAGGTTTTCTGGTTCCTCATATACAATTTTCAAGTGTATAAAAAACGACTTGTCTTTGATGACTTTTGTGAAAACTAACTGGTAGCTGATAAGTTACCAGCTAATAAACTCTTAGCTAATAAGCTCCTAGTAGATAAGATAATTTATTGGAATGAAAGTGTTTTTAGAACTAACTGAAGTTGATAAATGTAAAATAAAGTACTAAACTACACAAGTTTTATCATATAAATCAAATTTATATTTTATAGACAAAAAAATATTATTATGTAATTATAAATTTATATTTTTTAAAATAATTAAATTATTATTAAATTTTTTAGTGTTTCTATTTATTTTTTAAAAGTTGTATATGCTTTTTTAATTTAAACAATTCATTTATTTAAACTAGTTGATCTATTAATCAAATTTAATTTTAATCTGTTTTCATAAATTTACTTTTTTTTATTGTTCAATTTAAACTACTGATCCATTGAATTTCTTGTTTTACAATCTTCATTATATGTAATTATAGGTAAAAAGAAATTAAAGATAATAAGAAAATGTATTGAAATAGAAAGGACGTAATGAAAAAAAAAATTAAATAAGTTACAAGCTGTATTCTAGCTTTTAAGCTAGAAATTCCAAGGCTACCTTAAGGTACCTTATCCAATATCATTGTTTTGGTCAATCTAGTTTATAAGTTAGTTAGCTTATTTGACCTTATCAAAATATACTTTAAACCTTAGTGTTAAAGTTTTTTTTGCGTTTAAAAATTGAGTGTCAAACTTGTAATTTTTTATTTATGTTTTCAAAGATATCAATATTAAATATAATAAATAAGATAACAATAATGGCTACTATTTCAATTAGTTTATTGTTTTCATTATTTTTTAACTAATTCCAATTTTGACATTTAATCTAGCCTCACTAAATTTCAATGAATGATGAATCTTTTCATTACCAGTGTTGTTGGATTGAGTTTTCTCAGACGGATCCTTAATCTTAGTTCTCTTTTTTGTCTTTTAGAACCAGCAAATACTCATCTCCCATACATCCTATACTAAGTTATGGTTTCATAATACCTACCATTTCATCGAGTGATTGAGATAAACAAATACATCTTTTGGATAATTAATTATTAAAATTGTATTATTTTTTTGCCTGAGTACATGCAATCTTTTCACTGTTGATAAGAAAAAAATATTTTAATACTTGTGATCTTATGGATAATAAGAAAAGATAGTTTTGGATATGCAAGTATATATTTTTTGAAATACTAGGAGAAACCTTCAATAAATTGTTTAAACTGCATTAGAGTCTTATCTGTGGTATTCAAGTACATTTTGCGAATCAAACATATCCAGGAATATTCCGTAAACCGAATATTTGTTGATGCTTCACAATAGTATGTAGTTCAGCAATTTGTGTGGTTAACCGTCAGCAAGTCCATAACAACGGCCACAATTGAAGTGTGTACTTTATGAATCAAACTTTCCATTTGCAACTTAATTCATGTACAAATCTTTGTCCAGATATTTGTTCAGCAATTCGAGCTTTTACAGAAAGCGTGCATTTCTGATCACGTCTCATATGCGACATTCAAGGAGTCCACTATCCATGCTAACTTCTCTGTGAGTATTCTTCTCTGTGAGTATTCGTTTGAAAACTATTACGAGTCTGTTGCTCTAAGATACAGGTTTTTCACTTATTTGTTTCTCCTTCAGACCCTAGCTATCTGTGATTACTTCAAGGAAGCTCAGAGGATAGCAAAAGAGGTGAAAAGTAGTTTTGCCAATGACCCTGACACAATGGCTGAGCTGCGCAAAATAGAGCTAGTAGCAGAACGCAACAGCATTGCCTTGAATGTTTGCAGGGCAGGAGCCCTTGACCCCAAGTTGAAGATTTCTTTTGCATTCTGTCATCATCCTTTCTATGCTACTGCTATTGTGAAGAGATCCTGATACTTGATTCATTCAACCAATTTTGAAACATGTTATAGATTGTTAGGAGCAAATGAGTTGTGCCGTTAGCAGTTGTAACACTAGTATATTCAAACAATTTTGTGGTTCACATATTAGATTGAAATTGTAATTTATTTTATAAAGAAATAAAAAATTTCTGTTAGTTTTCTTTATATGGCTGCACTCCAAAAGCAGAAAAGAGAACATGTTCTTAAGTGTGTCTTGACACTTGAGTTGAGCCAACTTATTCTCTTAAGTATATGTTCTTCTACTTGACTTGAAATGAAGATCCCAGTTTTACTTAAAAGAGAAATTAATCTATTTTCTGAGTAATTAGTGTTGATATTATGATTATTTTTTGAATAACTTTCTTTTTATTTTGTAGCTTTTAATAAATTTTAATTAAATAAGAAGGGGTGTGGATAAGAAGAATGTTTTGAAAATGTATTAGTAACACTCTTTTTTTTTATTAAGATTGTTTATGTACTATTATTTTTAATTTTAGAATCTTTTTAGTTAATGAGAAAATTATTTTTTTAATAACTTATTTGATTTTATATATTTTAAATTAGATAGTTTTTAATAGAAATTTTGTGGGGGATTCTTCAATTTGAAAATCTGTTTTTATGTAATTTTACTACTTAAGAGTCATTTGCCACTACAATTCATATTTAAAGAATGGTTATTTATGTATGTGACTGATTCTTAAAAGTTGTGAGGCAACTTTAATATTTATTTTAATTTCTTAAAAGTTATATAGGAAATAATTATTGAAATTCTTATATCTGGTAAGTTTATAAAAACTCTAACAAGTTTAAAAAAACTTCATCATAGTTGTACTATACTATTAATTTCTTCTTAAAAAGGATAGGGCAATTCACAAGCTAGTACACCAGTTGTGGGAGCTGAAATAGTACCTCTTAGCATTTACCTTGAAAAATGAGGAAAATGATGCAGTAGAAATCGATACGTAACCCGAAATTTTGTGAAAAAGAACGAAACTTTTAATCTTTGGACGTATCCGAAATAACATGGGTGAATCCGAAGGTTGCAGAAACTTTATTCCAAGTTTCCTTCTACCAAATCAAATACACTTATCTCATATACACTGATCTCATGTAACAAGATTATGAAAACAAGTAAACACATACATACAATTGTAACATAAGTAAATATTAAAATATTTTTTGTAGTATAATAAAAAAATTATATTTTTAAACAGAAAATTATTGATTTTATTTGAATTCTCTTATTAGTTAAAATAATTAAACATTTATTTTATATTTAGTAATTATCACCTTTGTTTATTAAAAAATTAATGTTAATATATATCTTTTTAATATAAATATGTAATAATTATTAAAAAATAGATTAATTACTTTAATCATTACAGGAGTTCAAATAAAATTAAAACTTTTACATTAATATATTAATATTTATTTCACTCCAAAATATAAAATATGAGATAATGAAATATGAAAATGAAGTATGAAGAAGGTTTGAATTGGCATGTTGGTTAATTTCACTGTCGGTTGTGGACGTTTAAACAACCCATTTTAGTTGTACATCCCACCCACTCCACTTACGTGTAACACAAAACACTGTTCATTCAGATTTGAAGAACAAAAAATTAGCCTCATTTTATAGGTAAGGATTTTTCCAATAATATGATATATTCCGAAGAGTAAATCACCATAGAACTTATATAAGTTATCACAGCTTAAGAAATACATGGCAAGATAAAATCATAAACCCTCATGTTTTCAATTAGAGATATTCTATTAATATACTCATAAATCACTTTTATATAGTAATTTACAAAAAAAAGTATGAAGTTATTGGGAAAAAAAGTTCAAAAAAAATTTCATGAAATAATATGAAATTCAAATTTGCATATGCATGGGAAAAAACTTATTTTTCAATAAAGCATACAATACACCTGACACATACTGATTGTTTTTCATACAGCTACTATTTTATAAAAAATATTTTGAAAATTGAGAAAAATAAGTTGTCTTAGTTATACTTTTATTCTCAATATCATATTTTATTTTCATAATTTATTATAATCATTGATTTTTGAATTATACAATTAAAGTGCAGTCAATTTTTTTTCTCATTGAATAATGTCATTTTACACATTAATTATTTTGCAAAACTCAAAATGGGGGGTACTTGAGAGCAAAGAAAGTGGTTCTGAAAATAACCACATGCACTTTTGAATACTTTCAAAATTGTTATTTTTATTAAATTAAATTAAAAAATTAACTTTTTTTTTAGTAAGTTTGATGTAGTTTAGCATTAGTGTTAGAGTTTATTATAATAGTATTATTTGTTGAGAATGAGGATACTTCTTATCAATTTAAAATTAAAAACACTGAAATAAAAAAAAATCATTTCAGGTTTTAATATAATAAATATTATGTTTTTTATTATTGAGTTATAGCATAAAAGTTTACTAGTTTTATCAATGACTAATTTGATATTTTTAACATTTTTTTTTCTTCAATAAGATTTAAATTGAAGTTTTTGCTTAAATTTGAGCTGAGTTGATTGGATGGCACGGCAGTAAATAATATGCTTTGATTAAATATCTTCAATTTGAGCAGCTTAGTTATAATAAGTTACCTCATAAAATTTGTTAGGGATGTTAAATTAATAATCAATGGTGTATGATTTAGCAATATTAAAACAATAAGAAATGTTGAACATACACAGAAATGTTGAATATACCAGAAATGCTACTTATGGATAAATATACACAAATATATACTACACGTATTATTAGAGTCAAAACAAAATTTTCATTTTTTATACATCAAATTTTTACTATTATGTTAATGTCTCTACAATTTTTATCTACTTTTATAATAGATTTTTATGTGACAATTTTTATATACTGATGATTTTTTATATATATATAAAGTAATAATAATTTTTTTTGTTCAAATTAGAAAAAAAACATAAAAGTTTTATCCAGCTATCATTATCCAATACCATTTATTTACATGACTTGGATTATAAGTAGAATTTGAATTATGATCCAATCTATCAATTTAATATCATTACTTGAAGGAGAAATACTGATTTGAACACTATTCTTTAGTACATATAATTGATATAGATTTGTTCTCACCTGAAGGATAAGATTTATCTCTTAAGTATCCCTTAAACCTTTCAAGTGACAAATCTTTTAAGAAGAAATAATTAATAAGATTTATTTCTCATTCCAACTATAAACTGTTACTTGAGTAATAAAACTAGTTTTTTGAGTGACATTTTACTAATAGAAAAAATTGATATTATTTATTTCTCACTTAAAAGATTAGTTATTTGTTGATGATGATTTTTTGACAAGTTTATCAATTTGTCTCAAATAGTAAAAGAGTAGAAATCAAAGTATCAAAATCTATATAGACTTGTTATATGCTTATTTAATAAAAAGAAGATTAATTATAAGATTTTTTTAATAAAAAGGCATATCAATCAAGTAAAATAAAAAAATAATTTTTTTGATGATAAGGAAAAGTAGGACTAAAATTAAGAGGATAAATAATTACATAAGAATTTTTTTATTTTTGGAATAAAAGAGCAAACATTAAGTGACTCAAATTTTACAATAAAGAAAAATCATTAAGAATGAGATGATATAATAAGATTAATTTCATCAGGTAGTTTTCTATTCTCCAAGCCAATACATTCAATTATACAGATAATTTAACTATTAATGAAATTTATTTTAACATGATTTCTTGGTGAGAAAAAAATCTAGATTACTTAAAAGTGCACTTAATTATTTGATGAACAATATTAAACAACATTAAGAGGAGAAGTTAGAACTGACTCGGTACATTCTCATTCTCAAACATTGTAGGTTGTATCACAAATTTTACCTATACTCTAATTTATAAAAGAGTATTTCAACTACAATTAAAATTATGAAAATTGCACGAATCAAGTAACTATGTCAGCATCTAACAAGATATTTAGTCACTCATGATTTCATACCATGAAAAATACACAAATATATTAATTTGTGTGCCTGCTTATCATAATTTATAATGTTAGTTATTTAATTTTAAATTGAATTTTTTCTTTACAATTCATTTCTATAACGTCTCCTTTAATCAACAAACAACAACTACAATAATAATAATAATAATAATAATAATAATAATAATAATAATAATAATAATATTATAAGTTAGTGAAAGTGATATATCTCACTCAAAATCACTAAAAGAATTGTTTAAGCAAAATATTTATTTTTTTTTACCAAAATCTTTTAATTTTCTTAAAAAAATAAATAAAATATAAAATTTTGATAAAAAAATAATTAAACTAAAAACAATCACAAAGATAAAAATATTATAAATATTCCAATATAAAGAAAATAATAAAGCCAAAACATATAATATTTAACATTTATTACTCGACTTACGAGACTTCTTACTTGAAAGATATTGTATCACCTATGCAATCAAGTATAATAACATAATTCAATTATTCTCATTATCAAACATCACTTGAATGACTTAACAAACATTTGGTGATATATCCATTATTCCTAATATTAACCATCTCAAATATTTAAAATAAAACATCATTATCAAATAAAATTAAGATAGCCAAACATGTTTGTAATTTCAAAACAAAAATATATAAATTGTAAGAGTGATTGTATTGGAGACATGTGGGAAGTTAATTATATTTCTTAGCCAGACCATTGCTTTGGTATGCTATAAATTTAATTGTTAAAAATAGGAAAGGGGAATCTTAAATATGGCATAAGAGAGTGATGTGCATGAACACAACAGAGTGGTTTGGTTGGATGTTCAGAAATCACAAGTCATCAATTAAGTTCAAAGGAATATCTTAACAAATATGTACAAACACAAACTAGTGGGCTATATTAATATTCTTTCTTCTATAATTGGCAAGTTGAGTATATAACATATCAAACAAATGAAAGCCACATCATAATAAATATTAAACATGTTTGTACTTATAATTTATCCCATTTTCAAATAATACTTTTATTTTGACTTAAAATTTAATTTGTGACTATATTCCTTTCAACTTTTGATAGCACGCGCCACGATAAATAAAAATCGTTTTCTCTTAATATTGTTTAATTATTCCAATTTTGAGGATAAAGTTTTATATTGATTGTATATAAATTTGAGTATAGGTGATATCTCATATTTTAAATTAGATATGATAAAAGACGATGTGTATGACATATTTGTGTTGTCTCTCTTTCCATATTCGTTATCCTTATCCGTTATTCTTAATTTAACTTAAAATTCTTATCGCTATAGTACCTTTTAGTTCTTTGATTCACTTTATTTCGATAATCACTTTTATTTGTTAAATGATTTTTCATTTTTTTAAATTTTGTGATTCATTCAATATGTAATAAGTTCACTCAATTCTCATTTATGTAAACTTTAATTTTATCATACTAAATTATATAAAACTTTAATTTATTGAATGACTTAATTTTTTTTCTTTTCTTTTATTTTTAATTTCATTTCATTTAAAGTTTTATTGTAAATTTTTAAATTTTTTTCTTTTCAATGATTTAACTCATTCGATATTCAAGTTTTCTCAAAATTTCTAAGTATTTTTGCTTTAAATATTTACAAAAACAATAGATGTAATTTTTATTTTTAAATAAATTATTAAATTAATTTATCCATTGTTAAAATTTGTTAATAATAATATTTTTATTGACGAATAAAAGTCCGATGATGATTTTTTGTTGATAATTTTTAATTTTTTTAGTAAACAAGTCTTGACAAAAAAAAAAATAATAATTTTTTAATTAAAATTATTAGGTATTCAAGTGTAAGTCTAAGACACACGTTAGATAGGAATGAGAAAGTTGAGCACCATATAAGAAAGAATACCCGCAAACCTAATACGATTTTGGGTTGAAAGTGGTGTCATTGCCTTATATGTTGGCTCAGTTCTCATTCGTGTGAGATCTCCTCAAGATTTTCCCCTCGGATTCTTCCAGCAAGTGGTATCAGAGGCGATGGTTTGCGACTTGGACGAGTACATTTTGACTCCTGTATTGAAAGGTGAGGGGTCATGAGTAATGTACTTGGATTTAAGAATGTTTCTGCTCAAAAGAGGAGTAGTGTATCAACGTGGAAAAAAGTCTTATTGTTTGAGATTTTCCCCAAGTTTTCTCTCTCGTATTCTCCATCAGAAATATAATCAAAGATTTGGCTTTTTTTTTTTTAAATGTTATGTTTGATTTAATTATATAAATTTAAATAATTAATAAAAGTATTATATCCATCATATATATGAGTAGAGATGGTTTTTTAATTTCATTAAATTATTCACGGTGAACTGGAATTGGAAAGGTTATGTAAAGCTATATGTTATCCTAGTTTATGATTTGTATTATTAAATATTAAACATACAATTGAAAAGAAAAGAGAAACTTATTTCAGCATGGTTAAGATAATGAGAACTAAGATATCAGGTGTTCTTGTACCATCAGAACATTTTTTTGGGTGTACCATTGTTTAACGAATTTATTTTGAATTTTGAAATTAAGATCTATATATAGATAAAAAGGTGTTTCCAAAGTATTAATCTTTAGCGAAACATGAATTGGAAAGGTTATGTAAAGCTATATCCTAGTTTATGATTTTTATTATTAAATATTAAACATACAATTGAAAAGAAAAGAGAAACTTACTTCAGCATGGTTAAGATATTAAGAACTAAGATATCAGGTGTTCTTGTATCATTAGAACAACTTTTTGGGTGTACCATTGTTCAATGAATTTATTTTGAATTTTGAAATTGAGATCTATATATAGATAGATAAAAGGTGTTTCCTTTTAAATAAAATATTCATCTTTAGCAAGACATGCTCAAAATGAATAATTTGAAATACATTTGTTTAATATTTTATATCTTGTATTTATTTTATGATTAAGATCTAAAATGTTTTTTAATTGATAAGATATATTCTTTTAAATTTGTAGTCCAATTGCATATAATCGATATGAATAATTTTATTCTCAATTATTTATCTTTATTTATATTTATCATATGATTTCTTTATGTTATTATGCTTTATACATAAGTGTATTATTTTATGGGTGATGTTATTTTAACACCACTATATATTTACAGTGTACCCTCATTTAATACTGAAAAATATTATTATTTTATTAATATAAAACATTTTCAAACGAATGTTTTGTGATAACAGTAGTGTGAAAGAAATATTTCCTTTATTTTATATAAGTTTAGGAAACACAGGAATATAAAACACTTTATTTTTTTTAAAATCCTTAATCAAGATTTTTTTTAAACCAATCTTCAAAATATTATTTCTTTCTAAATTACTTATGTTTATATAACGGATAGTTTTATATTTGAATTATTTAAATTTAATAGAAAAGTTGGTGCATGTTATGTGTGGGTGTCACAAAATGTTATTTAGAACCACAATATCAAGTAACATGGTGTGCTGAGAAATTAGGAGGGACATGTTATAGTTATTGAATATTTGTGCTATATTTTAATTGAACGTGTAATTTGTCGTCTATGTAAAATTATATTATAATATTAATTGGCTAAAAAGGATGATTTCCTAGTTTAAAAGTCTATATATTGTGAAAGCCACTTTTGTTTAAAAGCAAAAGCTGTAGCTACAGTTTTAATTTTTCGTTTGTTTAAAGAATGTGATTTCAAAGTCTCATTTTGATAGCGAAGTAAAAAAAAGTTTCTATTTTAAAAAAAGGTGTGCCTATATATATATAGATATATATTTATAACTTTTTCCTTTTTCCTTTTTCCTTTTTCCTTTTTCCTTTTTCTTTTTTAAGTGCGGCTTCAGCTTTCATCTTTTTCACCTAAATCCTTTTCTAAAGAATAATTATGCATTTACCGATTTACACATATATACAGTGCTTTTTCATATATAATTCTGTAAATCCCTTTAAAATTAATAATCATGTAAATCAATGATACTTTAATCTTACTGTAATTTACGCATATTTCAATTTGTATAACTATTTTTTCGTTTAACTATTATTTGCTTACAACATACAAAATAGTGACAGCTTAATATATATTTATTTATCCGTCTTACTTTTTATGGTCAAATTAATGCATCTAATTTTATTATTATTTTTATCTATTTTTTTATATATTATGGTTTCAATTAGTTCTTATCATTTTTTGCATTTTTTAATGATGTTCATATCAAGAAAATGTTCTTCAATCAAACAATAGCTCGAAGTTGCCATATAAAAAAAGTATCAGAGATGTAGATACTGTGTTATAATAATAGATACTACTAATACCATTTTTCAACCAAATTTAATTTTTTATTTTGGAAAAATATGTTGTGATAATAAAACTTTAAAGCCGATTGAAGAATAATATCAACCGTAGCTATAGATAGTAAAAAATCACCATTGACTACTTTATGCTTAATATGTCTATAATTTTTACACAATTTCCTTTATTTATTTTTGTTCTCATTTCGGCTAAAAGGCAAAAACAAAATTCACTTATCTCATGTTTTCCAAATAAATATGTAAGTATCATCTTAAAAATATGTAATGCATATAATAAAATTTATATTTTTAAAGTGAAATTATAAATTTAATTCTCTAATAACACAAATTATAATTGTTCTAGTCAAGATATATAACAACTTTTTTGACAAAGACGGATTGTATTGTGTTTTTCTTAAATTTCTTATTTTTATAGATTTTATCTATTTCTTAAAACATTTTGTGATCACCACACTAGTATAAAGTTTATTGATGATCAAATTATAAAAAAGAATATGTTAATGGTTTATCTGTTTCTTTTGCATGTCAATTTGTACGAGAACATCATAATTATCAATTACTATCAAAGTTATAGAATATTTAAGTTGAACCAATTCACTTTAATGAATCAGTTTGAGTAATTCATTTCAACAATTGTACTCGCCATCATCATCTCACCCCTCTATATTTAAATATAATCAATAAAATAAACATACAAAGACAGAATTAAAATATAAAAGATTCAAAATCTCCTACTTCAAGACTACAAAAGTTATTCTTTTGCGTGTCTTACTTTTTTCTACTTCATTAGCACCAAACGCTAAAAGATTAGAAAGATTGAAAACAAGTTATAAAAAAAAGGAGAATGTTTGAGAATGAAATAAGAAAGAGATGGAGGACTCAGAATAAGGTTTTAAAAAAAATAAAAGTTGGGAAAAGAGGGAAAAGGGAGGTTTTAGATTGTTTAGGTATTATTTAATAATGTAATTTTAGTGTTTCAATTGTGATAATTGGATCATCAAGTACAAGTACTGAAAATGTGTCATTTTAGTTGAAAATGTGTCATTTTAGTTTTATATATTTCTTGTTACAACCAAAAGAGATGATTATTTTATGCTTAAGAACATTGGATAGGAGTATGTTTAAAATGTATATAGTATAATTAAGTTGATAAAACAAATAAAACATTATTGAAATAATTTTCAACATAAGAAATATATATATATATATATATATATATATATAAATTCAATTATTAAACCATGATTTTTAATTTCATTCAATTACTAATATGCAATAACTAAATAACTATATAGACATATATGAATCCATAAATCAAGGTATTCACAAAGTATACTATCAATTAACTTCTTTGGAATGACTCATATTAAATATCTCATATCACGGACTAATATTTGATCCAATATAATACTTAGATTTATAAGTGAATTCAAGAATCATGATATCGAGTAAATTCAATACAATCCTCGTTGTACATCTACATCTACATATGTGCAGTTTATAAAAAACTCTTGTCTCAACTTCTCACTACGTGTTGTCTTAGTTTATGTGTGTGCAGTTTATAAAAAATCTCTTGTCTCAACTTCTCACTATATGTTATCTTAGTTTATGTGAGTTAAATCGTGAAATAAGATCTCATTTTATTTAAAAATCTAATTGAGATAAAAATGATTATTAATCTTCATCTATTGTTAGGTATAATCTATTAAAAAAAAGAATGGAGATAGAGGAAACATTTAACCATGCTTTCATCTATTCCAAATAGTTATAGAGTTTATACTATATCAGAATTATAATTATCTTTTCAAAATTTTTAGTTGATTAAGTTTTATTAAAAGATTAGCGTTATATTTTCAGAATTATCTCAAATATTCTCATTAAGTTAATCCTGACATTCTTATAACAATTGCAATTTATTTTATTGAAACTTTGAGTATATTGCTTCAAGGACCGACAAATTTTTTTCTTTTACTCTTTTAAACATGTCATCAACCAATGTCACATTGACAAAGTTCCATTAAAAGAAAATAAGATATGACAAATAAGGTAGCTGGAATACCCAATCAATTCAATTGACACAATTGAAATCTAAAAAGAGTAAAAACGCATAATTACAATATCAGAAAGATAAAAATACAATCAAAACAATTATTAATTAACTTTTACTTAATTGAAACATAACATTTTCAAAAATTATTAATTGATATTAGTTATGATCGAGACTTTGGTTATATAAAAAAATAAAAAATAAAGAATAAATCAAAATCAATTTAGGATTGTCCTAACATAGGTTTTGGAGATTTAACATAGGTCACGGAGATGTAACTGTGTCAATTTTAAGGTTATTGCTGAGTATAAGATGCTAGTTTGTATTTTTATGATAGAAGTGCTGGAAATACTTTTTATATTATAAAGTAAATTTTCGTTAGAAACTATAAAATCACGAGTTTCGATAATAGGAAGAGATCCAAGGGAAAATGTTTGATAAACAATTTTTTAGAGGTTATTCGTTTTTACAGTTTATGCTTAAATCGAGTGTGTATATATATAAAAAAATATAAAAATAACTTTATATATATATATATATATATATATATATATATAATGCACAACTTTTTTTTTTCTAATTAGAAGCATATAAGAGGAGAGTTTAGTATATGAGATAAAAAAAATGTAGCAGTAACTATTAAATCTAAATTTATGATACAAATTAAATTCTACCTTCTGCACACCCATGTGGAATTAGAACTACCACAAAAAATAACATTTATAAAATAAATAAATAGTTATTATTGCGTTGCATTAACACCACAAAATTAATTGCAAAATCTTAAACTTTGAGACTGGACTGCTGGAACCTTAGGTAAAGCCTAACATGACTTCAACCCAACCACACACCAATTGGAGAAAAAAAAATATCTCTTTTTTATTTTTCCCAAACAAACGTGATCCAATAAATGGAGAAAATAATTATATAAATAAATATTAGCATACATACAGATAAAACTGATAATATATTGCCCAAAACTCTGATAATATATTACCCAAATATATATTTGGAATTCGAAATTATGATAATAGTAGTAATAGTAATAAAACTTGGTATCAATGTACAGATAAAATATTGTATGGATGTAATGATGTCAACACATAGAAATATAACTTTTACTTTGTACTTGGGTTATTATCAAATGTAATACTATATATGTATATATGTGTTCTGATGCAAGATATCATCATTAAACTTATCACTTTTATCACTTTTAAACATTGTTAAACATTAGATTGTAGAAAGTTCTTTTAGAGAATCAAATTATTTGATAAAGTGATGATAACAAAACTCAATTGTATATTTATATATTTGATGACTTATATATATATTGTACAGTTAATATTATTATTATTATTAAAGTAGGAAACACATGATCCATAAAGAGATAAATTTTCTTACTATTTACTTTTTATTATGTATTATTTATTTGATTTAAATTGATTTTATATCATATTGTGCTTTAATGTTCAGATTTGTTCATAATGAAAATTATTCAAATTATTATGAAATATTTAAATATGATTAATTGATTTTATATTATATTGTGCTTTAATGTTCAGATTTGTTCATAATTCAAATGATTGATGAGTAACCTTCTTTATGTTATTTTAAATTATTTCTGATAGAGACTTAATCAAGTTTAATGTAATATGAAAATTAGAGAAATATTTTTTCAGTTTGAGCTCCATATATCAGAAAGTCAAGATTGCTCTGTACAAGTATCCCAACGGCTAGTTTCTAAAAAACTACATGTAAAGAAGAAATTTCAAGTTAAAGAAGGAGAAGCAAAAAGAGAAATACATTATATAAAGAAAATATATTGAGTATCTATTGTCAATTTGCTATTGAGAGCATATAGAGTTTTGGATTGTGTGAAACTATTGTGTAATTCTTCACCATTGTAAAGTAAACCCTTGTGAGCTTTCATTGTTATCTCTTTTGAGAGTGTTTATTTAATTCTGAGTGGTCTTGATCTTAGGAGAAGATTGGGACTGGTATAACCTGGAGAGGTTTGTGTACTCGTGATAACTTGGAGAGGTTTGTGTACTCGTTGTAACCTGGAGATGTTTGTCTACTCGTTGTAACTATTTGCTAAATACTGGAACCTTGTTTAAGATTTGCTAAATACTGGAACCTCTTGAACAATTTGTTTAAGGGAGAACTGAACGTAGCCCAAGAGATTAGGGTGAATCAGTATAAAACTTCTTTATCTATGCTTATATATTTTGTCTTGGTTGGTGGTTTCTATTTATAGTGAATTGAATTCAGGCTCCATTCAATCTCCTTTCTGGAACCAGCTGTTCCTACAAACATTAAACAACATACCTGTTTACTTTCTCGTAAATATATTATTGAAGTAGTTAAAAAAATGTAAAAGTATCAAATTTATCTGAATTTAGTAATACTAGAACCTATATCAACTTTATATTGTAAGGTATAAAATAAACGATTAAATATGAAGTGAGATAAATAATAAATATTTAAAAAAATTAAAATTAAACATTGCAATATTTTTAATACTTTTAAAATAAGAAAACTAGTTGAATAGAAATATATGATATGGATATGGTTGGAATTAGACTTTACCACTTTTTTTCTCTTTTATTATGCTCAAAAATAAAAATTTTCTCCTACATCAATACTTACAATCTTTTAGAGTAAATTGTAAATATAATATCACAATTTTTTGTCAATTCAATAAACAAACTTGCATTAGATTCAACGATTATTTAAATATGATCAATAAGTTATTCTAAGTTCCTAAGCAAATAATTTATTGATTATCTTATCTGAGGTTAATTTATAAGGATTTTGTAATCTCTTTATAATTTCAAGTATTTATTGTTGATAAACATAAAGATTAAACATTAATGAAAAAGAATAATAATGCATTGTATATAAATATCATCAAAATACATAACAAAATTTGATGACTATATCTAATCTAACAAAAGAAAATTTAGCTACCTACAAAGTTAAACAGTGTGAATCTAAAAAAAACACATGAAAAAGAAATGAAGGTAGAAATCATGGATGAAATCTCAATCAGATGGGTGTTATAATTTTTTTTTTAATTTACTTCATTTCTTTTTGTGCTTTTTTTTATTAATGTATAAAATTTGGAGTGAAAGGAAGAGCGCTACATAAGTGTTTTTTTTCAAAAGTTTAACTCATTATTAAAATTAACTTTTCTTACACGAAACTACTTTACTATACACAAAAACAACAACTCCAATCACAGGTCGAAAATGTGATAACTTTCAAGAGTAAAAATGTGACATTAAACTTATGATTGAGGACTCAAACTAACTAGTACACTAAAATTCATTAGTGATGAACATATGAAAAGTAAAAGAGGCACGTGAAATAAGAAGGAAGAGAGAAAGTTTAAACTAAAAAAAAGTTTACTCCATATAATGTGATAGATTTTAGTTAAATGCTATTACATTATAGTCTACACAAAAAAAAAATGATTATCTCATAAATTAAAAGGAATGGAGATGAAATATTTTTACAAAAAAAAAATTATAAAAAATAAAAATATATATTTTACTTCCTATTTGTAATGCATTTAAACAATACATCTTCCTTTTTATTTAATTGAAACCATCTTTTTATTCTAAACCCAAGTTCAACTTAAAGAAACTAAAAATCGTAACCATCATGCAATGGGACAAAATGGTTTATGCAAACTATCACTTGCATTAAAAATTAATTTTGGGTTTCACCCAATAATCATTATTAAATTGATTCATACTTCAAAAAAAATCTAAATCTCTTACGACTCCTGAATTGTTTGATGTGCCACTCATAAGGAAAGAAAAAAATAAAATAAATGAAACACCTGCCTTTTATATATGTTGTGTTTGGTCTCTTGCATTTGGAAGTTTCGTGCTTGTGTGTGTGTTAAGTCAACCCATCCCCTCTATGCTCCAAATGACCAGTGCCAAAGGTTCTATGTCGCTCAATTGAATTTCAACATTCTAAATCAGGCATGAACCGACAGATATGTTTGAAAACTTCAACTCTTTAAACTTAACAAATACCAAGTCTCTGAAACACGAGTGAGAAAAACAAGGTTAAAGACTGGTTCAGTCATTTACTTTACCATCATTGGTAGGAAAAAGGCAATTAAGTTTGTATTCAACTCCATGTTTGCATGGTTGCACATCATCAACCCCTACCATAAAAAATGAGTTAAAATGTCCCCATTATTGGAGGTTGGTTGTGACATGTCCCCCGGTATAGTTGGTTAGCAGATTTTATCAATCAACCCCATAATTTGTACTTCCATAGCATTTTCAGTTCCTTTCCAATTAAGAGAACCGTTTGCCTTACATACATATAAGAACTACTCCTTTGCCTAATCAGATTCAGCCTTAATAACATACATACATACAACTCACAAACATTTGCTCCATATAGTACCCTTTAACCAGCTTTTGGCAATTCAGTTTTTTAATTCATGCTTTTGTTGCATGCATGCAGCATTCATGTTGGCAAACTTTGGCAACAACCTTAACCAATATTTTTTTATCCATGGTTATTGGTTTTATCTGATTATAATTGTGACCAGCATCCTCCAATCATTGTCTTTGCTAGCTAGCATTCTTTGATTAACATGGCACCCTCTTGTCACTGTCATTGTCTGCATTCTTTATTGTCCATAATCACCACTCAACCTTTGCCTTTCTTATGGCCAATTAAGGAATGGATGACTCGGATTTACATAACAGCAAACAACCATAAAGGTTCAATTTTAAACACACACATATATCTATACTTAAGTTTGCTTGTTTGGGACTTTTTTTTAAACAAGTGATTATTTTAATAAATTAAATAGATGTGTCCTTTTTATGTGTCTGTCTAACCTGTTTATTTAAAAAATATGTATTTTTGTTTATTTTAATAAATAAATAAATAATCCTATTTACTTATTTCAAAACTAGTTATTTTAAGTTTAAACAAAGTTTAGGTGATAAAAATTGAAAGGATTTTGCAGTAGAGACTATATAAAAAGAAAAATAAATTATTTAATAAAAATAGATAATTGAATTTTGTTATTAATTATACTTAAAAATATATTCTTTAAAAATGATGATTGGAGATAATTATATTGTTCTCAGCAAAACATCATTTAAAGTCTACGAGGACAATGTACTTGAGTAAATAAGTTCCATTATAGTACACTTTATGTAATTAGTTGCTGATAATACAAAAATATTATCATATATTATAAAAAAAAAAAAGAGTAAATTCTTCCAGTCAACAGGCCAACAGGGCATTACGTAGTAGAGACACATTTCTATAAACTGTGACAATCCCACCCAAAAAAAAGGGTAATTCATCAAAGGAAATTCTGACATAGCTCTATTCTAAATTATACTAGTAGTATATATCAATATTATCTTAGGTAGAGTGAATTTTGATTTAAATCATAATTAAAAATTCATTATAGAAAAGATTGACATAATCAATTAGATTTTTTCTTTTGACATATACTGATTATCAGCTAAATAAATAGACATTTTAGATTTATAACACGGTAGAAAAACTGACATTAGAAATAATTCAAAATTGTACAGTTTCTAATTTTAAAACTAATTATTTATATTTTTAAATAATAAAGCTATAATTCTATTTGACCTATGTTGATGACAATAGTAATAATTATGATAATAATCTTTTAAGAAATGAAAAGCAATAGTTGACACACGCTTTAAATAGATCAGGTTTGTCAAAACTAACCAATAAAAGTTTATAGCTAGTTGAAAGATAAAAACTTATAAATTAATCAGCTTATTAAACTAAAAACGTTTAGTAAAATAACAGGTAAAATAAATTGATATGCATAAAAAGATATATTTATATTTTTATGTAAACTCTTTTTTATAGACTACATTATATTTTTAGTTGATTTTAGTTTTAATTTTTTTATAAAATTCTAATTATATATTTTTTAATTTTAAAAACTAAAGAAGTGTATTGAAATAGTGAAATAAAAGAGCATAACAATATTTAAAAGATTAAAAATAGTAAAAATAATAACAAAGCTATAACCTTATGAAATACAAATAAATTTAAATAACATATAATCTATGAATTAGTAAATATTTCCTAAACATCTTTATCCAGTCAAATAAATTTATATATATTGTGAAGCTTAGTCAAAATCAAGCAGCTTCAACCATATATCAATTACCAATCATTTTTAAAATTGTTGTTTTACTTTCATCCTAATTATAGAACCAAAACCCCCTTGGCAGGCAACAGTCCGTCCTATCAAATTTCACGCTCCTTATGGTCAACACAAAAAATCACTAAAAATAGTTCAAAAATTAACTACAAGTTAAATGCATTAATAAAACAAAGATAAGAAAAAAAATAAAAAAAATAACACATAATACAATGGTTTCTCTATTATAACAATTTTATTTTCTCTTAATCAAACAATTCAACTAAATCCAGCAATGAAAAAAAAAACTCACCTAAATATCATTATCATCGTAATTTTTTTTTCATTTTTAGTACCAAACAGCTGATCGAGGATTCTTTTTCAAAGAATATTATTTCCAAAAAAAGTTGTTTGAATGTGATTATGGTATTGCTTTTGGCGATCAGGTATTTTGATTTTAATATATATATATATAAGGAATTGCTTAAAAAGTTAATAGAAACAATCCAAATATCTTATTAAATAAAATAGTGAAGCAATTCTATTAATATAATAACGGTCTAAGAATTTTGAAGAGAGTAAAAAAACGCGTAAAACAGTGGAGGCGGTGGTTGAAGGCGGTGAGGTGGCAGAAGAGACCAAGAATAGAAACAGTAGAGACAAAAGCAGGGGATCAAATCCCAATTTAACCAGGGACTAGTAGTACAGCTTCTTACACTACCGTATTTTCTGACACCGAGATTAAGCCAAAGCAAGATGCTAATCCTTAATTTTTTTTTTCTTCCTTCCAACACCAACAATAATAAAATAATAAAAAAAACAATATCATATAATATTATTAATAATATAATTAAAAATTAACATCAGACGCCGACGACCAACCAAACCAAGCCTATATTGTCTGTCGACTTTTCTCTCTCTCTCTGGTATCAGGTACACAGCGTTACTCTCTCTCTCTCTCTATCTCTCTCCGATTCGGCTTCTTCAGCTTCAGAGAAATTTAGTTCTGACCGTAGATCGTGCTCTTGTTTTTGTGCCGAAGAAGCCACTTCTCTACTTGCGGTTCTTCTGCTTCCTCAATTTTATTCGATTCGCTTGTTGCAAAATTCTGTGAGCCCACCTTTTCTCGACAATGCCTTACTTTTTCTTTTAGTTTTTAAATGACTGTAAGGCCGTGTTTGGCTGTTATGTCTCCGTTCCTCTTCATTTTCCTTCTCAATTTTGAAGCTTGTTCTGTTATTGTCTGATTCTAGAAGTTATTCTGAGCTTTGGGGTTATTGTGGTGTCGGTGAGGGTTTTGTCCTTAGTTGGATCTGAGTACAGTGATATAACAACTGCCTTGTCGAGTTAAATTTAAGAGATAATCTTTACTTACACTTGATTAATTATTGATGCACCGTGTTTGTTTGATGTCAATGGTTTTTTAATGAAAGGAGTGGGGTTTAGGAATGAATAAGTGAGATCTTAATTTTGAGTTTTGGCTGAATTTTGTAGGTAAGTGAGGGAGAGGATGTCGGGTGGCACGCAGAAGAGTCTGAGAAAGGCACTTGGGGCACTCAAGGACACCACAACAGTCTCATTGGCTAAGGTCAACAGTGATTACAAGGTAGACTTACTTGGACACAGATTCTGTTGGATGGGATCTTTGGATCAGGTGTTTTGTGTTTGTTCTCAATGGGTTTATTGTGTTCCAGGAATTGGACATTTCTATAGTTAGAGCCACAAATCATGTTGAACGTCCGGCGAAGGAAAAACACATACGAGGTTGGTTTTCCCCCTCTCTTTATGATTCTTTGCAAAGAAATAATTAATGTGGTGAATCTATTTGTTATATATTTATAGATTGTAGGAGGAATAATTGTTGGACAAGTTAAGGTTTTGATTCATCTTGTTTCTGTGCTCTCTTGCAGCTATATTTGCAGCTATCTCAGCTACAAGACCCAGAGCTGATGTTGCCTATTGCATCCACGCTCTTGCTCGACGATTATCAAAGACACATAACTGGGCAGTATGTGCACCATGTCTTAAATCTTGTGCTAAATATGACTGATTTTTATATGGACATGAAATCTTGTCAGTATATTCACTCAAAGACCTGGAATGCGTGATGAAGCTTTTATGAATTCATTATGTGTTGCTTTTATTCTTTTGTTGCCAAGGTTGTTGAAATGGAACATTACATTCATGAGTCATATACGTAAGTCCCTCACTTCTGGAGGATGTGCTTTGATTTTCACATGTGACCTTGTGGGCAAATAAAAGTGGGATAAAGAACAATACCAAGATAAAGAAATGTTAACGAAAGTTCACCAAAAATGTGTTTAATGAGTATGACTCTCAGCATTGTTCCAAAAACAAGATCATTTTTCTCAGTATTGTTGCAAAAACAAGATCATTTCATCTAGTTCTAAAGCTACAGTATTTGTGTGTGCTATATTTGCGTGGCAACTTCTGCCGTTCTCAGCTAATTCTACAGTTGTCTTTGCAACTTCTGTGGTTCTCATGTAAATCACCACTGAGCATGTGTGTTTTTATTTTGCTTATATTTGGTTGATTGACAAGTGTTTCAATTTTAGGTTGCATTGAAAACTTTAATTGTTATTCACCGTGCTCTAAGGGAAGTGGATCCTACATTTCATGAAGAACTCATTAATTATGGGAGAAGTAGAAGTCATATGCTCAATATGGCTCATTTTAAAGATGATTCCAGTCCAAATGGTGCCACTGTCTTTCTCTCTCATTATTGATTTTATTTTCATTTTCGTTATTATGTTTATTGACTTTGTAGATGTCAATCATTGTTTCATTACACAGCATGGGATTATTCTGCATGGGTGCGCACTTATGCATTATTTTTGGAGGAAAGGCTGGAATGTTTCCGTGTGTTGAAGTATGACATTGAGGCAGACCGCCCTGTAAGTAATTTTTTATTTTATTTTCATGAACATACCGTTTTACAATTCAGATTTTTCACTTCAAAATGAGTAGTTGAATTAAGTGCGTATTATTTATTAATGGGTATTATTCAGTAATAATATGATGGTAGAAGGTCCTCACTTTTCATTGTTGTCTCATTATATACATGAATCTAAATTAGGAAACTTCATTTGTGAATTTTGTCAGAGGACCAAAGATTTGGATACCGCAGAACTATTAGAGCAGTTGCCAGCTTTACAACAGCTTCTCAATCGAGTTATTGGTTGCCAGGTAAACTTTTGATTCAAATAGTTCAAGATAGATGGAATTTTTACCCAAACACTTCACAGGTGGTGGGCTTGCTTGAATGAACAAATTTCACAACGCTGGCAGCATAATAATTGTTCAACCTTTTTTAACTTTTATGTGGTGCAGCCACACGGGGCAGCTGTAAATAACTTTGTCATTCAGTTAGCACTCTCAATGGTAGGTCAATTATATAACCATACTATATTCTTTAGTAGTTTTTCCTTTTCCTCCTCTCTGAATGTACTTTGTACTGCATATAGGTTGCTTCAGAGAGCATTAAAATTTATCAAGCTATTAGCGATGGCACAGTCAATATGGTTGACAAGGTATATGTGGTAATTATATTCATGGATGTGAAGCTTGATGTTCAACTTTCTATGTATTGATGACAATATTGTAACAGTTTTTTGAGATGCAACGTCATGATGCTCTGAAAGCTCTTGATATATACAGGAGGGTTGGGCAGCAGGTATCTGTACTGGTGTAATTTTCTTTTTCAATTTTTAACTTCATCTACACAGTTACATTAAAGATCCTTTATACAAATCCAGGCCGAGAGACTTTCAGAGTTTTATGAAATATGCCGTAATCTTGATATTGGACGTGGGGAGAAGTTTATTAAAGTTGAACAGGTTTTGGTTTGTTTCTGTCTGACATTTTAGCTTGATTTTTCAATAGTTCTTTTGGAAAAACATATACTAAGTTTATTGGTTGATGATATGAAGCCCCCTTCATCATTTCTGCAAGCAATGGAAGAGTATGTCAAAGATGCTCCCCAGGGACCAATACCTCGTAAAGATCAGGTAGGATAAACATTGCATAACTGTTTCATGCTTTGGATGTCTCTGCGGCTTTATGTTAAGGATGCAATCATAAAAGGCAAGTGTATTATTTAATACACATCTAGTTGACACAAGGGCACACACCAGAGAAGACCCTGTTGGCTGTCCACTGCTTAAGAACAACGATACATTTCTTTCTGAAATTTTCATTTTCTTTTAAGAAAAGTGGTTCAACCATTGTTGCAACCTGGCAAGTAGGTAAATATGAAAATTCAAAATTAATACATTTTGATTGTTCTTTGAGGTATATTGTTCGGCCCAACAAAACATTTTGGAAATCTTTTCCTTTACCTTAAGAAACATTTCATGTTGCTATTACACGCACTGCTTTTTCTACAATACTTTTTGTCTTTCAGCAATGAATTTCATATATTTGTAGTATTTTAGCTTTATATGTTTGTCATCAACATACTTTTTCTCCTTCCATTTGTTTCAGGAAGCTATGTGTTGTTGCAATCATTTCAAAATGTTTCTCCCACTCAATGAAATGCAATGTTGTATATAGGCCATATAAATATATTTTACCAACCAGTGGTTTGATATTCATCGCAGGCTATTGAAAACAAAGAAGTTTTAGCTATTGAATATAAAAAGACAACAGAAGTGCAAGAGGAACGCCCACCCTCACCTTCACCCCCACCTCCGCCACCTCCTCCTCCTTCTGAACCTGTGAAAGTGGAAGCACCACCAGTACAACCACCACCTGATCTATTGGTAATTATTTTTTTCTTTTGTGTGCGTACTTGCCCTGTTTTTGATATAATTCAGATTGCTTACTGGCTCTTCGAGTAATGCTTTATCTACAATAACGTTGCTTCAGCTGCGCTAACAGTTTTTTCTTCTTTTTCTTACCAATTAGAATTTGGAGGATCCAGTTCCAGCTGCTTTAGAGTTGGAAGAGAAAAATGCATTGGCTTTAGCCATTGTTCCCATTGGTAATTTGTTGTTCCTTATCTTCCATTTCTGGTTAATTAATACATTGAATAAAAGCACTTGTGAACCTTATAAAAGAATTGACAGTAATAATTGACTCATAGAATTGGACTGAACTCTTTTTCATTTCAAGAAGTGTGATATTTGAAATTATTAGGATTAAGCCTCTTAATATTAGTGGCTACCCATGTGAGTTGCACTCCCGCATTGTTTTCCTTTTCCTGCACTTTGTTGACAGTTAAGACTAGAACCTTCCATTTGATATCTACTATTTAGAATATATGTAGGCATATGTCTTGGGGTAAATGTGTATGATGTCTTTTTAATGGTGGTTTTCAGCCGTTGAACAACAACCTGCTGCTGTTTCAAATCCAGCAAATGGAACTACAGGATGGGAATTGGCACTTGTTACTGCTCCTAGTTCAAATGAGAGTGCTGCAGCAGCTAGCAAATTGGTAGGCTCTCTTCTACTATGAGTTGACTGTTCATTCAGTTCTCATGATTAGTGAATACAAATCTGTCTCAACATTTAATACTTCTCTAGCATAAACACACACACACAAACTCTTTGCATGAACACGTCCTTTTGTTCTTCTGACTATGACTGATGACCAACTTGGTATCAGGCTGGAGGTTTGGACAAGCTTACTTTAGACAGCCTTTACGATGATGCACTCAGGAGAAACAACCAAAGTGTGAGCTATAATCCATGGGAGTCAGCACCAGCGGGAAACGCTATGCAACCAACAATGCATGATCCATTTTTTGCCTCTAATGCAGTTGCTGCTCCACATTCTGTTCAGATGGCTGCTATGTCCAACCAGCAGCAAGCTTTCATGTATCAGCAGCAGCAGCAAATGATGATGATGGCCCCTCAACAACAATCAGTAAATCCTTTCGGAAATCCTTATGGAGCCACTGTTCACCCCTATGGCTCAGGTATGCCTGTTCAATCATACAATCCATATACAGGTCTCATATAGGCATTTCCTGTGGAAAAGAAAAACAAATCCTTAATAAGCTGGAGGAAGGAAAGAAATGAGTACTCTGATTACTCTCAGCTTTTGGTTGGGAAAGAAGAAGAATTGACTTGTATCATACGTTGTGTGTGGCATAGTTAGCTAGAGTGAAAATTCTTTTTGAATAATTAGCAGAGGGAGGGTTTTGATTATATGATTTTTTATGTACAAGGTAAATTGATAATGAGCTTTGATTAAAACCACTTAGTTTCTTTTGTCCCTGATGGATCACTTCAACTTTAGCAGAAAATTTGTTCTTCATATATTGGAATATATTGTTCTCATTTGCCATTTCCTGTATACTGTGGGAAGTATATTCATTATGTGATTGTTATACAATTTGTTCAATGAAATTATGTCAAGTCTAATAAATGTATCATTTTGGTTTGAGGAACAAATTTTTTCTTCATAGCCATGTGCAATGTTATATTCTGTAAGACTTTTATATAAATATTTCATTTGTACTCATTTTTCCTCTAAGGGTGAATTATAAAAAAGTCACATCTAAAAAGAGAAGAAAAAAAAAAAAAACACTAATCAATTGTGTTATGGTTTAACACAATCACACTCGTAATCTTTTCAGGTGTGTTGTGATACACTGTCCCTCAATACTTAGCAGCTCTTTCTGTTTTTTCTTGATAAAGTCTTCGCTATAACCACCGCTGTTATGCCCTTTCATATAATATATCTTCAAAAAGTGAAGACAGTGATGGCTTCCTCACCTAACATTGATTTGATATAAGATTAACTTTACGAGACATCTTAATTTATAATGAATATGGATAAACATTTACATTTTTTATTTGACAAATTTTTTCAAGGAGAATTTACGATATTAAAGTTTGTTATATCTAGCTCATTACTAGTTGTGCACTTTATTTTTCATTATGTAGATGTTAAATTTAACTAATTGATGATTTAATTTTTAATTATTAATACTTATTCAGATTTTTGTTTTGGTTAATGAGAAATAGATTTAGCATCTAATCACTGAAAAGTGATGTTAATTGTTTGTGTAAAGCATTAATAGCTCCTTCAACAAGAACTTTATCAAAATCTTTTATTTTAATTTAGGCTACCTGTTTTTCAGAGTTCAACTTCTTCTTTTATCTTAATCCTATTATTAGAGATAAAAATATGGAATGGTGTTACTGTTTAGTTCAAATACCGTGACTTAAACGTTGTTTAACTTAGGCTAATTTTGTAAGTTATGTTTGTTGGGAACAACGGGGAATTTACCACATACACATATCTTCACATTGGTAAGATATTGTCCACTTTGGGCTTAAGCCCTCATGGTTTTGCTCTTGGGCACCTCCCAAAAGGCCTCTTACCA
>Ga0099825_1000535_pt1 | contig 41208 bp, 22 predicted proteins | sample SiratroredBW_FD_76838 | JGI IMG/M metagenome (GOLD analysis project Ga0099825, IMG submission 76838) | Root nodule microbial communities of legume samples collected from California, USA - Siratro red BW | ecosystem: Host-associated > Plants > Roots > Nodule | place: USA: California | collected...
CTGCTCAATAGAAGTTTTTTTTTTTTTTTTCACTTCTTGATGATGTCATCATCACCCAATCATACTGTATAATTTTAGGCTTTTGATGCGAAGTGATGACGTAGGACCTCCCCTTCCCCCTCCCCAGAATACATAATGTTGGGAATACAGGATATGACCCTGATTAAAGTGTTGGTTGCCGTGGCTGAGATGGCTCAGTCTTTGCTGAAGTTCCTTCTAGAAACAGGGATCTTTGCCATTGAAGTGGTCAAATTTAAGCTGCAGTCACAATCAGGGTTCCAAATGTCAATTTTGTTATGCAAGGGGCAAGATAAAAACTAGTTCATAGTGAAATAGCATCTTCATCAATGACCTAGCTCATTTAGATGGTAGCTTTAACTATTTTACTCTTCCGAAAGTGAAGTTGCAATCCGGGGGGAAAATATGGGAATGAAATCCTTGTCAGTTGCCACTGCAGCATATGAAGCCGAGTTAATTTTGATTGAGACCTTGTTTTTCTTGAGAATGAGTTGTATGTTATTATTGCCATGCGTGAACATTTAGATTATAGGTCAGTTAGTCTGGTACAACTGGGACTTTGTGTAGGAACAACTACAACCTCTATACTAAAAAGTGGTGGTGTTTATTATGAACTGACCCGTTTTTCTTTTTTCAAGAGTTCCTAACATATTTTGATATTGGCAGGTCCAATGAGGCTCGAAGTATGTACGAGAAGCTTCTATCTCACCCAAATCCTAATGTAAGCAAGAAAGCAAGACAGTTCGTGTACAGCTTTCAGGTAATTTCTGGTGTGATGGGCAATGTGTTTGTCTTTCAGAAAAATAATATTCTACAGAACAGTTCAACCTGAATGTAAAAGAACTGGTACTTTATCTAGTGTCTAAAACATTAATCTATGATGTTTCCTAAGCACATCATGGAAAAGAAGGCACAGTCCAACCTGAATGTAAAAGAACTGGTACTTTATCTAGTGTCTAAAACATTAATCTATGATGTTTCCTAAGCACATCATGGAAAAGAAGGCACACATTTAATTATTGTTTTTTATCTTTTGCATTCATGGCTTATTACAAACAAACTCTGGCAGGCTATGGAATTGATGAAGGTGACAACAACATCTCCATTTTATTTAAAGAACACAGGCTACCAGAATTATTTTGATGCATTTGTAGAGAAAAAATCTAACTACTCCCAAGAAGATGATGGCCTGGTTCAAGAAAGTGCAATGAATCAGGTTTTGCCGTATATTCTTTTACTTGTTTCTCCCATTTTTATTGTATTATTTGCTGCTCTTCGGAAAGGAATATAAATAATTCTCTTTTTATTTAATTTGTATACGTGTCCCATTTGTTTTACTTCATATTGTTACATGTCAATGATCAAATCCTATAAACAGAAGAAAACTCTTCCAATTTGGACTACTTCATTAGATTTTGCTACAAAATTAATCTCTAAGGTTGTAGATGTAAGAATTGTGCAAGTACCGTGCTCTATCTCCCCGTAATATTATAAGGATCTTGACCCTCTCGGTTGGCTAGTTTTGTTTATGCATAGAATTTTTTTGCCAGCATATTACTTTTTTCAGAGGAAAAATTGCAAAAAGAGAGAGAAACAAAAAGAACACTCCAAGTACATGCATATATATAGTCTGGATTATCACTTAATCATATCAAACCTATTGGAAAGGTTATGATATGATACTAATAATATTGATTTGTTTTACTTTATACTGTATTACACAGAAGCTGCTCTATTTCATTATGCAATTTTCAGTTTTCTAGAACTACTATCCTTAATTAATACTTATGTTTTTAAAGTGATAAATTTGTAAGCACTTTTTTTGTGCTGAATCTGGAAAGACATGTTACTGTTCATAATTTCTTCACGGAAATAGGAAAAGAGTAAAGAGTAGTTTTTTTTTTTATTAAAATTTTTATATTTAGTATTATTCATGTGTTTCTATTATATTTTCTTAATAAAGTTTTGTATATTATTTGCTTGGCCTTATTTCTTGATTAGATGGTTAAGAAATAGATTCTATTTTTTGGTTGCTTAAAATATTTTACTACTAATAAAACTGTTAATTATAATATTTTATGCTTTATACATAAAATACATTCTAAATTATTATTAAATTAAAAAATTAAAATTGGAAATCAATAAGCATACAGTCAATGAATATTTAAATAATATTTAGCTAATATTTTGCGCATTTCATGATTATTACAAAGTTAATTGAATTTTTGAATGTTAATTAAAAATAAATGTAAACAAAAATTTAATTCAATTAAACAAGAAATAATTTGATTTGACGCAGAAGTTAAAATGATGCATGTCCTAGAAGAAGAAAGTGCTCAAATAAGAAACTAACTGAATAGGTTCTTTAACTGTAAAAAAAAAATAAAGATTCAAATTGGTTATCTAAATATAAATTTCGATATCTATATATGTATAATACCATAAAATCAGTATACACAAATTCATATCTATTTCAAAATTATTATTACTTGAAGAAACACATACACTAAGGTAAATGAGTGTTCCCATTTTTTTATAACAAAAAATAAGAAATACTTTTTATCGTACTTCTTAAAAAAATAATTAAATTCATAAAAATTTTGTTCATTAAAATCATTATAAAATAAATAATGTTTATAATTTTGTTATAGATAATTATTTGAATTTAAAAAGTTACAAAACCTAAAAGGTAAAATAATAAAATATATTAATAAAGATAAAATTAATAATAAACTACATAAATTAGAAGACGGAACCTTCTTTATTAATTAATAAAGAATATATATTAGTTTAACTTTTTTGACTTATAAAAATTATAAACACTTATTAATATGCTTTTAGTACCTTTTATGCATCAGAACTTAAAAAAACATTCTTAGCCTAAGAGTTACATGTTTTTAGTATAAATATTAACATGAAAGCGAAACTGATTTTTTTGTTTAAATCAATTGAAGTGATTTTAAATCAAATAAATGAAGGTTGAAAAAACATATGGAAGGAAGATTATCTTTCCCTATCACAATTAACTCAACTTTAAAACGGACTTCTTCGCTCAACGTTCTAATGATAATTGAATATAAACTTTAAATATTCGATAAATACGTCTATCTCGAATTTAACTTAAAATATTCAATAAATAGGGTCTATCTAGAAATTTGTACACGACATGTTAGACCTTTGACGCTCCCCTCAAAACTGATTTAAACTATTTTTGAATACTACCAAAACCATCTTCATTAACCTTATTTCAGATACTTAATGGATTAATTGAGAGAAAGCCTTGGTTGGTGGTGTTTCAGTTACCATCATAAAAGATACAGTGATCATATCCCAATGAAGCATTACACTTTTTGTTAAGGGTGATTACTTACCATTTGATTTTAAGTTTTAACTTTTTTTTCTTCGTTTTGGGACCATACCATAATCACCATTAAGCATTCTTTGAATCTTTGAAGGAGCTGAGATATTAGTTTGAGATGGGCCCATGGCCCATTAGGCTCCACAGGAAGCCCATATAGACAAAATTTCCACCTCTCTTTAATTCGCCTTCCTCCTGCTGAATATGTTTCTTAATTTAAATTAATTATAAATTTTAAAACATGAAGTTACACTATCACTCTTGATTAGTATTCTGTTTGTTTAATACAAACTTGGAAAATTTGAAGCATTAGTATTAATTATCCTGAATCATTACAATTTATTAATAGTTGAATTATGAGAAAATGTTCTATTCATTCATTATCAACTTCTGACATTGCATGTGATGAGTTGCACCATTCATTTAAAAACAAGGTCCAAAACTACTGCGAGAAGGAAGTAGGTATACTAAAACTTGAAGAATACGTGTTCTGGTAGAGCCATGATTCAAATCTAACACACTTTGAAATCTGTTTCTGTAACACCATTAACATGCAATTGATTGGAAGCAAAAAAACCGTTGAGGCGATTTCGTGAACCAAAGGGCTGCTTTAATAGAACTTAATTGCCACAGAACATAAGCATGGCAAAGTAGAAAAAAATTGCATTGTCTTCATCTGACACCTAGAAAAGGTTCTCTTTATCCAAATGAAAGATAGGGTAATCTAGTCATTGGAAGGGGAGTGAGTTAAGGAATCAAATCAACAACGATTTTATGCTTTAAATATACGAAACAAGTCACTAGCAAATGGAGAGTTCTGGTGTTACAAGCACTAAAACCCTGTGTTAGCACACATCACCATGAACTACTTGTATCAGCCTTGTTCAAATTCCATTATCTTCACAACAACTGAGAGTAAGCAAGAAGGAAAAGTTCTGCAAACAAAGCAGATTAAACCAAGAAGGGGAATCTTTCTTGGTTTTTTGGGATATAGTCCCTTCTGTTTTTTTGCAATGTGATCTTCCTTTTGTGGAAAACCAAAGCACAGGCGGAATTTTTCTTCTTGTGCTTGAATTCCACCACAGAAAGGAAGACCGATTTTGATTCTAAATCTCTTGTTATTATGTATGTGATTTTCTGTTGAATATGGTTCAAAGAATAGTTCTAGGAAAGCTTGGTATCCAAGCTGATCATGTCAAATCTGACAAGTGCTTAGCAAACTCGAAGCCATCTTGCTCTCAGCACCAAGATGGAAAAACTGATAAGATGAAGAGAATGATGAAGTCAAGGTCCTTTCAGCTTTCTGATTTTGAGCTTTCTCATTCATCATCTTCGGTAAGAAGCTTATCCCAACCAAGAAATTCACCAACTGTTCAAATGCCAACTATTGCAGCATCCCCTCCACAGCAAAAGGCTTTGGTCAGAAGCTCACCCAATTACATGAAGCCCACCAGCAGTTCAGAAGCAAAAAAAGAGCTTTTGTCGGTTAGTCATCGGCAAACTCAATCTAGTTCAGATGGTAAGAGTCTACCTCAAAAGGGTATGAGAAATTCAAAAACTAGTTCCGTTTCTTGCAAAGAACCTGCAAAAACTTTGTCTAGATCGAGTAGTTTGAATTCAATGAGGACATTAACCAAGAGTCCTAGTTTTAAGCCTTGTAAAGATTGTTCAAAAAAATTCACATCAGAAGTTCTGTTCGAAGAAGTGAATGCACCAGAGAGGGCTACCTGCTCTTCAACTTTGAAAGACTATAACTTTCCCGAGTACCTCACGCTTCACCCCGGTGGAACTGACTCTGAGGGCGTTTCACTCATGAAGGTTTGCCCATATACATACTGTTCTCTTAATGGCCATGGTCATCCTCCTTTGCCTCCATTGAAGAGCTTCATGTCGGAAAGGAGGCATCTTTTGGAGACCCAGAAGAAGAATATGAAGCTGGAAGTTGTGATCCCTCAAAGATGGAAGGTGCCCCTCTGTGATGCTAAACAAGACTCTGATATTGAGCAGATTTTCTTTCATGAAAAACCTGCATGTGATGAAGCTGCAATTGGTAATCCAACAATCTCTCCCTTGGCACAAGAACTCGGTATGGATTTCCTTTTCGAAATCTATTCTAAGGAAAGGGAAGGAGCTGACGAAATGAGAAACTTCAACTCTGTCAAAGACCTTGAAAAACAAGAAGATATCAATCTTGCAAAGGATGAGAATGGCATTGGAGCAGAAGAGGATGGTGTCAAGCTAGTTACTCGAGGTGTGGCTCATGATCTCCCAAAGTCTCAGATCAATTTTGAAGAGGATTTCAAAAACTACTTCACTGCTGCTGCAAACGAAGTAGATAACAAAGGGAGAGAAGATGTTCAAGATGCAGAGGAAAACCAACCAACTAGCTGGTTTCATGAAGAAACATGTACCGGAAGTTATTGCAATGAGCCTAGATATGACGGCGAACACATGGAGGATATTGAATTGGATGAGTCCTATTCCCCAAGCTGGGAGGAGGAACATTTCCATGAATTCAGCTATGAAGACAATACTGATTCTTCCATCTGTTCAGTGGAGGAGATCAACTCAAAACTCGAGTCGCTATCAGAGAGTTCGCATGATATATCTGAAATGTGGTTAGATGAGATCTTTAACAGCCATTATGCAGACATTATAGTTGAAGAGGTCAGACTCCAAGAAGCCAAAGAAGAGAGGACGATCTGTTTTGAAGCACAGCCTCGTTACACTAATTTTGTCCTGGAAGACACAAGTGAAACCATGGAGTTTGTGATTAAAGAAACCTATTATCCATCCAAAGCTTCAAATTCTGAGTATGACGAATCTACTTTGACTGAGGAAGTATTTCAGCATCTAACAAATGCAGAAGATAGCAACAGAGAAAATGAGAAACATTTGGATTATGAGGATGGCTGTGTCTCAATGTTACTGGATGAAGAGATAGTTGAAAATAGTGAAGGCCACAACACTTGTGAAAGTTGCAAGATTGATGAGAGCTGTGAAGACAATGAAGATGATGAATTTAACCAGAAGCACCTAATTCACATGACTAAAGTGCCTGAAGAAAGCACCAGCACTATTGTTCAGGAGCAAAATTTATCAGAGGAAAATTTGAAGAGCACAGGTGGTGAAGAGCAGCACACAAGCAAGAATTGGCAATGGGGAACTAAGCGCAAGAGACCTGTGGAAGAGGACGAGGAAATGAGAAAGATCAACCCACGAAAGCCAAATTTCCTGCCCTTTGTTTCTGAGCAAGAGCCAGAGAAAGTTTATCTGAAGCACCAAATGATAGATGAAAGAAAAAATGCAGAGGAATGGATGCTTGATTTCGCACTCAGACAAACTGTCACACGCCTTGCTCCGGCAGGGAAAAGGAAGGTGTCATTGCTAGTTGAAGCTTTTGAAGCAGTAATGTCAGTGCCCAAATGCGAAGCTCATATAAGAAATGGTTCACCCTTTGCTCATGCAAGACCTATTCAAGCGTGTAGCTGATGTATGCATGCCACAAAGGTAAAAACTGAGAGGCCAGAAATCTCCTTATATCAAGTGCTATCTCGCACAGAAATCAAAGACACCAGGAACAGGCCAATCTCCACAACCAGGAGAATATGCAGGTACCCATTTCAACGAGTAACTTCCTATGCATCTGCTTTCTGAAGCTTGGAGAAAATTCAACCGGCAGGGTTTGGTGGCTTTTACATGAATACTGAAACACAAGAATTGGACGTGGATTTGCTGTATGAATTTGTTCTGCATACTTTGTATTTACCTTTTTTAAGTTGTTTGATGCACTGCTACTTTTGTTTATATCAGATTCAAATCACCCTCGAGATCTGTTAATGTATTTTATTTCTGTCCAAAAGCATAGATATGTGCTTTATATGATTTTGTTTTTATTTTACTCATATTTCATCATCAGGAATTATAAAAGTACAAGTAGTGAATGATTGTGTTCTGTTAATAATTCCAATCAACTGTTGAGGTTTAGTTACCAATGGAAGAATCTATGGCGGGTGAAAAATGAAAAATACAATAATGCTTAGTCGCTGAGGCTTTGTAATTCAAATTGTGGTTGGAAGTTTATACATGTGTGCGCATGAAAACTACTAACTGCAGTAAACTCGTATTTGCCGAGATCAAATTGAAAAAAAAAAAAAAAACTTTTTCTTCTGTGTTAATTCAAAATAATGAACATGACGTTCTGATCTGTTTTTACAATCATAAAGTCGGAAAACGTGTCCCACAAGAAGCTCTTATCATTCTATGCTGAAGTATATTATTACATAAAATGGAGAGATCACCATTTATTTTGGTTCAGGTAAATGAATATCAATGGTGGGAGAATCACTAATCAGAGATTCAAGTTGTCCACGATAAATTCTCAGTTGAGAACCATGAGAAGGCTGTTCTTGCAAACCTGCTGTGTGATGGCTAACTTCTGAGTGTTCACTGTGTTCCAAAGCTTCTTGTGCTTTAATTTCTTCACTGAACAATCCAAGGGCATTTGTTGTTGACAAAGAATGAACAGATTCATACAGCCCTCGGAATTCATTCCTCTTTTCTTCTGTTTCAATCAACTTCTCTTTTAATTGGTGTGGAAGATGAGAAAAAGAACTTCACAAGAACAAGTGGCCAAAAAGTACAATTAGTGAAACAGTAACAGTACTAAAAATAAAATATACTGCATGTATTCCCTCTAAGAATACCTGGTAACACCTCTTACAACACCCCAACTGTAACCATCAAGAACCGATTGCTTAAAACCAATATTGAACCCCTCTTGAGCAGAAGCTTCCTTCCCAGCTATAAGACCATCTCGATACCCATTCTAAAATATGATGGAGAATTGAAAATGAATAGTTAGTTAATCACAATGTTTGAAGTATAGAATTAGAAACAAAAATAAAGAAAACCAATTCCAGAATGCAGAAACAAACACCGTATGGAATTGGTCATGCCTCCTCTGCCACTCCCTGTCCAAATCCAACGAATCATCGAACTTGTCATCAGAATCATTCCAAAAACTGAAATCATCATCACCACCACAATCTAAAACCAGAATGAAAAATTAAAAGCCTTAACTAAAGCAAGAGACTGAAAAATAATAACGATGATGCATTTAGTATATGGCCCTTTTGTAAAAGTGTTCCCAAATCAATTCACTCACACTACATCTTACCGTTTAGCTTATCTTTTTCATCAACAGCACTGGTGGATGTGAGTTCCAATTTGGACAGTTCTAAGCTTTCAGCGTAAAGTTCTTCAGCAAACCTACCCTCCATCTGCAGTGCACACAAACTATAAAAAAATTGCTTTCATAAAACAGAGAAAAAACTAAACAGAAAATAAGAACAACTACTCAACATTAAGCGTCAAAGTCGCCGCCGTGAAACGAAGGTCGAAGAGAAACGACGAATAAGGTTTTCGCCGTCGTTCTCTGCTAAACTCAATTGGGTTAGGAATAATTGGAAAAGGCCCAATTGGAGTTTGGACTAATTAAGCCCAAGTAATGTTATTGGGCTTTTGGGTGAAGGACAGCACAGGGACAAATTCTTCCTCCACCCCATACCCTCTTCCTGCACGCCCATATAATTTTTTTTCCACGACTGCCCTTCATGAAATTATATAAATACCCTCTCTTTCGTTTTTTAAAATTATGAACCGGATGGGGGTGTATCCGGTTCTCATTTTAAAAAAAAAATTACAAACCGGACGACTCCATCCGGTTCTCAACCCAGCAGATCGGAAAATCCTCAAATTCGCCGTCGACAGTCCCCAAATCCCAAATCAACTATTCTAATTATCAATATCACCTACTAATTGCTAATAAACATCATAAATTGGTTACCTAATGCTTCTATGAAGGATTAATTGAAAAATTTTGAATAACGAAGGAACGGAAGTCACGAATGGCTTATATAAACCGGACGGTTTGTATTTTTTTTTTTTGAAATTATGAACTGGATAGGGGTGCATCCGGTTCTCATTTTCAAAAAATTAAACCAGATGGCCTGGTCATTCAGTTGGAAAGAGGAGAAATTTTATTAAGATAGGAGTATTTATGTAATTTTATAAAGGACAGTTATAGAATAAAAAAATTATATGGGGTACAGGAAGAGGGTACGGGGGTGGGGGAAGAATTTGTCCAGCACAGGGTAGTTGTGTGTTGCGTAGGGATTGGGTGTTACCTATTAGAGCTTACCTGTCTCCTAAGCAATCGGTAGTGGGGTTGTTATTCTTAGCATGACCGTTACGTTATAAAAACTAACTTCAAAACTCACACTTTCCACACTCAAATTATTCCATCATGAATCGGACTCTTATCATCTTCGCTGTTGTGCTCTCCGTCGTCGTTTTTATGGCGGCGGCCTCGTCGGATGGCGGCGAGGACTCGCTGATCCGCCAGGTGGTGGATGGCGTCCGGCTCGGCGCAGAAGAGCACTTTTTGGAGTTCAAGCGCAGGTTCGGGAAGGCGTACGCTACCAGGGAGGAGCACGATTACAGGTTCACGGTGTTCAAGGCTAACTTGCGCCGCGCTCGGCGCCACCAGAGCATGGACCCCTCCGCGGTTCACGGCGTGACGCGGTTCTCCGACCTTACGCCGTCGGAGTTCCAAAATAAGGTTTTGGGCCTGAGAGGTGTGAGGTTGCCCTCTGATGCGAACAAGGCTCCCATTCTCCCCACTGATAATCTTCCGAGTGATTTTGATTGGAGAGATAAAGGTGCAGTTACCCCTGTCAAGAATCAGGTACCAATTGTACTAATCATGATTATATGATTTGTGAATGTTTGCTTTGGAATATTTGATTTTGACTGGTTGGTGAATTAGGGTTCATGCGGTTCGTGTTGGAGCTTCAGCACCACTGGGGCTCTCGAAGGGGCTCACTTTCTGGCAACCGGGGAACTTGTCAGTCTTAGTGAGCAGCAGCTTGTCGATTGTGATCACGAGGTTTGTTTTGTTTCTTTCTTTGGCCCTTTATCTTCTTGCTAACAAGTTTTAACTCGTTGTTTGTTCATGCAATTTTTTATTAGTCTTATTGCTTGATATGGTGTAATCTTTGTCTCAGTTTAAGAGACTTCGTGTCCTCTGTAGTTAGGAAACTAACTGTTCTGGAAAAAATGATAAACTTTAGGACATAAAGAAGAAGCATATACGTTTTTACTAAGCATGTGTTCGGATTGTTGTTTTCAGTTGTTTGTTCTTTTGGGGTAGTTCGAGTGTGCTGAGTTTGAGAGGTGAAATTTGGTAATGGTTTGTTTAGTACAAGTGTCCTGAGATATAATTTGGCTTTACCATTAAGGTGTTTTTTCTAAACTTAGTTCTTCTATGCTTATTGATGGAAAAATTTAGTACACCTTAATTCTTTATGGAGTGTCAATAAGTGAATATGATTCCCGAAGGTGATATTTTTAGAGGATAAAATACACTTATTTCATTCATATATGTTCACACGTCAATGTAATGAGTGCAGTCTGTTTTCTAATGTACATCCTCCACTTTAAAAGGTGTTCAATCTAAAAAGGTTCATATCATTGATCATTTTAATTTCTACCATCTTTCCATGGCTATGTGTGTACCCCGAAGATGCCTTGCCTACCCTATGTTTGGAACCTTCAATTTTAGACATGAATTTGAAATTGAATTAAATATTTTTTTATAAATACTCTCACAAAATAGTAAATGAATAGAAGTCTTAAATTAATCACTGTAAACAAGTTTGGTATAAATGAATTAATTACCAAGGAGGGAGAAATTATTATTGATTACCAAATGTTTCCTTCTTATCTTCTCTAAGTTAGATCCATTTCAATGTGTAGTGTGATCCAGATGAACCAGGTTCTTGTGACTCTGGGTGCAATGGTGGATTGATGAATAGTGCTTTTGAGTACATCCTAAAATCTGGTGGGGTCATGCGCGAGGAAGACTATCCTTATTCTGGTACTGATCGAGGGACCTGTAAATTTGAGAAAGCAAAGATTGCAGCATCAGTGGCAAACTTCAGTGTCGTCTCACTTGATGAAGACCAGATTGCTGCAAATCTTGTGAAAAATGGCCCTCTTGCAGGTGAGAACTACTACTATTGTTATTGTAAACTAGTATTTACTCTTTTATTTACTTACCAATATGATAAAGCTGATATCTTGTGACTTTGAATGGGCACAAACACAGTGGCCATCAATGCAGTATTTATGCAGACATATATGCATGGAGTATCATGCCCATACATATGCTCAAAAAGGCTGGATCATGGAGTTTTACTGGTGGGATATGGTTCTGGTGCCTATGCACCCATTCGGATGAAGGAGAAGCCGTATTGGATCATTAAAAACTCCTGGGGAGAGAATTGGGGAGAAAATGGATACTAAAGATTTGTCGGGGGCGAAATATCTGTGGAGTAGACTCCATGGTTTCAACTGTGGCCGCAGTTCATACAACTGCTCATTAGGAAAACATAAACCCAGTGTTTGCTATCTCTTTATTTACTTTTTCTTCTGAACTATCTAAATTCAAAGCTTAGACATATTAGTGCCAAAGACCACATGCTAAAATATGATGACTTGTATATAATTCACTATTTAGTTATAAAAAAATTATATTTTCACATTTTCTATCAAATAAGCACCCATTTAATTTAATAATATACATTAATAATTAATGTAAAAATAGAAAATATTAATATACCTAGTTCCAACTTAAATATAATCTTTTATATCATGATAAACTTGGCCACACAGATAATAACCATATCAAAATTGATTAAGTATAAAAAATCCGCAACAGAAACACTCAATTAAGACAAAGCGTTCAATTAAAATAAGTTGTTAAGAACTATAAATAATAGCATAAAAATTCAAAAAGATAAATAATTTAACCCTACTTTTATAATAAAAGTTAGATGGCTTAAGTATTACAAGTATTATGATAAAAAAAAATCACATTATTTCTTGACAACAAAAAATTACTTTGAATTTGTATATTTCAATTACTTGTTATTAATGGAACGAGTAAAGTTTTATAGTATTCATGTCTGTAATACTAATTATTTAATGTTAGGAGTTTTTATTTGAATATTCTTTTAGATTAAAATAAAGTTATTTGTAAGACTAACATTAATAAATATAATGAAAAATTGTTTAAAATTTTATTGTATAGATTTATGTTTTTCTATGAAGACTTATGAAACTAAAATTATTTAAACTTATATTTTGTTATGTAACCAGTGAAGGTTCATTAGATGTAACATACGTATTTATATAATGAAAAACATATGGCTTTCATGGAGAGCAATGACTAATTTTCTAGTTTTCCTCTATTTCATTATGTATTACTGATTTAAGGTATATTTATAACTATTTATATGAGTTTCAAAGCATAAAGCTAAATTCTATTAATGTAATTGAAATAGTTAAAAAAAACAAATTTAATTGTAAATAAAGAAAATTAAAATGTAAATGTGTAAAACTATAGATAACCAAAATTAAGGAATCAAATATGAAAATTAACCTATAAAATTAAAATCTCGTAACAAAATCAATAGAATGCAGAAATTTTATTTACATCATTGAACAAAATGAAAAATATATAAATAATATATAAATAAGGTGCAATCCAGTCAAGTTTACAAGAATGAGTTGAACATTAATTTCCTTCCTTAACATGTATAATATAAGAATTATTAACCATACTCTTACTTCATAAGATAATATACAAAGATGAGTTAAACTTAAACACAAATCACATAATAAATTAATTAAAAGTGATAATTATTTTATAAATTATTCAAAAATTTTAATTCAATAAAGAACAAAAATTTCATAAAAACTAGAATTCTACTAATCAAGAAATGACTCAAAGATTAATAAATTAATTGTAATAAATTTTATATGCAACATATATCATATAAAGTTAAATTTAAACTCGTTCTTAATAAATTAAAAGTAATTCAATAATTAAATTAAAATAAAAATTATATAAATTGTTCAAAAAAAAAAAAACAATCAGCAATAAATGTAAAATTTTGAAAAAAGACTCCAAACTTAATAAAGTAATTTTACTAAATTTTATATGTAAGGTATAAAACTTCTAAAGTCCTGCAGAACAAAGCCTATGAAAAAAAGTCCATTGAATTTAAACCTATTCTTGATTTGCTATTTTCTTTTATCGGGTTTTGAGAAGCGGAATAATAATTGAATTTGTTTGAAATATCTTCCACGGGTGAACTGTTAGTTAATTATATCATTTGCAAACAAAAATTTTTACCTATCTCCAACTAAAAAAAAAAAAAAAAAACAAACTGATCAAAAAGCTAAAAACATTTATAATTAGATCCTCTTTTAAAACTTATTTATCAAAATCAATTGAAAGATAAATACTTAAGCACAAAAAATTATAATAAATAATATGAATTACTAAACTATGTTGTGGAACTATTTTAGAAAGAATAGTTGTATACATTAGTAAATTATAATATATTTGTTCAAAATGTGTTTAAAAATATATATTTTTTTCAATATGAATTTAAGTTTTAAAATATCACTTCAAAAATATTAAAAATATTCACAAATTTATCGATAATAGAAAATATAACATAATTCACGGATATTTTTCCAACAGAAGAAAAGGACTTTCATATTCTGTGCAGAACCTTATTCACAAGGACAAAAACAAGACTCAGCTCAAAGACGGCATAAAAAATCACTTACAAATTCTTTTTTAGATACTAGTAAATTATTTCCACTATTATACAAACTCTAAGACATCACATAAGACTTTTAAATTAAAACAAATAAATACATGAATATTAAGTTTATGTTGCAAGTATAATTATTATTACAAATGGCCACCCTGCCTAGCTCAAGCGAAGTTACTCCCCTAATTGGGAATATTTATTCCCTCAATGGATAAATAACCAAAACGACACGTTTGATGAAAAACCTTCGAACCATTCCACCGCATACAAAGCTGCAGATAGTAATCACTAACTACTTACATCAAATAAAAGAATCAATACAAGTCCAAAGATATATAACTACTGGTTCTTATTAATGGGATTTTAGAGCATATCATTCCTCATCATCCAGCAAGGAGAACGAGAAAGGGTGGAATTTGTAACCATCGCCCTCGTAAAACTTGTTTTGAAACTCCACCCAGTGAAGACGTAACGCATGCAAGAAGGCACTCAGAGTTTCCATGACAAGTAACACTCCGACGGTAGCGAAGATGAAAACAATGAGACCCACTATCAGGATAATCACATTATTGTACCTGTAACATCATCAAGCGAAGAAATTACCAGTCATTTTCTGGACAAACTATTGCTAAATTTAAGTAAAACTGATCGATTCTAGAAAATAAACCATGAGCAACAAAACCAGGTACATTTGAGAAAGGATCCAGTAAGCCTATTGCATAACATTTCCATTTATCCTTTACTTTTAAAAACATAAAATTCCAAAATAGTTGCATTTTGACGGTAGGTTACTAAGTTTCCAGTTGTATATATTACGCAATAGCCCAGTCACGCTGAATAATCTCAATTGGTTTAGCGTTCACCACTCTTACCCTCCACAATCGACATCATGAGTCACAAGAAAGAAAACGTAACAGATTTATAATTTTAACATACCCCCATGCCATCAGCAGAACCTTCTCGTAGAATACACTTGACAACTCTGAATGAGCAAGGCTGGGTACAAAAAAGAAAACATCAGTCAATGCATAACTGCAATTTAATATATGCATGAAACATATCTACAGACAAACAGAGAAACAAAGGTAATAAACTGCGACTTATAGACATACCTAAGGGCCCATAGACGGAGGTAAGAAGCTGTATTAGAGACAGCTCCAAGTACAAATTCTATAGTATGTATAAGTTGATGTACAAAGACTTCACTGAACTCAAATTCCTCATGACCATGGGAATCGTGGTTTGACTCCACTTGCAGGCTCTCATCTGTGTTTTCAAGCGGTGTATAGGATTCAGCACCGTGCCTCTGAAGTAGCATAAATATTACAAGTTAGAACTAGAACAGATATAATAGTTCCATGTAAACAAGGAGGAAACTCAAGTACTAAAAAAAGTAAGCATACAGCTTCATGTTGCTTCTTTAAAATAAAAGGTTTTGGCAACAGCATCCAGGGGACAGAGACAACAGCCAGAAGCAAAAGCACAAGCTAGTAAAAAATGAAATAAAGAACGTTAGTTATTCATATAGAAGTACATTCTTCAGATTTAAAAAGATGCCGAGGGGGTATTAGAAGTTAACGAACCTGCAAATTTTTCTGACCAACAAAGAGTTGGTTCTCACCCAAATCATCAGTCGGGCTCAGGAACATGTAGATCAAAATATGGTACAGATCAGCTTGAGAACCAGTACACCACTTGACAATAATAAGAAGGGCTAGGTAGCCAAATAGACTGTTGAGAAATATCATCTGGGGAATGAACTGGAACCTGAGAGTGAAACATTGAAGTAAAAAAAATACTAAATTAATACTAATTAATAAGAAACTGTATACTGATAGAAAGAATCAGTGAATTGATTGCAGAAGCAAATAACTGCACAAAACTACAAAGTAATTGTTTTCTACCCCCCACTTGTATTCTCTAGAGTAAGATTTCTCCATAAAAAATATTACTTAGTAACTTACCACACGTTCACACGGTTTTTGAAGAATATGGCATTGCAATAGCTCATCACAATTCCAAGGTTCATTTGAGCAACTCCAAGAAGAATTGACATTTTCATTTTCAATGAATTCAGAAATGGTAGTTCACTTCGTGTACCATGCCATACAGGATCCACTCCAAAAGGGTAAGTGTCACGCACTTTTATCAAGCCCACTGTTGAAGCATCCCTGCATCAGAAAGACCGTATAAAGAAAACGGCGACGCTGACTTAATTTTTAAAATCATAAATTACAATATTAAAATTCTACTAGTCAAAAGGTTTTATTTACCTGCAAGAAAGGTCACGACAATCATACGCAGAGGGGGCAAAGAGTGCAAATGGAACAGAAAAGAACTCATTGTAGATAAAGCCAGTGTAGATTGAGAACAACGCCATCAACAAAATAACATAACGACCCCCAAAAGTCATCTCCGTGATGTCATCAAGCTTCTGTTTTTTACACCACGATTCCATGTTAGTGGACTGATTGAAAAGATGCAAATACCTAAAATATAGCTATGCAAGAGGAATACACACCAAGCACAAATTAATGGAAAATTTAGGAGTAATTTGATTTGGGAAAACACTTTTTGATTTTTACATTTTAATTATAAAAGCATCACTTTGTTTTCACTTCAAAGAATTTTATAGGAAACAGTGAAAACAGTTTCATTTGTGCAGAGAACAGTAGAAATTATTTCCATTGTTTCCTATACAAACATTTGATGGGAAATAAAGCATAAGTAAACTGGTATTTTTGTAACAGAATATTTTCTCAGACTAAATGGTCTCTAAATGTCAATCAGAAATGGATTTCACCAGTTTTTCTTTAAAATGGTTGATAGCAATAAATGAAATGATAATAAAAAAGTTACTTAGCATGTTGGCAAGGTCCTTTGCAACAATTCCAAGGGACAAAAAGTTGAATACCTAAATCCAACTTCATCATAAAGGGAGAGGAGGACTACCTCCAGCTCAAAATAGAACTATAATAATTTAAAGTACTCTTGGTGCTCTCAAAAGAATCCATGACCCAAAAAGTTTGCAGTAGGAAAGCAGTTTCTGGAACCCCTAAAATAATTAATGTATATGAAAGAACAAATTTGCATAGATACCTAAAGCTATAGACTGTCGAAGGTCTTCATTAATACATAAGGACTATATAACGCAGTCAAAATGTCAGCATTAGCAGCCAGCTATGAAACCCCCAATTACTCTTAAGTCTTTAACATGGAAAGGTAATGGTTTTGTACTTATATCAAATATTAACATGAGTACAATAAGCCTAGTTCAATATCCAAGGAGTATCCTTCAATTTTATTTTTTTAACATTGGAAATATTCAAATATGGCACCAATACTTTGAATACAACTAAAATTACCGAAGGATCTAGTTTTTCCTCTGTATCCTTAGATTATAGTGAATAGTAGGTCACAGAAACTTAGAAAATCGGATGGAAATATAAGAGATTGAACCAAAACATAAAACACTAATTGAAGAACATAGCAGAAAATGGAGAACAGAATTCTCCACAAGGGTTTCCTGGTTTCCCCTTGCAAAGGATTCCTTTCATTGACACAAACTGTCAATTTCACGGAATGCTCTTCCCCAATCTGATTTCCCCCTTATTATAACCAATATCTTTTAACTGACTAATTAATCCAACTAACTAACAAATTGCCTAATTGACTAACAGCTGTCCTTGTTCAGATCTCATTATACATCCTAACAGTAGATAATCAAATAGAGCTAACATTTCTTTCTAGCAGGACTAATGACGCTTTTAGTGACATTTAGAAACTGAGTCCGAAAAGTATGTAACATGTCCATAGAAAAAAAAAATCATATAGGCAATAGAAAGTTAACTATATATGGTTTAATAATTATAAATTATGATTATCATCCACTGATTAACATAATTTGATATAGGAAAAGAAAGTTATGCAAATATGTTTTTTTGTTATAAAGATATGTTCTACTAAGGCGGAGAAACTACTTAACTTCTCCTATTAAAATATAAAAGCCAGCCTTTTACACTTTTCTTAAAGGAAGATTTTTCAAGCTAAACTAAAAGGTTACCTGACTAGAAAGTTTCTTCTCCCTGATTATAAAATATAGAGCAGCCAGTAGTAAACATATTCCATGCCCCCAATCGCCAAACATAACAGCAAAAAGGAATGGAAAGGTAACTACAGTATACACAGTTGGATTTGCCTCCTGATACTTAGCAATCCTGAAATATTAGTATAAAAGTTCAAAGTATAAGATAATATCTTCACAAGCAAAAATGTAGAACATACAAAGAAACAAGTCTTAAATTGTTAAGAATATAACTACATCAGTCACTCTTTCACCTTACAATATAAGTTTTGATTTGATCAATATGTTCAAAAATTAAGGCACTCTAATGGGTTAAAATCATTCTTTAACCCTTTATATTTGAATTGTTTAAGATACGGACATTAGAATTCACATTTCTAAATAATAAATCAACATATACAGGTTCCAAATCCTGTCGACGTGATCTCCGAATTTGATGTTTTCTGTAGTAGTTTCTAATCTAATTATTTGAGTTCGCTGCTGACATATTCAACTCAACCTAGTAGTTTATTGCAATAAAATGCCGGAAAAATACCTAGTGGAGCCAAGATACACCTTCAACTATGTCTAAATCTGATGCAAAAGTGATATTGATATTCAATTCATGAAATATATATATCAATATTTCAAACAAATTCATTTACAAGTCAGATTTTTATAAAAGTGGACCATAAACCAAGTGTAATCAACAAGTTGGAGATGGTATACTAGTAATAATAATACACACACACACATATCCACAAAATAGAAATAACTTAAAGTGAATCAACATTGGTAGGACAAGTGTAAGGGTCCACTTCCTGAAAGAGAACAACAAATATTTCATAGATGGTGAAAATGACTGATCTAATTTTCGGTGATGACCTGCAACTATAAACATGAATATTTTGGTATATCTGAACTCCTACAGCATTTAGCACATTAAACTTAGTCCAAACTATTAGAAACACATGTTCATGCAGGCAATATGATGGTACAATTATTCCGCACATATTTTCAATAATTAAACTCCACTTTCAGCACACACAACTAAAAATAAAGGGATAAAAAAAGGGAAAGAGAAAACAGTATGGTGCTCACCCATATGAATCAATAATTCCTTGAAAAGAAGAAGTAAATTTATTTGTGCGGAAATAGGTAGGCGGCAACTCCCTGGTATGCAGAACTTGGAAAATGGCATTGACTTGAGAATTAGAGTCCAATGCTGCCCGCTGTAATGCATCCTGGATCTGAAAATTCAAAGTAACATGTCTCACAAAATCAATGTTACAAAATTCGCCAAGGTATTAACTCTGGCTAGGAAAAACGAAAATTCATTATAAAATAAAGGATCACAATAACAACAATACCTGCTTATTTGCAAAGACAGGACTCCACCCCTCAGCCACAAGACATTTTTTCGTCACATCAAGGCTCAGCATGTTCAGGGTATGATTAATAGATTTCTCCTTCCTCACCTTCATGAATGCATTGTCAAGAGAAATTACACAGTAATGGCAACAGATAAAAAATTTCTAAAAGTAAATTCAATACTTGGAAATTATAACTAATCAATTCATAAGCATTATAAAGTAGGTGATAGGCATATAAATTCAATTCATCACATGAATAATACAGAATAATGCTAATTTTAACTTTTGACATACCAGAACATCCCATTGCTCAAATTGAGCCCCAATAGTATTTAGCAAGTTATCCCGGTGAAGTTGTCCAGCATCTATAGTCGTCTTCAATTCTGAAAGTCTTCCAGAAACCTGCAGGTGAATTATTTGAAACAGTTCAGGGAGAAATCGAAAAACTATAATACATTGAACAAACATATAAAGGATGAAGCATTTGATAGATGCTGTTGATTTGACACACATGGAGAGGAAAGATTAGGCCATTTACTGGCAACTAAAATGATTTATTTTATTGTTCAATAATTGCTTTCTCCAGTAAAGTAAAAACCGTCTATCAAGCACTGACACAACTACAAAGGAAGAATATAAGTTATCAATTAATTACAGACTGTGCTGACTAATCCGTGTTTTCAAATAACATGGCTTGTGTACACATCAGAATCAGTACTGACAATAAGCAAGTATTGTTATGGAGCACATATTAGAGGAAATGTTTCTTAAATTACCCTTTTGGCTATTTTAATGCATACAATGAATGCCCGATGGCTACGGGGAAACAGCAAAATAAAAACTTAGAAATTGAGTCAATCAAATCTTTGGCCACAATAAAGGTTAGTGTTCCATGCTACAAGGGTGTTTTCAGGGAGGGTGGTCAACTTCTTCTTCAAGTAACTTGAGCATGGGAAGACCACCTATCTTTTAGGTCAAGGTCAATACTAGTACTACTACATCATATCTACCACACCCACAAATAAAATCTAAAGTCAGATTTGTCAGTACGTCACCTAGGAAATTACATTCCAACTCTTTCTGGCAATCAATTCACACGCACTACATTAAACAGTGTGGCAGCCAAAAACTTGGGCTGTGTCGGGGGAGATACAGAAAATTTTCCAGGGGAAAATTAAGAACCAATACGAACCTCTGTGATCATTTGAGCTTGTTTTCCAAGTTCCTCAGCAAAAGGGTAACGATTAGCCCCAAAGGCTTCACATATTTTAAGAATCTTGGCTTTTGCTTTTTCACCAGCATAGAAGATCACAAAAACATTTTTCTCAGTCTGCAGGTGGACATCCATAAGTCATCATAGAATAGAATATAAAAGAATACCCAGAGACACACACATATGACAACAGACAGAAACTTGTTTAAGCAAAAAATGAAGAATCTCATTTATTATAGGTTCACTAGCAACCATAGATTTATAGGCAACAGCAGAGACATAAATTAATTAGAAGCATAATACAAATAGCAGGTAGCCAGTCTTATTATTAAAATAGAAGACTATAGAGCTTATCACTAAATAATCACCTCCGCTTTTCAAATTTTCTAATCCCAACAACCCCAACATACAGGGACAATATTGAGTATTAACATAATGAAATATAATTAGAAAACCCAAGATACAATACAACTAAAGAGGTTGATCTTCTATTCACATTTTAAATGAAAAGCCATCATTAACAGAGGAATCTGTCTATACATCTTTGATGGCATGACAAGCTGTGATATGTGCATGCAAAATATATCATTGAAATGAAACAATAGCCAATAAAACTAAGTAGTTAAACCAACAAAATACCTTTATCTAATAGGGTTTATGTAACTATGCACTATAGCACACATTAAACTTACAGAATCCAAAAAAAATAAGCCTATGAATGCATCTATACTAACATGCATCAGCACATGATTTCCGTATGATCTTTTCTATCAGCTAGAATGACAGAAAAAATAGCCTGCTGTAAAATCCAACTCATTATTTTATTTCAAACATTCTTTGTAAAAAAATATGGAGGGTGGGATTCACCTTTTCTCCAGAAACAGGGTCTGTGACAGGGTCCTCAACAGTAGACTGCCTTAAAAATACATTTCCTCTAGTAGCACGAAATAAAATTCTCTCAAATACCATAGACTTTTCCCTGGGAACAAGACCTGCTAAAAACCCCAACTTAACTTGCTTTGATGAATCACCTAACAATTCCTTCACATCACAACAAACAGCAAGAACCAATTCATTAAAAGATTAGTTTCAATAGTATAAAAGAAAATTAGAAATGAGATGGTAAGAAGTCTACTTGGTCCTGTAGTAAAGGTGTTTCCAAAGATTCATCCCCCACATGACGGGATTCATATTCTCTCTGCTGCTCTATGGCACGGCTTTGAGCTGAGCGGAAAAACTCACCAGCCTGAAAAAAGGCAATAACTATTTAGCAATTGGTCTGTAGCATAAGTTTTATACAGAAGGAGAAATATGTGTATTCAACCTACATTATTGTACCTTTAGTGATATATACATACAAACATACATGTCTTTACTAAGCACCATGCAACAATTACTTACGCTAAAATTAATTTCAATGCGTCAATCAAACAAGGAAGTGGAATAATAAAAGTCAAGAAGCGCAAAACATATGGAAATAAAACGAGTTTGGCTAAGGATTACAAAGTGAATTGGATTTTAATTAAGTTCAATAAAAATAGTAAAACTATATTTCAGCATTTTGGTTATATGTTTTTTTTAAAAAAAAAAAAAAAGAGAGATGATGATACACAATAGGTAAAAGTGAAACTTGCATATATCCTAGTTCTAGTACAGCATATAACAGAAATACCCATAGTAAGAAATGAACCAGGCCTAATTCAACCCCCAAAAACTAGCCTGGAGCAGGTGGATTGCCCAATTCTTAATAGGAGTATCTAACTATATTCCTAATCAATTTGGGATATCTTAACACACCCCTTAGAGCCCAAAACTGGACATATGAAGCACGAAGTTCATAGGGATGAAGATTTGCTGGTGGCCAACTTTAAGATTAGATAGGCTCTAATCCATATTAGAAGTGAAATGGATAAATCTTGACCTAACCCCAGAAGCTAGCTCACGGGGAGGATTCCCCCTAGTCTTACAAGGAGTGTTTTGGTCATATTCCCAGCCAATGCGAGACATTCTAACAAAAATATTTTCTATTTTCACTTTTTCCAATATGATTAAGGGGAAGTCATTAATTACTCTTTTTTTAGCTATTTTCATAACTACACACCATGAAAGGACATAGTATTCCTTATAGGCACAGTACCTTCTGTAAAACAAGCTTATACTCCACGAGCTCATTATATGACCGTTGCAACTTCTCACCATTTGCATTCATCTCAGTTAACTCTGACTCAATTTCTGTAAGTTTTACCTGTTACAAGACAGGCCAGACCATATGAATTATAAATTATGAAAGAAATAAAATGGAATGGAAACAAACTCGTCCATAAGCATGCTCATGTACCTCAAGGTCATCAATGTTCAAGTCAACTGGTGTTGTGGAATATTTTGGTGAGACACCTGCCTTTAACATTTGCTCCTTGAAGAATCGCAATCTCCGAGCCATCTCTCCACATCTTTTTATCTTCACAGAGACCAATATAAATTCCCCAAACAAATTCAAAAACATAACATCAATACTTTTGTTGATAAAACAACAATTTGATTCAAACAAAGAGAAGAAAATACAACGTTTGTGGAGGACAACAAATATCCTTGTAAGGGAAGAATCACAAAACCAAAGAGAAAAAGAAAACATCCACACACATATATAACAAAAACAACAAAAACTACACTCCAAAATTAAGTAATGTGCAACACAATAACTCCAATGGAAAACTTTAATCCACTATCAAAAACTCTCTACTCCCCTCATTCTTCGCTAACATAGCCATTCTTCCCCTATGGAAAATTTTGGCATTATAATTAAAATGATATGATACAAGATGTGCAATGTAAACACAAAATGTATAACATTTTCAAATCATATCCCAAAAACAATAGCTGACAAAGAGAAAGTCAGAACATTTCCACATCAATCGATAGCTTGGGTTCTTCATCTGATTACTGTTCCCTTCTAAAAGGTTTTGTAGAACAGAAATACTGAGTTACAGACAAGACCAGCAATAATCATCACTAAAAACAATTCATTGCAAGACATCTCCACAAAACTTTATTACAAGAAGACCATTCTGTCCAGGTTCCAGAAACAAAGAAGTGGCTTTTTAATAGCAGAAAACAAACGTACCTGAGTTGCATAGGTCCGCTGAAAAGGACTCTTATCTGCATTGAGCTGGAAACAACATAAACATTAAGCTTAGAAAGCCGTCTCAAAGCAGCACAACATGCTTCATATCATAAAAACAAGGAAACAACTTGCTTAATTAATTGCTAGGATAATCATTTGTCCCCAATCTAGTCCAAACAGTCCTTTGAAACTTAATTAAAAACATACATACAAACCAAAAATTATGACAAAAACAAAAAACCGCATCACGCTGCTAGGTTACTGTCAACAACATCGTCCCCGCTGCTCCAGCATTCTAATATCGAAAAACGGTTATCAAACACTACTTACCGCATCCACTCACACGACTCATGAATCACCGGGATTAAGTTCAATTAACTAATCAATTTCGAGAAAATCATCAAATTAAGTTTAATCATCACTCAGAAATAGGCCAATTAAGTACGACAGTAAACTTACACTCCTCAAAGAACATAAAACAAAATAGCAGTCTCGTTTCAGATCAATAAGCAGGTGAATTATGCGATGAGATAGAGAATCCGAATAGGAGAAGACGAAAACCTAATTTCGAGTTAGCGACGAAAAATCGAAAGACGATGGAAGTAAGGAAGGGTTTATCGGAGAAGGAAAAAGTACTAACATCTTTGAACTGAAGAAGGCCAAGGTCGCCGAGGTAAGAGACAGTGCGGTGAGCGGATTCGATTGGGATGATGAGTTGAACCAGTTGCATCGGCTCCGAACGGAACAGATCCATCGGAGGACAACATCCTCTCTGCGCTACCTCTCCCATTCTCTCTCGCTCTCTCTCTATCTCTCTGCGCTGCGAAATCAAAGACAGATGATCGAGGCACTGATCGATCTCAGTCTCAACTACGGCTTCAGAGAGACTTTCTCCGTCTCTTTCACACCCTCTCTCTCTCTCTGTCTCTCTCAAATTACCTTATCAATCTCTTCACGATCCTTCCTTGTTCAGTTTTTTTTTTATTATTATTTTCATCTATTTTTTCTGGCACTAAATTTAACGATTAATAATATCAGTTATTTTTTCAATTAATAATTATGATTATTATTGAAGAAAAAAAATTGCGGTTGGTGAATTATTTGTTACTGTCGATGATACGTTTGATTTATATTTACTTTTAATTTGATGTTTTCTTTTTTATCTATCATCTCCGTTATTACTTTTTTATATATTTTTTGTGGATCTATAAAAATTCGGAATAGATAAAAATAAAGATAAAGTCAAATTTAGAAAAATATTTACTGTTACTTCAAATTTTTAAAACGAAAACAAACGGAATAAAAATATAAAATAAAAAATAAACAAAAAAGTGAAGAGAAATAATTAGTTATATTGAATTGAACTATGCAAGTGAGGGAATAATTGTTTGCACGTTTCCATATAAATAGCAGAAAATTAAAAATAAAATAAAAATTAAGGTCATAACTTTTTAATCATGTATAAAAAATGTAAAGTGGAAGTAAAAAGTATTTTCTTAAATTTACAGAAGATTTTGACCATGAATGATTGGTTGACTACATCCTTCTTGTCATTTAATAAAATCGTATTAAATATGATATAAAATGAGAGGATTTTTTTCATGCTTTTTATTAATAGTTACACATTTACTTTTTTGAAATATTTAATATCGCTTGTCATGATATATAATATTTTATCTGATTTAAAATATTTATATATTTTTTAATATTTTTAATTATTTTTAATTTATCTATTACAATATAATTTATTTCAAACTTAAAGTTTTTAAAATTTTTAAAATAAAATGTTACAACAGAGTATTACGTTAATTGTGAGCCTAGGTGGTACCAATAACATTCCCGGCTTTAAATAATTATATTAACTTTTTAACTTTATTTTCACAATAAAAATAAAAAATATTTAATTTACATGGTTAATTTTTTTATTTTAAAATTAATTTTTATTAAGTACCAATAAAAAGTAAATCAAATAATTTTTAAAAACACCACAAATAAATAAAATGAAAATACTAATAAAAATAAATAATAATAATAATAATATGTATATATTAATTATGAATACGATATATTTATCACTAAAAAATATATTAATTATAATTGTTTAAAAAATAAATTAATAAAAAATTGAAATTGAAATAAAAAATAATTATTATTGTTAATTAAAATATATGTGTATAAGAAATTATTTAAAAGAGGTTTTTAATGAATAAGATATATATATATATATATATATATATATATATATATTATAAGATTACATTTAATGTAATTAAATCATTGTTTAAAAATAACAATAATAATAAGATAAGATGAAGATATTATTTTTTATTAATTAAATATAATGATGACTTTAAAAATATATTAAATTAAAATAAAAACTAGCTTATAAATAAATGGATAGGGTGGTAGAGAAAGAGGAAATAAATGAATAGAGAGAAAAGGTAATTTTAAACTCTTAAACCTTTCTTTTAAAGCATATATATTTCTATTTATACCATTTCTTTCCGTTTAGAAGTAAGCAGTGGGGTTTAAGTTCATATTATGTTTATTTTAATAAATTTTATGAATGTTTTCTTAATCTCTTTATTGATTTTGAACTACCTTATTTTATATATATTTTATTTTATTTGTCTTTTTTTATTTATTTTATATTTAGTTAAACACTAATCTTAATTATTTTATCTGTCTGGTCATATTTATTTTTTAAAACGTTATTTATAATTTATTTATTTTTATCTTCAATTATGTATTTTTCATATTTATTTTATTTTCAGTTTATATTGTTTTTATTTATTTTATATTTTCATTGATAATGTTTATTTTATTTTACCTTCAGTTACATATTGTATGTTTATTTTATTTTTAATTTCACATTAATTCTATTTATTTCATTTTATTTATTTATTTTATCTTCAATTATGTATTATTTTTATTTAAGTTGTTTTCAATTTTATCAAAATTATATTTATTTAAAGTTTATGCTTTAATTTTTATTTTAGTCTATTATAGAATAATTTAAATATCATTTTGTAAAAAGTATATATTTTTTATGAATTTTGATGAAAGAAAGTTAACGATTATATATGTTTAAATATTGTGTATAATTTATAAATTGAGATAAATATAACGTAACATGATAGTTATTGTATTATATAATTTTTGGAAATATCATGAGTATATTTTTTATAGAAGTTTCATAGATTTTAAAAAGTTGAAACTAGGTTAAGGTTAATGCATAAGTCTTTGTATAATTTTTGGAAATATCATGAGTATATTTTTTTTTAGAAGTGTCATAGATTTTAAAAAGTTAAAACTAGGTTAAGGTTAATGCATAAGTTTTTGTATTTGAAAATCAAAGTTTAGTATATAAAGAGAGAGCTCGAACGTGGGCCAAAAAAAAAAATATATATATATATATATATATATATATATATATATATATATATATATATATATATATATAATATAGTCTAGTCATTATTTCATTAATATCATTTAAAACGAAGAATGTTTAAATATCTTTCTACTTATTTTTTATTTATCACGTCAAGAAAAGTTATTTACTTTCGGTTAATTTTATAATTCTGTAGTGAAGTTTATACGAATATTTATGTTAAACTTAGTTTTGTTTTTTTTTTCACAGGCAGTAGTCAAAGATGCTTATTTTTCTTTGGCCCCGATTTATTTTTGTAATTTTATTTTTTCTTACTTTGTAAAGTACTCATTGGTCACCATAATATTTTCTTACGTGATAAGAATATTACTTGAATGTTGCATTTTGAGTGGTAAAATATGAAGTGTTTATTAGAAGAATAAATACCTCAACAAGACGTTATGACACCAAGTTAGTGTTTAAATTATTAATTGATTATACTAAATATCATTTGGCAATTGTCTTTCTAGATATTAGATGACTAAGTTAGGTTAGAGATTCTCTTTCTAAACCTAAATTATCTTTCTAAATCTTAAAGAAAAAGACTGCATACAACACTAAATATTAAGAAAAAAGAATGAATTCATCTTTTGTGATCATTCAAATACAAATGAGGAACATTATAGGTACTGCAGTTTACTTAAAACAAAAAAGTCTGCAGTAACTTGGTAAGTAAACAAAATATTTCCCTACTAAAGGCAACGAGCTTTGTATTTTTCAAAACGAGTTTTGATTTTTGGACAACGGAAAAAGATATAATAGTAGATAATTAAGGCTTAGAGAGTACATAACAAGATTTTTCAGTAGCTGTCACGGACAAGGAAACTACCCATATCAAGCATGCGACATTATGAAATACTGTCCGTTTGAAATTCCATTAATATATTGATTTGTTTCGTATTCAGTATGAGTATATATAATATATGTAATTCCATTAACTTTTACCATATACTGAAGATTTTATATTCCGCAATGAGAAAATATTTAGTCACTATTTGAAATAAATAACTATTTAATTACAAACTGCCATATGTAAAATATATTTTTTATAATAATTATTTTGAACATATATATTTTCATGGTCATTTTGAGAAAGACGGACTATATATGATTACAAAAATATTTAAACAATTTTGATGTGAATAACCTTATTTTGATAATGACATTTTTTTTGTGTTTATTCATATTTACGAGTAAAAAAGTATTTTAAAATGAAGATCCATTCAATAAAAACATTGAAAATATATATTAAATTCTGAAATAAAAACATTTACATCTTAAAATATCCATTCAATAGAAAGCTTTATAAACTTAACTGTCTTTTAAGTCCACGTAGCTCAATAAATGAATATTCTTGTTCTTACAATTTTAATTACTTGATTTTTCGCCTATATTCTTTAAAAAATAACAGTAGTCCGCACAATTTTAAATGTTAAATTTTAGCTCACTTTAAAATAAAATTTGGTCCTGGTACTAACTTATCATTTATTTTTAACCTATAATTTTACATTAACCATTCAACTTTTCTTACTAGTAACAAACCAACTTTCTAGTTTCTACAAAATTAAATCACTTACTAAAATATTAAATAACTTAAAAATAAACTAATAAGTCACAAAAATGCGAAATCTAACTTAAAAAATTAACTAATTGAACTATCATATCATCAGAATGTAAAGGATAACAGTGAACTACAATTACTTTTTTTTTTTCAATTTTCTAGACTAAAAAATAATTAACACTATAAAATGTTTATTTTTAAAATATAAAAACCAAAATCATGCAATTAAAATTAAAGAGGCCAAAATTGTCTAATTACAAAAAATAAAGCCAGAACAAGTAAACTCTCCTGCTATTTTATCAGAAACTAAACTCCTCCACTTAAGACAATCCAAGTTAACAAATTGATTTTGTTAAGATGTCGATGTTCAACTATAACATGAGATGTCTGATTTGCATCGTTACCTAGGATAAAGGAAGAATAAAAACAAAACAAAATAAATCTGAATATGCCTATAAATGCACTGTATAAAATAATACAAAAATATATATATATGTACTAAAAATGAGCACCAGATACATACTGTTAGAAGGCTTTTGAATACAATCTAAAACTAAAGGAGAAAAAACAGCAGACACTGCTAGAGCCTGCCTCCTGATGTTAAGATCTTTTTACGCTATCCCCGTGCACGGTAACAAATCCTTCGGTAGCCAGGGTACCTAATGCATTTCTTAGCTGCATTAACAAAAATTAGCCCATTAGTTAGCTTATACTTTGAAATGGGACGTGCGTAAAATAAGGTTAAAAATTTCCTTTTATAAAGGGGAAATGACAGGCTTACATCATTGAGATGAACTTCGCTAACACCGGTATCCTGTTTCTTTAATTCTTCCAATAACTACATGATAATTTTAATTGTATTAATTAAAAATCATAGGAAATACATAATCTATATAGTGTATATTTCATATAGAACAAGCAACCATACCTCTAATAACCGCATAGAAGGTCCGCCAATCTGCATCTTCTCCATGATTAAGTTGCGTGTTGCTTGTAGCAAACTTTCTCTTCTAATTCTCTCACTTGCCGACACTCCAGTAGTAATAAGATCCATATCAATGGTTCCTATAAAGAGGAAAATATGACATGAAAATTAAACACGACTTCATTTAATTTTTTTCCAGGTGAAATTTTCTGAACTAGGCTTGATATGAAACCTACCAGTAGAATGATCCGTTGCAGACTGCTGCATTGCAACTTCCAAAAGCCGGAAAGCCTCCGTTACATCATCCTTTTCGACCTGTTTGCATCAGGTTATTGAATAATTATGTATACTACTCCATATATGTACATCATGAGAAAATTGAGTGTTACTTACCCGTTCAGAAAAGCGAATCCGAGCCAATGCTTCACTTAGACGAATCAGACTCTCAATCTGCCTCGGCGTTGCTGTTATCACCTGTTAAATAGATTGGTAAAATTGAGCAAACACGTCAGAGAAACTATAAAAAAAATGAAAATCTTCGCAATTCCAACACCACGAATAATTCATTCATATACAGATATCAATTACCAAAAAACACAATATTGGTGACATATCATGCACATCATTCTTCAGCGAGAGTGTTAAGAACCTCTGTTTTCCGTAGGTTCTACATTCCTTCTTTTCCTATATATATGTGTGTGTGTGTATATATAGGTTGTATCTTGTTCTTGAGATAAGTTCTGATTTATGAATAAAAGTGTTTTCCTTCATTCCCAATTCCTCTATTCATATCCTACGTATCTGAAGTCTACATGAATTTTTTCTCCCTTCTGCAACTTTCAAGAACCGTGCAGCAGCTATCAGAATTTTGCAGTATCAGTATGGTATACCATATCCAATAGAGAGAAAATTACTCTTATAGAGTTACAGCAAAATTGGTGACTAAACTGATTGATTAGCTATTGAGTAATATTTTAAAGAATAAAAATTAGTCCCATGCAACAAGTAAACACTATTACAAAGGATGAAGTGATTTCGAAGTAAAAGCATTACCTTTTTGCTACTCCCAGGAAAATTTCCTCTTTTTCTTATTTCCACATAACCTCTAGTCAATTCTTCCGCAGCTTCATCAGAAAGCTGCGGGTGTATGTACTTTCGGGCATAGCTAACATAATCTGTTAATGTAGAAAGATCCAACACATCGTGCTCCATATTCTGTATAACACAGACACAGAACAATGAGGTAAAAACGTTTAAATTTGGATCTTAACATTGAATAAAATAATTACAAGTTTTCTATACCTCGGGATTGTCAAAGTGTAGGGAAACAATATGTTTGGCAAGGCGCCTGTCAGTCTGCTCATCAGCCTTGTCAAGGATCAAGTAGATTAAATCAAACCTGCATGATAGTTCAGTGACACTTTATTTTAACCCCTACTTCTCACACTAGCGTCTTGGAGATAATTAATTAATTTAATATAACATGTTTAATATTTATTGTGATTAACAGATGAATAAAAAATATTAGAGGTTACCACCGTACAACATAGCTAATAGATTTAAGATGCCTAGATGGGAGATCGCATAAATGTGCAGTCAGATCCATAATCTAGTTATCACAGCTTATGGGCAATATCTACCTGGACAGAAGTGTGGGAGGAAGGTGTATGTTGTCAATGACAGACAAGCGAGGATTATATCTTGAACCACTTGGATTTGCACAAGCCAACACCGAAGTCCTAGCATTGAGGGAAGCAATTATACCTGCCTTTGCTATTGAAACGGTTTGTTGTTCCATCACCTGGTATAAACAGAGACAAGTGAATTAGTCACTAAATAGTACAGGTGAGACACCTAGCCTATTAAAAATTGTAGCATAATTTTCAACAAAAAAGATAACTTTTGAAGGAAAACATGTATATGACTACAGAATACTTAATTGGCTAAGATAGGCAGATGAAGACTGTAATCAACCTCGTGTAACATGCTCCTTGCATTGTCAGACATTTTGTCAAATTCATCAATACAACAGATACCTCGGTCACTCAAAACAAGGGCACCACTCTCAAGAACCTGAACCATAAGCAGAAATATTAGGTCCCACAGTGTAAAATGCGTAGAAGGCAGTAAAAAATCATATTCTGGTCCATACAGTTTCTCCTGTCTCAGGGTCCTTGGCTACATATGCAGTCAATCCAACTGCAGAGCTTCCTCTTCCACTGGTGTAAATGCCACGTGGAGATAGTTTGTGTATGTATTGAAGTAGCTGGGACTTGCTCGTCCCAGGATCACCAACAAGGAGAATATTTATATCACCACGGAAGCTGGCACCAGAAGCTAATTTCAATGCATTGCCACCAAAAAGCTGCCGCCAAATATATATTAGCACCCTCAGAAAATTGGTAAGTAATCAATGAATGCATAACTAAAAAGATGCCTAACCTGACAAAGAAGGCCTTTCTTCACATCATCTAGCTCCCAGATGTTTGGTGCCAATGATTTCGTCAGTATTTCATATATATCTGGCCGTTTTGAGATCTCCTTCAGTCGAGCCACCTGCAACTCAGACAAGCATGCAATTAGCAAGTGATAAAGCAAGCACTGGATTTTATAGTAAATATATACAAACTGTACTTTTTCTTCTTGAAAGATATCACCATCTTCATTCCTGCCAGGGCCACTATCAATATCCATATCATCCTCTACTTGCATCCTGGACTTATCGGTCTTCTTTATGTGAAGACAATCAATATATGTCTGCAACATCAAGAGGGCAAAATAAAAACATTAGTTAGACAGCATAATAAGTGTAAATGAGTTAAGAACATTTAGAACATACCTTGAACAATGACTTAACAGTCCTCTGAGTCGGTCCAACCCTAACACTCATAGCCCTATAAATACCAGTCACCTGATAAAAAAACAAAACATTTGATGGCATGATTAAACAATCTTATGGACATATAGCTGTCGCAAGTACTGTACATCACTAAGGTCTCACCTCAACTCTGTCGCCTGGCTTTCCGGTATCCACCAGCTTATCATGCAGCAGCAAGCTAACTGTGTGAGGTGTTCCTCCTTCAGGTATCTCGTCTGGTGTCTCCTGGAGCCTCACAATTTGCTTATCAGTAAACCTGGTCGTAGAAGAAAAAAATACACATAAAAAGTAAATACGTAAAATAGTGTCAGGCTGCCAAAGATTCCCTTTATTCCCGTCACTAAAATCTACCCAGTAGCCATTGGGCTTCAATTAAATTCATCTTTCAGGCACCGAAATTATATGAACCTCTTAAAAGGAAGCATGGTTCTTAACCTTTAGATTCAACTCAGTTAACCTTTGACACAAATTAGGCTGAGACTTGAAAGACAGTGGGTTAAACAGAGTTAGATTTAATTTAAATTTAAAGCAGACTGGTTATGTTTATTAACATAGAAAGAATCCTTACAACACTAATAAAACCATAATATAACCAACGCAAAATACGCATTATTAACTAGTTTGTTAGTTTCAAAAGGTGTTTAGAAGTAGGTGAGTTTACTGGTGGATAACAACCGATACAGAAGCTTAAGTCTTGCAACCAGTTAACGTATGTTTTGCTTTGCCATAAAAACATTAGTGATTCCAGATTGAGCAAAAGCAAATAAAGGAACCGAATAAAGGAAGGAGAAAAAGAAATAAAAGATGTCTCGTTTAGATTTTTGCTCAATCAAAATGATCATACTAGTCGAATGAAGAGCTCCATATCAAATTGTTATATCACGAGCTTTTCCTTATACATAAAAAGGCAGTATTCTCCCTTTCAAATTGTCAAATTACAAGTTTTTCCTTATACATATAAAGGAAAGATTCTCCATTTCAAATTGTTAGCTTACAAGCTTTTCGTTATGCATATAAAGGAAAGATTTGCATTACCTGCATCGGTTGTGAACAAGTGTCATGGAGTTCCTGGATTGACACTCCTCCCTCAGACATATAGTGGGTTCCGTTATTCGTCCTACAAATCACAATAGTCAGCAAAACATTACATAAGTAAAAATGACAGTAAATGGTCACTCACTACAGGAATAAGCAGAAACATCCCATTAAAATTACCTCTCTCCACGGGAATTGGGTCACAGCAAAATCCACACACAAGACACCTAAATATAGCTTCCCTAATTTCAGGTATAATTGAACTACACCTTATAATCATTCCTTTCAATGACACCATCCTCTCAATATCTACAAAAAAAGTGCCATCGTAAAGTTATATCAGCCCAGTTGCCAACAATAAGACATAGTTTCGAATGATGGAATAAAAGCTCACCGGAAGGGTTTAAATTTCTCATTGAGGTTGAGCTTTTGAGATTGTAAATCCGAGTCTGAATGTGCTTCTCAGACATGGGCTTCAATCGGCTAACCATATTCATCAAAACCAAGTCAAATATAGCAAGAACCTCAAGAGGGTATCTAACCATCTTGGTATACAAATCAGGGTCATGATCAAACACGTCGCGCGCATTAACGTCAAGAGAATCTCCTTCAACTTCAATAACCTGTCTGATCAATTTCTCATACTTCCCTTCGGTGTGCAAGTGCAACCCGTCATCGTCACCCTGTGACGAAGACGTCTCTCTAAAGTCCCTCAAAAACCTGTGAATCGCGTCGTTTACATCTTCCACGCTTATGTTGGTGCCCCACACGAAGGTGGGCCTGGCGTCGTCCATGTCGTAGCCATCGCCGCCGTCGGAAGAGGCCGGCACGTCATCGGTGGTGGATGTAGGTGTGGCGGGAACACGCCCGCCGACGCTCTGGCGGGAGCGCGGCGCGGTTGGGGTGGCTTCGGAGGAGGCGAATCGGGAGCGGCGCTCCGACGGAGTGGCGAATGCAGAGGGGGTGGAGGATCTGCGGCGGCGCCTACTTCCCGGCGACGAGAAGGTGTTACCGATGGGGCTGGAAAGGGAGTCGTCGGGGGAAGAAGGACCTAAAAGAAAAGAGGTTTCAATAAATTAACAAATCAGAAAATTTGGAAAATGAAAACGCAACAGAGAGAGGAGCTATACGAACCGTTGTTGAAATTCGGAGAAGAATCGGAAGCCATGGTTTTGGTTTTCTCAGAGAAAATCAGACACAGAAGAAAGAGTGTTCGTGATACAGCGAGCGCGGTAAGAGGTGAGCAGTGGTCATAACGGGAAGACATGGCGGGGAATGATATGAGGATTCCCGCCAAAACTTGTGGGCTTGAATTGGGCCTTGAGGTTGTCGAGTAAAACATATGGGCAATTGCTTCCTGCACGCCATCACTAAGTAAAGCCCAAGCCCATGCTAATTGGATTGCTATAAAGGTAGCCCAAATCGATGCCATTAACAACTCTACATTTTTTTAATTACTTTGTCGCTCACCACTTCTTCTCCGAATTACATATTATACACTTTCTTTTTGCTTAGGAATAAATTGTTTACCTAATCAAGTATGTATTTTATCATTTTTAAATAAAGTATATTTTATTATGTTTTAACCATCAAATTAAACAATATGGTATTTACTTAGATGTGACATTTTTACTTCAATCTTAATCGGAAATATTTGAAGATATCCTATGAGATTAATAATGGAATATACGATAAAAGAATTTGAAACTGAAAAAAATTATTGACCAATAGAAAAAAAAATAAAAATAAATTGTAAATATTCTAAAATATGTTTTTATAAAAAAAAATTGAACATGTCAATTTCTATAATTTTGTATTTGTTAGCTACTTCAATAGACAATTTTGTTATTATTTTCGGCTAATTTTGTCAACATATCATTCCAAAAATCAAAACTTGATTGAAGTGACTTCAAGATAACTTCATCCCCTCCTCTTATGATTATTAAAAATATAATAAAATAAAATAAATTTACTCAAATCCAAGTGTCTTAACACTTCAACGAGAGGTCATATAATTGCAGTACAATTTCAAAACATTCTTTTGATAACCAGTCACTTAACAACTATAAAATAATGTTCATAGAACTATACAATAATGGTCATTAATTTTAAAACACTTTGGGTTAAAGCCTTAAGCTTCTTTTCGACGATATTGACATTTTACATAATATAATATTTGAGGTGATTGGATCAGCATCTAATGAATGGTGAATTAAATTAAGTAAAGCATCAAAACATACTTTCTATGTTACTTTTCACATAATATGTTATATGCAAGAATCAAATGAGCAATACGTTGATGTGTGTACATTCTCATGACATCCAGCGATGGTCGAATTACACATAAATAAATTTAAGAATTATCATGTCTGCAAGTTGATTTGACATCTAAAATATTAGTGAAATAAGTGATTTCGCAAGTCAATACAAGAGCCAAAAATAGGGCAACAAAAAGCAACGATAATACACTATATACTGATTCTTTTTTCAGAAAGAAAATTAATCATTTTCTGAATACTGATTCTTATGATTAGTCGCAATTCAAATTTCATATAATTTTTTTACAGGGTGGGAAGGATTTGGTGGTTTTGTTAATAATTAATTTATGTTTACAAAACTTGATTAAACATTACATGTGTGGCCTCAAACCAGAACATATCCTAAATTCTAGACAAAGGTATTTATCAGAAAATCTCTTTCAAAGTTTCTAGAGAAAAAAAACTTGGAAAAACAACTTTTTTCATGTGAAGCGAAAAACTTGAACTATTGAAAAATCTATGAACCCTAAACCCTATTAATGGAAGATTGGTCATAATTCATGATCAGACTTCATTAGATCCTTTCAATCATAAGGTACACAATCTCCCAATCTTAAGCCAAATTAAATACAAGTTTTCAAAATGGTGTTGTTTGGATCTTCAGTTATCTACCATGTTACATTTAAGAATGATTTTGGACCACACAAATGAAGGATGACTTTCAATGAGTTGGACCACCCACTTGAACACTTGAAGGAGAAGTCAATATTATAAGAGATTAATGATAATGAAACATTAATCCCGCCAAAAAGCAATGATAGCATGTTCAAAAGGTTCATGGATTAACGTCCCAACAAAATGTATACACAAAGAGTTGATTAAGATTTCAAAGCAAACAACGGTTTATTTTAAAATGTAATAACCTTATTACTCTAAGAAACAAACAGTGATTTGAACATTCAAATGTTTCGTAAATATACATTAGGAAAGCACGAAGAACAACTTAAGAAACCTTCTTAGTTGTTTTTTCCTATTCATAATATTCAAATATAGGGCTTTATGAACCTATTCATAATATATTATTCTTACTCAAAAGCTTTGCCGAAAGACATTTGCGATTTCATGGCCACCAACTTTAAAGAAAGTTGATTTTCTCATATTTTTTTTTCTTTCTTTCTGATGTTAATTAAACGTTAGCAATATCTGAACCAAATTTGTTAAATATTGATCCTGAGAAAACTAGGATTTTAAAATGATGATGAGCCAGAATTAGCAAGTCGTATATATCTATACATGTAATCCATTTGAGGGAGATCTGTTAGGTATATATATTTTGAAGTATACATGTAAAGGATATATTCCTGAGGTTTGTACGAGTATTCCTTATAGCTAGTGACTGCCTCTTTTTCTATGAAAAGTTTGAGCGCACTTGGTTTATCTAGTACTTTACTGTAAAAGCTAACTTCAAACTAAGTTCCACAAGATGCTTCCCATTTCATAGCCTCTTTTGTGCAAAATGCATTCTTTTAAATTATTATTATTAGGGTTACGGATGATTCTTCCCTTCTTCTTAAGCTTCCCTTATCTTTGTACGTCTATATTTATTCCTTTATAATACATGTGTATGTCTGTGTTTATGAGGTGCATGTATATGCATATTTTCTGCAGAATATGAAAGCTAGGTTTCACATGTGTATGTATACCATTGGAACTGATAAAAAATAGCATTGGAAGTCGAATACACAAGTCCTTTATCTTGAATTGAACCGCGTTTCAAGCAAGGACAGGACACAAAATAAATGCAGATTCGTATTAATATTGCAAGTTAACTAGGTGAAGTACGCATTCTCGTTTTGTGGAGGCAAAAGAAAAAGAACGAGCTTTTGGAATTGTGTTCAATGCAATGCCATCGAAACAAACAAAAGCACCTACCCCTTTGAAAAATCCTTGGCTTGCCAAACCGCAGATTAATATAGATCGTAAGTTATGTTATCTGTTGTTTGTTCCCATCTAGAAACATTGGGTTTGATGCAGCTTATTGACAAGACACACTAAACAAATTGATGTGAAGTGTCACTATTTATGTAGAATTAAATATGGATGATAATGAAAACTCGGCAATTCGTCCCAACTTTGCTTGCAGCATAATGGCGACAAAAGGGACTAGAAGTAGGAACATTATGATTAACAAAGATGTAAAAAGTGAATTACATCAAAACAAGAAGACAAAACTGCCAAACCTATATAACTAGGGGCATGTGCTGCACGCTAATTAAATCAAATACCAAACTTAACAAATGTATAATAATATGAATATAATATAAGTATTTCAACCAAAACAACAACAACAAGAAGCTCTCTTAGTCTACGTTGATTAATGTTCCCCTTGCTTATGTTGATGAGCCTCTATCTAAAGTCCTCCAAGAGGGCTCTAGCTGAATTAAAATAGTAAGTATTCTGTTCCATTGTCTTCTTTTCCAGAATCTAAATATACCCTCTGATCTCATTTTTTGTATCCTGAAAAATTAAGATTTTGGGTGTGACAAGTATGTCAGATCAGGTCTGAAGGAGGCTAGGGGAAAGGGATGGTGTGGAATAAAAAACGGTTCTTGAGAAGCAGCAGTGGCTGAGAGAGAAGGCATAGTTGCACTTGCACCATCACGAGTGTGGAAAGAAACACTCCTAAGATTGAGATTGTGTTGCTGCTCAAAAGGGTCTATGGAGCTGTTGTCACCCTTAGCGTTGAAGCTTTGTTCAGGACCTTGATCATAAAGAAAACCACTAAACACATGTCCTCCAATGTTCACAGAAGTTTGATACGCGATTTCATTGACCGTGTCATCCATAGATCGCACCTGAACACAGCTGAATGACGCCATGGAACTGGTAACAGCTGGAAATTTGAACTCCAAGCCTGAATTAGACAAATCACTGATATACATATATATCTATATATCACCAAAAATGAGGAGGGGGAAACTATAAAATGAAAACAAAAAAGGAGCAGTAATTCTGATACCCAATTGGCTATATGTTTCATCTAAATGATATATGAAAATAGGTTATGTGGTTGATTTTATGAGTATGTATATATGATAATGTTTTTGAGACATAAAATAATAACAGCAGAATTAAGGAAAAGGAGGGTGTTAGGGCTGGATTAAGTATGTTATGTATGGATTTTAATTTGGGTTATAAAGTTATATACAGTGGAGAAATGCATATACAGTACTTGAATATGGGTTGTGCTTGTGCCTTTTGGGAATATCTGCCTGCAGAAGATTAGTGGTGAGAGGTTGGTGCTCCACTTTCTGGCGTCTTCTATCGACAGGAATCCAAGTGCTTCTGATATGGGTTTGGCACTTGAAGCCTTTGTTCTTGCAGCAGGTTCTGCACCTTGAGTAGGCACAGTCCTTTTTGGCTTGGTTCCCACACTCTTGACACTTTGATCCCTTTACCACTATTTCTAGGCCTTGTTCTTGCATCGTGGACATCTTTACACTGAAAGAGTGAAAGTTCACCCTTTACCACCTTTTTTTGCCACTTCTCTGCGATCTGATGCAAGAGCAGTACTCTCTCAGAGTGACGATGATGGGTATAGAATAAAGCAAAAAAAATTGGTATATATATAAGCACTTCAAAGGAGTTGATCAAAAAAATAAATTTGCACCATGGCAAAGCTGCCATAATTGCACAGAATAAATTCTAGGTCGAAGTAAAACCCACAAAGTATGCAGCAATAGCAAAATTTTACAAGTAAAAGTTGTAATAAAAACGAAAAACAATTTAAATAAGAGAGAGGTCGTCTATTAATTTACAAACAAATGCAGGAATGAACCAATTTTAAGCAGATTTGTTTTTATGTAGATTATACAGTTTAATTATGTGATTATATATTATGTGAGTGTATATTCAAAAGTCGCTTAGAAGCTCGAGTTCTGATTTAGTTTTTATCTTGACAATATATAAAATTTTATATTTTATACTTTTTTAAAATATTTGGTTTGAATAAATTAATTTATATTTCTTAAATTTTACATTTTAGTTTAGATAAGACTAATTATATATTACATATTACCGAAACTAAAGTATTTGAGGAAAGAATAATATGAAATAACTTAATAATTTGAAATATTGACTTGTTTTACAATTGAAGGAAATAGTACAGATGAAAGAAAGACTAGGGCGGAAAGATAGAGGATGAAGCACGCGGAGAGTGAGTAGAGAGAAAGGAGATGCTGATGAGAGAGATGAGAATGAAGAGATGGGTGGTAGAGAACAAAAATATATCAATATAACTCAGATTTTTATTTTTAATAAATGTAAGAACTTAAAAGACAATTATCACACTAAAATATGAATATTTTATGTATGGATATTCTAGGTGATTTGATAATAGTCTAATAGTAATAATTTCAACAAATCTTACCAGGACACATGTTATGTTTAATTTTAACTCATTCTCATATATATTATAAATTAACAGTATTTCTAATTAACTTCAAACAAAATAAAAGATGAGTATGTTTTAAAGAAATTTCCGTCAAGTCTTCACATAAAAAAAAAAAACTTATTAGTATGAGTTTAAATATAAAATTATGGATACAGTTTTAAAAATTATATAAAAAAATTACATTTATTTTTTTAATTAAATTGTTATGAAGAGATGTAATATCCATGATTTATTATTATTAATGTCCTAGTTAATAATACATTATAAATCCATTATAAATCCAGATAGCTACAATTATATTGTATATAATATAATTTGATGACATTAAGTTGCGAAAAAAATATTTATACATAAAATTCATGTAATCATATCATACTATATAAATTAACAGTAACTCTAATTAACGTTAAATAAAATACGAGTGTCTTTTAAAGAAATTTTCGTCAAGTCTTAAAAAAAAAACGTATTAAGATGAGTTTAAATAAAAGTATCCATAAAATTTTAAAAATTTATTTACATTTATTTTTTATATTTTTTCTTTTAATTAATTTGGTTTGGAGAGATGTAATATCCATGATTTATTATTATTGATGTCCTAGTTAATAATACATTATAAATCCACATAACTACAACTATATTATATAATACAATTTGACCACACTAAGTTGCGAAAAAAAATATTTATACATACTATAAAAATATATATATATATATATATATATATATATATATATATATATATATATATATATATAAAAAATATATATTATTAATTTTTTTATATATACTCTTTATAATTTAAACATTAACACTATATAAATATATATA
>Ga0099825_1000536_pt1 | contig 41207 bp, 24 predicted proteins | sample SiratroredBW_FD_76838 | JGI IMG/M metagenome (GOLD analysis project Ga0099825, IMG submission 76838) | Root nodule microbial communities of legume samples collected from California, USA - Siratro red BW | ecosystem: Host-associated > Plants > Roots > Nodule | place: USA: California | collected...
AAAAAAAAAAAAAAAAAAAAAAAAAAAAAAAAAAAAAAAAAAAAAAAAAAAAAAAAAAAAAAAAAAAAAAAAAAAAAAAAAAAAAAAAAAAAAAAAAAAAAAAAAAAAAAAACCTCACATGTTTGGATGTATTTTAGTTAGAGTTTCCAAAAAGAAATTTATTCAAAATTTTTACAACAGGGATTTTAAAGGGTAAAATCTTTTCAGATTTAAAACATTATTACCTAATAATACAAAATGCGATACAATTGAGGGTTATCCTTTTCTTATGCTAAATACTTGCGAAATAACGTCAAAACTATACCTAAAGATGAAAACAAACAAATCATTTGTGTGTGCTCTATCACATAAAACTATAGTGTTTTACTAATTAATTTGCAAATATGTTTTTTTTTTTTTTCATTCCCAAACATAGATTATGTAATTTGTTACTTACTCTTGCTATTCATGACTTATATAGTTAGCATATGAATTTTGATTATTTTCATTTTTTACCTTATTAATTACCCATTTATAATTTATTACAATAAATAACACATGAATTTTAATTCGTTACATTTTTTTTCTTGTGTAATGGATTTTTATTAAAATGTAATCCTATATATATATATATATATATATATATATATATATATATATTCATTTCACCTATATTATATAGGTTATTTTTAAATGTGACTGCTTATGAATTCTGTGTAACCTATTACTTTATCTATAGAGCATATTTCCATGAAATTCGAGATTACATTATATAGTTAATTAATTCGATTATGTAATTACATAAGAACACTAATTTTAACTTCCAAAAATTAGCATATAATCAATTATCTTGATACCAATTACAACAAATAATAATTATTTTATTCTTTAAAGCGAAACTCTTATATATTTTACTAATATCCAGTAAATTTTAATTCTAAAATATTTCTTTAGTCAATGAACTGTTATTAACTCGTTAACTCTTTAAAGTATGACTAAGTTTATTTAGAACTTGTTCTATTTAAGTTTCATATGTATTTTTTTTTTAAACTTGAATCATTGAAAATGTTTCTATAACTTTTTAAGTAGTGTTGTTTGATATTCAAGTTTTGATGACAATAAGTAAAATATTTTTTACTGTGTTTAATTCATTAATTTAGAGTACATTAAATTTAAACCAAATGTTTAAATTATTAATCATTATCAACTTTGTTTTAATATATAAATTACAATTAATATAAAAAAGCAATAGTATATAAGACCATATTAAATGAACTCTGTAGCCAAGAAGATGGACATTATAAAAGATTAATTGAAGTCTTCTAAAAGTATATCGAAATGGTAGAAAAGTAACAAGAAGTGTTAGAAAATTGTATCATTTATAAACAACTATTTTTCATGACCATAAAAAGCCTGTTCTCTTGGCACAAAAATATGTCTTTGAAGTGAAGAAGAATGGAAGTTAAGAAAAATGTGTTGGTACAAACTTTCATCATGTAGCATTAAAAGCATGTAAGATAAAGAAGTAAGAAGAAAAAAAAAATGTTCAAGAGTATCTTTAGCTTGATTAAGCATCAATGCTAAGCTATTAAAAGTAGACACTTTTTTTTAGGAAAACCAAGGTGAGAAGAACCTTATATACCACATATCAATAACCCTATCCTATGTTGTATCAATTGTCAAATGACTTAAGTTAAATATAATAAACAAAATTTGAGAAATTGCTTTGTCCTGGATACATACGTAGGATGTCATAATATTTAACTTCCTACAATTGACCTCAATGACTATCTCATCAAGATACTAACATAAGTACTAAATATAAATTTGTGAAAACTCCTTTTGGTATTATGAGTGACACAAAGTAAATACTAAAGATAAAAGAGTGTGTCTTAATCAACTTAATCAACTCATACAACAATAAGAGGATGTAAAAATAAAGCAATAACCCTTTAAGAAAAATTCTAACAAGTGTTGACTCCATAAACATGAAAACGATTGTAAACTTTTAGAAAGAATTTACGTAAAGAATGAAAGTTCTTTATTAACCTAATCAATTACGTGAATTTGGTGCCCAACACAAAAGCAATGAACCAAAATGCAGAATCAAACAATTACACCATGCATGCAGAAACAATAATATGTAAAGATAAGAGCATGCAAGATAAAGGAAAGAGAGATAGCAAGAACACCAAGATTTATATTAGTTCACGTTTTCTCAAGAGTTACGTCCAGTCTCTTTGCCTCTCAAACAAAGAAATTCATTAAAGAACACAGTTCAACCAAGAACAGTTCAATATACTTGCTCCTCACAAAAACCCATTGCACCCCATAGTAGAAACACACCTCTGAACCCTACAGAGATATTCAAACCAGTGCAGAAACCCACTGTATGTTGTGACAACATCTACATGTGGTTGCATCTCCATGTGGCCGCATCTCGAGACGTGTAGCCATATCTGATGCATCTTCGAATACCGAAACCGTATCACTAAGCCTGCATAGTCGTGTTGACAACGTAGGCCATAATGACCTCTTAGACAGTATTAACTTCTCAGGCCGCATTGGATGAGTAAGACATTTCTGATATATGATCTGCATTGGATACAAGAGTTGCTTTTGTATGGCTTGTAAAACCGAGAGCTGAAACCACAAAGGTTATCTCTTGTTTAATACGGGGTTACCTTAGGTAAAGTTTTGGTGACCGAAGACATTATTGATTGAGAGCCCAAAACTACATAGGTTACCCTTTCTTTAATATGGGGTTATCTTAGGTGAAGTTTTGACGACCAAAACAAATGTCTTCATAAGGACCAATATAACTTCAACGAACTTCATTCTCAGTCTAATTTTTCTTCAACAATCCAAAAGCCTTCTCTATTCTATAAAGACTTCATTAAACATACCAACTTGGTTTAGTGTTGACTTTAACGAAAGGCTCTAAAAACATTCTTGTTTCAGCAAAGGCTTCCTCGACACATGCCCTTCTCGGTCTAGTGTTGACTTCATTGATCACACGCCCTTTTCAGTCCAGTGTTGAGTTCATCAAATCATACATTAGCAACAATGCTAACAAAACATACATCATTTAACAATCATTCTACACATACATCAGAAAAACACAACCATGCAAGACGTTGACGAGAGTAAGAAGAAGAAAAGTTTTAAGAAATATCATCAATGTAATACACTCAAGTGATAAAGTGCTAAAAGCATCAAGTGCTAGAATATTAGTTAATCTTTTAGTAAACTAAGTTATAAAGAGAGAGATATGTAATCATAAATCATACACTTGTATGTGAAGTATTGTGGAATAACACAAATCAAAGTCACTATAGAGACGTATACACACAAACAATAATTTGATAACATAGAATTCACAAACATAATCGGTACAATTAAAGTTGAGAATAATAAATAATCATACTAAAAATAACGTGGTTCAAACTTTAATCTACATTTGCAATACAATCCACTATAAAAATCGTAATTTAAAGTTTCTCTCTTAATAAACTTTCGCTCTCAACTCTCACAATGTAATGTTAATCTAGTTTAACAACAACTTTTCATTTAACAATAGTTGTCGTTAAGTTATTCTTTTTAAGGTTTTTATAACAAATTTTGTAATTTTTTATACTTTTGTTATAAATTATTTTTTTAATCTAATGTTGGTATCTTTTTAACTTAAATATTTTTTTTTAATTTAAATAAACATGTTTATGTTAATTTTAAATTAGTATTTGTATTTACTTTGTAAATATATATATATATATATATATATAACTTTTCTCTGTAAATGTAGTTTATTGATTAAATTAATGATGCTAATTAAATGTAGGAAATAAAAATAATAAATATATCACTAATTTAAATAAAAAAGTATTAAGGAAATAAATAAAAGAAGTTGAAAACAAAAAGTTTTCACTATTTGTATGTTTCCTATGGTGATCTTTGTTTCGATAATAAGAATACTGTTTTGTTTATTTTGAATTGGTTCATCAATTTCATTATAAATATTAATAGTGGTCGATTTATAACTGTTTATATATGGCATGTGGGGGATTGGAAATGAAATGTAGTATTGTATAACATTACTAGTAATCTTCATTTAAAATCGGATCAAATTGTGCTACATAAGCCTTGTAAATGTTAAGTAGACTGACTAGGTCAAACAAGTCTGTAGTTGTTGTAAAATGACAAAATAAACAAACAACAATGATGTGAGGACAATGTAGTGTAAGACATTGAAATTCACCACAATCACACTACCAATCTTTTAATTTAATTATGTATGATGACATTGGTCGTCAATCAATTTATAGAGTAGTTATCTCTTTCATATCAAATTCAAGTGACGATGTAAGTTCAATTTCAAATACATTTAATCATTTTTGTTTAATTCAATTCAATTAACATTTGTTTTTTCAGTAGTATGGCATATTGTAAGAGAGATAACCACTTAAACTATAACCTTTACATCAACATGTTAGATGTTCTTCCAATATTCACCAGCCTCACAACAACATATTGGTCAATCAAGTTTAGTCACCTTCAATGTTTTCATATGTGGATCATTATCACATGCCTGCACAATTTTCATATCAACATGGCCCATACACATATAATGTTTTCTCTAGCAACCACATCCTTTTTAAGCCACATCAAATATGTTTGCAACTTCTATCATAACACCATCCTCAACATACAATCCAATGTCATCCTTGGATTGTTATAGACCCACTATATTTTTTCATCATAGAACTAAAGATGATAAAGACGAAGATGAAATTAATGATAATAATGTTCTGAGTTGACATTGTTATACAAGTTGAACTATACTAATAAAGATTTAGAAGACAACTAGAAGACTAACTTATGACACAAACTCTCACAAATAAATATTTTTTTGCCTTACTAATTAAGTGTAATTGTTCAATGTTACTTTACTATTTTTTTTCTTCAGATGTTAAACATTTTCATTTATTTTATATAATCTTATTTTTTTAATTTCACAAATTACATTAAATACAAATACTGATTAAGATTAAAATCAATATATTTATTTAAATTAAAAAAATATAAAACATTTAAGTTAAAAAAGCCAGTCTTTAGATAAAAATAATTTATAAAAAGGTATAAAATAATTTTAAAACTTGTTAAAAAAAGTTAAAAACGTATTTGATAATATAATTTTATAATTAAGAAAAAATCTTTACGCAATATTGTGTTTACACACATAATTTTAAGAAAAAAAAAACAATAAAGTCATGTTTATAAGCACAAATTTAAAAACAAAAAATTAAATTTGTTTTCTAAGTAAGATTTTCCTAAAAAGAATAATAAAAAATGTATTCGAGAGCAACTTTTTTTTGCGAAAAAATTTATCAGAACAACATGGTGTTTGGAAGCATAATTTTTTTTTTCATTTCAAAATCATTTCAAAGTACAATTTACATATTTTTATAAAAATTTTAAAATTATTCGTTTCGGTAAATTTAATAAAAGATTACACCTTTATCATTTTCATCTCTTTTTATTTGTTGCTAACAATGAGTTAACATTTTATCAAAAAAGAAAAAAAAAAATAAAGAAAACTAAGTTTTATTTATAAAACTAATTGAAATTGATAAATTTAATTAAAGGATGTAATCTATATTACTAAATTAATCTATATTTATTTAAGTATAAATTTTCTTAAGTTTACGTAATTTATTTAAATATAAATTAAAACCCTATACTTTGCCATTTTCATTCGATTTTCATGAAGGGGTAGTCCGACCCAACCCTAAAACAACCCGAAACTTAAAAGGATTCGGGTTGAAAGAGTCCGACCCGACAAATCTTTCTTCTTCACACTTCAAACTCCATTGCTATACTCTTGGGTGTGAAGAGGTAGCAATGCCTCTACAACGATGCGCAATTCAAAGTTTGCAGTGTCTCTGCTCATAGCACGTGCCAAGTCCCTCCAACTTCACCACCGCACGTGTCACTGCGTCGCTTCTTCTTCTCCAACCTCAACCCCACTCTTCAGGGTTCTCCCCTCTTCCATACGAAAGGCCAAGTCCGTCGCCACCACGCGCCTCTTCTCCAGCTACTATTCCCTCGAACAGTTCTCCGACGATGAATACGACTGTGACTTTGACAACCAGCAGGTTCTTCTTCCTCTCTCTGTTTTTCTTTTTTTCAAATTTTATTGTTTCTGGAATATGTTTAGATGTTTCGCGTGTGATTTCGGTGGAAGTGATTTATTTTTTTGTTTAGGTATTTTGTGTGGTTATGTTAATATGTTTTGTTTGCATGGATTAAATTAAAAAATAATGACTAGAATTTAATGGATTGCTGAAGTTAAAGATATTTTAGTACCTATTAACTGTTTGTGGATACGTTTTATACAATTGCAGTTCTGTAGAAATAAATATTTTTGTTAAAAACGATGAGCTTGTCATTCTGGGATTTGATCAAGGTTCAACTTGGATAAAATTGAATCTATTTTTTCTGTAGTCAGTAGGTTCTGAAATTATGGTCAGCTCTGCTACAGGGTTACTATTTCTGAGAAAATGTAATGGTTATTGTAGGTGTCGTCTACGGTGGCCAATGTGGACGAATGGAAATGGAAACTCAGCATGCTGTTACGCAGCGAAAAGGAGCAGGAGATTGTATCAAGAGATAAAAAAGATAGGAGGGACTATGAACAGATAGCTAACCTTGCCAAAAGAATGGGGCTATACAGGTAAAATAATACACATTTACTGTTGCTTTGTGAAATGAGAGAAAAAAAAGAGTCATTGACTTCAAGAGATATTCAAGCTTTTAAAAGAATCTTTGTCTTTTTGTTTTCAATCACTGATTGGTGTTGTTGGTTGTAACTTGTAACAATGCACAGTGAGTTGTTTGGAAAGGTGGTCGTTGCAAGCAAGGTGCCTCTTCCCAACTACCGTCCAGATTTGGATGACAAACGTCCACAAAGAGAGGTAATAACTTGGTTACGACTAGTGGGTAGGAAACTTCAACTTGTATTAGGATTGGTTGTATCCTAGAAAAATAATTCTCCTACATTCCATTGTCACAGGTGGTGATTCCACTAAGCTTGCAAAGGAGGGTTGAGGGTTTGCTGCAGGAATACCTTGATAGACTTCAGTTGAATTCTGCAAAGGCAACTGGCGACGTGGATGATGTGAACTCCACCAATCAAGTTAAAGAAATAGACATGGACGAAAATACTGATTCTTTTGTGGATGAATCTGTCATGGAAAAGGTTCTCCAGAAGAGGAGTTTGAGGATGCGCAATATGCAAAGAGCTTGGCAGGTTTTGTTTGATTTCTTGAATTTTCCTGTTAGATTTTGTTTGGTATCACACATGCTTGAATCAGTCACAATTAAGAGTCTGTGACTGTTGGGTTTAGTTTGTAATTTGTTAATTTTCTTTTCCGTTCTAATTTCATATCAAAATTATTAGTTTGTCAGCGTGGTTATTCTAACTTAAAATGAAACTATAGTTTGTCCTTGCATAGATTATATCTTATACACAGTTACACACTCACCCTGAAGATTAAACGCTACGAGGAGATTAGGTTCCAATTTTTTAGGCTGTCCAACAACCACTGTTATGTTCTTTGTTGTACAGTCTTTTTGTAGCATGTTATTTGTCTGCCTTTGTTTTGTTGTGTATGGGAAAAAGTAACAACTTTCCTTTTGTTTTGTGATACTAAAATCAGTTATTTGGTCATAAATGATATTATTGCTGCTGTCTTCCTGTCTGAGACCACTTATTTCCAAGCTTGTGTGTTGAAAAATGGAAGAGCTTAGTATTAATTGCTATACAAATTTGAATATCCATGATTTATCTGAAGGCTTACCAATCAGATATTTGCATGTTCGTATTAAAAGCTTGCAAATGAAGTTTGGAGTTGGTTGATGGTATGCAAGTTTTCTTTTAGCAATCTTACAAACAAATAATCACATTTTTGTTGTTTTTAAAAATGCCCTACTTCTATGAACATAAGATATTTTCATGCCATTAACCACTCTAGAGCCAGATAGTTAAAAAATGGTTGTGTACAGATGCACACAGAGAGTCAAGATACAAGCTTGTAGTGTTGCATATAGCTATGCTGATTCTTGGTATATGAGTATGGTACATGTGGTTTCTGTATATTTTATTGAGTCTGCGTAAAGGGTTTCATACATTATGCCTATGTTTTTAGCCATCAAACATTTTTTAGTGAATTGAGATTCTCAAAAATACCAGTTAGTTTACTTATGGATTTGTCTTTGTAATTCTTTTTAATGAAGTAGAAGGTTCTTGAAATAATTTGCATATTTTTGGCTTTAAATTGTGTATATTGTACTTCTTTGTGTATAGGAATCACCTGAAGGCAGGAAGATGCTGGAATTCCGGAAGTCTCTACCATCTTTCATGGAAAAGCAAGGTTTACTTCAAGCTATAGCACGCAATCAGGTATGCTTGCTAATTGTGTTTCATTATGTGTCTGCTAGGTTATCTATCAGCACATCTTTAGTTCTCTGAACCTTGAAAACCAAACACTGTATGGACTAACCCCACAAGGTTTTGGGACGTCATTATAAAAACTAAACAGATAAGAACTGAAGAAAACTGGACTTTCACACTTAGTATAGTTAGATTTTAATGATCTAAAATCTAGACCAGTTAGGTCTTTGTCTACCAAACCAGCATCACCAGCAGCTGAAAAGTGGGTAAAATTAAGCTGAGTAGGACTGAACCAACACTTAAAATACACTGATAGGTCCTTGAAATCAGCACTACACCATGTTGAAAAATTCACAATGAAAGACACATCAAAATTAGACCACATTTTTTTTTCAGTATTTGGGTGTGTTTTATTGGTCTTTTTGTGCCTTGTGTCAAACAATTTTTAAAATTGATTTATAATCCTTCCTTTGTTCCCTTCCTTGAATGATAGTTTGGTATTTTCATTTGACTTAAAATTAATAGCTGCTCTGTACTTAATATAATTTTTCACAATGATGAGAAAGCTTGTATGAGCAGCAGGTTGCTTGTAACAGCTCGACAACCTCCTTATAATTATGCCATTTTATTGAATTTTACTTAGTGAAATTCAACCTGACCTTATTCAATCCGTGCTAGTAATTTTCAGATCAAATATGTTATCACTGTCTATGGTTTTCTCTACGAATGAACTGAATGAATGAACTCAATTGAGGTTATGTATTCATAATTGAAACCTTTTTTGATGAATAATGATCTAGGTGATAGTTATATCTGGAGAGACTGGCTGTGGTAAAACCACTCAAATTCCTCAATATGTATTAGAATCACAGATAGAGTCTGGCCGGGGAGCATTTTGTAACATTATTTGCACGCAGCCTCGAAGGATATCTGCCATGGCAGTTTCTGAGAGAGTGTCAGCCGAGCGGGGAGAGCCTCTTGGTGAAACAGTAAGCCCTGCTTTTCTGGAAATGAACCAAAACTCAGATACATGTAATTGTAAAGAAAACTTAGATGCACATATTATTATTCATGAAGAAAATATAAGATTCATAAACTACTCTTTTGCTTTTGAATGGGATTTTAAAATTGGAAATATCTTTGTTCTTGCTGCTATACAACAACAGAGGTTTTATGATAGGTTGGCTTCAAAGTTCGATTGGAAGGAATGAAAGGGAAAAACACCCATCTGCTATTTTGTACCAGTGGTATATTACTTAGAAGGTTGCTGAGTGATCGAAATCTGAATGGTATAACCCATGTTTTTGTGGATGAAATTCATGAAAGAGGCATGAATGAAGGTAGTTTCCTAACTGACAATCTAATATCAGTTAATGCCTTATATAATGCTAAAGAAGTATGTAGGAAGACTTATGCTTTCAGCTGTTGGTTTGTGTTTGTCTTAGACTTCTTATTGATTGTGCTAAAGGATCTGCTTCCACGGCGTCGGGATTTAAGGTTGGTTTTAATGAGTGCCACCTTGAATGCTGAGCTTTTCTCAAATTATTTTGGAGGTGCTCCTACATTTCGAATTCCGGTAAGATGATCCTATAGTTTTTAGTTGAGCTTTTATTTGTGTTGACAGTTGAATGTTTATCAATGTTGACATTCAGATTGTTGTATGCTTGTAGTGATTGGGTGGATGAGTGTGTACATGCAGTTTGTACATCCAAATTTATGCTTGATCTTTAATGCATTTAAGACATTTTTTAAGCTGCTATATATTCCACTGTTGAGGCGAAGTTTAGAGTGTGGTTAGCTTATGTTAATGTTCCTATGGCCACAAAACAGTTGTTAACATAGTTGTCAAACTCTTAGTGAATCACATCTAGGATTGTTTGATCAATTTCTGAAGTGTGGATGAATAGTAACACATGGTATGATTCAGCCTGAATGCAGTACCCCACATTGTGGATATTGGACCTTAATTTTGACTTTCTAATTGCCAAGGACACTAAAATGTTATCTGGTGATGTCATTCCTCCCCTTCTTAGCCTTAATGGTCTCATAAAGTGACTACATGAAACCTATATCTCAGAAGGACTAGAAAGAGTAACGATAAGTTGCTTATATATGCCATATATTTTGAGTGAGTGGGTTTGAAGCCTTGGTTCCAGAATAAGGAAACTAGAGCAATAGAATTGCCAGAACTGGTATATACACTGAGTGATTGTATGAAGCCCTGCTTAAGAAGAATGAAAGCAAATCACTAGAATAATGAAATAGGTTGCATTCAGTAATGCTTCTGCAGTTCCTTTCCTTTTTTAACAATGATTTTTAGCTTCTATGACTTCAGTTTCTCTGATGATAATTGGTGAAAGAAAAGGAAAAAAAGCAACAAATTGTTGATAGTTTTTTTTTGCAATGTTTATTAGATGCTAAATGATATACATGCGATGTGTCAACCATTTCGTGCGTTAGATGCTCTTTTGTAATTTTTTTTTCTGTTTATTGCAATGTTTATTCAAAAGACTATGGTTTCAATTGTTTTGTTTTCATTGCCCAGGGTTTCACCTATCCTGTTAGAGCTCACTTTTTAGAAGATGTGTTGGAAATGACTGGATACAAGTTGACTTCCTTCAACCAAATTGATGATTATGGTCAAGAGAAACTGTGGAAAACACAAAAGCAATTAGCACCACGGAAGAGGAAAAATCAGATCACTTCTCTTGTTGAGGTGTGCTGCAACCTTAAAAATTTGGCCATTAATCTGTGTACAAGTTCAATTGATGCTCAAGAATCTCTCTTCATGATTTTTCTGTGCATTTGTGCAATCGTGGAAGTTAGAAATGTTTAGTCTGAAAATGTACTGTAAAATGTTTAGTAGACAGCTGGCACAACAAACTCATAACTAGCCACTGTAAGGAAAGCCAGAAGCTGTTTACAATATATCACTTACATGCTAAGGTTCTTTTCAATTGATACTAGATCTATAACAATGTCTGCCAACAACAAAGGAGTAGTCTGGGTTGGGATGTTGACATTCTCTTGTACATTTCTGTTATTGACGTGATAGCAAAGTTACCATTCTCTTCATTCTGGTTCGGTTTCCTTATCTATATTTCAGTGCATTGAGCTGCAGGGAAGGAGATGGGAAAATCGAATAAAGATTAAGGAAGGAAGAAAGAAAGAAATCATCTATCCTCTCAATTATGGCTTATTTTGGTGCCAAAACATAATTGTTTATTCTCAATTTTTTATCACAACAGTGATGACAGAGTGTTTATATTTTTAATTGCATCTATGTTTAACTTCTGCGTGGCCCAAAACAATGTCTGATATTCTTTTTTGGCCTGGGATTGACTTTCCACCCAGTATATTGATCTATTTATAATCAAAAGTGTTTGATAGGTGATAAATAACTTCAGCTATTTTCTAGAGAACAATTAAATTATCACAACTTCATAAGATACATTGAACCTGGTTAACTACTAGGAAAAGTAAGAAACATTAATTGCTCCTATTTCCAACAATAAGTGGTGTCTCTTATGCAATTCCCTCCTCCTATTTTTTAGTGATATTCTGCAGTTCTCTGTTATCTCTAAAATGAGATGATGTGACTAGATATTCCTTGTTTGTCTTAGAAACTGAAGCTGAATTATGTTGGAAAAATGATCTTTTATTTTCATACTGTTGAACAGGATGCTCTTTCAAAATCAAGCTTTGAGAACTACAGCTCCAGGGCACGTGATTCATTGGCATCTTGGGCACCTGACTGCATAGGGTTTAATCTCATTGAGGCTGTTCTATGCCATATATGTCGGAAGGAACGACCAGGTGCTGTCTTAGTGTTTATGACCGGATGGGAGGATATAAGTTCTTTAAGAGATCAACTTAAAGCACATCCTCTTTTAGGAGATCCCAATAGGATTCTACTTCTAACGTGTCATGGTTCAATGGCAACTTCAGAACAGGTTGATTATTTCCTTTGTTGGATCCTTTGGTGTGCTATTGCATCTCCATTTACTCGTGAACATATATTTTTTCTCTTTATGTGATCTGTATTTGTGATTAACCTATCATGTCTTTTGGTTGGGAACACATTGAATTTAGTTATTTGATTGGATGTTTTTCTTTGAAATTTAATTATATATAGTAATACTAAATTTGATTATTTCTTTAAATTTCATTTTGTATATTCAATGGTAAATAGTTGTAGTTCAAAAAGATAAAGAGTAAATACTCAAACAAGTTCATATTTTCATAACAGTTTTTTGATAGGATAATAAATTGTATCAAGGAAAAAAGAGAAACTAGATTAGGAGGACGCTGGATACGAAGAAAACAGAAAAAATAAATAAATATGGATCCACTTATCATTTTGTATCTTGTTACAGGATAGGCATATCACATTATTTGAGTTTCTAGGTTCAAAAACAAGTCCTGGTATATATGTTTCTGGGAATGCCTTCTTAGACTCTGTCATTAATTTGCAGTTCATTTTTCTTGCTCTCTTATTTAAAAGTTATCTGTTTTCATGTACTTTTTTGTTATTGTTGAGAAGAGAGAAACTAAGAAGGTATATGGTGAATTCTGTGTGTTTAAATTAAAACTGAAGTATTCAATTTACAGGGGAGAGAAAATAATAACGGAATTTTCAGTTACTCTATTTAAGGCTATTAACATAAATATAGATTCAATCTAATTCGTACAAATTAATTGATGGTAGACAGTAGTGAGTTCTATGATGATAATAGAATCTTTTTTTCATGTTCTATTTGTAAGTGAGTGCATTTTGCTGGTAATTGATTATCTTTTTTCCCCTGTTAATTTGATTCTATCTTATTGTATATAGTTAAATTATTTAAAATCTTGCTTTGTATTGTTTGTAGAAACTCATATTTGAGAAACCACCTCCAAATATAAGGAAAGTAATACTTGCTACAAATATGGCTGAGGCAAGTATTACAATCAATGACATAGTTTTTGTGGTCGATTGTGGAAAAGCAAAAGAGACCACTTATGATGCTTTGAATAACACACCTTGTCTTCTACCTTCTTGGATATCACAAGCATCTGCACGTCAGGCAAGTATCTACATCTCTTAAGCATTCGCTATTTTGTGGATTTTTGAAAATTCAGAAAGGCAAGGCTTCAAGCTAGCTTGTATTGTCAAGTATTCTTTTGTTTTTGGACTAGAAAGAATCTCTTTAGTTTGATGTGCCTTAATCTTTCTCCTTACTTGTGGTATAATTGTCAAACCATTCCTCTTAAGTTTGAATTCCCTTCTCCACCCCCCTCTTTTTCCTAGAACCTTGATGATAAGAGTTTTGAGGTGCAATGTCTTTCCTAACTTGAATTGATTTTTGAGGGAAGAACTCAAGGGTTTTGAATGAAAGTTCTATCATTTACACACGGGTTTGCCTTGAAGAGGAAACAAAGTGAAATTAACCTCTTATTCTAATGTTGCTTTAGGTCTTCATATTTTAGCTTTACTAGATTTTTGCTGCTTGCAAAATTCATCATTTTCTCGTCATTTGTCTTTCTAATTCTAAAAGTTGGGGGATACTTTTTTATGCTGCAAGTTCATGATCATTATTGTTTTTGCTATACAGTCAAACATGCAACTAATTGTCTTATTTTTTGTTGGCCTCTTGCAGAGAAGGGGTAGGGCTGGTCGTGTGCAGCCAGGAGAATGCTACCACCTTTACCCCAAATGTGTTTATGAAGCTTTTTCTGAATATCAACTTCCTGAACTACTGAGAACACCTTTGAACTCTCTTTGCTTGCAAATAAAAAGTTTGCAGGTTGAGAGCATAGGAGAGTTCTTATCAGCAGCTTTACAGGCACCAGAGCCACGAGCTGTAAGTGCCATTGCTCTTTAGTTGTATTTATATTAAATAAATCAAAGTAAATCTTATAGTTTTTAGACGGTAATTCATTTTTTATAGAGAATATAAAATTTTTAATGACTGAATATACAGTTGGGATAGAAAATTTGAAAAGAAGTTAAAATTCTTGAAGTTTAAAAAAGTAATACGATTACTTAATTGTAAAATTTCAAATTCTACCTAAAAGGTATGATTTTGAAATTTCTCTGCACTCTTTCATCTCTTACATATTTTCTCTCTCTTCATACTCTCATTGGTTGAGATGTTGAAATCATGTGTAAAAGTTAGTTAAATTACACCTTCACTAAGTTTTTATACATTGAAAATTTTTATACATGCCCATACGCGTACAGACACATATATAAAATATAGAGGAGGGATAAAAACACATCAGTTTAAGTTACACTTCTATGACATTTTCCATAACTTTTAGTTAGATAATTTATTTTCAAAACTCTCTTTGGATTGAAAGTTCGTCTTAGTTAGATCATGTCTACAAAAATTTATATTAGTCTAAAATTATTTGATACTTTATTTATATCCATCAAAATTGATATAATTTATAATATATAATTCTTAGCATATATCTAAAGATGAACTTATTAATTACCATTTTATTGTTCTTTTTTTCCACAAACACATTGTGATTGGTTAGGCTGTCAGTAAATATACCAAGCTTTTACAATTTAATGGATCAGGTTCAAAATGCTATTGATTTTCTCAAGATGATTGGAGCACTAGATGAAAAAGAAAATCTTACAAATCTAGGTGAGTCTATTTTTTCTGTCCTAGTTGCTTGGTTTGTCATGTGCCTATGGGTATGTTTCATGGTTATAAGTAATTTTTTGTTTCCATTTTCTTTCAATCAGGGAGTTTTCTCTCTATACTTCCAGTAGATCCCAAGCTGGGCAAAATGTTAATAATGGGAGCTATATTTCGATGCTTTGATCCTGTTCTTACAATTGTAGCTGGCCTTAGTGTCAGGGATCCTTTCCTTTTGCCCCAAGACAAGAGGGATGTAAGTCAGCTCATCTACCTTTTCGTGCACAATTGATTCTATCCTTTGCATGTATATGAATTTGGCTATGTAGCAAAACAAATACAAACTTGCGCTTCAATATTTTATGACTGATTTTGGTAAATATTTCACTTACCAAATTCCAAAAGCTTAAGTTGTTGGGTCTACGCATGATGATTAATTTATACCATATCGCTGAATGTAATAACTATAGTTTATAGGCATATTATCTTTTATTTAGAGGAAATCGTATATCCTCCATTCATGTGTATTTATTCTATAGATCTATGTAAGCCTTTACCGGTGCAGTATTCAGAAACAATTTCAATCTATCTCTGTTTCTTTTCTTTTTTCTAACAAAATAAATTACTAAAATGTCTTCTCATCCTACTTTTAACCGAGTCTAATGGTGCACGCAGTTTGTTAGATGTAAAGGCTTAGTCCGTCTGTTTTGTATGTTTCTTACCTATAAATACATAATCCTATGTGTTCATTATAAACAAGGGATTAATCCTATACTTCTTTTTACTTTATTTTCACTCAATTCATGCAGCTGACTTCACCAAGTGGGATAAGACCTTGTTATTAATGTTGTCCTTGTTATTAAAGAATCTCACAAGCCCTATTATGAATAAAATCTTTCCTTTCAGTGATCAGAAACTGGTACAATAATACTGTTTAATTGGAAAACAATACTGAATGATTACCGTAAATTGTCTTCTCATCCTGCACTGATTTCCTACTGTTGCAATTGATATTCATGTAATATCATTATAAATAATGATTTGTGCAAAGTAAATACTACAACAAACACTCACTGAGATAAAGGTAAATGTCAGAAACAGAGGCACTGCAGACTCTTGGAAGAGTTTGTTACCTCCCTTCCAATTTGTACTCAAACCTTCTTCCGTTCTCTATACAATCTGCTTCCTTCCCCCAACCTGCCTCATGTGCAGGTTGTTAGAATGCCACTCCCTGGGTTGATTACCAGTCACATTCCCTTCATTCTTCACAGGAATCTTCTGTCCCCACTACCCTTTCCCTTCTTTTTGCTCCACAACTTAGTGATCGTTGTCTGCTTGACATAGTGACAATTAACTATGGGATGCATTAGAAGGTGTGCTCACTACTGTTGTCGGACTAAATTTGGACTTTCAGCTTAGAACTTGCACATTTTTTTCTTTGGTTGGTTATGCATTAGCCAATTTGCATTAGTTATCATCTCACCCTACACTTAATTTCCCCTTCATCTTGATATCTGATGTTGAGATTTCCCATGTTCTACAATAGTAATAATTTGATATAAGGTGGGCCATATTAACTAGTCTTTGAACCTTTTCATTTTTTTGTTATATGCCAATTGCTTTTCTTATTGTCACACATTATTATTTTAACTTGAAAGGTTGAGTTTACACTTAAAAAAATAACCAAGTATAGCTTTTGCCTTTGTTTTCAGTTAGCAGGGACAGCAAAGTCTAGGTTTTCTGCCAAAGATTACAGTGATCATATGGCTCTTGTTAGGGCATATGAAGGATGGAAAGATGCAGAAAGAGAAGGATCATCTTATGAATACTGCTGGAGAAATTTTCTCTCTGCCCAAACTCTTCAGGCTATTCATTCACTTCGAAAGCAGTTTAGCTTCATCTTGAAAGATGCTGGCTTGGTAGATGCTGATGCAAGCATGATTAACAAATTGAGTCACAATCAGTCTCTTGTGCGTGCAGTCATTTGTTCTGGACTCTTTCCTGGCATAGCATCAGTGGTGGTGAGTTATTTGTTTCTTATAATTTTTTTCTCCATAGTAAGTTCCACATCTAGCTTACAAGTTGAGCTTTTATCGGTTTATTTATTTAATTAATTCTTCCTCTGTGCAGCACAGGGAGACATCCATGTCATTTAAAACAATGGATGATGGCCAGGTTTTATTATATGCTGTAAGTGACAGACCAATATAAATTTCTCGTATCACCTTCAATGAATAAAATCATGTTATGTATAATGGTTCATATTCAACGGAATATCCTTTTAGCAACTGACGAAACTTAGATATATTATGTTACGAGTACTGTTGGACTCCATTTAAATTAAAATTTCATCTTGGTAACTGCTGCCTTCATCTCAGTTATTTAAATCGGCAGTAATAATACTGAGTTGAAAAGAAAATTTAATTGGAAAATGATACGAAAATTACCTATGGTTTTATATCTAAGTTTTGTCCTTTCTGTCTAAATTGTCGTTGAGTGTTGCTTTTAAGGAGACATTGTTTTGTTTTCATTTCTTGTTTTGAGTTTTTACATACAATTACAAGTATGTCTCCTTCTTGGCTGTGGTTTGAGATAAACCTTTCCCTGCCCCTATAGTATTCTTGTTCTCCTGATGGTTAGTTTTATCATTTTGACCAGAATTCAGTGAATGCACGTTACCAGACCATTCCATACCCCTGGTTGGTTTTTGGTGAGAAAGTTAAGGTCAATGCTGTTTTCATCCGTGATTCAACTGGTGTATCTGATTCAATACTTATCCTTTTTGGTGGTGCTCTAAATAATGGGATACAGGTAATTAGTTAATTGATTCACATCCTTCTTCCAGTAGACCATCTCCATGGATTTCAATAAAGTAACATAACCCTTTTCTTTCTTATCCCCTCTCATGGCTTTAGGCTGGGCATCTGAAAATGTTAGATGGATATGTTGACTTCTTCATGGACCCTAATTTAGCTGACATCTATTTGAAGCTTAAGGAAGAGCTCGATAACCTTATCCAGAAGAAGGTTTGTAGATATTGTTTCCTTGCAATGATATTCTTTGTTTACTTACCAAATATTAGAGGTTGGTGCATGACGTGAGCTTTAACTTTTTCTAATAATGTTACTTATAGTCAAATTGATATAATTTTGATCTGTTATGGTGGTTCGAGATAAATAAAACGATGATGGGTTTGTACCAATGCAGCTTGAGGATCCTAGCATTGACATTCACAAGGAAGGGAAGTACTTGGTGCTTGCTGTTCAGGAGCTGGTTTCAGGGGATCAATGTGAAGGAAGATTTGTGTTTGGTCGTGAAAGCCGGAAGCCTAGGGCCTCTAATGATGAAAATAAATTCACAAAAGATGGGACAAATCCCAAGAGCTTGCTGCAAACACTGTTGATGAGAGCAGGACACTCCCCTCCAAAATACAAAACCAAACATCTCAAGACGAATGAGTTTAGGGCACTGGTGGAGTTTAAGGGAATGCAATTTGTTGGCAAACCGAAGAGAAACAAGCAACTTGCAGAAAGGGATGCTGCTATAGAGGCATTGGCTTGGTTGACTCATACTTCTGACAATAATCAGCATGAAGATGATAACTCTCCCCCCGATGTCACTGATAACATGCTAAAACTCCTAGGGAAGCGTAGAAAATCAAAGCGACGCCATGATTGACATTTCATCCATAGATGGTTTTGGGTTAGTTGATCCCATCCTTTTCAACTTGGATCAGTAGCCCAGCACCTAGCAACTTGTTGCATGATTGTGAATGGAAGGGATTTAGGAGACCTGGTATGAGGTCCTGCCAAGCATTTTTGAGTGGAATATAATTGTGATATTAGTCTCTTTGCTTTCTCATTTGGTCCCCTTTTTGGAGGGGTTGATATTGATTTAGGATAAAATAGTTAATATAAGATGCTCGGTCATGGCAGTTTTTTTGCGCTTAGAAGTTCACTGTATATTTAGCCCACCAAATTTTGTTATCATTCTGTACACCAATATTTATATATATCGTGTCCAAGACTAAGATACATAAAGTTGTATTAGTTATTAGTTAGGAATGACATGCCCTGCAATTTCTTATAGCAACACTCAATAAAATCAATATTTATATTTTGGTGCATGTTCTTCCCGGTAAAAGCTATCTGATTCTGATGTACTACTATATTATTTAAAATTTAGAAATGGTTGTACCCTTTAGTTTGAGGGTGTATCTGGTATCAGCATTTATTGGATACACGTTGGTGTTATATCAGTATCCAAGTGACTTGCATGGTAATGTAGAAAATAGTCAACCAGGTACTTTTTGGGGGCTTCTTTTCCATGTATATAAGAGTTGATGACCAAAATAATGTTGCCAAAAAGATTTGTTCAGCAAACTTCTGTTAAGTATCTTTCAAAAACGGCTTTTTAGCATTATGAAATGAGGGTTCTATGGCACATTTCCGAATTCTGGAAGAGATAATTTGGAGTTGATTTTTAACTTTTCAAGGTTATTCACTCCAGAACATCTAGAATTGTTTAGAGTTTTGGATTTTTCTTTCCATAAAAATTTAGGGTTTAATTTGAAATTTTTTTTTTTTAGAATAATTTAAAATCTATTGTGTTCCTTCCGAAATGATTTTTTGATGAAATTATCTTTGTTTAGTTTTTCCATTGCAAGTGTAAGAATGAAGGAAGTGGATGCATGTTGGAAGTTAAACCTTCCAATTCATCTGAAATCCTATCGTCAATTTGCTGAACTGATATCATAGTAACATAACAAAAACTAACAATTTTATGATTATTTAAATTAATGTAATCAAAATTATTTTTATGATGATAAAGATTATGAAATTGTTGAGCTTTTAATCAATGTTAAGTGAAAAATTTCTCCAATTAATAATGATAAAAAAGGTAATATTTATCAAAAGTTTTCCCAGTCAATATTTAAAAACAAATCTTAAAAAATCATTCACAACAAATAATCATTATAAACATAAACAAATAATTACAATAAACATTATTCAAAAATTAATAATTCCGACAAATTCTCGATTTTAATCAAACTATATAAAAAATATGAATTACGATAAATTAATTTAATTAAATATTAAATTTAATTTAATCGATGAGTTTAATAATTAAATTAAATTAAAATTGATCTTTAACTTAACCACGTAGTGATGAAGTGAAAGCGACACGAAGAAGCGTGGTGCGCGCCACGTGAACTCTCTGTTCTGCTTAAATTCCATTTTCCTATTTTTTTTTTCATTCACATTTTGCATCAAATCAATGGCTGTAACTACCACTCTCTCCTTCTTCCACTTTCCATATCCAACGCTCTCTTCGCGCTCTCATTTTTGCCTCTCTTCACCTTCTTCTCTCTTCAAACCCTACACCGTCGCTTCCCGCCACGATCTCCGCATCTCCACCGCCGCCGCCGCCGCCTTATCTCTCTCCGCTTTCCCGAACGCAACCGCTTCTCGGAACACTAAGCCTATGCTCCCTCCTTTCAACGTTTTGATTACTGGCTCGACCAAAGGTTAACACACAATATACACTCTCTCACTGTAAATTACAATCAAACATAGCTTCTTCTGTTTGGAAGAGGAACTTTCAAATTATTTCATTTCATTTTCCACTTCTTAAAATATTTTATTAATTAATTAGTTATTTTTTAATGTTAATTTAAGTCTGATGACGTAATTTAATTTTTCCTGAAAAAAAAAAGAAAAAGAAAGTACGAGAGAGGAGCGAACGACAAACCTTGTAATTTCTCATTTTATTTTTTAGAAACTTAATATTTTATATTTTCAAATAATCTAAGCATCTTTATAAATTTGTAGGATTTTTAATTTTGCTTACGTATTTTACCATAAAGTATTTTAAATTTAAAAAATAAATTGTCTCTAAATATTCCTTATTCAAAGACAGCATTGGAGTCAACAATAATTCAACGTTCTGAATTCTATCTTCTTTTTGTTAAGATGTATTTCAGGCGCTAAATGTAATATTAGCCAAACTAACTGACTCGTGTATAATTAACTTTTTTAATTGAACACTTTTTTCAGTTTGAAAATAACCTTATGTCATAATATACATATAATTTATGTGTATAAAGTATTTATTTATCATGAATTTGAAAAATATTTATCCCATGCTAAAATACTAATTAAATTTTTATTTCAACTTGGAGTAGACTTTCTTCAATTTAAGAATTTAGTTGAAAATATCATTTTCTTTTACTTTTATATTTAGTATCGAATGAATTAAAGAGATTCAAATGAATTGGAACTTGGATAAGTAGACTTTGTTTGTCACAAGTAAATGCTTCCACAAGGGCACCGTATAATAATTTTTTTTTTTGGATATTTTCTAACTTATTTTCTATTTATACTTTTCATATGATATGGTATGATTCAGGAATAGGGTATGCATTGGCGAAAGAGTTTTTGAAAGCTGGTGACAACGTCCTCATTTGCTCAAGATCAGGTGTGCAAAAATTTTTGGTGTTTCAATATGTTTCATACATGCACTTTGTTTACTTTGTGATTTTATTTGATAATAATATAAAGGAATTAGAATTTTGGAGAGTGTATTTCCCTCTCCTAGGATCTAATATTTATAACAACTTTGGATACATCAGATAGAATGAATGAGAGGGAAGAGAATAAAATCTGATAAAATACATCTAGGAAGTAGGAGCAGTACAAAACACACAACACCTTTACAAGAAATTCTATAAGACTATTTAATCTAGCAATATACTTATTCAATGTCTTTCAAATTTTTATCACTGTTTTGTTTTTCAAGAAATTTTATATAATGTTGATTCAATGGTGATCATCTTTTTTATTTTATTTTATTTTAGTTTTCACTTAGTTCCTTTTTAATTATGTTAGTAGAGGTTGGATAAAAAGTGTTTGAACTCTGTGGAAAACTTAATCTACTTTTCCTACCAGAAACTTATTCACATGCTATTTATTAATTTCTTTAACGCTTGATGTGATATTGTTGTTGAAAAATTTCTTCAATCACAGTATTATATAACAGTTAATAAATGTTTGCCATCAGTACCCGGAAACTAGTGTTTTGTTGTTGCTCTTGGAAAGTAAAATAGTGAACCCATGACACTGTCAGGTCTTAGGTTAAAGTTCCACTATATGCAAGTAATACTATTCTCCTCTAATCATAATTTTACTTTTTCTTTTTCTTTTTAGCTCTTGGAGATTGAAAATTAGAGTAAATCAGCTATTCTCTTACGTTACTTTTAAGATATTTGTTTGTATCGGATAATCATTTACAGATATTTGTTTCCTTTCTATTAGTCCCAGTCCTTTTTATTTGTGCTTCTCTTTGAAATTTTAATTCATGTTACAACTTATTTCTGAATGCCTGGGATTTTACAGTCTTATTTATCTGAATTTCTTTTTGTCTTTCTCTATATCTCTATTTTCATTTAATAGATGAAAGGGTAGAAACTGCTGTCCAGAGCTTGAGAGTAGAATTTGGGGAGCAGTATGTGTGGGTACCTCCTCTTAAACTTCTTTGTTAATAGTAATCCGTCTATCATACATACATAATGTGTGTTCTTATTTATATGCTTTTTTTCATGCAGGGAACTAAATGTGATGTAAGAAATGCAGAGGATGTGAAGAATTTAGTTTCATTTGCTCAAGAAAAACTGAAATACATTGATATATGGGTATTAGTTTCTAATTTATTTTCCTTTTGTGATTGTTTATTTTGCATATATTGGTGGGAAAATATTGCTAAGATTTCATTTTAATTAGTTTTTATTGTTGAATTCATTGTCTGACCAACTATGTTAGCTGCTTTTCTTAACATAATTATAATCGTGACTTTAGAAATGATTTTTTAAACTACTTTCTGTAGTGCCAGATATATCACATGATAATTCAATGGCATTATAAAATGTTCTACTCGGATCCTTTTTTTATTGTGAAGTGGCATGTGTTTTCTTTTCTGCGACTTGAACCAGAGACCTGAGTCTGGTAAATGTATGCCATCAGTACCTGGAAACTTGTGTTTTCTTAATTACTTCTTTTCTTGTCAGTTTGCTCATGTTAGACTCTTTGGAGTCAACACTTTAGATTGCACTTGACAAATAGGATGTGTAGAATTCTTTAATTATCTTGTTTCATACATGTCATTTAGTGTCAGCTGTCTTTTACAACTAGCAACAAGCATTTCCCTTCCACGCTCCTCCTTAGAGGAATACTGACATTTTTATCAATTTTTTAATTAGTTCCAGCCTTGCATTCAATATGTTTCTAAGTACACTAATCCTAATCTTTCTCACTTTATTTTGAGAACTATGCAGATCAACAATGCTGGATCAAATGCATATAGCTATAAGCCACTTGTTGAGGCTTCAGATGAAGATCTTATGTGAGCTTCGATGCACCTTCTACCCTAAATGTCAAATTTTTGAATTATAACATTTTTTATTCTTTGCTTCCAGTGAGGTGGTTACTACAAATACACTTGGCTTGATGATATGTTGTCGAGAGGTAAAATATATTCTCATCTAAGAGGCACTATGAAATATGAACAAAGTGGGTGCACTATTATGCATAGATATTTAGTTTCCATTTAGGCAATCAAGATGATGGTGGACCAACCTCGAGGAGGTCATATTTTCAATATTGATGGAGCAGGTTCAGACGGGAGGCCAACTCCTAGGTATTTTTTTGGCTTTACTGGAGTACTTCATTCATGGTTTTGGTGCAATTTTCTGTTTATTAGGCATGGTTTCTTATTGATGCATACTGCTTCCTGTGTTCTATAAATCTAGAAAGGTTTGCTTCTATACTGATCTCTTGGGCCAAAAGTCTTGAATGATTTGGTTAGCAACATAACAAAAATCATTTATGATGATCAATAATCATTAATCAGTTTCTATTTAAGATACTAAATCAGTTCTTGTTAACAATTTGGTAATCATACATCAGTCTCACTTGGTCACATTTTGATGAAAGTGATAGATTATGAGTACTTTTAAAGTTTATTGTAGTTTCTTCACTTTAATAAGTCTTGTAATCTCTTCAATACTTGCAAAGGCAGCAAAGCCTTGGAGTTACATATTATCAGTGGTGTCAATTGAAGTTAGTTTTTGAATGAAACCCAAAAGAGCACTGTAGATTCCACTTGAAGTCATAATCTTAGTCAACTTACAAAATTATCAACAGTCCTATTTGTGATGATGAAAATCAAGAATGTTACCTTCATTTCTTAGGTTTGCTGCATACGGAGCAACAAAGAGAAGTGTGGTGCACTTAACAAAGTCGTTACAGGTTAATGTTTTGCATTTTAAAATTGTTATTTCTGTTCATGTACCTTGAGTATCTATGATTCTAGTTATTTCCTGTCCATTTGTGCCCTTTTAGTTAGAAGTTTTTATAAAGTATTGTGGTCTTACTGGTATCAAGTCAGGTTACTAATCTGTGGTGTTTCATTGCTTCTTCCTTTCTTTGACTCCTAGCTGTTCGTCTAATAAACAAGAGATGTGTATTACAAAATTACCAGCTTTATCATGTTTGAAAAAACTATGGCTCTTATCTACTATATACTAAAGAAAAGATGAATCAGACCCATAAAAATCTACCAAAAATACTTTGTAAATTTTGACGAGATATTACTAGCAAGGGTAAGAAATGTTGCAGGAATGAATAGACATGCTAGGCAAGATAGAATTAGAAAAGAATGCGTTGAAGAGAAAGTTTGCTGCACTTCTTGTAGAATCTTGGCTTAGGTGGTTTGAGCTTGTGGAGGCCCTAGTCAAGAATGCAACTAAGAAAAACTATAGATAAAACTTTCAAAAAGGATTTAAAAGTCAAGGATTTGTCTACATACTTGATTTTACAATATAATGTTATGATACAATTTGATTCATCTAGATGTAACCTGATTTCATTGAAAAATAAATGAACATATCACAAAATATTGGTGAGTAATCAGCGAAACTAGACATTATGTAGAATTAAAGTATGTGTTGGGCTCCTGCATTAACATTCATTGCTAGATCGTATCTAGTAGAATTGTAAGTTAAATTATTCTACCAAAATTCTGTGGCTGCTTACAAGTTGGTGTTTTGACATTTCTAGTTATATTATTACGTTTTAAGCTAGTAAAGTTTTCCCTATTCTTCCATGAGACATATTGGATACAAATTTTCTCCTTTGTCTTCCTTCATTTTCCTAATAGAGTTCTTTGAATAAGAATCATATTTATGGCTACGGACACACATGTCTACATATATAATACGTCTTCTTGACATTTTACAGGCAGAATTGAAGATGCAAGATGTTAAAAATGTCCTAGTGCATAATCTTTCGGTAGGTTTTTTTCTTTTCGTATCCTATGATAATATATGATGGGCATGGATGCATGGATACAAAAGGTTTCATGTTTCTCCAATTTAATTGTTGTCATTGTTATTAATTTGTAATAAAAGAAAAAAAGTTTTTTTTTTTTTTTATTTCGTATACTTCATCATGTTTTAAGATGTTAGGAAGGAACCAAGTCCACAAGTTTTTTTATAGTTTAAGGACTAAAAATTTATTAATATATGCTGGGACCTTGTCCACATTTAACAGAGTATAGAGATTACAAACACATTTATTTCATATAATAAATTTAACAACTCTTCCAGAAAAGAATTAATAATTTGACATGCTTTTTCATTTGCAGATTCATTCCAGTTCCCTTTTGTTGTGTTACTAGAACTGAATGATGCCATTACTTTTAGAGCATCGTTTACTCATGGGGCTTGAATGTGCTCAAGAACATATAAATATTTATTACTTGTACACTGTGATTGAACTTGGTGGTGAAGGAACTTGTAGTAAAGTTATGTTAGTGTTACAATAACAACAATAACTCCCTTGCTCATCCACTAGGTTAAATAATGTTGTTAGCCTTAGTCACAAAAAAATATTTTACCTATCAGAAAAAATTATGGTACTAATGTATTTTTGTATAGTTCCATTCTGGACTCTCTAGTTTGGACTATGTGCAATTTGATCTCCCAAGATTTATTTTGTGTCGATTAAGTCCTCTATAAACCTAAGCAAAATTAGTGTTAATTTCTCTTTGTTTAACCCTAAAGACATGAAGCATGTTATGCTGGATTCTCTGTAAAGTTTTCATGGTTGGTTTTCACATCCATGTTTATAGCAGTTGTTGTTTTTCTTTGCTTTCTGAATGTTGCAGCCGGGAATGGTTACAACGGATCTTCTCATGTCGGGTGTTAATACAAAGCAGGTAGATTTGAAACCACGTTATATTATATTATATTTTTCAATGTGTTTTGGACTGACTTCTTTGTTATGTGCAGGCAAAGTTTTTCATTAATGTCTTGGCAGAACCGGCTGAAGTGGTAAGATTTTCACAGCAGTGAATGATGATACATAAGCTAGCACTTTAGTATGTGTCTACCATCTTTATGCTCACCTGATAATCATTAGAACTATTTGTTCATTCAAGCTGCAAAATTTTCCTAGTTTTTGTGACTTTGGTAAGCACTAAACACTTGAAAACCTACTGTTATAAGCCAGCCGTTAATATAAGAGGACTAAACACTCGAATACTCTATCCAACATTCTATTCTACTTGATGTGAGAGTCAAACATCTCGTAATAGCCAAGTCTATCAGACAACTTCATGCAAACAAATTCAAGAGTGATAACAATCTAAAATATTGCAAGTAAATCCTTCATGATTACTTTCATAGACCCAAAAGATTAACCTATTATATTAAGACCTCAACGTTCTTATACCAAATTTCTAACATGTCCCTCACAATTCATGAGGCCTTTGGGCCTGGACAAAGCCGAAGCCCCATCTAAAATTCAACCTTATTTGAATTAATGGGTCGGCAAGGACAAACTCTAGACCACCTGATCATATAGACTTTGTTATAGTTTGAGGAAAATGCTTAGTGATTGTATTCAGAATCCAGATTGGCAGATAAATAGGAAGCTATGTGCAGGGAATTAGTGTTGTGAATAGTGGGTATTACATAAGGCAGAAGAGTCCCATATTGCCTAGATTTCGCACTCTCAAAGGCGGTTTATATACTAAGACACTCTACATCTTCAAAGTAGGTAGCAAAAGGGTGTATCTTGCTTACATGAAACTGTGGGTCTCATTTGAGCTTTATGTGGCTTGCGAGAAATCTTCTTTGTGTTTGTGTTTTCGGTCAGCTTTCATTACAATTAGGAGAGCTAAAATAGAAGAAGAAATATTCTCTCCCCATGACAGTGCCAGTCACTCTAGACTGCAAAAATCTTGAGGGGTCTATAAATTGCCTAAACTGATGGGATATGATTTACTCGATAATTGCTTAATCAAATGGAATCATTTAATAATCCTAGTTTACAGCTGGTTGTCCCAGGATTGCTGGAACGTAACGGAATATGATGTGATTTCTATTTATGTGTTGGATGACATGACACATGCAGCTCATTTATCAAACGCTGTGGTGTTGACAGGTTGCAGAATACTTAGTTCCAAACATTAGATCCATCCCTGCAAACGGATCAACGAAACCAACATACATCCGATTCCTCACTGGTTTGAAAGCCTATTCCCAGATATTTTCAGTTAAGATAAAAGCCTAATCTATAGTAGTCAACTTTCATTGTTTGCATTATCGTTAGTTTTACCTATGCACGTTTCCTTAGACCACGTGCTCAATTTCCATTCCATAGCATGATCCAGCATTTCAATCTTGTTTATAATTTAATGCTTCCTCTTCTGTAACTTTATAGAGATTGGCATTCGGGGCAAGGAGGAACCGATACATTCTTGAAGATTGAACTTCTTCAAAGTTTGTGCAATGTGCTCTACCTTTATTTCTGTTTTAGATGTCTATTCAGCCCCCCTTGGTTTATTTTGAAATTTTATGCCATTTTTTTTCCATTATTGGTCTCAGTGAAACTGGAATTTACATGTTTAAGGGTATATATAGGTTATAAACTACCCTTAGGCAATGAGAAAGAGGTATTAAATGAATCGTGAAAGCATTTATTTTTCTAAAACATAGAAATCATTTAATGTAATGATTTTCAATAATAACTTTTTATTTATTTGTTTCTTAATGTGGAACTCATTAGCAATATTATTAGTACCATACAGAATTATTGTGAGGATTACTATTTACTGAGACAAAATTCTGCACTCATGCGTGTATTTAGCATTTTCTTTCATGTAAATATGTGGTGCAGATATTTTTTTATATACAATTACTTAATTATATAAATTAAGACATTTATTATATTTTTTTAGTGAATTTTATCAATATAAAATGACACTTAATTTATTTATATTTGAAAATAATTTAAAATAATAGTAACATTGTAATATAGAATAAATCATGATTTAATTTAAATTTATTAATATTGATGATGATGATGATGTTCGAATAATTGTAAAATCTAAAAGCCTAAATTCAATACTATAAGTTTTATGAAAATCTATATGTAAAGTATTTTTAAAGTGAGTTAATCGAATAAAAGAGAACAATGGAAGGTTGACGTTTTATAATGGTTATTCAAATTTGCAATGTGAGGATATATTTATTTACTTCCTTGGAAGTGTTTTTATTCCCACGCCCTCTTTCGCTAAGTTCTACCCATCTTTTAAGACACTTTCATCCTGCATCCAATGTTTTCAAGCTTCACCCTCATGGGTGGTGAAATGTCCATTATACGCTTAATGAAAAAAATATATGAAACCCTATCTTTTCTTCTTTTCTCCAGCTTCGTCTTCTCCGTCTTCACTATAGCAGCGCACACTACTCTTCCTCCAGTTGTTTGCATTTTAGTCTGGAGGCATTGTGTGATCCCTTCACCATTACCAGAAACTGCCTCACATAGTCGTTGCAGTGCCACACAGATGGAATAGATTTTTCTCTTAAATTTGTCTTATTTTCTCTGTTGTCTTTGTGTATTTTAGACTGGATAAACTAGGAAATTATTGTATTTTTTTTAAATATATTTAATTTGTAATGTATTTTTAAATCGGAAGCTATACTCTAGATTGTACAGTTCAATATGTATTTTAAAAACAAAATACATTATAAAAAAAATAAAATACAGTATAGATTGTACTTCTGAATGTTTCTAAAAAATATATATAAATTTCAAGAACAACTTAGTGTAATCAAAGTTGTGGTTGTGTAGAGGGAGAAAAAGCTGAAATTTTGAAATATTTTTTTTAGGCTATTTTACAAATATTGGCCTTAAATGGATTAATATTCAAAAGCTAATTATAAGGTTGAAATAAGGACGTTATCTGCAGATAGAGATGACAACAACAAAAAGAAAGCATGTTTGGATGGATTTGTTTGATTTTATTGACCATCCGTATAACTACACTTACATTCGAATTTGCATTTAGCATTGGTTCTTAAATCATCCTTAATAAGTATAGGGATAGTCTTTTGCATAAAAATATGAAAATAATTATTTGTATAGTTGGAAGCATGAACCTTTTTAAGATAATTCAATTATTTTAATTAATTCTATTTTATCGTACTATTTTTATTTTAAATTTATTCTTTCATTATCATTGTTCAAATGAATGCCGATGATGAGAAAGATTATAATTATCAAAAAGTGAAAGATGAAAGTTCTTCTAAAAGTGCATTCAATATTCTTAAAATAGAAGAATATGATATAACAACCATGGTGTAACAACTATGTAGTTATGGGGAATCCAAACAATAATATAATATTTTTTTTATTTTCTTTTTCCACCTGTTAGAATTGTTTTTTCTTATGTAATGGTGTATTTTTGATAGATGTTTTCATTCTGTCGTATTTAATCCAATTCTTCAACAATAGTTTTTTTTTTTTTTAAATTAATGAAATCTTAATTTTTCTTAAGTAAACTGGTTCGTAGGCCTGCTGACCATCCACTGTGCAGGACGGGCCAACAAAATTAACCCGCATTTTTAACAATTCTATAATAATGATGATCATCCTCACACCATTTTTTCAATGCTATGAACACTACAATAAAATAGCATACTGGAGAAAAAAAAAACAAGTCAGTAAAAAATAGTCAAAATTTGGTTGAATTCTAATGAAACTCCCAAATATTTCTAAACCTTTATTATGTGTTTCTTTTACAACCATGCTATTAAAATTGATATAAAAATCATGAGTAATTATTATTAACGAGATATTTTTTAGTAGCACTTGAAAACTCTATTATAGGGAGTGGACTAAATTTGACTCATTTTACTTCAATACAATATTTATTTTAAAAGGAGGAAGTGGAAAATAAAGAAAAATTCATGTGCAATGTTTATAAGTGTGAATTATTTATGTCTCATTTATGATTAGTGTTTATTTATGAACATGACTACTTCTTAGTGGACTCTCTTTTCTTTATTATATCTTTCCTATAAACACTCAAAATTTACTTAAAATCTAAACACTTCTATTGTACCAACAACTTAATGAAAAGAAAGTTCATAGAAATGTATCAGCCTAAAGTACTATAAAAGCTTATTTCAGTAAATTTTCAGTTACATGTTTTGCAGGCACAATGAACCAGAAATTAAACAATGTAACAATATCTTTCCACAAAATGGGTATATTGACTTTCTCAACATCAAGAAAAATGTTAAAATCCATTAAACATTGTTTGTACTTAACCAGCCAAGAATTGAAAGTTTAAAAATTGAATTTACAATTGAAGTAAATTTAGCCATAATAAGATAGCTATTTTAACAGTGTTTGCATGAGGTTGTGATTGGTATGGGTGTGGTTTATCTGTGTCACGAGAAGGGAAAGGAAAAGCAGACCCGTGAAGTATGGTCCCACCACCACTTGTCTCTTTCACTCCTCTGCACTAAAAGGTTAACTTTTGCATTTCACAAATGTGTCACGAGCTCAACAATATATATATTCTCTGTCTGTTACTTCCTTTTCTTATACTGACACATCAATGCATCAGTTTTGGAGACTAACCCATCACTGAATCATTAACTTAATAAATAATTCTTCCAATTTCTTTCACTTCTTCTCGTGACATATGACCAGATCAATCCCCATTTTGTACTTTGCTATCCAATGTCTTCAAAATGTTAAATTATGAAGGTTGGTAATATGTTTTCATTCACTAAAATATATATATATATATATAATTATTTTATTAGTATATAATGTTTTATTAGCAAAAATCACTGTTAAATGAAAGTATATTATGAACATTAGTGTTAAATTAATATTTTCCTTATTTATTAAAGTAGTATTATATGATTTTACTGTAAAAAAGTGGACAATTTCAGTTTAAACAAAAATTAAATCTTTTTTACAGTGAAACTTTGTATTATATCATGAGATTTTAGTATACTGATACTGTTCACTTGTATGAATAATTTTTTTCAAAATCTATTTATTTTAATAAATATTTATTAAAATTGTACCAATTGAAAAAGAAGAACTCCTAATCTAATCTCATATTTGAAATAACTTTTAACAGGACTGTGAGTGCAACTTCCTATGTAAAAGGATAAACTACTTTTACATTTTGGTGTGCCCTTTAGTGCTATGCTATGATATATTACTACTACACAATTATTGATTTGTGAGCCTTGGGAATGCAGAATATGTATGGTATGATTGGACGGGTTTCACAGGGTATCTTCATTTTTTCCCCACACATTACTAGGATCATTGTTGCTGGAATTTGGCACAATTATTTTTAACAGTAAAAAAATAATACATTGAAAGCAAGAACAATTATTGTTTTACATTGTCTTGTACTAGAACAATTATTGTTTTTCAATTCATAGGTATATACATGGATAGAGATCAAGAAAGTAGTTAGACCTATAACATCACATGACTGATTTAGTATGTGTTAAAAAGTTTACTAAGGTTTGAAAGAAAGTATCAAACTGTCATATATATGAAACTCTGGTTTCCATACAGATAAGCAATTATTCATGTATACCACTTTAAACTGTTTTGTAATCACAATAATATCAGCTTATCATTTCATAAAAATATGTGAAAAAATCTAATTTATATATAAATATATTTTAGATTTGAGTTCTTTTATAAATATATTTTATCAGAAATGCTGAAAGAGGGACCATTATATTATGTCTTAGATGAGACAAAAAGTATGCCAAGCAAAGCCACAGTGGCTGCACTACAGATTTCAGTAAGATACACAACAAAAAAGGATCACATTTTTAGGTAACTAGCGTGTTGTCATGTTATCACGTGCAGCCAAACCAACACAAAAGCATAGGCACATAGCACTCCTCTGCAAAAATGGTTAACGGTTGAACTGAGAACATGGACCACAGAAAAATGTTTCATGTTTTGCATTGTCTAGTGGTTATTGTGTGCCAATAGCTCTCAATGCATTCCTTTGAAGATCAGAAAGAACTAGAGTAAAACATAGTTGGTTCATTTGTATTGAATGAATGGCTGAAGCAGAAGCTTGTTCCTAGTGGCCTAATCCAAAACCCCTTTGTGTCTTTATTTATTCAAGCAATTCTGTTGGAAGGAGAGATGACACCAAAACCAGTTTACCTTTCTCATTTGCTCCTTTTAATCTTGTTTCTTGCCACCATCCAACTTTCTGAGCAGTTAGAGTTTTCTCAGTTTGAAACACTTCTCAAGGTTCAGCAACTTCTTGGCTATCCATCAGCATTAAGTCCTCTCAGCAGCACCTCAGACTTTTGCAATATTGAACCTACCCCATATTTGACATTAGTCTGTTATGAGGATAGCTTGACACAGCTGCATTTTGTTGGCAACAATGAGTATGCTCCACTGCCTCCAAACTTCTCCTCAGATACTCTATTTACTACACTAGGCTCTCTATCAAGCTTGAAAGTCCTCTCTCTGGTTTCTCTTGGACTCTGGGGGCCCTTACCTGAGAGCATTGCACAATTGTCTTCATTGGAAATACTTAACATTAGCTCAAACCACTTCAATGGAGCCATTCCATCTCAGCTTTCACTTCTCAGGAACCTGCAGTCAGTGGTGCTTGATGATAACAGCATCCATGGTGAAATTCCTGATTGGTTAGGCTCACTTCAAGGTTTGGCTGTTCTTAGTATGAAGAAAAACTTGCTTAGTGGGAGCCTTCCAACTTCATTGGATGCTCTTCAGACCCTGAGGGTGTTGGATTTGTCAAGTAATCAGTTATCTGGGGAAGTTCCTCATCTCAAGAATTTGGCTAACCTTCAAGTTCTTAACTTGGAAAACAACACCTTTGGACCTCATTTTCCTTCACTCCCCACCAAGTTAGTTTCTATTGTGCTCAGAAATAACAGCTTCAGGTTAAGTGTCCCTTCTGGTTTAAGTTCTTTCTATCTGCTTCAAAGGCTAGACCTTTCATTGAATAGCTTTGTGGGGCCATTTCCATCATCCTTATTGTCACTTCCTTCCATAAATTACCTTGATGTTTCCTCAAATAAATTCACTGGAATGCTTTTCAAGAACATGTCATGCAATGATGATCTCCACTTTGTAAATTTGTCTTCAAATCTTCTGAAAGGGGAAATTCCCTCTTGTTTGGAACCAAAGACCAGGGTTGTTCTGTTTGCTAGAAACTGTTTATCAGATAAGAACCAAGATCAGCACCCTTCAGATTTCTGCAGCAATGAGGCTTTGGCAGTGAAAATCATACCCCATCAACCAAAGCACAAGAGAACAACTAGTAAAGCAGTTATTGTATCAAGTATGGGAGGTGTTGTTGGTGTAGTGTTGATTCTAGGAGTAGTTATCTTGGTTGTTACCCGAGTTCATAAGAAACAAGTAGTGAAAATACCTTCAAAGTCCCCTTTGGAAAATGTCACCAGCCAGTTACATAATGAAGCTGAAGTGAAAACTACTACAAGGTCCATAATAGAGCATATCATCAGAAGGGTTCCTGACAAACTTGCTGTGGAAACACTGACAAGATCCATAAAGGAGCATGTAATGAGCCGAGTGAAAAATAAGCGTGTTGTGAGGGCATCTACAAGGTCAATAATAGAACATGTATCATCTGTTAACACAGCAAAACTACTCACAGATGCAAGTAAGTAAATCCTCAAATCCTTTGCCTTATTGGTACATAATTTTTACTTTGCAAAATGAGATTATTTCTCTAGAAGTACATGGCTAAAACGAAATTCTTGGAATATGTTTTCCTATGCAGCTAGGCATGTAACAATGTAAACCAAAAACATTGAATTAGAGTAAGAGAAATTTCTAATTTTATTTCTTCTGTAGATTGGATTAATTCAAATAAATGAACATCAATTGTGCTGAAGTGCAGAATCTATCATTGAAATCTAGGAATTAGAGCATGTCATTCAGAACCTTTATTCTATTAATTATCACTTCTCACGTATAGTCATTTTTATATTGTTTGTTTGCAGGGTATATATCAGAAACAATGAAGATGGGAGCTAGCCTTCCTGCTTACAGGACCTTTGCTTTAGATGAACTTAAGGAAGCTACAAATAATTTTGATGCATCATGTATCATAAGTGAAGGCCCAAATGGTCAGGTATGAGCCTCAAGTTATCAATTTAGATTGATATAATCATATTTACCTACCAAATGCATGATGTCCTACCCTATAGGACTGTAATTTTGTGATGACTCCCATTTGACTCTAGAAACTCCACTTTAGAACAAATATGTCAATAATCTGAATATCGCACAAATTGAGCTTCATATAAATAAGAATATTTGAGAAAACTTGTTAAGTACAAAGTCCATGGCTACGTGTAGTTATAGTCTTTAGATGAGGTACATGTGAATCTCTGGTATTCCTTCAAATTATATTTATTGAGCTGCTAACCAGCTATCCCTAGAACAGGATAAGTTAAAGTGCAAAACTTCAGTTCTGCTGCAGGCATCAGGCATCAATCCACACATATTAAGAGTTTTCATACTCAAATTTGCTTATTACATTACTGTTTCCCTTTGTTGTAACTGGACAGTTTTGTGTGGTTTAAATTCTGACAAGTAATTCACCATTCTGATCATGCACATAATTCTGTGTAACTGTTCTCTATTATCTTTGACTTAACAAATTTTAATCTATTTTAACTGTAATGAATTTCAGATATATAAAGGGGTTCTCTCTGATGGGACGCACATTGCTATTAGAGGTTTGAAAATGAGGAAGAAACATGGCCCTCAAACTTACATGCACCATGTTGAGATGATTTCAAAGCTAAGGCATTCGCACTTGGTTAGTGCTCTTGGGCATGCTTTTGAGTGCAACCAGGATGATTCAAGTGTGAACAGTCTATTTCTCATATTTGAGCTTGTTTCAAATAGAAGTTTAAGAACCTGTGTTTCTGGTAAGGAAAATTCTCCATCAAAATCTCCTTCTAATGTTGCCACATACCATAAATTTCAATGATCTTGTACACTATAGTCCTTCTATTTTCATTTTCCAATTCTAAAAATAATTACAAAAATGTCAGTTTGTTTTCAATTTATTTCATATCTTCAAATATTTGTTTGAAAACAAATATTGAAAACAACTTCTCAAACCAAATGGGACCTAATATTTTGTAATGTTCACCCAAATAAGGAAACTAATTTTTCATCTAACATTTGCTTTCAATAGGATCTTCCCGGGAAAAGATTTCTTGGACTCAGAGAATAGCAGCTACAATTGGAGTGGTGAAAGGAGTTCAATTTTTGCACACAGGGATAGTGCCTGGACTGTATTCAAATAATCTCAAGATTACAGATATTCTTTTGGACAACAATCACAATGTTAAAATAAGCAGCTATAATCTGCCACTCTCTGCTGAAAATAAAAGAATGGTAAATGGATAATTTTTTTATGCCCTTATTACTACTATATATTCACTCCTTTCTGATTTTTCTCAGCATAATTGTTTTCTATAAAACTTTCAGATCAGCAGTGGAACTTCCCCTGGACTCAAAGGAAATGTCCAAGCAAGGTGAACAAAATATTAATTTCTGATATTGTGATAGAATCTAATCTATAGCAACTAAGAAAGTAGGAATATACAAGCAACACATTCTTTTCCATATGTTCTTTATTATAAGGATGAATAAAGTTAGCTCAATGATGTGGGTCCCACTTCCTAATAGGTTGGTTCCATTCCCTATTCCATGGTTTCATGTGAATTCAACATGTAAAGAGTGTGTTCAGGTGAAACTTTTCAGGGTGATGGTTAGAAAATTGAAGACAGTAGAATTAAATGTTTTGAAATAGAAAGGGTACACAGTTATTGGAATTTCTCATGAAATGCATTTGACCATATATCATTTCAGTTGAAAATTGAAATAAATATACAAATAGTTGTAGAGATAGTTAAATAGGTAAGAATTTTTAAAGCTTTCAATGTCTACAATCATGTGTGGACTAGTTATAAAGCCTTTTCCAGAATCTTGTGCAAAACTACATGGGTGCTTTGCTGATTGTATCTAATAATGTATATAGTTTTTTTTTTTTATGTCTTGGCCTTAACTGGCATTAATTATTTATGCAGGATAAAGGGTGAAGACAAAAATGATGTGTATGATATTGGGGTGATCTTGCTAGAAATCATTCTGGGCCGACCAATAATGTTCCATAATGAAGTTGGAACACTAAAAGATCTTGTGAGTATTACCTTCAAGTTTCATACTAAAGCATCTTAGATTATTAGATTATGAATAAGTTTTCCAATTTGCTCAGACAAACCATGAACAATTCAACATTAAAAGAATTGTACATAATTTGAGTTTTGCAATAGTATAAGTACTGACAGAAACAGCTCAATAGACAGCACAAAACCAAGTTTTTGTTTGTTATCCACTGAACCAAGTGACATAATTTTTTCCACCAATTTTTTTCCACCACACAATAGAAAATGATATCAAAAGTTTGACATCATCCCAGTTCTGTTTTGTACAAAACAATACAAAAAGGGACCCCATGTGTCCTTGCTCTTAACCAATTTTTACTTAACATGTACTCAAAGTTTCTTAATTTATTATATTAAATTAATGACAAATTATTACATGTCACGTTAAGATTAGCAGAGATCATATTGATCCCAAATTAGTTAACTGTATTATGGTAAGGTCTTATTTGAAAATTCTCCTCATTAATTACTTATACAAAATGAAATAAGTTAAACTTCTCTTATGACTTAAAATAACTTAAGGATTTTAAATTCTATAAAACTTTTCTCATAGGTGCATTAAGTTGATTTTTTTTTTCTTCAATTATTTATGGATACATAAAACTTTGCCTTGTAAAGCACAAGGGGTGGTAAAGTAAATAGCACCTAAATCTAACAATGTTGTTTGATCCTTCTGCAGTTACAGGTGAGCATCAAAACTGATGACATAGCTAGAAGAAGTATTGTTGATCCAGCAGTTTACAAGGAATGCTCAGATGAATCATTAATGACTATGATGGAGATATGTGTAAGGTGTCTCTCTGATGACCCAACTGAAAGGCCTTCTGTGGAAGATATTCTCTGGAACTTGCACTTTGCAGCACAAGTTCAGAATTCATGGAAAAGAGACTCAAGTGATCACAGTTACTCTCCTGCACCATCTTCCAGAGACACATAATTAAGCTTTGTATGATATTTCCAGCAAGCAAGAGTTTGTGTAACCATGTACAAAAGTTTAGTTTTATATCATGATTGTCACAATTTAATATTTCTCTTCATTATCAAAATTCAATAATTATGTGTGCCTAAATTTTGTCCTTTCATTGTTTTTTTTTATCATTTTATTTTCTGAATATGCATAAAGTCTTAGATTTCAATTGTTCTCTTTCTCATTATCCAAAATTAATATTTCTCTACACATCAAAGTCATGTTAAAAAAAAAAAAACAAAAAGAAGGTTCAAGGGTCCATGAATTTGACATAGAATTAGATTATATTTTTTTTGGACAATGATACTTTGACACTATAGTTGTTACATGGAAAAAAATAACTTTTTATTCCCTTACGTATGCTACATTTATATCTATTTTTTATTTTTCACTTGGGTTTCAAAAATACTTATCAGCAAATTATATATCAAAACTGAGGAGACCACTTAAATGCTCTTATTTTCCATAACATTATAACTGTATTTTCTTCAAAATGAGAGGAAACATGTACACACGAGGTTTTATTTTTCATATATGTTAGACGAGTTGAAAAGTACCTAGACTATATATTTTCAAAACAGAGGAAACCACCTAGACTATATATTTTCAAAACGAGAGTAACATGAACGTATGAGATTCTTACTTTCTGTATTTGTAACATGAGTTCAAAAGTCTTTCTCACTAAAACCACATAGTAAAACAGAGAAACTACCTGAACTTGGGTATCATATATTTTAAAAGAGTTTTATAATTTTATGGAAGTACTTTTACTTTGACAAGTTCAAAAGTACTTATTAACAAACTACATATCAAAACAAAAGAAATCACTTGTACGCGATTGTGATACATTTCAAAAGAGCTACGTAGATCCTGTAACTCTCATTAAAATGTTCTTCTTTTTTTTATCATGTCACAATGTTAAATGAGAATACCTTTAAAAATGATGTCAAAATATCATTTTCGATTTTCTTTTCTTCCAATAGATGTTATATCTTCCATGGAAGATGACGTTAACATTGTGCATCAATGTATTTAGTATTTATTAGTTTATTGGACTAAATTTTACTTTGACCAACACAAAAATATTCTCAAAGTTCTTTAAAGTAGCATGTTTTTGGAATTTCTAATTTATAAACTACAACTAGCTAGTAGTTAGATTTTAGGTTGTAGTTTATTTAATTTTCTTTCCTCAGGATCTCTTATATTTTAGCAGATTTTTATTATCTATACTTTCTTTTTACTTATCATTATATATTTTTATTTATTCCCATTTTATAACGATAACTAATTATTACACTCTTTTTAATATTTGTTGGGTTATTTTTTAAGTTTTTTTTATGTAGTTGAAATTAAAAAAACATTTATCGTTATAAACTAAAGTAATTAATATTTTATTGTATGACCCTATATCATAATTATACACGATGAAATTTATTACAAAGAAATTCAGCGTGACAGTAGTTTAAAATGATAAATAAAAAATTAAATTTATAAAAAATAAATAAAAATTAAATTTGATTGATTCTTATTAGGTAAAATCATTTAAATAAAATGACTTGTCTAAAGAAAAAAAATTATACAGTTTTTTTTAAAAAAATAAATAGAAGTACTAAAAATGTTAATAAGAGTTTAGTTATTTAAAAAAAATACTAAAATTATAAATGTATAATAATATATTTTTATTTAAAAATAAAAATTTCATTTATATATGAATCTTTTATGTAGTTTTTATACAATATACTAAAATCATTATATTGTAATCTGGAATACTATTATTAAGGGAATATGTAACAGCCCAAAAATTTTATAGCATTTGCAATCAAATTCTTATAAATAAACAAAGTATTAACATGCATTTAAGGTTCAAAATACTACATCAAGTGTTCAGATACACCAAACTTACGTACAACTATTCACATGAAAAAAGGGAAGACCATCTGAGGGTCATAAGTTTTTTAACTACAACAAAACATATAGACAAGTATATACAAGACAAAAGGAACATTTGTTTAAGGGCATATCATCTTTAAGGTGCTCCAAGACCTACATATGCACATGCTCGTATACATAGTACAGTCATTGCAGTTCATACAACAACATGAAAAGCAAGGATAAGCTAGTAAAATTGAAAGTTTATAACATTCTAAATACATGTAAATAGAACAGATCATCTCAGTCCTAAGAATTTCTTTAAAGTCTAGCATATCAAGTTTCAATATAAGTTTTCCTTTTTTATTTCAAGTACTCATGTCAACGTCATACATAAAGGTCTCACATGGACCACATCAATATATATAGGTCACATATAGACCTATCGTCTTTCTGAAGACCCATTAAGTATGCCCCTACCAGAGATTAATATCTAATCCAATACCCAAGACTTAGATTCAGCAAATCTAAGAGAAAAGACTAATTCAATACCCAAGACTTAGATTACCAGCAAATCTAAGAGAGAGGACTAATCCAATACCCAAGACTCAGACTGTCATCCAATACCGAGTCTCACAAGCGGTCCCGGTGTGTATGAACTCCCTCACAACAATGTTGTTAAAATCACGAGTATACTCACATACTCATACGAGTTGACGAGTTTTAAGAGAAGAACGAGGTGACTCGGAAGGAAACTCGTTCATTCGGAACGAGTCACCGTGTCGGCTAGCTGGAACGGAGGATCGCTCGTTGTTCGTTGACGTTTTTGCGATCGCTGCTCTGTCGACGTCGCTGGTCACGGTCGTCGCTTGCTAGCAGTCATCGATGGTCATTTAAGGTCGGCGCTTACTTGTGTGCAGTCGTCGAGTGCGGGCATCTTCCCTGCCCCATAGTGGCTATTGTGTTTTGGATGACGGTTGCGCTTGCAAATTAGGTTACTTAAAAAACAACAACTTCTTTCCTCTTTTCTAAAGGCCCAGGCCCAACATAAAAAAACCCTTTCATTTAGGGTTACTGAAAACTAACCACGCCAAAAATTAACACTAACTCTTTCACAGTAAATTTTATTCCCGCTTTCCTCTTTTCTAAAGGCCCAACATAAAAAAAACCCTTTCATTTAGGGTTATTAAAAACTAGCAGCGCCAAAAATTAACACTAACTCTTTCATTCCCGCTCCCCATTATCTCTTTTGTTAAACAGTAAATTTCATTCCCGCTCTCCCTGTCTCTCTTTCGTTGTTAAATAGTAAATTTCATTCCCACTCTCCACTATCCACTATTCTCTCCTTGGCCATTAAACAGTAAATTTTCTCTGATTTCATTTCCGCTCGCTTCCGCCACCGCTGCTTGCTGCTTGCTGCTGTCGCCGCCACCACTGCTCATTATCGTTGCTCTGTTTGTTACCGATGTGTTCAATTTACCATATATTTATTTTTTTCGTTAGATGTTGTCATACCATATTTAATATATAAGTATTTTTATATTTAAAGGAAAAATGGCATCAAATGGAAAAGGAAGTGGAAGAACTGATCCAGCATGGAATCATTGTATTTCTATTGATGGGAAAGCAAGAAATGTCAAGTGTAAATACTGTGAGAAG
>Ga0099825_1000541_pt1 | contig 41146 bp, 12 predicted proteins | sample SiratroredBW_FD_76838 | JGI IMG/M metagenome (GOLD analysis project Ga0099825, IMG submission 76838) | Root nodule microbial communities of legume samples collected from California, USA - Siratro red BW | ecosystem: Host-associated > Plants > Roots > Nodule | place: USA: California | collected...
ATATATATATATATATATATATATATATATATATATATATATATATATTTACAAAGGCATGAGATGTCTTAAAGAAATTCATCAACATCCTAAGAGTTCCTCTAGGAGTTTTGTTAAAAAAAAAAATTATCACTAAAGTGTTATGCATACTTATGCACTAACAAAAACATAGACACTTTTCAGTGATGTATCATATTATATTAAAACAATATGATTTTATAATTTATATAATTTTGCTATTTATATAATGTTATTGTTTTATGAGTAATTAATTGAAAATTATGAAAATAATGTAATTTAAAAAGTACATATAATCTTGTAAGAATGGTATTAGAAAATTATGTAAAGGTTACTTTAAAAAATTATTTAATTCTGTACTTTATTAAATAAATTAACTGTATAATGGTATAGATGATGTGGAGTCCCTTTGACTGATTGCATATTTGGCCTCTTTGCACATTTTAATTTATGACTTCCCATGTTTTCATATTGGTAGTGGAAAAATTGATTTCTCAACATGTTTCTGTTTTTTATTAATTTTTTTAATAGATCTAATCTATCTCACAACCTTAATTAAAATGAATTAGAGAAAAAATTAACACGAAATGGAATGAAAATAACAAAAAACACAAAATAATATTAAAGTCAATGTTATTATAATTCAGAAAAAATTACAACAGTGCAACATAAGATTAAAACTAACATTACTACCTTGAGCTTGCACTTTTACTCAAAAGATTTGTTATTAGAGTGATATGATTATGTGTTATATATTAAAACTTCATTATAAGAAGATTATTGTTTCACTAATATAATTTCACATGAATCTTTTTGTTGATGAAATTTTTTTTTCAGTGTTACCAATTCTAGATGAAAGAATTGGTTTAATATCTATTTTATTTAAACACTCACTCAATAGTTACTTCACATTCAATATATAATTACCTTAATTCATATAGTTTAAAAGTTCATGTATCTCATTAGCATCATGCTTATTTCAATGTTTGAGTAATTTTTTGTTATTTAAGTGTCATTTATCTTAAAGGAAAACAAATTGTGTTAACCTAGTTCAACATTTCAACAATATAAACCTATAAAACAATAATAAATTCAACCAACGATAAGAAAATAAAATAACTTCAATCATATTTATAGGAAAATATGATTTGTTTATAAAATAGATTATTTTAAAGTTCAGAAATTTAAAAAGTTTAAAGATATACAATTTTGAAGAAATAAAAATTATATTTATTTAAAAATTATACTTTTATTAAATTTTCAATTTTTACATTTTTCATAAAAAAATACTGGTTTAAAATTGACACTTTTATTATTTATAATAACATAATATATATATATATATATATATATCATAATAGTTTGAAGCCAAATAATGTATTCTTTCTGTGCATTTTTTTTCCTAACAATGCAATAACAATGTATTAATCGTAATTATTAAGAGAAAAATCATATAACTGCAGAAATCTAAAAAAATATAACAAATATTTTTGAAAAATAATTATTAAAACAACATTAATGAAAAAAAAAGTTCAAATAGAACTCAAAAGAAATTATACCATCCTAGGATATTAAACTGGGTAACATGTGTTAGTTTGGACTTCAAAGTTTTGTTGAGCATTAAACTGATACTAAATAAACATTTAATGTTCTATAATGCAATATAAATTATTTTTTATAAAAACATAACATGTACTAAGTGTCAATAACTTATCCTTTTGGCAGAAAGAACATAAATGAACAATCTTTGGGATGAATGATAAAATGCTTAAAATACATTAAGTATTTTATTAATAATAAAGTAACCCTCAAAGTCAGCAGAAAAGAATGCAAAATGACTTGAAGGGGAAACTTTGTAGCTGGGTACTGAACATGCTTGACTTATAAGCATGATAGTTAGGTACTTAACACAATTCCTTTTTGTGAGAGTGGTTTACTAATTCCTATGTTAAGTATTCATCATTCTATAAGATAAAACCATTATAAGTTTTAGTTCTTAAAAAACATTTAATGTTTAGAAAGTATTTTTAGTGGTTTTATACCACTAGAATATTCTGTAATATTGGTGTCATAAACAATTATGTTCAATGAACTTTTTCAGTAATGAAAGTGATAAATATCTCCCTAGTCATTTAACTTTTTTATAATAGATTATTGGTTATAGATTTGTGTGTTAAATTTTATCCACTATTTTCATAAATAAAAAATTTCAAGATTTAAAAATAAAAAAAGCATATATTAAATGGTAAAGGAAAAGAAATATATATAAAAAATAAAATATTTAAATTTAAATTACTGAAATAATATGATTGTTAATATTATAATAATTTCTATTAAAACAAATGAACTTTGGGAAATAAATATAGGATTGTATGAAGGAGGTATGAAATCATATTGTGACACAGAAATTAAGTTTTCCTGTTTTTGAGAACCTTTTACAGTGTACATAACCATATAAATACAATTTTTTGTCTGATAAAAAGATTATTTTAATAATGGAAGACATTGTTTCAACTCTAAAAATAAAAATACAAGCACTACAAATACTTAAAATTAGAGAGCATATAGATTTAATCAAATTTTGTTTTTTCTTAAAAATCACTCCCTAGTCTAGTTTTTTTGGTTTCTGCTTCCACATCTTTTTCACTGGGATTGAGAGTGCCGTTAACACGACTTCATTTGTGCTTTTATTTGCTGCTGTAATGTCATTTTGAACAGTTGAGTTGTTGATTTTCCACCGATTTAACTCATTCCAATTCTTCATTAACTTCTATTTTTTTTTTATGATTGATGACATTTGATTGATGTTTATAGATTATAACTATGAAAATAAATATGAAATAAACAACGACAGCATGACATATAGGTTTGGTCCATTTGCATTCAATCAAATCTCTTTAAAACTAAATTGAAGTATAAAAAAACAAAACTTCTTTTATTAATTTTTAGTTCCCCACACTACCACACACTTATTTATCTTGAAAGAGACTCAGATTGGGATCCTCTCTAATACTAAAATTGGTAAATTTTTCAATGAAGATTGTTATATGGTGAAAAATAATTTCTTTTGCTAATTGAAGAAAAAATTTATATTTGTTATGTATAAGTTAATTTATAGAGTATAAACATCTCTATAAACTGAAATTAATTTATAGATAACATACTTTGTAAAAGTTTTCTAATATAAGTTTTTTAAATTTTTATTTTAATTTATATATATAATCTAATTTTAACTCATAAATAAATTATTTATTTGTCATATTTCCCTAAATATCAATATATTAAATCATCACCATTTATTAATATAATTAATGTTTTAAATTATTACTTTATAAACTTAATATAAAAAAATATAACTAAAGTCAATGTTTAAATTAAACCATTCTTTACCTTTTACACAATATCTACTGATTTAGTTGATTTTTTTAATAACAAATCTGACTGACTACTTTTAATAAAATATATTCCTTTTAATCACATATTTTTATTCATTCAAATCCCATATTTTATTTAAGAAATTACTCAACATTGCTAAATGCATATTAAGTATTAAATTAAGTTAGGTAAAACATTAAGCTAGCATTTAATAATAATAATAATTCATTCATAGATATTATATATGAGTTTTTATTTATTTGAAAATATTAGAATAAAACATCAGAACTTTTTGAAAAAAAAAAATTGAAAAGTTAGATCAAATACTTTCTCGTGTGTGAGGTGGTAAATTTCGGTCAAACCAATCAAATCAGATTGGTTTACAAACTATAAACTACTATTACCACGGAAGCTATCTATGTGTAATATTTTCATTCTTTTAACATTGTTCTTAACTACTTAAAATAAGAACCGTTTTCCTTAACTATTTCATCATGCTTGTAATCTTAACCGTTGTTTTAAGGAATATTAAGATAAAATTCTGTCCTTTTATTTTTAATTTCAGGAGGCGTAATTCTTATTATGTTTCAACCAGGAGTGTATAGTTAGTCTCACCAATTTCTTTGATTTTTTTCTTTTAATTATTATTTTAAAAATAAGCAAAACTAGCAATAGCTAGCCACCTTACCTAACACCGGTCTCGGTTTCTATATTCGGCTCTGATCTAACTAACACACCCACAAGAAAAAGAAGAAAAACGACCACAACACAAAATTGAAGTAAAATTTGTACAACGAGGAAGCTAACTACCACGCCCACGTGACTTGCGCGGTTCAACTCACACACATTCTCTCCATCACTATATAAACCCGCCTCTACTATCCCCTCATTTTTCATTTCCCCTCCAACTCACTCTTGACTCACTTCCTCTTCGATTCCGCAAGCGAGCGGGTGGATCTGGTGAGGTAAGCTCCTCACTCTCCAACAAACTTCCACCAACCAAATTATAGATCTCCATTTCTCCTTCTACTCACTTCCCTCTCCCCTTCCAATCTTCAATTCTGCTCAATTTTGGAACTCTCGCTTCTTATTCTAGAATATTCTCTTCCGCTTTTCCATTTTTGTACATTCAGCTTGAACTTGTGCTGGTAGTGGATCTGCTTCGCCTGCTAGTTTCCTTTGTCTAATTTTCAAAATCAAATCACTTAAATCGTATTTTCAGTTGCTGTGGTGACTGCATGTTTCGTTTTTTGTTGCTGAATGAAAGGATCGATTCTGGATTCTGGTTTCGTTCTCTTACTTATATAGTTTCAGATTTCAAATTCTGACTTGCTTTTTGTTGAGATTGTAACTTCATTCTACTCAAAATTGCTCTGTTTTGGTTTTGTTTTTAGTTCTTCCTCTGCCGATTTGATAGTTCCCAGGATGAGGTTGCCGAAGATGGACCTTGTTGACTGCTGTTTCTTGTTTGATGTTTTATTGTTTTTCTTGATTTGGATCACGAGAATCACATGGCTATAGTTGTGAACTGATATATAATTTTTTTAATCTTGTTGGATCTGTGGTTCGAGGATGAACCTGACGTAATAGTGAAGTTGCATGGCTATAGTTGTGAAGGATATATAATTTTTTTAATCTTGTTGGATCTGTGGTTAGAGGATGAGCCTGACTTAATGGTAAAGTTGGGTGCCTTGGTGACTGTTTGGGGGAATCTATGGGTGCTTAAGATAGATCATTAATGTTTGTACTTAGATAGAGATATCAACTCTATGTTTCATTTCAACTGATATGGAGAATACAGTACATTATTAATTATCTGATCCTTTTCTTTTTTGTTTATATTAGGTTTTAATTATAACTTTTGGTACGCCAATGGTTATACTATTTCTTTGTAATTTTTCTTCTGCAATATAGAAAGTTTTAAATATAACTTTTGGTATGCCAATGGTTCTACTATTTCTTTGTAACTTTTCTTCTGCAATATAGATAATAAAGCACTTGTTTGTTGCCAGATCTGTCTGTTTCTTCATCATGGCCAGTGGACAACTATTCTCCCGCACTACACAAGCTTTATTTTACAACTACAAGCAACTGCCCATCCAGCGGATGCTTGATTTTGACTTCCTCTGTGGTTTGTATAGGCTCTATTATCTTTATTTTCTTCTTGGCAGATTACAGAAAATGATAAGTTGACATTAATATTTGTTCTTAAAATTAATGGAAGTACTGATTTTGTGTTCACAGGCAGGGAAACCCCATCAGTTGCTGGAATAATTAATCCTGGTTCTGAGGGATTTCAGAAACTCTTTTTTGGTCAGGAGGAAATTGCCATCCCTGTTCATCCTGCGTATGTGTTCTTCATCCATTTCTCTACACAAACTTCCTCTTTTTTCTGTTTGAATTTGGGATCTGGTTTGTAGTTATTGTCAAGATAAATTTTTTCTTTATGCTATCGGTCTCCTTACCGTTTTAACATACCATTCAATACAAAGTGACCAACTGTTGAACATGACATTCTTGTTTATGTGGGGTCATTTGTCTTAGCCTTATGTTGACTTATTTTGCAGCATTGAAGCAGCATGTGCTGCACATCCTACTGCCGATGTCTTCATCAACTTTGCTTCATTTAGAAGGTCAGCAAATTATTTACTGTTATTTGGTGTCTATGGTCAGCAAATTAATTCATGAATATCATTGGGATATCTGGAAAACATTTAATTTTATCATTTTAGATCAGAGAATATTTTAAACTATCTTAAATGATCTTTTAGGATTGATTGTCTATTAAAATATATAGTTGTTAGTAGTAGTACTTAGTTTGTCTTTCATATCATATCATGTCACATCAAATCAATATCAATTTCAATTATTCAGTCCCTATTTGTTTTTCTTTTTCTTCTTTCCCTACCTAAATCCGTATGATGTCAATATGTACAAATTGATCTGCATGCAGTGCTGCAGCATCATCCATGGCTGCTTTGAAGCAGCCAACAATTAGAGTTGTTGCTATTATTGCTGAAGGGGTACCCGAGTCAGACACTAAGCAATTGATTGCATATGCCCGTGCAAATAATAAGGTGGAATTTGAAATTGACATTGATCAATTAATAGCTATAAAATAACATGGAAGAACTTATTTAATTGCTCTTGATTTGCCAGGTTGTTATTGGTCCAGCCACTGTTGGAGGCATTCAAGCAGGTGCTTTTAAAATTGGTGACACAGCTGGAACAATCGACAATATAATTCAGTGCAAGCTCTATAGGCCCGGATCTGTTGGATTTGTTTCTAAATCTGTATGTATCTATTCCTTCCTGCTTATGTTGATGTGATCCACATTGTGGATCCACCTTTTCTTCTAGCATCACTATAAAGCTTTTGATAATCCCAACTTTCTTGTGTTACGAAGTTGCAGGATTTGATCAATGTCTCAGCCAATGCATGCATTTAGTTTTTGGATTTAGATACGATACTTTGTTATGTATACTCGTTTTGTTCCCAGACAAATTTTAAGAATAATCCTTGAAAAGATAAACATGAATCATACCTTTTGCCTGTTTATAATTGTTTACCATGGCTTAGTTCATCTAGATTCTTGAAATATAGTTATTAGACTGTCTCTCAAATACCTTCTTGATTTGCTAGCTTATTGAGTACCTTCAGTATGAGTAGTACATAATAGTATGCTGGTGCAATAGGACAAATTTGCATTTAAATTTGCTTGTCTTTCCTGAAAGAACCAAAGAGATACAGCCTTAATATATTTTTGTGAAGATTGAACTCAATCTTTATATTAGATTTAAGAGTGGATGGTGAGATGATACGGTTGAGTACAGATGTATCAAATTATAACTAGAGAAGGGCACAACTTATTCACAACATAACATGAATTGTTAGTTTACTTGCATGATATGTTTTTGAGCATCAACAAGCACTCTTTCCCTCCCTATGCTCTCTCTAGTGCTAAATAATGGCAGTAGCCTCTTTAGCTAATATCACATGTTCAGTGGAATCGCTTTTATTTAATGTCAAGTAGCAAATAGTGTTGTATGAAAATATAGAATTTCAGCTTTGTGATTCTTTTGACATGATATAATGTATGAATGGATGGTTCTAAAGGAAAACAACTTTTTGAATTACAGGGTGGGATGTCCAATGAATTATACAACACTATAGCCCGTGTAACTGATGGGATTTATGAAGGTATTTATTTAATGGTTTTATCTTTTCGATTTTGTTAATACCAGTATTGAGTTATATCTTGTTTAACTGTAGGCATTGCCATTGGAGGGGATGTTTTCCCCGGTTCCACGCTTTCTGATCATGTTTTACGGTTTAACAACATACCCCAGGTAAATTTTTTCTTTCTTCTTGAGGAGCTTCCTAAAATATGCCCATCCTATAAATATCTGACTAGAATATAGAGCATATAAGTTGTTTTGTTTGTTATTGACCAGTCTGGGTTTATCTTAAACCTCAGGTTAAAATGGTGGTAGTACTTGGGGAGCTTGGTGGGCGTGATGAGTATTCCTTAGTGGAAGCTCTAAAACAAGGGAAAGTAACTAAACCAGTTGTTGCCTGGGTTAGTGGGACATGTGCACGACTATTCAAATCTGAAGTACAATTTGGTCATGCAGTATGTCCCAGCTCCTTTAACCTTGGCTAAATTGTCAATTAAAGCATTTATCATAGTACGACATTCTTAATGTCTGTTGGCTCTTACATAAATCAGGGAGCTAAAAGTGGTGGCGAGTTAGAATCTGCTCAAGCAAAGAATCAGGCACTAAAGGATGCTGGAGCTGTTGTTCCCACATCATTTGAAGCTTTTGAAGCTTCAATCAAGGAAACATTTGACAAATTGGTTAGTACATATATCTTGAAAATTTTCATATGTTTAATTGAGTTTACTCCCCTCTCGTAATCTTGGAAATGCACAATATTGTAAATAAATCTCTTTCTTTTCCTTAATTAGTTGTAAATGGTTTGCTTATCTCAGGTTGAACAAGGGAAGGTCACGCCAGTCAAGGAAATCACTCCTCCACCAATTCCTGAAGACCTTAGCTCTGCAATTAAGAGTGGAAAAGTCCGTGCTCCAACTCATATCATTTCCACCATTTCTGATGACAGAGGTATATTGGAATCCATTGATGTTGTAATTTAGAGATGTGCCATCTCTCATTTTCTGATGAGACTCACATTTGATTGTTCAACTGAAGTTTTCTCTTCCAATATTTTCTGAAGGTGAGGAGCCATGCTATGCTGGTGTAGCCATGTCTTCCATCATTGAAAAAGGTTTTGGTGTTGGTGATGTTATCTCTCTTCTGTGGTTTAAACGCAGCCTTCCACAATACTGTACTAAATTTATTGAGGTAGACTAATCAACAGTACAGAGCTTTCCTTGAATATTTCCCAACTTTCCTTTCTCTGTGTCTTGAGTATGTAAAAATATTCTACACTTTACAGTGAAACTTAATTTTGTGCTGTCAGTTTCCGTTTTAGATTTTTTTTTTCCAAAACAAACTATTGATATTATCTCCGACCTCCTATCTCCTTATTGATCGGTTTCATTGGTCAGATATGCATCATGTTGTTTGCCGACCATGGTCCTTGTGTTTCTGGTGCTCACAATACTATTGTGACAGCAAGGGCTGGGAAGGATCTAGTTTCCAGTCTTGTATCAGGTAAATATAGGCCTAATTCTATGAATTACTGGTGTAGGCATAATGTCTGTTGGGAAAACAAAACTTTGTCTGCTGATAAATAATGCCATAAAATGGTTAGTAATGAGCTTCTGAATCAGGTTTGCTTACAATTGGTCCTCGATTTGGTGGTGCCATTGATGATGCTGCTCGCTACTTCAAGGATGCTCATGACAGGGTATGATTTGTACTTTTGCTGTGAATCTGGTGGGAACTAATGAGAATATTGGGGAGAGGTGGAATGAAATCATAATGGGTTAAAGAATTATTTTATAATTTATACAATAAACTTAGAAACAGGAAGTTTTCAAAATTTTCAGTGGCCGTTCCTTCCTAACATATACTCTGCGAACTTTGGCTTTCATCTCTAACATGGTACTCTTTTCTGTGTCTTGTAGGGGCTTACACCTTATGAGTTTGTCGAAAGTATGAAGAAGAAAGGAATCCGTGTGCCAGGAATAGGGCACAGGTAACCTATTTCGTTGTTCATTTAATTAAGCAATGAATATGTTGTAATTCCCTTGCACTTGCTGGTGCTTTAGTGTCATAAAAATATAAATCTAAGGCTTGAGTTTTCCCTGTGAAACAGGATCAAGAATAGGGACAACAAAGACAAGAGAGTTGAGCTGCTACAGAAGTTTGCACGCACACACTTTCCTTCTGTTAAATACATGGAATATGCTGTTCAAGTTGAAACCTACACCCTTACAAAGGCAAATAATTTAGTTCTTAACGTCGATGGTGCAATTGGATCTCTTTTCTTGGATCTTCTTGCCGGTAGTGGAATGTTCACCAAGCAAGAGATTGATGAAATTGTGGAGATTGGCTATCTGAATGGCCTCTTTGTGCTGGCACGCTCCATTGGTCTAATTGGGTGAGTTTCAATTAATTATACGTATTTAATGTGAAAAGCAGTTTTTGTATTTTTTGATCTTTGTGGTTTTTAAGGGATGGCAATGGGTGGGTGCGGGATTAGGGATTATTTTTTAGGGTTTGACTATATATGTCCTTGAACTGAATATTTATATCCATCCTGTTTTTTGATACCTCACAGGTATGAAATATTTCATACATGTCAGATAACGGATATATTCAAATATATATTAAATAATTTTTTGCAAAAAAAAAAATAAAAGTAAAAGAAACACAGTATTATAAATAATTGATTGTCAAACTCACATATATTTTATTCTCTTCAATTGTATAAATTTTAATATAGAATATCATATTCGTATGTCTCTGCATTCGTCGTAGCCTACTGGATGTGTGCATATAACATGTCTTTTGTGAATCTATTGAACTAAGAATCTTCTGTCTGATTCATTGTTATTTTAAATTTCAGGCACACCTTTGACCAAAAGCGATTGAAGCAACCACTATACCGTCACCCATGGGAGGATGTTCTCTACACAAAGTGAGAAAAAATTGTGACTGTAAGAACTTTGCAATGCTTCAAATTAGCAATCTTTTGTGAAATCGTGCATCTCAAGTATGCTTTTGTGATTTTGTAACTCTTAGACTAGTGTTGTACTGAGGATAAATTTCATAAAGAGAGTTTGGATCATTTTTAAAATTATATATTTCTATTCATGAACATATTCATCTACCTAAATTATCATCACCTAAATTGTAGCATCTCTTGACCCATCTTCTCAAATAGTTCCGATTTAAAATGTACAAACTATAATTTGAAATGTACAAACTATAACATAATGATTTAAGTATGTTTAGATAAAAATGGAATAATAATAATAAAATACCAACTTGATCTTCAGATAATAAAAGGTTAAAAAATTATGTTTTAGTCTTTATAATCTGAAAAACGTTTGTTCCAGTCCTTTTGATCCAATATGATTAATATTTCACATATAAGATTAACAATAGCAAATCAAGTGTGTATGAAGAATACTTTTGATTACATATTCATAAATTCAAATATTCAATCACATGTTCGTTTTTTTTTTTAAGTCTTTATGTCGACTGTATTTAAGTATAAAGTATTTCAACAGAGAAAATAATTTTTTTTTTTCAAATTAAAGAATTAAAAAAATAATTTTAAGCTTAATCGATAAAGGTAATAAATAAATAAATTTGAGGAACCTAAAAATATATTTAAAAATAATATTCTAAGAAACCTTTGTTTGTAAGTTCTATTTATTAAAATAATTTTAACACAATCTATATTCTTTATGAAAGTTGTTTTATTGAAGTTTTCATTTATAAAATGTCAGTTAAAAACAACTGTAAATAAATTTATTATTTGAATTGAACCTATACGGTCACAGATAAAGATAAATTACCTCTGTACTTAGTGCTATATAGTCTTAATAATTAAATTCTTATTTATCTTTTTGTAACATCTAAAAAAATGTTTCATATATATATAATGGATAAATCGAAACATATATTTTCTAAAACGAATTATGTTTAGAAAACAATTATTTTTAATACATTAAAACTCTTATGCATATCCCAAAGTGATACCTAAACATGCAATATTTGTTTTTATACTAGGTAGGATAATTATAATCATAGAAAAAAGTAAATTAATTAAAATAAATCATGATTTATAATATAAAGATAATATATATATATATATATATATATATAATCAATCTTAACAATTACTCATTCATATCATTATTAATAATAATTCATTCTAATAATCACATAAATTTTGAACACTAAACATAATTTATTCCTGATTAAGTAACCTGATTTTTGTTTATTCAAGAGATTATCTGGTGGTGTTATTTGTGGAATGCAAGAGCTCTTTTGTCCAAAGGTTCAAAAATACACAAGCTAGGTGCTTGATCTTTAAGCAACCTCTTTTTTCAATATTAATTGCATCTGCACTAACTAACTCTGTAATGTTAGGAATAACAGACATATTTGTGTTACTCATTAAGCATTCTTTGAGATAATAAAATTGTATCTGCACAAAATAATGAAGTTTAATAGAGAAGAAATCTAATTAATAGAGTCATACACAAAAATAAAACCGGTCGAATTATTTTTTTTTAGAAATAATCATATTCCATTACTCAAATAAGATAATGTCAACACAATGACGAACGACAACATTACAAAATAAATAATAACAATTTTTTTTGGAAGATGCATGAAGAATTCATTAACGTTTTTAAATAAATTAATTTTAATAATAACATAAAAAAAGTTAGAAAACACTATAATATTTGATTAAATTGCGGAGGTAGAATACAAAAAAAAAATAATAACGTTACAAGAATAATCAACCTAAATAAGGCAATTACTTCCTGCACCTCATATTTGTTTCCTGCACTCCATCAAAATATCATAATGCCAGAATACCTCTTGCCAGAATATTCAAAAAGAGAGTGGTACAATGAGTGTTGGTAAGTGTTGTAGACTTCTCCGACGACTGTGGTGGTGGGTATTGGAAAATAAGTTTCTCTAACAGCGTCATTGTGAGTGGAAGGTAAGTGACTTTTGTTTTGTAGGGGTTACAGAGTGGGTATAAAGTTGTTGCAATATTTGTATCTTGAAAATAGGTACTGAAAAACGAATTCCATAATGAGTTTGTGAGGTATGTGAAATGCCTTACGAAAAACATTTTCCATAAAAGATTTTTATATTACGGAAAACGTTTTTCGAAAGAGGTCTAAGGATCGGGATTTGTATTATAGAAAACATTTTTCGTAAGAGATTTTTCTATTATGGAAAATGTTTCCCGTAAAAGTTTTTTGTATTATGAAAAACTTTTTCCATAATACAAAAACCTCTTATCGAAAACGTTTTTCATAATACAAAACTCTCTTAAGGAAAATAGTTTCCATAATATAAAAACCTCTTACGAAAAACGTTTTTCATAATACAAAAATCTCTTACGAAAAATATTTTTCATAATACAAAAACCTCTTACGATCTCTTTCGAAAAACATTTTTCAGAATATCCTAACCTCTTTTATCTTCATTAACAAGACTATAAATGTCCATTTACATATTCTGATGGGATGTAGGAAACAAATGTGGGGGTGTAGGAAGCAATTGCCCCTAAATAGTTTATCCAAACTTATAAGTTGAGATTTCAACAAGCCCACTTCATATAATATCACACCTTCGCACTTCTTAAGTCCAACCACAAAAAGGACAAATTCTTTCTACACCTCCATGATCTCGTCCTTCATCTATGTAGAATTTTAAATTTCAAAAATATCTTTATTGAAATAACGAAAAAGGACATATGTTTTATAAAATATAAATCGGACAGAATTTCGTCCGATTTAAAAAAAATTAATGTAAATTGGACGGAGTATCAACCGGTATACAAATTATAAATCAGATAAGAAATTAAGAGATGAAATTTGGTTTATAATTTATAAACTAAACGTCATCCGTTCGATTTACATTTTAAAAAGATTTGTAAAATGGATGGCCTATAAGTAAACATCAATTAGTTTACAAAATTATACCGGATATTTCAAAACTATTCTCCGAATCTAGAAGACAATTTTAGAACACTTCACTTTGAAACTGTAATTTCGTTGATACACGGTTACATAATAAGGTGTTTCGGAATTATTCTCTAACCGGAGAATTGTTAGAAAATACTCCGTTCTATAACTGTTTATCAACAAAAATTACGCGATATTGCATTGCTACCACTGCTCCGCACATGTACGCCACTGCTCACCCACCACCACCATTGCTGCCGGGCATACGCTACCGCAAGAAACCTCTCAATCACTGCACCTCACACCGTCCACGTTCACCGATGTCTGTGGTTCTACGTTCATTGCACCTTAGTCACCTCCCCATTCCTTCACTGTTACAGTGAGTTTAACAGAAACAAAATTGTCATTACAAAAAGGTCAATTTGAGAATTTTTAAAAAATTTAGAAGTGCCTAACAAGAGCACTTGAAGGTGCAGGAAGAAGCAGTGTTAGTATGGATGAGACTATGGGCCATGAAGAAGGCCTCCAGGACTTGTTGTGGATGAGTTGAGATAACTTGGGCTGCGTACTGATTACCTTACTTTAACCTTACTCAAACCAATCATTGTTAATGAATTTATTTCTTTACAAATTTTGAAAATTATAAAAATATAATTTTAACTAAATTTTACAAAATTATATCTCATTTATGTAACTATTTTTATATATAAAAAGTATATAATATTTTTAAAAATATTTACATTATTTTTGTTTTATTTTAATGTTCTATTGAATAATATAATTTAAATTAATGTGTTACAATAATTATATATATAAATATATATAAGATAATATGTTGAATAAAAAAATTAATATATACATTATTATATAAATTAAAAAGTACACAAATTTATTTTATTTATGTAGTTGTTTTTTCTAAAATTATATATAAACTGTATATAAGGTTTATAAAACTAATATTATGATTCAAAAGAATTTTAATAATAAAAAAATTATATTTGTTATCATTAAAAGTTAAATTTATGAGTGAATATTATATAATTAATGAGAGGAAAGATGGAGAGGAAACTTATTTTATCTTCTGGAACCTAATCTACCTCTCCATCGAGATAAAAATGCATTTTTATTTATGGAATATAACGAGCTAAAAATTAACAGATGATATAATGTGCGAAAAACTAATACTGTGTAACAAACAACAGACAAAGTATAAACTAGTGATAATTTATTTGGAATTTTAAAAAAAATGTAATTTTTCTTTTACGAAAATAGATAAATTGTATCACATTAGTACGACTTCAAGAAATTGTGTTAATAGACAAAAAATTAAATCGAAAGTCGTGAACGTGATACAATTTCAATTTTTTTTTTCACTCTCGTTAGCACGATTTGAATTCTACGTTTTTACTTAAAGTCAGTGTTTTCATAATAAGACTTATTTATTTTTGTAATATAGGTGTTTCGTAAAATCTGAACAAAATTATCCCTATTTTGTACTTTCATCAAAATATCAAAATACATATAGTATGATATTTGTTTTCAGTAGTAATTAAAATTGAAGTTTTATTTTAATAATGAACACAATAAATAATTTATTAGATATCATTACATATTATATACTTTAGATTTAAAATCTGATTAATAAATTATATAATATTATGTTTGTCTAACTTTTGTACCAGTTTTCAGAAATTTAAGATAAATTTGTTTTTTTCCTCCAATGCAAATTACATTTTCTTTCTTTAGAATCTAAAGTTTTAGCCCTTGGGTCCATGATTGGTAAGGACACATAGGATCGCAGAAGAATAACTTATCACTTAGCATTATTATTGCACTGTAACAGTATCATTTAGCCACATCCACCTACCATATTACCACAAATTCAAAACATACTATTCACTTTGGTACTAAAACTTCACTTTTTTGTCTGCTTCTTAAGAACATTTTCAAAGTCTGTGTGGTACAATTGTTTAGAAGAGTCACAAGTAACGGCTCTTGAAAACATTTGAGGGAGGGATTCATATTTTAATCTTTACTTCTGTGATATAGAAATTAATGATTAATTGGCCATCAGATTTACATTTTTCTTATTCTTGACGACTAGACAACTATTTCATAGGGTTAATTATTATATCTAAATTATTATTTATTTTGAAGTTTAAATTTTTATCACGATTTTGTTTTTAAAAAATAAATAGTTATATTTAATTTTTTTAATCTAAGTTTAGGTAATATGAGATTATAGAACTTATTGGAACAAGGTAACCACTTGATTAAAAAAAGTAGCTAATCATGAAGTATACTTAAAAAAATATAATAACTACAACTTAAGCATATTGTTGTCAAACAAAAGAGACAAGAAGATATTCACTCATTCTATTCTTCATGATAAGTAGAAGTATTATATGAGAACCACTTCTAAGGAAAATCAACAAGATTAAATGCATTACGAATGAAACTAAATCTTGATTTATTAAGAATAACTAACAAGAGTGCCCAATAAAAATAAATAAAGATCTTTGATCTAGTGAAGAAGGAGACATGATTTCAAGATATGATTATGTGTAAAACTCCTACAATTATGAAAATGTTTTTATGTTTTACAAATTTTACATCAAAAAATTTATTGTCTTTTTACAGTTTCAACCTGTAAAAGTTTATTTAGAAGTTATCAAATGATCCATATTTACTTAATAAAACAGGAAGCAAGAGAATGGGTTCTTTGTGCTGCACGCTCCATTGGTGTGATTAGGTGAGTTTAGCTTATGTATCATAGGTTGTTCATGTGAAGTTCACGTCTTGGACATTATTGTAGTTTTGGAGGTTTGTGGGTTCTTTATCTCATGCACTTATGGTCCAAAAGAGTTCCACTTTCAGTTGGGTCCTCATGGGTGGTCCTCCTGTGAACACTGCATGTCTTTTCTGAATAAATTGAACTCAGCTTTATCCACCTTCAAACAAAATTAATGTAATGTCTTCCTCTCGTAATAACTCCATATGGTTGTGTGAAATTTGAGGCACATCTTTGACCAAAAGAGATTGAAGCATCGATGTTCCCAACACAATTTTAGAAAGAAAGTTTTTGGAGACTACAATAACTTTTGTCATCCTTCAAATTTGATTATGCAACTGTTCTACTAGTGTTGTATCATCCAATATATTGCATAAACAATGTATAAAGATGATTATCTATTTTTAAATAGTCAAATTTTATATTCTCATTTTACTTTTTATTATATTTTAGAATTAAAAATTAATAGAAATAAACCATGCAAATGTTATAGTATATTATAAATTATTCACATGTAACTGTTTTTATATAACCATCATTATATTAATACCATTTGAGAGTAATTAAAGACATTATAATTATAAAATAAGATAAAATATATTTTCGAAATATTATAAGAAAGAAGGCAAATTCAAAAAGAAGACACTTATTTAGAACGAAAGTAGTTTAATTTTGATTTAAATATGATTTTATCCTTTTAAATTGGATATCTTGTTTCTTTTGGTCCTCTGATTAAAATTTATTATTTTGTAGTTTTTTATTTAGCATGATGTTTTTTTTAGTCTTTTAGGTTAGATGAAATATTAGTTATCATAAAGTCATAACTAGGTTCTATTTAATGTTTGTCTTGGTGTGAAGAATAATATTTTTTATCATCCTACGATAATAGTGTTTGTTCTAAGAATAAAAAAAATGACCAACAACTATCACCACGTGAGGACATTGGCATATTTGACTTTAGCCACACACAAAATGTTAAAATTACAAAAAAATAATAATTTTCAGCTTCCACACTTCTTCATTCATGAAGATACACAATGATTTAGATTCATAAATTTATTTTGTGAGATTTTATTTTTTCCCTAAACAAACAAAGAGCCTATTTCGCATTTATATTTTATCTTTATCGACTTAAAATAATTCATAATAATGTTATATATATATATATATATATATATATATTTTTTTTTTTTCTGTTCTATCTTATATTTAAAGTATACAGTATTTATGTCCATATGCATAGTCTATATCATTGTTAACTTTAATTCACAGTAAGCTGAATTGCTCATGTATCTTCCTTTTTATCATAGTCTTTGTCAAAAATTAATATGGTAGAAAGCTAATACAAAATAACACAATAAATTTTGATTCTAATAAATTATTTTGGTTAGTAGTATTTTAAAATATATGGGTGACATAGGAACTATTAATATTGTGACTATAAAATTAACTGAGAATTTGAATAATAATGAAATAAAAAATTGTCATTAATAATATTGTCTAATTATAAAGACTAAAATAATATTTCATAAAATTAAAAGAGTAAAAAAGTATTTTTTTAATTAATTAAAAGACTAAAGAATCTCTACCACCAGTAGAAGAATAACACATATTTAATCCTTTAATTTTCATAAAGAAATAACTCTTGTTGTTTTTTAAAAAATTTGTCCCCCGTAATAAATTTTTGAATTGTGACACTATTATGAGTTAAGAATGGTGGGAACAAAAAGTATCTAAAAAAAATTATAAAATAGTCTTCATATAAACAATAAAACATGAAATCTTTCTCATTAGTACTAGTTGTGACCGAAATACCAACCTGACATTGGAAATAACATGTTGAAAAGAAGCTTAAAAATAAATGTTCACGTCTGCTTTTATTTTTCTAAAAAAAATGGCATAATCTATGTTCTATATAAAAGTTTTGTTGGTTTTGTCATTTAGACTTTGATTTTGACACATGAAAAAAAAATCATTTAGACAAAATACAAGTTATTTGATCTCTCAATGAAGACAAATATTATATATATATAAAGTTTTTTTTTTTTTACAGAAATCAATATCAAGTCTTTGAACATCATCTTTAAAAAATAATTTTTATTTATTTAAGAAGATGTTATTTATAGAATAGCCATGTAATTTTATTATATTTTAATATTTAAAATATTTGAGCATATACTTTAAATTTTGAAATATAATTACACCATATTTAATATTTTGCTCTATTGCTCTATGTAAGATTGATAATATTGTGCTGTTACACGTTATATTAGATTAAACACGTTATTATTTAAATCAAATATTCAGATATATGCATTTTAATAAAATAATTTTACCTCTTTTTCCATTATTTTTGGTTCCTCTATTTTATCTTTTTTTTTCTTTTTAGAAGACATTATTACATGGAAAGTGATAATAATGTATTTTTTTAATCTTTGACTAAGGACAATTCTAGATTATCTTTTTAGTATCCTTTTTTCAATCTTAACATATTAAGTTTAACTTTTCTACACATTTAAATCCAAGAAAATTTAAATATATGAAAAATAATAGATGATTTGAACACGGGTATAAAAAATTACAACAGTAATTAATGCAAGAAATAATTCTAAAAAATATTATAAGAAGGATCACATATTTCTTTAAAAAAATCTCACATAAAAACGCTGGTAGTGATTAATTTATTTAGTAATTATATATATATATATATATATATATATATATATATATATATATAAAAGTATTATAATTTAAAAAATATTTTATATTTTAATTTCTTTTACTTTACATTTTTAGTTAGTGTTGCACTAGTGTTTCACATTATATACTTTTCTTTTTGTTTGTTACCATCACACGATAGACTTTTTCACAATCTGAACTGCAACATTAATGGAAACAAATTCTGCAGGTTGATCTTCGCTGGACCAAGTTCAATTATTTTTAAATAAAAACAAAATTCACACCCTCTGAGTTTCTGACATCCTTAAATAAATGTGAAAATTATTGGTAGTGATTTTATTTTTTTTTACAGTTAGATGCTTTGAATTTTGAAGTTTCATTGCACATGAAAAATCCTTGTACCAACAATGTCAATAAAGTTGTGAAAAGATTGGAGAGTAATCTCTTCCTAAGAAAACCTTCACGAATATTACTGTTAGGTTGTCTCGTCATAATCATATATCTTTTTCATTTTCTGAAAAAAGTAAAATTAATAGTGATTGTACATTGTAACTATTATAACTAAAAAAAAGTAAAAAATGAAAAATAGAACTCTGGTTGCAACAATAATGGTACTATGGATATGATGATTTCGTAGAACCCTATGATTGTTGTTGTTGATAAAATTATTCTCTTTGGCACTGTTTTTGTTCGTAGAATCTTAAGTAGTACTGGAATTATATTTATTCCATTACCTCCTCCAATGCTACTTTTTTTATCACTCCTCTATCTATGTTCAACAATTGACTTGAGATCAGCTTTTCACATGGCATTATTTGCTTTGTTTCCTATTCCTTCATTCATCTCCTCTAGCCCTCACCCCACACCACACCTACCTTAAATTCACTTATCCTACTGTACTATGTCACACAAAGCATCACTTCATTAATCTTTCAATCTAAAACCATTTTATACTTTTTAAGTAGTAGTTGGTTTTAAGAGATAAAGAAATAGGACATGAGTCTTTCAGTAATAAAAGTTGGGATACATTTAACCTTTGTTGATAAAATTAAATGATGTTATAATTTTTAAATTTCTTTTTGAAATTTTTTTAAGTTAAACTATCTCATCTTTTCTCCTTTGTACACATCAACATCTTTTTTCCTCTACCAAAACATTTCTCTTAAATTTTTGTTATAGTTTTTTATTTTTACCAAAACATTTATCTTAAATCCTTGTTATAGTTTTTATTTTTCTAAGATTTGATTCTTCACCTTGTAATAGGTGGTGGTAAGCTGAGAAATATTTTTATCCAATCAATTTTCAAATTAAAGTAACTTTATTCATTAAGCAAATTTTATTTGTTTGAAAACTTGAAATTTGGTAGATAGGTAACCAATGGGTCATGAAATTTATTTTAATAAAAGATCTAGAGTTCTTTCTTGATAGACGATTAAGAAATTATTGGATAAGTTGAACTACGTGTTTAATTAACTGAGCAAAATCAATGACTAAGTGGAAATAATGTTTTCTATACTTCAAATAACATATTTTAAAATGTTTCTAAATGCAAAAGTTATATATGTTTCAATGAATTGCTGTATTTTAGTAACATACCATACTTGAATATTATAGTGTGGTGAAGGGATGAATTGTTAATTCTTATAGTATTTTTTTTATATGATGAAATACTTAGATATTTAAATTATATACATGAATAAAATGCATGAAATTTCATATCACAAATATAGAATCATATATAAATCATTGATTAATTTATATATTAAATAATAAAACTTATATAAAGAGATATTAATTATAACTTCGTTAAATTTTTAAATCACATATATTAAAATCTTAGATAATTAAAATGCTATAAGTTTAGAATGTTTTTAAATCTTAGATAATTAATATTTAAATCTTATAAGTCTTAGTCTTTTATGAAACTAATTTAATATTGATGTTCTACAAGAACGCATAAGTGAGTATTCTTTAGTATTGTGTAAATTTCTATTTGAATATGTGAATGTGTAAAGATCGTTAAGAATTTTTTTTATTTATAATATCATTGTTCAGATTTAAATGATTTTTGTTTGTTGTTTGTATAAATACCTAATTATGACATGAACATGAATGGATATGGGTAATGTAAATTTGAGAGTTGTAAATGAGCAAGAATAGTATATTAGTTTTTTTTTTATCTTGTTTTTTAGAAATATATTTATGTAAATATATGTAAGTTACAATATATTTTGAAAACAATACTGTTGGAAGAATTATATATAATATGGTTTTGTTAGTTATGTGCTTTGTTACATTTTACACCATACATTTTAGAGATACTGTTTACACAATTGATTTATAGAACTATGTAGACTATTTTATTATTTAACTTAGTTAAAATCATAAATATATACAAAAGCGATTTTAACGTATAATAATGTCATAAATAACAGCTAATGTGAAAAACAAGTAAACTATTTAGGAAAATATATAGAAAAACAAATTTTAAGATATTGTAGGATAAAAAATATTTTCATAGTAATTAGAAAAAACATTTCACTGAAATTAGGATTAATAAAATGGCAATACTAATGCAGTAATAGGAACATAATATAGCATTATTGACACACAAGTTTTTTTTTTTTTTCATCGTAATCGATCGAGTTAAACCCTAGTAATGGTATGAAATATTGGTAGTTATCCATCTTTCTTTCATATCTCACATATTTTCACAAGGTATAATCTAGTTTATAAACGAGAAAAATAAATTAGAAGTAACTATAATCAAATTATAAAAACAAAACACATGTGCATTTACGTGTATGCATTGGATTATTCTAATTATAATCTAAGAGAATAGCATTTGACAATCACATTTATTTCATATTTTTTTCTGGTAAAAATATTTTTATATAAATAAAAAAAATATAGTTCAAATATTTTATTTAATTTTTTACTTTTTAATTTGTATTTGAATTAGTTTTAACTTATAAAAAAATATTTATTTATTTATTCTTCTAACACTGCTTATAAAAAATTTCCATTCCTTAGTTAATTTATTAAAAAATATTTTATTGAGTATTCAAAAAGTTTTATAATTTCAATTTCAATTTATCTTACACCATGGTTATTTATACGTCTTCAAATAAATAAATAAATAAATACATAATTAAGGTTTATTTTTTATATAATTTTAGATATTTTTAATTAATTTTTTATTAAAAAATTTATTCTATGGAGTATTTAAAATATTTATCTTTTCCAATTACGTTTTTATAATTTAACTTTATTATTAAATAAAATTATATGACTATTTAATTTTGGAGTTTTAAGTACAGCACTACAAATTTTAGTGTAGGAATCCTATCAATCATTACCTTCTTACTTAAGAAAAATAATCATTCAGCACACTTCAGTGACATATAACAAAAGATGTTTAGATTAAAAAAAATAAGTTGCAAAATTAGAATATGATGTATCCTTTGAAGGTGTTTTCTCCAAACTTCAACAACTCTGTTGAACTAAATTTGGATGATGATGTTGCCTAAATCATCCAATGTTAGGCCAATATAATCTACAACAATTATCTTCCCTAATTGTCAATACAAAAGATTTGGTCATCTGTTATTAAAGCCATGTTTTATGATTTGAACCATTCTATCCATTAACACCCAGAAAAGAATGAGTGTATATATAAATCATGAAAAGACTAAACCCTAGTATTTAATTATGAATCAATTAAGTAGTATTATATTCCATTTTAATTTCATTTATGATATTTGTTATCATATCAAGCACCCATAGTTTTGGCTTATATCTAAGTATGGGTTATGTATCAATTAAGTAGTATCATGTTCCATTTGAATCTCATTTATGATATTTATTATGATATCACGCGCCCATAATTTTGCCTTATGCTATGCATAATTTAATTGATAAAATTATTTTTGTTAAATCTCAATTTTAATATGATAATAAAATAAAGATATTTTAAAATATATCTTTCAAAAGCTTTTTAAAAGAAGGGAAAAGCATATCATAATTCGATCTCCGGAGAGATGAATTGTGACGTCATAAAGAAAAGAATTGTCAAAGTTAGTTCTCGTAATTTTATTTTAAAATAGGTTTATTGGGAAAAAAATTAGCAAAGTATGATCCTGCACCAGTCACTTTGACTCACTACCCTTCTCAATTATGTTCGCACGACCCAACCTCTGCCACAATAAATTCCACCACAACAAATTCCAAAAAACCAAAAAAGGAAAAAAAAGTAGTAAGATTTTTTTTAGAAAAACAACAAAAAAGTAACTAAAAATAATTACTTTAAGCATCAGTAACGTGACATGTTTGACTATGCGTTTGAAGACAATTACTCTGATTTAAAGACTATAATGACTTAAAGTCAAGGTGTTATGAGTGAGTTAAGAAGATAAGAGCAGTGATTAGAAAAGATAATTAATATTTAAAGTTAAGTTTACTGAGACCCCATAGTGGCAAGCTATCGAGCAATCGCGTCGCGTGCACGAGAAACGCCAAACAACAAAAGCAGCTTTACGTTGCGAAATTGCTGAAGCTGCCACTGTCACTCCGGGCTTCTTCTTCTCTCTTTTTGTTTATTTTATTTTGTATTATTTTATTTTCATTCTTAGTGGTTAGTTCTTCCTCGTGGTCGAAGTCGCTCTCAAGAGTTCCGAGAGTTTCACACAACAAACATAGCCTTAGGAGAAAAAAAAAAAGAAAAAGAGGAAAAAGAAAAGAAGCGATAGAGGCAAATTTTCCGTTCGGCGTGTCGACTTCAATGGCCTCAGCAAGCGGAGCAGAGAACTCGTCGGTTCAGCCGCAGCAACAAATTCACAATTCGCGAGCGAAGCTGAGCCACCAAAACATCGATTCCATGAGCAAAGCCATCGCGCAGTACACGGAGGATGCGCGTCTGCACGCGGTGTTCGAGCAGTCCGGCGAGTCGGGGAGGTCCTTCGACTACTCGCAATCGATTCGCATCACGCCGGAATCGGTGCCGGAGCAGCAGATAACGGCGTACCTCCTCAAAATCCAGCGCGGCGGCTACATCCAGCCGTTCGGCTCCATGATCGCCGTCGACGAGCCCTCCTTCCGCATCCTCGCGTACTCCGAGAACGCGCGCGATATGCTCGGCATTACTCCGCAGTCCGTCCCCTCTATCGACGACAAGCTCGATGCCTTTGCCCTTGGCGCCGACGTCCGCACGCTATTCACTCACTCCAGCGCTCTGCTCCTCGAGAAGGCCTTCGCCGCGCGCGAAATTAGCCTTATGAACCCAATCTGGATCCATTCCAGAACCTCTGGTAAGCCTTTTTACGGCATACTTCACCGGATTGACGTCGGAATCGTCATCGATTTGGAGCCCGCGCGCACGGAGGATCCTGCGCTGTCTATCGCCGGCGCCGTTCAGTCGCAGAAGCTCGCCGTGCGCGCGATTTCGCAGCTGCAGTCTCTCCCCGGCGGTGATGTTAAGCTTCTGTGTGACACTGTTGTTGAGAGTGTTAGGGAATTGACAAGGTACGATAGGGTTATGGTTTATAAGTTTCACGAGGATGAGCATGGGGAGGTTGTTGCTGAGAGTAAGAGGCCTGATTTGGAGCCTTACATTGGTTTGCATTATCCCGCCACGGATATTCCTCAGGCTTCTAGGTTTTTGTTTAAGCAGAATAGGGTTAGGATGATTGTGGATTGTCATGCATCTGCTGTGAGGGTGGTGCAGGATGAAGCTCTTGTGCAGCCTCTCTGTTTGGTTGGGTCCACGCTCAGGGCCCCCCATGGTTGTCATGCTCAGTACATGGCTAACATGGGGTCGATTGCGTCTTTGGTCATGGCTGTTATTATTAATGGAAACGAAGAGGAAGGTGTTGGAGGCCGGAGTCCGATGAGGCTTTGGGGGCTTGTTGTTTGCCATCACACTTCTGCTAGGTGTATTCCATTTCCCTTGAGGTATGCGTGTGAGTTTCTCATGCAGGCCTTTGGGCTGCAGTTGAACATGGAAATTCAGTTGGCCGCGCAATTGTTGGAGAAACGGGTTTTGAGGACGCAGACTCTGTTGTGTGATATGCTTCTTAGGGATTCGCCTACTGGCATTGTCACTCAGAGTCCTAGTATTATGGACTTGGTGAAGTGTGATGGGGCTGCTCTTTACTACCAAGGGAACTATTATCCGTTGGGTGTGACTCCAACTGAGGCTCAGATAAGGGACATTATTGAGTGGTTGTTGGCCTTCCATGGAGATTCGACTGGTTTGAGTACTGATAGTCTTGCTGATGCGGGTTATCCTGGGGCTGCCATGCTCGGCGATGCGGTTTGTGGAATGGCAGTTGCTTATATCACGGAAAAGGATTTCCTTTTCTGGTTCAGGTCACACACGGGAAAAGAGATCAAGTGGGGTGGTGCAAAGCATCATCCGGAGGACAAGGATGATGGACAGAGAATGCATCCCCGTTCTTCTTTCAAGGCATTTTTAGAAGTGGTGAAAAGCCGTAGCTTGCCATGGGAGAATGCGGAAATGGATGCAATTCACTCGTTGCAGCTTATTCTACGTGACTCGTTTAAAGATGCGGAGCATAGCAATTCTAAGGCTGTTGTGGATCCCCGTGTGGCAGAACTAGAATTGCAAGGGGTTGATGAACTAAGTTCTGTGGCGAGAGAGATGGTTAGATTGATAGAAACAGCCACCGCTCCTATATTTGCGGTTGATATTGATGGCCATATAAATGGCTGGAATGCAAAGGTTTCAGAATTGACAGGACTTGCTGTTGAGGAGGCTATGGGGAAGTCCTTGGTTCACGATCTTGTGTTTAAGGAGTCTGAAGAAACTGTGGACAAGCTTCTTTCTCGTGCTTTAAAAGGTGCTGTTTCTAATACTCTGCCTTTCCGGTCCGTTTACTGGGTATGTTAGATAACTAGGTTGGAGAACCCTGTACCATTTGGGAGAGCATGCCAATCTAACCATTATTGTTTGGCAAAGTTGTATTGTAAACATGATAACTCGAATTTTAGCGGGTGCTTATATACTTAATGGTATTCAGCAGCACCCAAAAAGTAATAGTTCATAACACCATCATAACTACCTTTTCTTTTCCAAATATTCAAGCACAAACTATCGGTTGTTCTTCACAATTTGCACTTAATCTCATTAGAATTTCAATAAAAACCGCAACCTAGGGTAGGCATAAAATTCAACAGTGTAACAATGCAAGGCTTGTTAATGGGAAAAAGAAGAAAATATTTATAGTCCAATCCAGTATCATGCAATTTTGGTTAGCAGTCTGTCATTTAAGATTTAGGGTATGCTTCGTTTTCGGAAGGTGTAGATTCTGGAATGAAAATCACTTTACTCTTGCTTGATATAAAAAAAAAGTATGATGTTTTAGAAAATAAAATGTACTCAAATTCGCTTTTCCACATTCGTACTTTCCAACTACTGAATGAGGCAGAATGTATTTCTATGAGCTTAGAAGTAAACTGTTACCTTTTTCTATAAACTACATCTAGTTTGGCTTTAGGAGAAATGAGGTATTGATAATTGGTTGTACAATGACATAACTTGAATTTAATTAGTACAGGTGAAGAGGATAAGAATGTTGAGATAAAAATGAGGACGTTTCGCCCAGAACATCAAAATAAGGCAGTTTTTGTTGTGGTGAATGCTTGCTCCAGCAAGGATTATACAAATAATATAGTTGGAGTGTGCTTTGTTGGTCAGGATGTTACTGGTCAAAAAATTGTGATGGACAAATTTATCAACATACAAGGTGACTACAAGGCTATTGTGCATAGTCCAAATCCTTTGATCCCTCCCATTTTTGCAGCGGACGATAATACATGTTGCTTAGAGTGGAACACTGCCATGGAAAAGCTTACAGGTTGGGGTCGTGCGGATGTCATTGGAAAAATGTTGGTGGGAGAGGTTTTTGGTAGTTGCTGTCCGTTGAAGGGTTCAGATTCAATAACAAAGTTTATGATTGTCTTACACAATGCACTTGGAGGGCAAGATACAGACAAATTTCCTTTTTCATTTCTTGATCGGCATGGAAAATATATACAAACTTTCCTGACTGCAAATAAGAGAGTTAACATGGATGGTCAGATCATTGGGGCTTTTTGCTTTTTGCAAATTGTGAGTCCCGAACTTCAGCAGGCTCTGAAGGCACAGAGACAACAAGAGAAGACTTCCTTTGCTAGGATGAAAGAGTTAGCTTATATTTGTCAAGGAGTGAAGAATCCTTTAAGTGGCATACGCTTTACGAACTCTCTTTTGGAGGCTACAGGCTTGACCGATGAGCAAAAGCAGTTTCTTGAGACTAGTGCTGCCTGTGAGAAGCAAATGTTAAAGATAATACGCGACATTGATATTGAAAGCATTGAGGATGGGTAAGTTTTCTAAGTAATCCTTAAAACCTTTTGGTTGTCTTGAAAGGCAATGTAAAGAGTAACAAATTTTGCTATATAAATCCAACATCCCTTATGTGAAAGCTTGCAATATGATGAATTAGATGCTAACAATCAAAACTGAATCTTACTGAAATGTGATAGCTTAGTTTTCAGAACAAAAGCTATTTCGACACGGGACCAGGAAGCCAAGTTAGTCCCGATGTTGAATATTATTGCTCCACAGTACTGTAACTAAAATGACTATAGCCTGTTTGGAGTAGCTATTTTCGTACATACTGCTATAAGAGAAAAATAGGAAGAAAAAACGAAATTGATTTCTCTATAAACTAAAACTAAAATTAGCTTATAAGATAAAAGAAAGATTTTGAAAAAGTTAATAGGAAATAACTTTTATAAATTATTTCATAAATTTAAATATAGAGAAATTGATTCATCTCCCCTATATCCCCCCTTGCAAGACTCAACAGGATTATGTACTTTGATAAATCTTTTCTGTTTTCAATTATTTGTATAAGAAATAACATAAATGATTACAAAACAGTTCAATATGTTTTCTGTTCGAATAAATAAATGTTTTAAGTGTGGTGCCTATATTTTTTTCTCTTTGTTTTTCATCTTATTAAATCATTATTATTTTTTATTCCTAACATTCATTTTAAGATATATATATATAATAACATTCTATTTAAATTCTTTTGATTTTTCATCCTTCCAAATTTAAATCATTAATTTTTACCTCTAATATTAATTTCAAAATATATAACATTTGTTTTTAAAATCTTGGAAAAAAAAAAAATTAGAGGTCGACATTACATCCCATGCACTAGTGGATGCCTAATGGGATGCTCACTTAACATTTTCTTAATATGAATTAATTGTATACATTAAAAACAATGATTTCCAATTTTAGAGAGGTAAAAAGTAAAGAATTTTTTATTGTTGGAATGAAAATCAAAACTCTTGTATTTTTTAAGGAGTAAAAATATATTTAAGTCTTAAAAGTTGTTTTCGAGTTAACTTTGACCGTATCTGTGTTTTACAAATATGCTTTGAAGTTTTCAGTTTTTGCTTTGATCTGCTAACCTACAGCAACGTCTTGTAGTTTGTGAGTACCCTGTATTACATGTTCGTCAATGATGTATATCAACTTCATTTGTCTTCTATGACGCTCTAAATAGATTAAGTCAGACAACAAAGCACGTGTTTGTCATGTAAACATATGCACTACCTTCTCACTGGCATGTGCAAATAAATTTGGGGAATTGGCATCTGTGAATATCAATAATTAGTTCTATCTCCATATACCATACTTTGTCAGTGGGTTGGTACTTTCATTTCATGTTTTGCTGTCTTAGCTAGTTTCCTTTCTTGTGGTTACTTGCTTTACTGTTGCTATAAACTTACTGTATTGATTTTGTTTAGAGAAAGGCAAGATCATGTTTTGTTTTCCTTTTGGGGTTAGGTCCCTGGAGCTTGAAAAGGGGGAATTCGTGCTTGGAAATGTCATAAATGCAGTTGTTAGCCAAGTAATGATACTGTTAAGAGAAAGAACTTTACAGTTGATTCGTGATATTCCAGAAGAAATCAAGACATTAGCTGTTTATGGTGATCAATTGAGGATTCAACAAGTGTTGGCTGATTTCTTATTGAATATAGTGCGCTATGCACCATCTCCAGATGGTTGGGTAGAGATTCATGTACATCCAAGAATAAAACAAATATCGGATGGGCTCACTCTTCTCCATGCTGAATTTAGGTACTGTGTTGTGATCTTGAAGTAATTGTCATTATTTTTGTTTTCGAGTAAGTGTTTACGGATGATAATCGACACCTCAAATAAGTGTTTACAGGAGCCTAAGGTTTAAACCCTGTCTCAATCTCAATATGACTATAATAACTGAATATTGTGGCCTAGGTATATTGATAGCTTAGAATCTTAGTTTCCCATCTGAACTAACTAACAATCTGACTAGTAATTTGTGAGTTACTGAAAAGAATAATCCGTATGCTTTTTGACTTCCCTTTTGATCTGTTGTCATTCTGCATAATTTGTTGGGAAAGAGATTACGCAGAAGAAGAAAACAATGTTCTTATCCAACTAAAAGAAAGAGAAAAAAAAAAAAAAGTAAAAAGGGAAAATGCTGGTTATTAGCTAAATACTTATTGGATGTATACATTTAGCAACTTGTAAATTAGTATTGACCTTGTGGTGCTTTTCCATATATTCAATGTTTACTTGGCTATTTTTATTTTCGAGTGGATAGTATTTAATCGACTGTGTGCTATTTTTTCTTTTGTGAAGAATGGTATGTCCTGGTGAAGGTCTTCCTCCTGAACTGATTCAAGACATGTTCAATAACAGTCGGTGGGTGAGTCAAGAAGGTTTAGGGTTGAGCATGAGCAGGAAGATTCTAAAGGTAATGAACGGAGAAGTCCAGTATATCAGGGAAGCAGAACGGTGCTACTTTTTTGTTCTTCTTGAACTCCCTGTGACGCGGAGAAACTCTAGAAGTGTTAAATAGGTATTCTGTAGCTGTAAGATTTTAAAGCCCTGGCTCTGCCCCCTCATGCTGACCGTTAGATAGTTTGTTGTCATAAGTTATGCTCTCACCTAACAAGGCAACATATGGGACAAGACTTTGAACAAGCTGATTTGTGTAGTTATCCCAAATTGGACTGTTGCAACCTGACAAAACTTGTTCGGTACAGCGAGAGTGGCTTGTTATGTAGCTAAATGTAACCTTAAGTCTTACTGATAAAGTTATGGCAGAGTAGATGAAATGCTGTGTCGCCAATATGCACCAGCTTCATGATCAAGTGGAGTCTCCTGTGAAATTTTTCAAGCAAATGCTTACACCATTAGCAGCTGCAGTGAACTCTAATCTATAGTTGGACTGAACTGCATCCATCTCCTGCATTGTCGTCTATTCTAATAGTAACTGCTTATACCGAATGAGTTTCAAAGTTTGCAAATAATTGTAAAATTATAGTCTCCCACAAGGTTTGCCCTCTACGATGCTGCTTTCCAACTCTCCACTTTTTTGTTTAATCATTTCCTGTAAATCCCTTCCTACTCTGTAATAAAAGCTGGGTTATTTATCCTGTATTTTTGGAAATTTCGTGTAAGCTAGCCTTTCTTTGATAAAAAAGAATGTGCACCTATCTATCTTCATTGTCTGAATTTTTGTTTCTGCTACTGTTTCCGCGATTTATTTTATTCCTCAATTCATTAGCAGATGAACTTGTCACACCATCAAGAGAAATGTTTTAGAATAAATGATTCCATTCGATGGTTCATAATATTTTCAATGTGGCTCAATTACAATCCAATGATAGATTCGATGGTTAAGTCAACTAAAGTAATTACTATTTATATAGTTAGTTAAATCTTTTATAAACAATAAGAATTATTATGATATTAGTCAATATTTACCTAAAAAGTACTAATATGTATCCAATTGAAGTGATTTTTTGTAAAACATTTATGATAGTGTTCAATATGTACCCATTGGTACTCAATGAGTATCGGATACGAAGACATACTGAATATAGATTAGGAATTGTTTTAGGAGTACTCGTCCTTTAGAGATCAAACTTTCTGATCTATAATAATATGATTGTTATATTTGGGTACGAAAATTCTAATATAAGCTATCTGTAAGATTTATTTCTTTTCATTGATTCTAAAATAAGATTTATTCCTAAAATAACATAAGATTTAGTTTTTTTATATATACAAATATTCGTCCTCTCTACAAAAAGAGTAATAGTTATAAAAGGCGTAAAGACAAAATATAAGAAATAGGTGGAGACGAATGAGATCCACATAGTTAAAGCAGATGAAGTTTTTGAAGTTTGCTAATCTTTCTCTTGATGTGATGTACCATATTTGAAAGTTTTTTTTTTTTTTTTTTATCCAGAGATAATGAGAAAGAGATGCTGAAATGAAAACATATTGAACTGTTTTAACTATATCAAAGACTAAAAATCATACATTAGTTACCCAATCTAAATTCATGTAAATTAATATCCTAATTAGGAATTTGGGGATAAGTCGTGAAAAAAATGAAAAGAGAAAACAAATAAAGAAGAGAGGAATTTCTATCCCCCAAGCTGAGAAGGTGTACTTCAATTACTTTACATGTGCATAATATCTTTCTTCCTTTTGTTTAAAGCCACAAGTACGATTAGTGAGATAAGGATGCATTCCGGTGCATTTAATAAAACTTTCGAAAATTAAGTTGCATGAAATGTACCATCATTTCTTTCGTGCAAAGCAATGTGAACTAAAATTTTTAAGGATGAGTTCATTTATCAGAGGGTAACTAAATCTTACATACTAAAATACAACAAATATTTTAGATATTTATTTATTTTAAAAAAAATTTAAAAAATATTATTAAATACTTTTTAATTGAAACATAAATCAAAGTTAGTTTTGTAGTTTCTTTGTACAAATTATGTGACTGATTCATAAACCAGGTTCAGTTTTCAAAACAGAAGTTATTAGAATAAAAAATTAATATTATTTAATTTGTACATTAAAGAGAAGTAAGCTGAATATCACCTAAGAATTTTGAATAACTTATTTTGTGGGGGAAATAATTGACAAAGTAAAGAGGAGAACAAAATTTAAAAATATAACATGCTATGAGACTCGTTGAGAATAAAAAGAACTCGTATAGGTTCTAACATTAAAACAAAAACACATTAAAAGTTTTTTAATTATACGTGATATTTGATAGGTCCTCAAAAAAGTGTCAAAAACTCAAAATGAATTATACCATGGGAGATGAAGTAACACTTTATTTATTTATTTATTTTATATAGATAGATAGTTAGTGAGATAAAGAAAATATTGATAATTATATAATACGATAAGTGAAAAACAACATAAGGAAGAGACACGTGTTTATTTATGTAAGTTATTCTTAACTAATAAAAAATATTAATTCTCGTATAATATAATATGTAATAAATTATTATTATTAATATTTGATATCACCGAACACAATGAGGGAAAGAGGCGAAAACTGCAACCGATAAAAAGAAGAGGTTGCCGTTTTTATCTGTTGACCCTTGCTAGTTGCAGACCATTTGTTTATGTGTTCTTCTTTCTTAAACCTTGAGGTTCAAGTTTATCAATCCTCACTTTTTTTGTACCAATCCCACAGTGAGAATTGCTGAAATGGGAACCCCAGAAGAAGAAGAAGAAGAAAAGCTTCTCAAAAAGATAGAAAGTCTCGAAGCTGGTCACGCTCACCTCAAGCAAGAAATGTCCAACTTCCAGCTCCTCCAGAACCACAGGTCTCATTCTAGGTTTGGTGCTGCTACGTCTAACCAACCCTCTTCTTCTTCTCTGCATCAAAATGGAAACAAGTATCTCAATATCTTGCAGTCAATGGGCCACTCGGTTCATGTTTTGGATCCTCAATGTCGCGTCATGTACTGGTGAGTGCTTATTTTTATACCTCCTCAACTGGGTCATGTGGGGTGTTTGTTTTTGTTGCATATCTAAAGTAAAAATTGTTTTTTTATTTGTGGGGTTGTGTGATCATGATTTTGCAGGAACCCTAGTGCTGAAAATCTGTATGGCTATGCAGCAGAAGAGGTTCTTGGGCGGGATGGGATTGAGATGCTTGTGGATCCCAGGGATTTTGGTTTGGCCAATGATGTGTTCAACCATGTCAAAATGGGAGAGAGTTGGAGGGGCCAGTTCCCTGTTAAGAACAAGAAAGGCGATAGGTTCTATGCCGTGGCAACTAATACACCTTTCTATGATGATGATGGAAGCTTGGTGGGGGTTATTTGTGTCTCCTGTGATTCACGGCCCTTTCTTGAATCAAGAATTCCCTTTCTAGGAGCAGAGAGTGCAGAACCTGTGTCGGGTTCCAATGGTCGTAGGAGTAGCATTTCAGATAAACTTGGCCTTGATTCTCAGCAGCCACTTCAAGTTGCTCTGGCTTCGAAAATTTCAAATTTGGTTAGTTTTGTTGTGCCTTTTGTGTTTCTGTGTTCGTGTATAGTTTAGCATGTCTTGATGTTTCTAACTGTTGAACCAGGCTTCAAAGATGAGTAACAAAGTTAAGTCTAGAATCCGGACAGGAGAAAATGGTGTCAATCGTGAAGGTGGGACTGGAGAAAGTCGTCATTCTGAGCATAGTTTGTCGGACTGTGCTGTTTCTGACCAGAGAGAAGATGGTGGTAATTCCAGTGGGGCTAGCACACCCAGAGGAGATGTGCTAAAATCTCCTTTTGGTGCATTTTCTCCTTCTGAAGAGAAATCCCAAGGGAGAACTATGAGAGACTCCAATGATCAGAGTGAAGGAAAACCTATTCACAAGATCATAACTTCTAAGGCTGAAACATGGATTCAAAAGAAGACATCGTCATGGCCTTGGAGAGCAAGTGATCAGGAAGGATCTGAGGCAAGGAATGTTCATGTTGCTTCCCCTTGGCTGCAGGGTGACCAAGAGAATGAGTCGATTAATCAGAAGAGTCTTTCTTCTGGGTTGAAGCCAGAAAGCCACGCAGGCGAAAGCAATGGACCTGTTAGTAACGAGGCTTCAGGATCCTGGTCCTCGTTTGTTAATGTTAACAGCACAAGTAGTACCAGCAGCTGTGGCAGTGGCAGTGGCAGCAGTTGTGCTGCCAATAATAAAGTGGATGTTGACTCCGATTGCTTGGATTATGAAATTTTATGGGAGGACTTGACAATTGGAGAACAAATTGGACAAGGTGGTCATATTTCAAGTGCCATACTTGAGAAAATAAGTTTTTTGTCTTTTAATGTTCATGCATCAATCGAAAGACATGTGTTTGTTAATAATGCTGATATATCTATGTACAGATTTTCTACTTTTGAAATTTGTTTGCTTCTTTATTAGGTCCGCCATCTGAATTTGATGCCCTTACTTACAAAACCCAAATATATAGTGATCAGTGGCTATTGTCCACTGGTTTGGTATATCAGTTTCAGTGTTTTCTATTTACTTTTCTGTTGTTGGTTTTCAGGTTCTTGTGGAACTGTATATCATGCTATGTGGTATGGATCGGTATGTTCTTTTCTCTTCCTGTAATTTCTGTTTTAAATTTCATCTTGCTGAACATGTTTATGTTTTTTGTATACATTAAACTAATTGTTATGTTGCAACTCAAATTACTGCCGTTTGAAGTCCTTTTGAGATTGTTAAATTGAAAATTTAGTTTGCGCATCATCTGACAAAAATATGTTCATGTTTCTGCAGGATGTTGCTGTCAAGGTTTTCTCAAAGCAAGAATATTCAGATGATATGCTAATGTCCTTTAGACAAGAGGTAATGTCTGGAAGTCTAATTTACTTGTTTCGTTGGAAAATGAGAAATAAGTTAAAGTTTATCCATATGATGAAGTCTATGATCCACCCCTAGGAGAGAAGATTCCATTAGACCATAATAGACTATCTTCTGTGGATTTTACTTTAACGATGTTTACACAACGAGATCATCTTTATTACAACTTGGAAAACCTGATATGCGAAACTTGACCGATTTGAATCACTTGAGGAATAACCCTCATCTATGCAGATTGATAATACCGTACTTTCAATTAAATTAGTTATAAAATTCCTTAGTTCCAGTGACTAATTGAACGTCCCTTAAAATTCAGTTGTATACCATTGATTTGACTATGTATTCTGTAAGCAGGTGTCTGTCATGAAAAGACTTCGTCATCCAAATATTATTCTCTTTATGGGGGCTGTGACTTCACCTCAACATTTATGCATTGTAACAGAGTTTCTCCCACGGTTTGTCTTGCTCCATCTCTGATTTATTCAGTATCGTGAGCATTCATTCTGATTCAATTTGTTGTGTCTCACAATGTTGATTTGCGCTGATAATTGTTGCATCCATTTATGTTCTATCTATTCAGGGGAAGCTTATTTCGTTTGCTTCAGAGAAACACTTCCAAACTAGATTGGAGACGGAGAGTTCATATGGCCTTAGATATTGTGAGTACTTAAAAGCAGTATTATGGACAACATCTCTTCCTGTATCGATATATCTTCTTTGTTTTAAGTAATTACATCTTATTCTAGTGATGCCGATGTTTGATGAGGAATAGCAGCATGTTCACTTTTGTTTCCCTCTATTTTCCCTTTTCAATATTATTAATGATTTCAGACATCTATTCTTGGAGCAATACTTGTAGATTTTGACTTCAACTTCAATTTGTTATCTTAGAAAGGATCTCTATCACTGTGATTGAAGCAATGGTGTGTGCTTAATCTTTCTATAGGCACGAGGTGTAAATTATCTTCATCATTGCAACCCCCCTATCATTCATCGAGATTTGAAGTCTTCAAATATTCTAGTCGATAAGAATTGGACTGTGAAGGTTTCGTCACTTATCTTTTTACTTTTTGTATTTGGGGTTGTATTCATTCAGTTGAGTGCTTAAGGAATTACAGGTTATTTTTGTTGTTATAGACTATCTTATTTTTTGTTGGCAAAACAGGTTGGTGATTTTGGACTTTCCCGTCTTAAACATGAAACATATCTCACCACTAAGACAGGAAAAGGCACGGTAGGATCTCGTTTGTGGTGGTCCCATAGATGTTTGATTTTTGAAAATTTTCCCTTCTTCAGTGTCTAAAGTGTTTCTCATTGTCCACTTTTTATTCTGCTTTGTAGCCTCAATGGATGGCACCAGAAGTTCTTCGTAATGAACTGTCAGATGAGAAGTAAGTGTGCTTTATGCTTTCCGTTACCCTCTCTTTTTGTCTTCCTCCCTCTCCCCTTACCCATTCTTACTTTAATCCCACTTTGAATTGTTTTTTGCTGCTTCTTGGGATCATTAGGTCTGATGTTTACAGCTTTGGTGTGATATTGTGGGAACTTACAACTGAAAAGATCCCTTGGGATTCCCTCAACCCAATGCAGGTATAGTTTTAATGTGTACATGATCCATGAAAATTTATGGAAGTGAACAGATATAAAAGGTTATATAATAGTTAAAAACTGCTATTTTCAAGTTGAAACATTTAATATTGTTATATTTGTTATTCTACTAATTCTAGTGCCTGAAGATAAACCATTTAGCAGAGTATGCAAATTAGGTTTTTGAATTTCTTCATCATGTGGACACTAATCTAGTTTTTAATTTACAAATAATCTTAGAAGACAACAGTGAGTTACAGCTTTTATCATCACCGTTTGCTCCAATGCCTGTTATTATTTTTCACTGTCTACTCATGCTCAGTGAGTACATATATGAACAGTTTCACTAGGATTCTTGTAGGTTATTGGAGCTGTAGGGTTTATGAACCATCGACTAGAAATTCCAGAAGATGTTGATCCACAGTGGGCTTCTATAATTGAGAGCTGCTGGCACAGGTGTGCATTTTTGCCACTCTGTCATACGTATTTTTAATTTCTTCCCCATAGCTCTAAATATCCATGACAAAATTATTATCACACTTTCGAAAAAATCAGATGCTATTGCACTATATCATAAAAGGAGATCATTTTGTTGAAGAGAATGACTGTATGCTAAATATTATGTTAAAGTCATACACGAGTGAAATGGTCTTTTGGTTAAGGACTGCATTGCAACGTTCTATTTCTCTCATATTCCTCCTTATTCTTCTTTATTGGCATTTTTGAGACTTTTCTACTCAGTATCTACATTATGGAAACGGGCTGAAAGCCTGTGGAATTTCAATTCATTCTCATAACTAACTTGAAGCTGTTGGCATATGTTGGGTACAAGGGTTAATAGATCACACAGCCTTCGTTTGGTTAACAAGGATTTTCAAAATATCATTTTGCTCATTTCTTTTGATGGATTCTTATTAAATAGTCCACTTCATTTGTTAGAGTTTTCATGTTAGACATTAGTGGTTATCAGTCATGCTTCGTTGTGTTTGAAGCAAAGTGTGGTGCAATTGCCAACTCTCACATGCTAACTTTTTACTTTGTTCATTACCACCAGTGATCCAGTTTGCCGACCAACATTCCAGGAACTGGTGGAAAGGCTTAGAGAACTGCATAGACAGTATGCAATTCAATTCCAGGCAGCTCGATCTGTTGAGGAAAGGGACTCAAAAGGAGTTCTCTAGCAAATAGCCACAATCTTTGAGCTTGTTTCTTCTTTATCTCTAACAAGCTGGTGCATAAGGAATTTTTGGCATATGCAATACAAAACATTCCTGATGAGTAAACCTGTTGGTACAAATACATGGTTTTGGAGTCTGGCCGCGTTGTTGGTTCATCAGTTTTTGTCCAGTTATACAAGTAGGAAAATAGTTACCAAACTATTTTTGTAGTCATTTGACATTTCCTTGATGGCACCATAGAAGTTCTTAAACTTGCTAGTATGCTTTATATGCTTGAAGTCTTGTGGATAGGTTTGTATTTTATATGGTAAATGTTTGTACTGCATATAGTTGTATAGAAGGTTTTGGAGAAAGAAAAATATAAAAAAGTGTAGGAAGCAGCAGGGAAATGAGAGAAAATAGTGGAAAGAGAATTTTAGAAATTATTGTGTATCAGAGTTTATTGATTACATAGGAAACCATTTATATTTAGAGATATCAGAATCTGCTAGACCTATAACTCTAGAACCTTCTCCTGTATCTGTCTCCGTAATTATAACTTTGACCAAAGTGACTACAATAAAAATTAGAATGCAATATCAATCTATTCAACGTGAGACCCAATTCGATTGATGGATTACACAATATATTTCATAATGTTTGACTGCAATTTTCATCTTCCAAGAAACGTTAATTTGCCCATTCAGCCACTTTGGTGAAAATAAGTGCACATACTGGTCTGACGATACAATTGTATACGAATCAAGATTGAAACTGTTCAAATGTTAGATGAGTTCAATTTCTCTTTCACGTTGAGTTTGTATACTATGAAATATGTGGAAATTATACTAAGTATAATTGCAACGATGACTAAGATAAAAGAAAAAAAGAATGCATGGTTTATATTTGAATAATAATATTAAAATTTGTAATTTATATTAAATTAAAAAATTTATTCAATCTCCAATTTAATTAGCCTTGACTTCATTCTGTCCCATGGTTGAGTTTGTTTTACCAGTGGAAATGTGACGCGACGAATAAAATCACGTGAAGAGGATAAGAAAGGAGACACGTCCAACTTTCTCAAGCAATATATCTCATCTCAACCCTTTTTGTTTCTTGTGCCAAATACCATTACGAATCAATTCGTAACTTAAAGATCGGCAGAAAAATTCTAATATTTGAATAGAGAATAATTTCTATGATAAAAATAATTAAAAATTATGCTCCATAAATTTCCACTGTAAGAAAAAATAAATAACTGGCGCCTAATCTGAATCTCTACCATTACATTACTGATGCATTGGTCTCTTGTTAATTACAAGGCCTATTGAATGAATATGGTTTGAAACTTTATTACACATAAAGTGGAAGTGGTTACAAACAAAAGAATGGGATGGCAATAACTCTGAAGACATTATTATGGCGTAAGGCCAATGAAAGGAAAGGGACCATAGAGTGGGGGACCTTGGCATTGTAAGGACCCAGTAACATAATTTATCGGAATCTTATTGAATAAGCAAAAAGTCACCCAAGATTGTGGACACTTCCATCCCATCAATGTCCATTTCAAGAAACAATGGCAAAAATCTGAAAAGTAGCTTTATCAAATTGAATGTAACAAACAAAACAGAAGATGCCACTCGCACAAGCATTACACACCACAATTCACAAGAGCACATAAAAGCAAAGCTTTTTTTCCATTTGATTTGAACAAGTCACATGCCGGGCTTCAAGATGACAAAACTATGCTTAACGAGCAAGCATGTGTATGATGAGACACGTGGAGGTCTTCATGAAGGACTTCTCCATTAGATAATGGCTACTTTTATAGCAAATAAAAAGGGAGAGGAGAGGTAAAGTCAGTTAATCAACAATACATTTATGATTTCTGAATGAATTAGGTCGGAATACGGTTGAGATTCAATTTAAATGAAAACAATATAAGCTGGTGCATAGTAATTTTCTGAAGCATTGACCCTTGTTCATTATCACCTCTCTAGTGAAGCAAGTGCCGAATGGCAGCAACTGCATCACCTTTGTGCTCGCGCAAAGTTCTTTCAGCAACCTTTTTGTCCAACTGATGGAAACAATAAGAAAAATATATCAATCCATTGGAATAAAAATTTCTAGATGGATTGATGAACAATCTGATGAAGTTACCTCTAGCTCATTTGCAATTATATCAACATCTGCTGCATTTATCTTAACAGCAGCTAATTCTTTCTCCCTGTGATTGGATCAAAATACATACTAGAGTTAAGAGATAGAAGCTAAACTATCAGTGCAGGATCAGACAAGAGGGAAAATGGAGAATTAAACATACAGCTCTTTAGTTTTATTTAATCATAATTTAGGCTGAATAGTCTTTCAGGCATTTGAAAATATATGTATTATTCTCTAGTCAACCTTCAACGGCGTCAAAATTAAAAATAGTACCCTAGAATAAGATTCTTCTTTCATGTTGGTCCTTCGTATAGAGTTAGTTTGCCAATGTGACATTAGGTGACATGTCAACTACCACCTTGTTCTCTACTTGGCATGACAGGCAGTAGATAACATGACAAGTTAGCAAACTATGTTAGTTAACGTCATACATCAAAAAGATTAACGAGAAAAACGAATAAATCTTACATTAGGGTACTAATTTTTTATTTTGACGTTTTTAGGAATCCACTAAAAGGTGACATACACTTCAAAAGACCCAAAAAACTATTCAGCCTATTATTTATTTACATAGTGCGTGTTTAGATTCACGTTGAATTACCTAAATCACATTAAAATATTAGCTAATGTGATTTAGATAAACGTTTACATGTTAGGTCTCAGTTAAGGAATTGATTTTGAGTTCAAAGTTTAGGTAGGAACAACTTTAAGTAGCTTTTGCGTTAGCTACAAAATTGTATTAAGTTTTATTACTGAATTGTTTTTAGAATTAAAATATCTAAATATAAATCACTTCACTTCAAAATCAATTTTGTAAATAATCACCCAAATACACATTTCACTCATTTAAATTATCACTTTAGAACTTAACAAGCTCTTAACACTCTATTTCTGTTAGTAATGCAACTTGATCTTTCAATATATGTACAAGAACAATAGAAAGATATAAAACACTATAAAGTGAAGGAAAGTTTAAGATAATGAACATTAGTAAGCAGCTACTAGTATCCATCCATCGCAATGCAGATGAACTATAAAACTAGGAACCACGTGGCTCCTTCAATACTTTCACATTTTCAACGTTAAAGAGACCATCAGGGTTCTTTTGTTACAAATCACACCGCCATCTTAGGAGGAGGGTATACTAACTCTGAAAATTCAAGGGTAAATTTCAACCATGCACCTGTCTTCATGTTTTATTGGTCGTTTGGGATTTGACCTTGAGTTAAGGAGAACACCCATTTACCAAGTTAATAAGTGTTGACCATAGCATAATGGTTCCAGAATTTCAGCAGTTTGCCATCAAATGTTAACAGCATTGCGGGCTTATACTGCAGCCTACGGCTTTTGACATGCTAATTTTGATGCCAAAAAAGGCACTGTATGTTTTTTTTTTTTTTTTTTTTTTTTAAAAAAAAAAAGATATTTATTTTTTTAATATTTTTTTTTTTTTTTTTAAAAAAAAGGGACCAAAAAAACCTCCACAAACAAATTAACATAAAAACC